>Ga0210110_1000224_pt1 | contig 19855 bp, 13 predicted proteins | sample China_Galinas_PW_2_FD_184865 | JGI IMG/M metagenome (GOLD analysis project Ga0210110, IMG submission 184865) | Wetland microbial communities from San Francisco Bay, California, USA, that impact long-term carbon sequestration - China_Galinas_PWB_D1... | ecosystem: Environmental > Aquatic > Marine... | reverse complement strand
GCCGAGCCGACACCGCGCCGTGTCGTGCGTGAGCCCTCAAGTTTCGTTTCGGGAGCATAACTCAAACGTGCGCGATGCAACAGCCGCGTCCATGACGGAAATCTGACAAATCCGTCGGTCTGCCAAACCACGCACGACCGAAGTCGCCCCAGATTCCGGGTCGTGCCTTTACCTGGGTAGCGCAAAACCGGGCGCACGCCGAAGAAAACGCGCGAGCGGTCGTGGCCGGCAGTGATCCTCCAAGCGCTTGGTCCGCGACGAGTCGGCCGAGCCGTGACGCACCGCGGGGCACGACGGCCGAGGGAATGAGCGCAGTGCCGCTCGGAAGTGAGGGGCGCCGGAACACGAACGTCGGCAACCTTTCTGTCGCGAAAGCGTACTGGGAAGCCCGTTTTCGACGATCAGGCACGAAAGTGTGTTCGAAGTCGGGACATTGGCTGCATGGCCGTCGACCCGGCCGGAGTGTCCGACGGTTCGGGTGGATCAACGGCACGGTCGGGCGGAAAGCTGGTCGATCTCACCGGGAGCTCAGGCTTGACAGTTTGATACACCGACAGGGCAATTCGGCGTGGCGCAACGGGCTCTGGCGACATTCAGTCCGTAGTGAACGATGGATGCCAGACTCGTAGGAGGAGCTTACATGGGGATGAAATTGACGGTAGCTGTCATCACGGCCGGGGCGCTGGCTGTGCTCGTTTCGATGGGCGTGTCGGGCTCAGGCCGAACCAGGGATATGCCCACGGACGCCGGCCGGGCGAACCGCTCATCCGAGGCCTACTCGCCAAGCGGGTACAGCGTGGTGCCGCTGAGTCGGAAACGGATCCACGAGCTCGCCGCGAAGCTCACGGAAGAGGAGCGGCACGTGCTGCTCGACAAGGGGACGGAACCGGCGTTCACCGGTGCCCTGGAGAAGAACAAGAAAGATGGGGTGTACGTGTGTCGTCTTTGCGGCCTCCCCTTGTTCAGTTCGGATGCCAAATACGATTCCGGTTCCGGGTGGCCGAGCTTCTTCAAGCCGTTTGATCCGAGCCACATTCATAACGTGCGCGACACGACGCTCGGCATGGAACGCACCGAGCTGGAGTGCGCGCGCTGTGGGTCTCACCTCGGTCACGTGTTTGCCGATGGCCCGCGGCCGACCGGGCTGCGTTACTGCATCAATTCGGCCGCGTTGAAGTTCTACGCGAAAGGCGATCCGCGGCCACCGGAGTCGCGACCCGTTGAAACGGGAACGGCCTACTTCGCCGGGGGGTGTTTCTGGGGCATCGAGGATCAGTTCCAGCACGTGCCCGGGGTGATCGATGCCGTGTCGGGATATCAAGGCGGTACCGTGGCGAATCCGACGTATGAGCAGGTATGCAGCGGTACGACCGGACACGCCGAAACGGTGCGCGTGATATTCGATCCGAACCGGGTGACGTATCGAGAACTGCTCGAGCGGTTCTTCACGTTTGTCGATCCGACGCAACGGAATCGGCAGGGCCCGGACATCGGTACGCAGTACCGCTCGGCGATCTTTGCAGCCGACGCGGCGCAGCTCGCGGAGGCCAAGGCGTTTCTCGCGGAGCAGGCGTTGACCCCGCGATTCCAGGGGCGCACGATCGCGACGGTCGTGAAGCCGGCGCCGCCGTTTTACGAGGCGGAGGAATACCACCAGGACTACGATGCCAAGCACGGCCGTTCGTGCCCGTTGCCGAGTTTGCCGTAAGGGCCGGCGCCCCGATACGTTGGGGCGTATCAAACGGTTTTATTTGCGGAAGTTGGCCGTGTCTGCCTGACGCGGCGCCGAACGCACGAGGATGTAGTTGCGGCCCTCGAACTGCGTCACATCGCCGGAGACGCGAAACACCTGTCCGTAGTTGTTGTCCGCGACGGCCTTGAGCATTCGCTCCATGTCGAGGTTGGGGAGCATGGTCAACGGGGGTTCCGGGTTGTCCGGATCGTCGGACTCGAAGACGAGGTCATATCGCGGTCCCAGTTTCACGACCCGTGCGGGCCGACTGATGATGGCCGCACCGTCTGGCAGCAACGGTCGGAGCCGCGTCCCGGTGTGTTGTGCATCCTCGACCGGGCGAGTATCGAGCACATCCTTGCCCACTTGTGCCTTTTGCAAGGCGCCTAGCACGTCGGCCACGTCGGCGTCCGTGGCGACCGGCTTTGCGTTTGCTTTCGGCGGGGGCGCGGGCGCGGCGCGGCGGTCGCGCGCCACACTCTGCAACAGGAGATAATTGCGCTGATGGAACACGGTGGTTCGCCCGGAAACGATGAAACGAATGGGGCTGGGTGCGTTTGTGGCCGTGCGTACGAGCACTTCCAGGGTGGCGTTCGGCAGGAGGCGAACCTTCTGCACGTTGTGGTCCGAATCGGAGGCGAAGACCCACCATGAGCCGTCGCGCTCGAGGTGCCCGCCGACGTCGACGAGCGCCCAGCCTTCGGGCCAGAGGTTTTTTCCGTGAGCTTTCGCGGCGTCCCACGGGCCGCTGCCGGGTGGGATGATTTCGTGCCCGGTCCGGTCCTTGCGCAGCTCTTTGAGTAGTTCCTCGGCCGTCGGTGACGCCTGGGCTTCCGGCGTTCGACTGTCGCGTGTGGCGTCCTGCGCCGAAACCGGCGCCGCGATCAAACTGAGGGTGAGAACGAAGACCGCCAGGTTTCCAAGTCGTCTGTATGCCATTTCAACATCGACCGTCATGCCGGCGTTCCGGTATTCCGAACCCACGAGGTTCACCATTTGTATTATCGGCCCGGATTGGCCGTGCGGCCAGCGCGCCGGTCACTTCTTGCCGTCGAGCAGTGACGCCAGGGCCTTCGGGTCGGTCAGCGGTTCCTTGCACTCGTAGTGCTCACAGACGTAGGCCGTGGGCTTTTGGTTTCGCATCGTCTTTCGGGCCAGAAGGGCGATTGGCGAATCCGCGACGTTCGACGGCGCGCCCGCGAGCACCATGTTGGGCATGTAGCGGTCGTTCACGACCTTCAGGAGCGCCTTGGTGGCGGGATCGTCTGGCGCGCCCACGATGGCAATTTCCTTGACGTGGGCGTGAAAGAAGTCGGCCGCGCAGCACAGGCGATCATAGGCGCCGGTCGAGTTGATCACATCCGGTCCGAAGGCTCGCAGCAGCCGTTCGGCCGACGCGCGGTAGTCCTTGCGGTCCATCAGGATCGCGAGCCTCAGCAGGTTCATCGCGTGCACGGAGTTGCCCGAGGGGATCGCGTTGTCGCGTTTGTTCTTCGAGCGGGCGATGAGCTTGTCGGCGTCGGAGGCGGTGTAGAAGAAGCCGCCGCCTGCCTGGTCCTCGTAGTACTTGTGTGTCAGGTCCGTGAGCTTGACGGCTTCGTCGAGCCAGCGCGGATCGAAGGTCGCTTCGTACAGGTCGATCAGACCGTCGATGAAAAACGCATAGTCGCTCAGGTAGCCCGTCAGGTGCGCCTTCCCGGCACGGTAGGTTCGCAGGAGGCGGCCGTCGGGCGTGCGCATCTTGTTCAGGATGAAGTTCGCGGTGGTCGCGGCCGCGTCCGCGTAGCGCGGGTCATTCAACACGCGCGCGCTGCGGGCGAGCGAGGCGATCATGAGCCCGTTCCAGCCGGTCAAAATCTTGTCGTCCAGCGCGGGTGGGATGCGCTTGCTTCGGGCCGCGAGCATCTTCGTGCGCCAGGACGCCAGCATCGCCGCGAACTCGGAGTCGCCCAGGTCGTGCTGCTTGGCGAAGGCGGCCCGGGGCGTGCTGATGTGCAGGATGTTCTTGGGTCCCGGCGGTGCGTGCCCGCGGCTCTCAAACCAGTTGCCCGTCGGCGTGATGTCGTAGTATTCGCAGAAGAGCTTGCCGCCCTTCTCGCCGAGGATGTTGGTGACTTCGTCGACCGTCCAGAGGTAGTACTTGCCTTCGAGGCCTTCGCTGTCGGCGTCGCGGCTGGAGTAGAAACCGCCCTCGGGTGCCTGCAAGTCGGCCAGTACGTAGTCGAGTATGTCGGACGCAAGGAAGGCGAAGCGCTCCTTGTGGGACACCTGCCAGGCATCGAGGTAGATCGCGCTGACCATCGCCTGGTCGTAGAGCATCTTCTCGAAGTGCGGCACGAGCCATTGGGTGTCGGTGCTGTAGCGGCAGATGCCGCCGCCGAGGTGGTCGTAAATGCCGCCGCGGCCCATGTGGTCCAGCGTGGTGTCGACGGCCTCGTAGAGGCTGGCGTTGCCGGTGCGATCGTAGACGCGCAGCATGAGATCCATCGACATGCTGGGCGGGAACTTGTTGGTGCCGCCGCCGCTGATGCCGCCGGTGCTTTTGTCGAAGTATCGCGCGATCGTCCCGGCCGTGTCGTTGACGACGTCCTGCGGCAGAACCTCCTTGGCGGAGTTACTCGGCGCGGACCACTTCGCGAAAAACTCCTTGGCGTTGCCCGATCGCGAGAGGAGCTGATCGCGGTCGTTCTCCCACAGGGTGGCGATCTGCTCGAGCATCTGGACGAACTGCTCTTTCGGGAAGTAGGTGCCGGCGAAGAACGGGGTGGTGTCCGATGTGAGCCAGACGCTCATGGGCCAGCCGCCGTGCCCGGTGCTCGCCTGCGTGTAGGCCATGTAGATTTCGTCGAGATCCGGGCGTTCCTCGCGGTCGACCTTGATCGCGACGAAGTGCTCGTTGAGTACGGCGGCCACGTCCTTTTGCTCGAAGCACTCGTGCTCCATGACGTGGCACCAGTGGCAGGCGGCGTAGCCGATGCTGAGGAAGATCGGCTTGTCCTCGTCCTTGGCCCTTTTCAGCGCCTCGGGCGACCACTCGTACCAGTCCACGGGGTTGTGCTGGTGCTGCAACAGGTAGGGGCTGGTCGCTTTGGACAGTCGGTTGGTGTGCTCGTGGGTCATGGTGGTTCTTTCGGAGGCGGGCGGCGGGTCGTGCTTCGTGGGCTCGCCCGCTGCGCGCGCGGTCGCGGCGGTTAGTACCAGAACCAAACCTGCGACTCTGATCGCCGCATGCGTCCGGTGCGCCCTCACGTTGTTGCCCACCCTTAGATTCGCAGTCAATTTCGGCCCGAAAGGCGATTCTATCCGCCGATTGCCTGCCGTCAAAGCCGCGCTGGGAGGCGACGGTCCGGCACGGCGTTTGCAGGTGTGGCAGGCGCGTCCGACTTGCCGTTTCACACGTGTAGAATTAAGCTACGGCTCTAAAGACCGACGCACCAAGTACTACCGTGGAGACGCCGTTGACTCACCGATTGATCAGCGAACTACGAGCCGGCGAGCGAATCGAGGACGAGGTGTTCCTGATTCGCGCCAAGGATCTGCGTACGACGACGCAGGGCAACCTCTACATTCACGCGGTGCTGGTCGATCGCTCGGGGCAGATGGTGGCGCGGGCGTGGCAGGCGACGGAGGAGATGTTTCATGCGATGCCGGAGGGGGGTTTCCTCCGGTTCAAGGGGCGCGTCGAGAACTACAAGGGCAACCTTCAGTTCATCGTGGACGGGATATCGCCGGCCGAGGCGGGCACGTTCGACATCGGGGATTTTCTGCCCAAGGCGCCCGGTGATAGTGACGCCCGTCTCCAACGCGTCCGCGAGATTCTGTCCGGCCTGACGGACGCCAACCTGGCCGCACTCGCTGAGGTGTTCCTGACGGATGAGGTGCTGATGTCCGGTTTTAGACGCGCGCCGGCGGCGGCCGCGCTGCACCATGCGTACATCGGCGGTCTGCTGGAGCACACACTGTCGCTGCTCGAGGTGGCGTTGAAGGTCATTCCGCTCTATCCGCGGCTCAATCTCGATCTGATTCTGGTGGGGCTGTTTCTGCATGACATCGGCAAGGCGAAGGAACTGACCTACGAGACCGCGATCGGCTACTCCGACCAGGGCCAGTTGATCGGGCACATCGCGCTGGCCACGATGATGATCGAGGAGAAGACGAAGGAAGTAGCCGCCAAGACGGGCAAGCCGTTTCCCGATCGGCTTCGTTGGGCGCTGCAGCACATCGTGCTGAGTCACCACGGGCAGTACGCGTTCGGCAGTCCGAAGCTTCCGGCGTTGCCCGAGGCGATGGCGATCCACTACCTCGACAACCTGGACGCGAAGCTGAACATGTTCTTTACCGCGGTCGACGACGATCGCGATCCGCACGCCCATTGGACCGAATACGTCCGCGCGATCGAGACCAAGGTGTTCAAGCTCGATCCGACGACGGACGAGCCGATCTGATGGATGCGTCTTTCCACTCGGTATAGGGACCATGAACTACACCCAACTGACCCAACAAGACACGACGCAGATGCTCGAGGTGCTCGGCGCGGGTTCGATCGACGACTTGTTCGCGAAGATCCCCGAGTCGACGAGGCTGGCGACCGATCTGCACATTCCACCTGGCATTAGTGAGCTGGAGCTCCTGCGAGACGCGGGGGCGCTGGCCGCGAAGAACGAGGACACCTCCCGGGTCGTGTGTTTTCTCGGCGCCGGGGCCTATGACCACTTCGTGCCGACGCTCGTGGATGCGCTGGCTGCTCAGACCGAGTTTCTGACAGCGTACACGCCGTATCAGGCGGAGGCGTCGCAGGGCGTGCTCCAGTTGTTCTACGAATTTCAGACGATGGTGGCCGAGCTGACCGGCATGGATGTGGCGAACGCGTCTCTCTACGAGGGGGCGACCGCGGCCGCGGAGGCGGTGTTGATGGCCCGCGGCGTGACGCGGCGAGATCGCGTCGTGGTGGCGGAGTCGGTCCATCCGGACACGCTGCGCGTGCTGCGGACGTACACCGCGCAACAGGAGATCGAGGTTGTGACGGTGCCGGCGCCGGGCGGCGTGGTGGATCCGGCCGCGTTTGGCCAGGCGGTCAACGACAAGACGGCGGCCGTCGTCGTGCAGTCGCCGAATTTCTACGGCTGCCTCGAGCGGATCGACCGTCTGATTCCGCAAATTCACGAGCACGGCGCTCTGGCGATCATCGCGACGGACCCGATCGCGTGCGGCCTGCTAAAACCGCCGGGGGCGTTCGATGCGGACGTCGTGGTCGGTGAGGGACAGGCGCTGGGGATTCCGATGCAGTACGGCGGTCCGTACCTCGGCCTGCTTGCCTGCCGGGAGCAGTTCCTGCGGAAGATCCCCGGCCGGATCGTCGGCATGACGAAAGACGTGGAGGGCCGCCGGGGCTTTTGCCTGACGCTGCAGACGCGCGAGCAGCACATCAAGCGCGAGCGGGCGACGAGCAACATCTGCACGAACCAGGGACTGCTCGCGGTACGGGCGTCCATCTACACGGCCGCGATGGGCAAGAAGGGTATTCAGGAAGCGGCTTCGCAGTCGTTCGACAAAGCGCACTACGCAGCCGAGGCGATCGCCGGGCTCGACGGGTACGAGCTTCGGTTTGACGCGCCGTTTTTCAAGGAATTCGCTGTTCGCACGACGAAGGACGTGGTTGCCGTTCTGGCGAAGTGCCGCGAGCATGGCATTGCCGGCGGCGTGCCGCTGGCTCGGTTTGACGACGCGCTGAGCGATTGTTTTCTGGTGGCGGTGACGGAGCAGCGAACCAAGGCCGAGATCGACGCACTGGTCGAGGCTTTGAAGGAAGCCTAGCGTGGGATGGACCTGGATTGACATCGGTGTCATGGCTCTGTCGGTCGTCACACTGGTTGTCGTGATGCTGTTCGCGTTCCTACTGTGGCGGGACGGCTATGTTCGAGGTTGGCGTGCGGCACGAGCGGTTCCGCCGACGTGTCCGCAATGCGGCTACAACCTGTCGGGGCTCTCGCAGTGTCGTTGCCCGGAGTGCGGAGCGACGTACGAACTGGACAAGCTGTGGCGTGCTTCGATCCACATAGATATGCACAAGAAACGGGCGGGGAAACCCGCGGCTGAGAGGCAGTAACTACCATGACATCGGTCCTTGACATGCAACACGACGTAGAAACGAAGCCGAAGGATCATCCCGTGCTGTTCGAGATCGGATCGCCCGGGGCGTGTGCGGTGAGTCTGCCGGAGTCGGACGTGCCGCCGGCGGACCGGAACACGGCCGTGCCGCCGGAGCTTCTGGCGTCGTCCATCCCGAACCTGCCGGAGGTCGGCGAGCTGGATGTCGTCCGGCATTACAAGCGCTTGGCGCACCGCAGCTTCAGCATCGACGGCAATTTCTATCCGCTCGGTAGCTGCACGATGAAGTACAACCCGCGGATCAACGAGCGGGTCGCCGCGATGCCCGGCTTTGCGAACATTCATCCCTACCAGGACGAGTCGCAGGTGCAGGGGATCCTGGAGCTGCTCTACCGCCTGCGCATGGCGCTCGCGGAGATCGCGGGTCTTTCGGAGGTGACGCTGCAGCCGGCCGCGGGTGCCCACGGTGAGATGACCGGCGTGATGATCATCAACGCCTATCACCAAAGCCGCGGCGAGAATCGTAAAAAGGTGCTCGCGCCGGATAGTGCCCACGGGACGAACCCGGCCACCTGCGCCATGTGCGGTCGGGATGCGGTGACGGTGAAGTCGCGACCCGACGGGCGCGTCGACCTGGAGAGCTTGAAACGCCAGGTGGACGGCGACACGGCCGCCTTCATGATCACCAACCCCAACACGGTGGGCATTTTCGACGAGCAGATCGTCGAGATCGCGAAGATCGTGCACGATGCGGGAGCGCTACTCTACCTCGACGGTGCCAACATGAACGCCATCCTCGGCAAGACCCGGCCGGGCGACTTCGGCGTGGACGTGATGCACTACAACACGCACAAAACGTTCAGCACACCGCACGGCGGCGGGGGGCCGGGGGCGGGCCCGGTGGCGGTGGCGTCGCATCTGCGCGAGTTTCTGCCACTGCCGCAGGTCGTCAAAAAGGACGACGGCACGTTAGCGTGGAGTTACGACAAGAAGCACAGCGTTGGGAAGGTCCGGTCGTTCTACGGGCAGATCGGCGTACTCGTTCGGGCGTATGCGTACATTCGCGGTCTGGGGTGTGACGGGCTTCGCGACGTGGCGGAGAAGTCGGTGCTGTCGGCCAACTACCTGGCCGCGCGTTTGAAGGAGCGGTACCACATGCCGTTTCCGCCGCCGTATGCGCACGAGTTCGTCACCGTGCCGGAGTTTCCGGGCAGCGGCGTGCATGAGCTCGAGATCGCCAAGCGACTGATCGACTACGGCATTCACCCGCCGACGATGAGCTGGCCGATCCATCATTGCCTGATGATCGAGCCGACGGAGACGGAGTCGCTGGGGACGCTCGATCACTTCGTGGACGTGATGCTCAAGATCGCGGACGAGGTGGAGCAGAATCCAGAGGTTGTGAAGAGCGCGCCGCATGAGACGCCGGTGCGCCGGCTGGACGAAGTCGCCGCGAGCCGCAAGCCGAACGTGCGCTGGCGGTTTGAGTAGGGTCATAGTAGTCGGATCGAAGGGTGGCATGGGCAAACTTGTTTGCCCGTGCGAGAGGCGTTTCGCGAGTTGTTGTGAAGTCGGACCGCTCCCTCACGGTCGCGGCTCTGACCGGTGCCACTTGGACGAAGGTAGGGCGGGTTCCACCCGCCAAGGTTCAAGACGTGCGGCGTTGCAGAAAGCGCACTGCTCGCAGAGCAGTGGTACACGATAGGGTGTCTCGCGCCTCGTGCCATCCGGCGACACAATTCGAATGATCCAAGATCCGGCGCTAACCGGTCCGGTCAACATGGGCCGCGACGAGGCGCTGCTGACGCGTGTGGGCGACGGCGCGTCCGCGGCGACGCTTCGGCTGTATCAGTGGGATCCGCCGACGATCTCGCTCGGGTATTTTCAGCACTACGCGGATTACGAGGCCTTGCGTGCTCCGGCGGGGGACCTGGCCGTGGTGCGCCGTCAGACCGGCGGCGGGGCGATCCTGCACGATCTCGAGTTGACGTATTCGCTGACGCTCCCGCTGGATCACCCGCTGTTGGCGAAGGGGCCGAACCACCTGTACGAGCTGGCCCACGATGCTGTGATCGCGTGCCTCGACAAGCTGGGTCTGACCTCGAAGCGCTGCGGTGTGACGGACGAATCCGGTGCGGCCAAGGGGCCGTTCTTCTGCTTCGCGCGAAGGCACTGTTATGACGTGCTGCTCGGCGACGACAAGCTGGCCGGCAGTGCCCAGCGCCGCACGAGGTCGGCCGTCCTGCAGCATGGCTCGATCATTCTCGGCAATCGCTACGCCCAGCAGCCGACGGCCGAGGCGCACGTCGAATACGAAGCGGCTGTCGACAAGCTGCGGCAAGCGCTACCAGCCAAGCTTGCCGCGCAGATCGGGCTCGCCATCGCGCCGGGTGATTGGCGCGCTGACGAACTCGCCGCGGCCGAGCCGTACATCGCCAAGTATGCCGGCGATGATTGGACACGGCGGACCTAGCGCCTGGCCAGCGCCCGCCGTGCGCCGGCGCTGGGCTTCATCGCGGTGGCGCACTCGACCCGTTCGCTCGAATACGTCGCTACCACGGGGACGATCGGGCCGCATGTGGGGCCTTCCACGGTGCCTGGTCTTGCCAGGCGTGCTTGATTCTCGGTCCATGGGTCGCATGGCGCACGACAAGCGGTTGCATGGTGCATCGGCGCCATCCTGGTTGAGTCGTAGAGCCAATTCTGCTATGCTTGGCGCATCAAGCCGGATGGAGGGGAAAGGCGGCAACTCGTGTTTTTCCGGTGCGGTAGTCGGGTCCGCGCTTCTTCGTCGCGGTATGGTCCCTGTCTGCATGTCTCTGCGACAACCGGGGCGCGGTGTGGTGAGCGCGCCGCTACGCTGACGCCGCCAATTCCAATCAGTGCATTACCGCACGACCAAACCGAGCGGCGGTAATCAGGAGCCTATCTGATGAACCCCAAGCGGATGATTCGACTATTTCCGCCGGTCCTTGCGTTCTCGCTGCTTGGCGTGGCCGTGGCCGGCCCTGTCGGGACGACCTTCACCTACCAGGGGCAACTGAAGCTCGCGGGCGCGCCCGTAGACGACCTCTGCGAGTTTCAGTTCACGCTGTGGGAAAGTGAGTTCGACGTCGCTCCCTCGGCGCGCGTGGGTCCGGTGCTTTCGTATTCCGGGGTCGATGCGATCACGGTCGTCGATGGTCTCTTTACCGCCGAACTTGACTTTGGCGCGAACGCCTTCGACGGGAATGAGCGGTTTCTGCAAATCAGTGTGCGGTGCGCTTCGCAGGTCGATTACGTGACGCTAACACCGCGACAGCGCGTCTCGCCCACACCCTATGCGATCCGTGCGGCGACCGTGCCGTGGAGTGGACTTGACAACGTACCGGGCGACATCGCGGACGGTGACGACGTCGGCCTTACGAGCGAATCGGACCCCACAGTCGTCGACTACGTCAAGGACGGCGTTAGTTGGTCGGAGCTCTCTGACATACCGGGAGACATTCTCGACGGCGACGACGTCGGCTTGACGAGCGAATCGGATCCCACCGTCGTCGCCTACGTCAAAGACGGCGTCGACTGGAGTGAACTCGGTTTGATTCCGCCCGACATCGCCGACGGTGATCAGGACACGCATCTGTCCGAAGCGCAGGTCGAATCCTACATTACGAACGGACCGCTCGATCTGGCCGCCGGTACCACGCTGAACGGACAGACGCTCGCGACCGGCGCCCATACCATCGATACCAACGCCACGACGCTCTGCGACGGCCCCGGTGTTTTTCTCGATGGCGCCGGCAACTGCGTCGCGGTGGGCGCGGGTGCAGACGGCCATTCGCTGGACGCCGCCGACGGCTTTCCCGAGGACGTCGTGTACGTCGACCACGCGGGTCGCGTGGGCGTCGGCACGACCCTTCCGGAATCATGGCTCGACGTCCGAGCACCCGAGGACAGCGGCAACCTGCTGAGTCTGGTGGTGGAGTCCGCGCCTGTTTTCACAGCCGATACGCTTGGGCACGTCGGTATTGGAATGAGCCCGCAACCGGACTGGACCCTCGGCGTAGAGGGAAGCTCCAACACGGCGTTGTTCCTGAATACCGGGTGGGGCAACGCCGGCAAGTTCGTGAACTCGAACGTTTTCACCAGTTCTGCCACGATCCTTGCCGAGTCCAACGGAGAGAGCGACTCCACGCACGTGATCCACGCGGAGTATACCGGGGAGTACGGCGTCGATGCCGTGGGCGTTTACGGCGAGTCGTCGCCTCGGCTGGGTAAGGGCATCGGTGGGGAGTTCAGAGGCGGCCACATCGGTGCTATCGGTTCTGTGGACGCGGACCTGACCGGGAATGCGCTGGAAGTCTATGGGCTTGCCGGCACGGTGGCAGGCGATGCGGCAGGTTCGGTGGACAAGTACGGCGTGGCGGGACGTGCGACCGGCAACGGCTATGCCAACTATGGCGTCTACGGATATGCCTCGGGAGCGTACGGCTACAACTATGCGGGTTACTTCGAAAGCGATCATGACAGCTTTGACACGCACGTGTTGCACGTGGAGTACACCGGTAGTGCGACCCGGGATCCGCTGGGCCTGTACGTCAAATGCGCGCCGGGCGACTACCGCGGTATCGCCGCCGAGTTTATTGGCGGCAACACGGGTATCCACGCGGAAGTTTCGGGGGGGCTTGATCAGCCAAGCCTGGATTACAACGCCATTGAAGCGGAGGCTTGGGGTAGTACGACGGGCATCATGCGTGCGCTGTACGGAAGCGCTAGGGGCTCCGGTACGAACTACGGCGTCCACGGCGAGGCGAGCGGCGGAGCGAAGAATTACGCGGGTTACTTCACGAGCGACGCGGTCGAATTCGACACGCATGTGGTGCATGCCGAGGTCACCGGATCGGGCGAGGGAAACCCCACGGCCGTCTACGGAAAAGCGAAACCCGGTAACTACTGGGGATACGGCGGATACTTCGAGGGAGGGCGGTCCGGTGCCTACGGTTTCGTGGAGGCAGGTACCGACTCGGAGTTTCTCGAGTACGCCGGGTTCGAGGGAGTGGCTACGGGCCTTTCCGGCATCAAGCGCGGTATCGTCGGGGATGCATCCGGAGCCGGCACGAACTACGGCGTGTACGGGATCGCGTCGGGAGGATCGACCAACTACTCCGGCTACTTCTACGGTGTAGCTCCAAGCAGTGAAACGCACGTGGTCCATGCGGAGTTCGGCGTGCCGGCCGCCGCGGATGCCAAGGCGGTCTATGGCGAGTGCGATACCGTGGACTACTACGGCTTCGGTGGCCACTTCGTCGGCGGCTATGTCGGCGCGAAGGGCGAAGTGAGCCCGACTGGTTCCAACAGCTACTACGGCCTGTGGGGCGCGGTCAACGGTGGCTCTGGCACCAACTATGGCGTCTTCGGCGTGGCCAGTGGTAGTGGGACGAACTACGCCGGGTACTTCCAGGGTGACGTACACGTCACCGGTACGCTGACGGCGGGCAGCAAGAGCTTCAAGATCGACCACCCACTCGATCCGGAAAACAAATACCTGATCCACACCAGCGTGGAAAGCCCGGATATGATGACGGTGTACAACGGCAACGCCACCACCGATGCGAACGGGAGAGCCTGGGTCGAATTGCCTGCGTACTTCGAGGCCCTGAATCGAGACTACCGTTATCAGTTGACCGTCATCGGCGCGTTCTCCCAGGCCATCGTGGCCCAGAAAATCAAGGACAATCGCTTCTTGATTCGAACCGACAAGCCCAAGGTCGAAGTGTCGTGGCAGGTGACCGGCATCCGCCAGGATCCGTATGCCAACGCGCACCGCAGCCCCGTGGAGCAGGACAAACCAAAAGCTCAGCGCGGGCTGTACCTGCATCCCGTGGAGCGGGGGGTGTCGGCGGACAAGGGGCTGTATGCGCGCATCCGTTCGAAAGCAGTGGCGGACAGCGAGTGATCGAGGCGGCGCGGAGTGGACGAGGAAGGCGTAGCCGCACGTCGCCTGTTGTTCGCAACATGCCCACGCTCGTGAGTGGCACGACGCAGAGCCTTTCATCTGTCGCGTGGGCACGGCACCCAACCGGTGACGTGTGCCTACGGCCCGGTCGCGTGCGATGCCATATGCTTGTCACTCTTTGTGGTTCGTATCGCCGATTCGGAGGAAGCCGTCGAGTTCGGCGCCTTGTTCGATGTGAAGCGCCGGGGCTACGAGTCCGCCTTTGAGTGAGCCGGTCTTGGTGATGGTCGCCGGGCCGCGGGAGGTGACGTTGCCCTGCACCTTGCCCTTGATGGTGATGTGGCCGGCCTTGATCGGCGCGACGACGTGGCCCTTCCGTTCGATCACAACGTCGCCGCAGGTGAAGAACTCGCGCACCGCGTGGTACGACTTGATCTTGAAGTCTTCGAGGATGAGCCGTTTCTTGCAGTGCGGGCAGAAGACGGACATGGCGCGTGCGGCCACTTCGCTCTCGCCGTCGCAATAGGTGCACACGATGCACTTGACCGGCGCTGCGCGCTTGGACTCGACTTTGGCCATGACGGGCTCCGCCCTCACCCATGCTCGGCGCGTGCCGAGCGGTGCGGCCAAGACTCCTTCTACCGTGCCTTATCGACAACGCGTGTTGCACGGATACACGCCCGACGATCGATCGTTTGGCACTGCTCACAGGGCAGTGGTACATGGACCTTCGTGACATCCACACCCGACGCGATGAACAAGATCGCGCATCCGGCGGGTGGAACTCACCCTACCCTCGATCGGCGGCCGGACCCAGCTCCGAGAGCAGGGGCACATGAGTCGAATCGACGCGCCGCGATGGGTACGTTCGCCGGGGCGGCGGGTGGAACCCGCCCTACGGGAGGATTCGACTCCCCAAGTGCCGCCGCGGTGTTACTTTTTGCCTGCGAGGACCGGTTCCTTGGGCTTGCCAGCCTGGGGTGTGACCGAGTCGGCCGGTTTCGTGGCAGACTTCATATCGCCGGAGGCCTTGTTCTTGCCGTTTACGCCGACGACGCAGCGGCCGATCAGCACCGCCCCCTCCGCGACCTCGAGTCGCTGGGCCTGCACGTCGCCTTCAAGGCGTGCCGAGGACGTCAGCGAGACCTTGCTGCCGGCGTCCAGGTTGCCCTTGACGATGCCGTCGATGCGGATCGACCCGGCCGACACATCGCCGTCCAGTGTGGCGCCCTCTGCCACGAGAAGTTCGCCGGTGCTCTTGATCTCGCCCTCGAACTTGCCCAGAAGACGCATGCCCTTCTCGAAGCTCAATTCCCCCTTGAACACGGCGTCTGGGCCGATGGTCGTGGGGTAGTTGTTCGTGGTATCTGACATTTGCCGAACCCTCCAAGTTGGCTCGCCCCCGATACGGGTTCCGCTCCCGGTTGTTAGGAAGCACAAACGAGGGATTATACCGAACCCGCCGGGCTGCTCAACTTGTCCGGGTCGAGGCCACGGGTGCAATTCACAGCCTTGGGGGGTCGCGGCCAACGCCAGGCGCCCGGAGGTACGGCCTGTCGCCGCCGGAGGGCTATTTCGGGACGCGTTTCAGCTCGAACACCCCGTTGGGCTGGTTGAAGACGGCCGAGATCGCACCATCTTTTTCGGTGAACGCGGCGCTGTACCCCGTCAGGCCCTCGAGGTTGAACTCGCCGGAGACGTCGGGGATGAGCCGGACGGACGGCTGTCCCGGTACCGTCACGAGGAGATGGTCTCCCTGCAGGCTCACGGTGACGGTTTGGGGTCCGAGTTGGTAGTCCCCCACGAAGCGCGAGAGATAGACCGGGTCGCTCAGACGCTCGTCGGGGCGCTTCGTGAAGCGAATCTCGGAAACCGAGGGCTCGAACGGGGCCCTGACCGAATCGATCGCGCCTTTTTCGTTGGATCGAAACTGGATTTCGATGTCGTCGAGCGCGTCATCCTCCGGGTTCTTCCGGCACTTGAAGACGTCGTAGTGCCAGTGCATGAGTGGCGCTGAGATGCCGTGGATCGACATGGTGAGCTTGTCGCCGTCGGCGGTGATGTGGAGCAAACCGTAGCCGGGGTTTTCGTAGGTACCGACGTAATCTTCGATCGGGTGGCTCGGTTTCGTGTTGGGAATCTGCCGAGTCCCCTTCTTTTTCTCCGCCTCCTTGGTGACCTCCTTGCCGAGCTTTCGTTTCTCGAGCGCTTCGGCGATGTGGTCCTTGCCTTCGAATCCGAAGATTCGATCCGCTGCCGCCAGCGCGATGAGCCCGGGCACGGGGGTCGCGTTCTTGTTGGCCAGTGTGACGATCCCGAGCGAGTCGCGCGGAAACAGGGTGACCATAGCGGAGAAGCCGTCGATGTTGCCGCCGTGGCGCACGCGGAGCTTGCCGCGGTAGGTGTCGACTCCCCAGCCCATCGCGTACGAATTCGGGGAGAACTCCGCGTCCTTGGGAACGCCGCGAATCACCATCTGCGGCGTGTGGAGTTCGTCCAGGGCCGTCGGCTTGATGATCTGCTTGTCCCCGAGTTTGCCCTCGTTGAGGTGGACGCGCATCCAACGGTTCATGTCCTCGACGTTCGAGTTGATGGAGCCGGCCGGTCCCATCACGTCGATCATGCGAAAGTGCATCAGCTCGAGCTTGTCCTCATCCTCCTTGTAGGGGAGCGCGTAGTCCGCGGTTTTCTGGGAGTCCTTGACCGAGAAATTGGTCGCGGTCATGCCAAGGGGCGTGAGGATGCGCGCTTGGACGGCGTGTTCCCAGGTGTTGCCGGTGAGCTCTTCGACGAGGTACCCGGCCGTCAGGAACATGAGGTTGTTGTATTGGAAGGTCTCACGAAGCTCTTTGTTCGGTTCGAGGTAGCGGAGTCGACGAACGAATTCGGCACGTGACCACTTGTGGTTGTTGTACCACATCATGTCATGGCGCGGCAGACCTGACCGATGCGTGACCAGGTCGCGCGGCGTGATGTGAAGCGTGGCGTAATCGTCGTAGAGCTTGAAGTCGGGCAGGTACGAGCGCACGGGCTTGTCCCAGTCGAGTTTGCCTTCGTCGGCGAGCGTGGCCAGTGTGAAGGTCGTGAATGCCTTGGTACACGATCCGATGGCGAGCAGCGTCTTCGACGTGATCGGCTTTTGGTTGTCGACGTCGCGGAAGCCGAAGCCCTTCGCCCAGACGACCTGATCGTCGGCGATGACGCCGACGGCCAAGCCGGGCACCATGAAGTCCTTCAGCGTCTGGTCAATGACGGCGCCGAAGCCATCCAGGGCTTGCGTTGCCTTGGCGGCCAGGTCGATGCCGCTCTTGAGTTCGAACGGCGCGGACATTCCGCCCTGCGTAAAGTCGCCTGAGATGCTCTTGCCGTCGTCGGAAACCGTGCCCTTGAAGGTGGGCGTGCCCGGAATTCCCTTGATCTGGAAGGCGACGGAGCCGCCGTCGACTTGGAGCTCCGCGAGCGGGAGATCCTCGGCGTTCTGCATGGGGATGGAGATGTCGCCCGTCCACACGCCGCCTTGGAACACGAAGTCGACGTCGATGCCCAGCGGCGTACCGGGAAGGTTGATCTTGCCTTCCCAATGTCCGGCGACGTCCGGCGCCTCGCTGGCCCGAACTTGTCCGGCGAAGCCGGTCAGGAATCCCGCGACGCCTACCAGGTAGATCAGAAGGTACGACACGCTCGGCTTCACACGATGACTCATTGGAAAAACTCCCTTCCGTCTGGGATCAGGGCGATCGACGCCGGTCGCCCCGCGGACGAAGATTGCCGCGGTTTGTCGAGAGATTCCAGCCGCGGCTTGGCCGTTGATGGTAGCGTCTTCGCACAGCGGCGACGGATATTCAAGTCAGGAATCGTGGCGCGACAAAATTGTGCGCGTTTTTGGGGGGTGAGCCAAAAGAAAGGCCCGGAGCATTGCGGCTCCGGGCCTTGGGAATTCACTGCAGGCAGACGCCCTTGGGCGTCTTTTTATGACGCAATGACGGCGGTGGCGGCCGCGACGATCGCCGCGAGTTTAGCCTTGGCCATGAGCATCTTGGCCTCTTGCGGGCAATCGGTTTCCTTGTCCCCGACGACGTAGAGCATCTTGGTGTGTGCTTCCTTGGCCTGGGCGCCGGCCATCTTATCACACTCGTAGGTGTGATCGCCGACCTTGTAGCTCATTTTGACCTCGCCGAGTCTCTCGCTGGCGAGCTCGGCCGCCTTTTCCGCGAGCTCCTTGTTCGCAAAGTCGACGCCGGCGACACGGTACATTATCTTGGCGTGGGCCTTCTGGGCCTCCTTCTTTGCGGTTACCGGGCAGCGGTAGCATTTCTCGCCGGCCGCGAACTGCACCGTCTTCATTTCGTTGACCTTCTGCTCGATCAGCGAAGCGAGCTGCGCATTGGCTTCGCCCTCAGACTTGAACGTCTGGTCGCCGACGACGTACTGGATCGGCTTGTTCTGCTTTTTTGCGAGGGCGCTTGCGGCATAGGGGCATGTCACCGTCTCGTCGCCGACCGTGTACTCGACGCTCGGCATCGAGGCGAGAATCTCATTGACCTTGTCGGTGACGTTGCAGTGGCCCTTGGCCGAGGTCAGCGCGGCGTGGCTGCCACACGGCGTATCGCCCGATTTGTGGCAGGGGGCTTTGTCCGCCACGACGGTCGCGTGGGCACTGCACGGGGTCGCCTCCGAGCGACCGTCCGCCTTGACCGCCTTCGCGTCAGCGGACTTCTTGTTGCATTTCCCCGGGCACGCCGACGCGCCGCTCACCAAGACGAGGACGCTCAACGCGGCCAGAAGATTCAACACATTGCGCTTCATACCTGGGCTCCTTTTCTCTTGTCGTTTGCCGAGCCGGGGAGGTATCTCTCCGGCCGTGGTTTCCTTCACGATCCTCGCGGCTCGTCCGCCTCGTTATGTTTCGGGCATCGCATTCGATGGCAGCCCCTCAACCGCGGTATTCACACCGGGAGGTGCATGTCTCCGCCAGATTGACCTGGCACAACTCCGGGAGAACCGGCTTGAGGTGTCGCCAGATCCAGCGGGCGATGTTCTCGGCCGTCGGGTTTTCCAGGCCCTCGATCTCATTGAGATATCGATGATCGAGTCTCTCCCATAACGGCTGGAAGGCCTCCTTGATTGCAGCGAAATCGACGAGCCAGCCCGTGTTGGGGTCGACCTGGCCCTCACAGACGATCTCGACCTGGAAACTGTGTCCGTGGAGCCGCCGGCATTTGTGCCCCTCCGGCACCTTGGGCAGCAGGTGGGCGGCTTCAAAGGAAAACGCCCGAACCAGCTTCACCTGGCGGCCGGTGTCAGCGGGCACCGTCCTGGGGGGGCCTGGTACGCGATTCGAGCTGCCGGGTGTTTCGGTCATGTGTCACGGTTTTGTTTCAAGCCGCCTTCCGCGTCCGCGGCCCCCAGCCGTCGTCGCGTGATTTGTCCCAGCGAGTCCCAGGTGCCGCCCGGAGGTGGCTTCTACTTCACTTCCAGTAGCTGGACCTCGAACACGAGTGTGCTGTAGGGCGGGATCTTCCCCGGTATTCCCCCTGACCCAAAGGCGAGGTCCGGCGGAATGATGATCGCGCGCGAGCCGCCTTCCGCCATGCCCAGAATGCCTTCACGGAGACCGGGCGTGAGACTCTCCATCTTGAGCGTGACGGGATCCCTCATGTAGTTCTCAAACTCGGTGCCGTCCGGGAAGTAGCCTCGGTAGTAGACTTCGACACTACTGGTTTTGGCCGGCACGCCGCCGTTGCCTAGGACGAGATCCACGATTGTCAGCCCGGAATCCGTCTTGACGGCCTTGTGCCCGCCGCGCGCCTCGAGCGAGGCAATCAGATGGGCCATGACGTTCTTGCGTGCTTCGGCCTGTTCTTGGGCTCGGACGCGCGCGGCGGCGCGATCGAGGGGGACTTTCACGCGCACGTTCTTCACGAGGATCGGCGTCTTCGGCACGACGGCGGATTTTCCTCCGGCGTACCTCGGGTGGGTGCCGAGGGGCACCTTTTGCATGGCGTCGAGCGTGTCGAACCCGCTGGTCACGCGGCCGAAGATGCAATAGCCGGCGCCGTCGGCCGGCGTGTCGAGCGCGG
>Ga0210110_1000223_pt1 | contig 19877 bp, 18 predicted proteins | sample China_Galinas_PW_2_FD_184865 | JGI IMG/M metagenome (GOLD analysis project Ga0210110, IMG submission 184865) | Wetland microbial communities from San Francisco Bay, California, USA, that impact long-term carbon sequestration - China_Galinas_PWB_D1... | ecosystem: Environmental > Aquatic > Marine... | reverse complement strand
CTCGGCGTCGGCGCGCAGTGGCTTGCGTGGCGCATCCGGATTCCCTCGATCCTGGTGCTTCTGGCCTGTGGGCTGCTTGTTGGGCCCGGCTCGACGCTCTTCACGCCCGACGGAAGCCCCCTGCTCGACCCCAACGAGCTATTCGGGCAGGACCTGCTGCTCAGCGTCGTCTCGCTCTCGGTCGCGTTGATCCTCTACGAAGGCGGGCTGACGCTGCGCCTGAGCGAGATCTCGGGGATGCGCGGCGTGATCGGCAACCTCGTCACACTCGGCGCGGCGATCACCTGGGGCATCGCCTCGATCGGCGCGAACCTCATCCTCGGGTTGCCCTGGGGGCTCGCGGTGCTGCTCGGCGCGGTGATGATCGTCACCGGCCCGACGGTGGTCGGACCCCTGCTCAGCCACATCCGCCCGATCGGGGCGGTCGGGCGCGTGCTCAAGTGGGAGGGCATCGTCATCGATCCGATCGGGGCGCTGGCGGCGGTGCTCGTGTTCGAGGTCATCAGCGCCGGCCCGTCCGGGGGTTCACCCGGCGCGACGCTCCAGGCCGTCGCGATGACAGTTGTGGTGGGCGGCGGGCTCGGCGCGGGCGCGGCGTTGATCCTCGCGACGGTCATCAAGCGGTTCTGGGTGCCCGAGGAACTGCAGAACCCGATCTCGCTGCTCCTTGTCGTTGTGATCTTCGTCGTCTGCGACATGCTCCAGAAGGAGAGCGGGCTGCTCGCGGCCACGGTCATGGGCATCGTCCTCGCCAACCAGACCAGCGCCAACGTGACGCACATCATCGAGTTCAAGGAGACCCTGCGCGTCCTCCTGATTTCGAGCCTGTTCATCGTGCTCGGGGCGAGGCTCGCGCCGGGCGACATCGCGGCGCTGGGGTGGCCGAGTGTGCTGTTCGTGCTGCTGCTGATCGTCGTGGTCCGCCCGCTGGCGGTGCTGGCTTCGACGGCGGGGTCGGGGCTGAAGTGGCGCGAGAAGGTGCTGCTGGCGTGGGTGGCGCCGCGCGGGATCGTCGCCGCCGCGGTCGCGTCGGTGTTCGGGATCGCGCTGGGCGAGGGGCCCGCGGGCGGGCACGCCGCCCAGCTCATCCCCGTCACCTTCGCGGTCATTGTCGGGACGGTGGCGGTGTACGGGCTGTCGGCGGGGTGGGTGGCGCGTCGTCTCGGGCTGGCCGACCAGAACCCGCAGGGGCTGGTCATCCTCGGCGCCCACGCGTGGGCGCGGGCTCTGGCGTCGGCGCTGCACAAGCGCGGCGTCCGCCTTCTGCTCGTGGACACGAACCACGACAACACGCGTGCGGCGCGGATGAGCGGGCTGCCGACGTGGTCGGGCAACATCCTCGCCGACTACGCGCTGGGCGAGCTCGACCTGACGGGGATGGGGCGACTGCTGGCGCTGACGCCGAACGACGAGGTGAACGTCCTCGCGGTGCAGCGCTTCCGGCGCGTGTTCGCCAAGCGCGAGCTCTACCAGGTTGCGGGGCGCTCCGACAAGCGCGACGCCGGCGTCGCCAGCGAGTTCCACGGACGGACACTGTTCGGCACCGACGCGGCGTACGCGGCGCTGTCATCGCGCGTCGCCGCGGGGCACGTCATCAAGAGCACCACCCTCAGCGACGAGTTCACCTACGAGGACTACCGCACGCTCTATGGCCCCCGGGCGCTGGTCATGTTCGTCGTCGGCGAGAACCGCAGGCTCACCGTCGTCACCGCCGGCACAGAGCTCGACCCCGGGCCGGGGCAGACGCTTATCAGCCTGATCGATCCCGACGACCTGCTGTTCCGATAAGCAGACGGCGTCCGCGGTTCGGCGTTCGGGATTCGTGGAAGACGATCAGACCGGCATGCCGGATTCGGGGACGAGCCCGAGCATCCGCCCCAGCACGCGGACACGTTCGCCGATCGAGTGAGGCGGCGGGTCGGCCGCGTTGTGGTGCAGCACGATCAGGGTCTGGTCGTCGTCGGGATCGGCGCCGTCGCGGTGGGCGTGCACACGGCGCGCGACCTCGCCCGACAGCTCGGCGGGGTGCGTGGGGTCGAGCCCGTCGAGCAGCCCCATCAGCCCCCTGATACCGAGCAGCTCTCCGCGCCCGCTCTTCGCCTCGATCAGCGCGTCGGAGTAGAGCACGACCGCGTCGCCTCGTTCGAGCCGGACCGCGAACTGCGCGAACCCCGTCGGCTCGACGACGCCCAGCGGGAGGTTGCGCACCCCGACTTCCCCCGCGTCGTCCTCGATCTCGGGGTGCTCGATGTCGAGGGCCGACCACCCGCCGGTCGCGGCGCGGAACAGCAGCGGCGGGGGATGCCCCGCGTTGCACACCACCAGATGATCTGTCGGCGCGTAGTACGTCGCCAGCACCGCCGTGGCGAACCGCCCCATGTCGGCCATCCGCCCGAACTCCTCGTTCAGCGCCCCGGCGAAACGCGACTGGTCCACGGTGTTGATGTGCTTGCGCATCAGCGTGCGGAGTCTCGCGGCCAACTCGCTCACCGCGTCGCCGTGCCCGCTCACATCGGCGACGACGAAGCGTGAGATGTTCCCCGCCGCGCACATCGACAGGTAGTGGATGTCGCCACCGCCCTCGTCGTGCCCGTACGGGACAGAAAAGACGTGGGCGTCGATCCCCGGGACGGAGATCGTGTTGTCGATCGCCCGGTTGCCGCCCCAGATCTCCATGCACTGCATCGGGATCGGCTCGGGCATCGGCTCACCTCGGTCCGGGCCAACGCGCGGGGAGGGCCCGCTATTCCCGCGTGCGCAGCGCCGGGCGTGCGGCCCAGTTGAGCTTGTTGGTCAGCGTCGCCCAGTACCCGGTCTTCTGGTTCTGCACGAGCCTGACCGTCCGCGCGTCGCGGGCGATACGGACGCGGTCGCCGACGCCGAGCGGCTCGTGCACCTGACCGTCGAGCACGAGCGTGGTCCCCGGGCCGCGCCCGTCGCCGTTGACCCGCAGCAGTTCAAGCTCGACCACGCTCGTGCCCGGCACCGCGATCGGGCGGAACGCGAGCGTGTGGGCGGCGATCGGCGTGATCGCCATCGCGTCAACACCCGGCGCGATGATCGGGCCGCCGGCGCTGAGCGTGTACGCCGTCGAGCCCAGCGGCGTCGAGACGATCAGCCCGTCGCCGCTCACGATCGGGCCCGTGCGCCCGTCGATGCGCAGACACAGCTCGATCATGCGGTAGGGGGGCCCGGCGGTGACGACGGCCTCGTTGAGCGCCGTGCCGTTGAGGTGCTCCTCGCCGGCGCGCGACACCGTCACGCGCAGCAGCGCGGCTTCGCGCACCTGGAGAGGGGCGTCGCCGAACAGATCGGACGCCTGCTCGGTCAACGCGTCCTCGTCGAACTCGGCCATGAACCCGAGCTTGCCGAAGTTGACGCCGAGCAGCGGCACGCGCATGCCGGCCGTGCGCCGGCTCTGGCTCAGCAGCGTCCCATCGCCGCCGAGCACCACGATCAGGTCGACGCCCGATTCGGGCAGGTCATCGGCGTCGGTGTCGATGGCCGCGACGACCCGTCCGTACTTCGCGATGGTCTCCTCGATGCGTTGGGCGGCCGCGTCCGCCTCCGGCTTGTCACGGTTGACCAGCAGGAGCACCGAGCGTCCCATCTCAGCGCACCCCCGCGCGCGACCCATCGGGCTTGGGCTCCCGGAGCGGGCGCTCCTCGGCGCACAGGGCGCGGATCGCCCGCGCGACCCCCGAGGCGTCGAGCCCGGCCTCGCCCAGCTGCGCCGAGCGCGGGTCCTGCATGATCCACGCGTCGGGCAGCCCGAGGCGCGTGACCCACGACGTATCGAGCCCCCCGGCTGCTTCCAGCACCGCCGACCCGAACCCGCCGACGATCGAGTGGTCCTCAACGGTGAGGATGCGGACTCCGCTTTCGATCAGCGTGCGGACCAGCTCGGCGTCCACCGGCTTGGCGAACCGCGCGTCGTACACCGCCACGGAGATATCGCCCGCGAGCCGGTCGGCGGCCTCCAGCGCCGCGATCGCCGGCGCCCCGTACGCGAGCACCGCGGCCTCGGGCGGCTCGCCCCCGTCGCAGATGTCCAGATCCGGCGTCAGGCAGTGCGCCTTTCCGGGCTCGAACGGGGGGCAGTCCCTCCCCGCGAGCCGGTCGCTGACCGTGTCGCGCGGGTAGCGCACCGCGCTGAGCCCCGCGTCGTAGGTGCGCATGAACTCGAGTGCGCACCGCAGGCTCGCCTCGTCGATCGCCGCGGTCAGCACCGCGTCGGGCAGTGTCCGCAGCAGGGCGATGTCGCAGAACCCGTGGTGCACCGCGCCGTCGCCGCCGACCAGCCCCGCCCGGTCGAGGCACAGGCGCACGGGCAGCCCCTGCAACGCCGCCTCCTGGAACGCCTGGTCGAACGCCCGCTGGAGGAACGTCGAGTAGACCGCGAAGAAGGGGCGCCACCCGGTCTTCGCCAGCCCGCCCATCATGTCGAGCGCATGGCTCTCACAGATGCCGACATCCCACGCCCGGTCGGGGAAGCGTTCGAGCGCCGGGGCGACGCCCGCGCCGTCGGGCATCGCGGCGGTGCACGCCACGACCTTCTCGTCTCGCTCCATCAGGTCCACGAGCGCGTCGCCGAACGCGGCCGTGAAGGACCGTCCGGCGTCGGGCATCTCGACGCGGCACCCCGCCACCTCGTCGCGCTCCACCGTGAACGCCTTGGGCGAGTGGAAGCGTGTCGCGTCGGTCTCGGCCGCGTCGAGCCCCTTGCCCTTCACCGTCTTGACGTGCAGGACCATGGGGCGGTCGAACTCGCGGGCCTCGGCGAGGAACTCGATGAGCTGCGGGATGTCGTGCCCGTCGATCGGCCCGACGGTGACGAGCCCGAAGTGCTCGAACCACGTGTGGTCGGCGATCATCGCCTTGGTCGCCTCGCCCATGCGGTGGTACGCCTCGGCGACGAGCGACCCGCCCGGCATGTGCCGCAGAGCGCGCTTCGCCGACTTCTTGAAGTCGCCGTAGATGTGGCTGAGGCGCAGGCGGTCGAAGTACTGGGCGACCGCGCCCTGCGGGTGCGAGATCGACATCCCGTTGTCGTTGAGCACGACAAGGAACTGGCGGGCGAGGGTGCCGGCGTTGTTGAGCCCCTCCATGGCGACGCCGTTGACGATCGCCGCGTCTCCGACCAGCGTGACCACCCGCCGCCCGGCGGGGTTGGTGCGCGGGTCGAACGCCTCGGCGTTGAGCGTGTCGCCGCGGGCCATGCCGACGGCGGTCGAGACGCCGGTGCCGGCGTGCCCGACGCGGAACAGGTCGTACTCCGACTCGTTGGGCTCGGGGAACCCGCCCATCCCGGTGCGGGTGCGGAGCCGGTCGAGCAACTCCAGCCGCCCGGTGAGCAGCTTGTGCGGGTAGCACTGGTGCCCGACATCGAACAGCAGGCGGTCGTGCGCGAAATCGAACACGTAGTGCAGCGCGATCGTTAACTCGACCACGCCGAGGTTCGGCGCCAGATGCCCGCCCGACTGGCTGACCTGCCCGATGATCGCCTCGCGGATCTCCGACGCCAGTTCGGCGAGCTGGTCGTGATCCAGCCTGCGCAGGTCGGCGGGGCCCTGGATGGCGTCGAGGAGGCTCATGGGGTGATTTTCAGTTTGTTCTGAAAGAAGTGTAGTCGGCCCTACGCCGTCCGGCACGCCAGAACCGACGCCCACGACACCAGCGGCGCCGCCCGCTCGCCCAGCGGGACGACCGCCCGCTCCGCTTCGTTCCGAAGCCGCTCCACCATCTTCCGCGACTCCTCGACCCCGAACACGCCCGGCCAGGTGAGCTTGTCCGCATCTGCGTCCTTACCCGTCCGCTTGCCCGCCAGTTCGGTCGTCTGCTCGACATCGAGCAGATCGTCCACGATCTGGAACATCAGCCCGACGCCCTCGGCGTAGGTCGTGATCGCGCCGAGCTCGGGCGGGTCGGATTCGGGCAGCGATCCCCCGCGTCGTTCCGCGATCGCGCACCAGGCGCCCATCCGGCAGCCCGCACGGATCAACGCTCCGGTCTTCTGCCGGTGGATCGCCTCGACCCGCTCGGCGTCGGGGCGCTCGTCCGAGAACCCGAGCGTGTCGTAGACCTGCCCGCAGATCATGCCCTTGGCGCCGCCGGCAAGTTCGCGGATCAGCCTCGCCGCCAGCTCGGATGTGGGCGCCCCGCGCACCAGCACGTCGAACGCGGCGCTGAGCATCGCGTCGCCCGCGAGGATCGCCATCGCCTCGCCGGCGTAGACGTGCAGGGTCGGGCGCCCGCGACGCAGCTCGTCGTCGTCCATCGCCGGCAGGTCATCGTGGACGAGGCTGAAAGCGTGGACGAGCTCGACGGCGGTCCCGGCGGGCAGCGACGCAGCCCCGGGCACGCCGAGCGCCTCGCACGCCGACCACGCGAGCAGCGGGCGGACCCGCTTGCCGCCGTTGAGCAGCGCGTACCGGATCGCCTCGTCGAGGCTCTTCGCGAGCGACAGCGACGCGAGCCCGCGCTCGAGCGCGTCCTCGATCGACGCGAGCGGGGCGGTCAGGGCCTCGGGGATCGCCGCGGGCACGCCCGAGTCTAGGGGCGTTACGATCCCCCCATGCTCGGGCAGCTCAAGACGATCCTCGACACCGGCGGGCCGGTCATGTACGTCCTGCTCGCCTTCAGCCTGCTCAGCCTCACGCTCATCTTCGAGCGTGCGGTGTTCTGGACGCGGACACACGCCCCGTCGGCGCGTCGCCGTCTGCACGGCGTGCTCGACCACGTGCGGCGCGGCGACCTCCGCGCCGCACACGCCGCGGCCTCGGCGGGGAGCTCGGTCTACGCCCGCTTCTCCGCCGCGCTGCTCGAGCACACCGGCGCGTTCTCCCGTGGTCACGCCTCCGAGGCCGACGCGCTCGAGCTGGTCGAGCAGTTCCGTCCCGAGGTCGAGCGCTTCCACGCGACGCTCTCGACGATCATCACCGCCGCCCCGATGATCGGAATCCTCGGCACGGTGGTGGGCATCATCCAGAGCTTCAGGCTCTTCGGCGCCGAGACCGAGATCAACGACCCCGCGTCGGTCGCCGGCGGGATCGCCACGGCGCTCTACACCACCGCGTTCGGTCTGGTCGTGGCGCTCATCACGCTCTTCCCGTTCGCGCTGTTCCGTGCGCACGCCGACCGGTGTTTCGGGATGCTCGAGACGATCGCGGCGGCGATCATCCACCGCGACGGCGAGCAGGGTCATGCGAAGCCGGTTGTCGAGAACGCGGCGGAGCCCGCCGGAGGCGGGTGATCAGGCGTCCTGGGCGTCCCTGATCAGCCCGTAGATCTCCTCGGGCGTCTCGGCCGCGTAGATCTTCTCGCGGAAATCTTCCATGGTCATCAGGCGGGAGATGCTGGCGAGCGCCTGGATGTGGTCGCTTGTGCGGTCCGGGGGGCTGGCCAGCAGCACCACCAGACGCACCGGCTGAGCGTCGATCGCCTCGAAGTCCATCGGCTCGGCGGGGCGCCCGACCGCCATCGCCAGCTGTTTCATCCCGCTGCATTTCCCGTGCGGGATCGCCAGCCCGTGCCCGATCCCCGTCGTCCGCGTCTGCTCACGCGTCCACACCGCCTCCTTGAGCGCCTCGGCGTCGTTCACACGCCCGGACGATCCCAGCAGGTCCACCAGCTCATCGATCACCTCTCGCTTCGACGAGCCTGCCAGCGGTGACTTCACGCATTCCGGGCTGAGGATATCGAGCAGGTTCATGCGGCCCTCAGAGGGTGCGAAGCGGACAGTCTAGCCCCCGACCCGGAGCACCGCAGAAAACGACCCGTCGGCATACCCGTGTGCGGGACCACCGGGCTTCCCCCGTGGCTCCTGCCCACGCCGCGACTCGACCGTCAGATCGAACTCGGCGGCGGCCCACGCGGGCTGGGCGTCGTTCTCCTCCGCTTCCACGCTGCACGTCGCGTAGAGCAGCACTCCGCCCGGTGCCACCAGCCCCCGCGCCCGTTCGAGGATCTGACGCTGGACTCGCACCATCCGGGCGATCGCCGGCGGGGCGAGCCGGTGCCTCGCCTCGATCCGGCGGGCCAGCACTCCCGAGTTCGAACAGGGCACGTCGGCGATGACCAGGTCCGCTGCGGGCGGTTCCTCGTCGCCCGTGGCGATCCGCAACCGATCGTTCGTGCCGAGTGACCGTCGCAGCACGTCGAGCTTCAAAGTGTCGGTATCGGCGGCCCACACCTCGGCCCGCGGGAACAGCGCCAGCGCCTGCCGTGTCTTTGTCCCCAGCCCGGCGCACAGGTCGATCACACGTGCGGGTTCGAGGTGGGCGACCGACTCCAGCGCCGCGCTCGACGATGTGTCCTGCACCCACACCCCGGGGCGTTGCTCCAGCAGCTCACCGAGCCCGCCCGGCTCGCCGACGTACACCGCGTGTCCGCCGGTTTCGTGCGCCGTGAGTCGCGGGTCATCGGAGGGCACCGCGTCGTGACCGACGTTGAGCACCACGGGCGGTTCGGCCAGCGAGTGCACCGCCCGAGCCTCGGCCACACCCGGGCCGCCCGACTCGGCCCACCGCGCCAGCACGCTCGCGCTCAGCCCCGTCGCGACCGCGAACCGCTTCGAGTCGTCCTCGGGCAGGGCGTCCTCGCGGAGCGCGATCGCCCCTCCGTCGCCGCGCGGTAGCTCGTCGCGACGGCGTTCCCAGGTCTCGCGTCGCACCGCCCGCCCGTCACCGTCCCGTTCGATCATCGCGTCGATCCGGCGCAGCACCGCGTTGACCAGCTTGCCAGCCCCGGGGCGGATCCGGCGCTTGGCCCACTCGACCGACTCGTCGATGGCGGCGTGCGGGGGCACGCGGTCGAGGAACAGGAGCTGAGCCGCACCGCACAGCAGCACCGCCCGCAACGCCGGCTCGACGCGGTGCATCGGCTGACGCAGGCGGGCGTCGAGCAGGAAGGCGAGGGTCGTCCAGCGCCTCACGGCGGCCGCGTAGATCGCCGACGCGAACGCCGCCTCGCGAGGGTCGAGCCCGCCGGTCTCCGGTCCACCGGGTCGGAGTTCGGGGAACAGGGCGGCCTGGGCGGTCAGGCGTCGGCAGGCCGCGTCACGCCCTGAGCGCGGGGGACGATCCGCGGCGGTCGTTGTACCGGGAGGCATTCCCGCACTGTACGGGCGGGGCACCTTCGCCCGGTGACGTTGACACGGGGCACCCCCCCGGCTTGAGTCCACCCCTTGGACCCGATCCTCTTCACCGCGTTCGAGCCCAGCGGGGACGACCACGCCTCGAGCGTCATCGCCGAGCTGCGCCGGCGGTACCCCGAGCTGCCGATCGCGGCGTGGGGCGGTCCGAAGATGGAGCGAGCGGGCGCCACGCTCGTCGAACGCACCGGCGACGAGGCGGTGATGGGGCTGCCGGGGCTCGCGACGATCCGGGCCCACCGCGCGATGAACAAGCGGATCGGCGCGTGGATCAAGGGCAACCGCCCGGCGCTGCACGTCCCGGTCGATTCTCCGGCCGCCAACTTTCCCATCTGCAGGCTCGCCAAGCGCTCGGGGGCGAAGGTGGTGCACCTGGTGGCGCCGCAGATCTGGGCGTGGGGAGGGTGGCGCATCCGCAAGCTCCGGCGCCTGACCGACCACGTGCTGTGCCTGCTGCCGTTCGAGGAGGAGTGGTTCGGCTCGCGCCAGATCCACGCGACGTTCATCGGGCACCCGCTGTTCGGTGAGTCGCTCGACGAGGGCGACCTCGACCGGCGTGCCGGTGAGCTATCCGACGGCTCGCCGCGCCTGGCGCTGATGCCCGGCTCGCGACCCGGCGAGTGGGCCAAGAACTTCCCGCTCCTTCTCGCCGCCTTCCGCGACCTGCGTGCTCGCGAGGAGGGGTGCGTCGGCGTCGTCGCCGCCACGACCGACGAGGTCGCCGACAGGCTCCGCACGATGGCCACCGAGCACGGCGGGTGGCCCGACGGGCTCGCGATGGTCGCGGGCGACACCGATGCAGTCGTCCGCTGGTGCTCGCTCGCGCTGGTCGTCAGCGGGACCGTTACGCTCCAGATCGCCCGGCAGCGCCGCCCCATGGTCGTCTTCTACCGCTCCAACCCGCTGCTCTACGCCCTGCTCGGACGCTGGCTGCTCTCGACCGAGTTCCTCAGCCTGCCCAACCTGCTCGCGGGCTCCGAGATCGTTCCCGAGTTGGTCCCGCACTTCGAGGACCACAAGCCGATCGTCAAGGCCGCGCTCGAGCTGATCGACCACCCGGCGCTGGCGACCCAGCAGTCCGAGGCGCTCGACGCGGTGTGCGCCCAGTTCGACGGGCATCACGCCCCGACCGCAGCCGCCGACGCGATCGAGAAGCTCCTCGGGCTCACAGAAGCCTGAACGGAGCGAGCCACACCGCGCAGCACGCGTTGCCGGCGCGGTCGGTGATGCCGAACGCGCGCCCGACGGGCGCGCCCAGGGGCATGTCCTCATCGAGGCACCGGTGCATGAACGCGCCCGCGTCGTGCCGCGCGACCTCCTCGGCCTCGCAGAACAGCACGAGCGCCAGTCCGCCGTGGCAGATGCGGTCGTCGCTCAGCAGCTTCTCGACGTCGGCGCGGCAGGCGAGGAGCTGGCTCGCGTAGGCGCGGTTCGGGCCCGGCACGCCGGCGACGTACGCGTGCTGCGCCACCGTCTTGACCTCGAGCCAGAACGCGTCCTCGGGCGCCACGCCGGGCGCTTCGAGGGGCTGGGCCGTGACCAGCGGCTCGAACAGCGTGCCCGACGCCTTGTCGCGTTGCTTGAGTTCGCGCGTGAGATCGGCGATCGGCCGCCCCGGCTCGGGCGTGAGCCCGAGGTCGCAGCGGTCGCGTGCCGACTCGCGGGGGCGCGGCTCGGGCAGACCCGGGTAGGGCTGCTCGCGCCAGACGCCGAACCCCGCCGACGCGAGCCCGGACGCGAGCGGCTCGTGCAGCTCGACCTCGCTCATGGCGTCGAGCCCGCGGACGGCCTGCTCGGCGTCGAGCGCGGCCGCACGCTCTTCGAGCCCCGCCGCCAATGCCTCCGCGATCCCCTCGTGGTCCCACACGCCGGGAGCCTACTGGAGCGGGCGGGGCCCCGCGTCCGAAGATTCGGGTAATCTCCCCCCTCAGCCCCACACGCCCCGCACAACGGAGCGATCCATGCACGATATCAACGAGTTCGTCGGGACCCTCAACGGCGTCCTGTTCTCGAAGTGGACCGTCTACGCCCTGCTCCTCACCGGGGTGCTCTTCACCATCTGGTCGGTCTTCGGGCAGTACCGCGCGCTCACGCACGGCGTCGCCGTCACCCGCGGCAAGTACGACGACAAGAACGACCCCGGGGCGATCAACCACTTCCAGGCGCTCTCGGCCGCGCTGTCCGCCACCGTCGGGCTCGGCAACATCGCGGGCGTCGCCCTGGCCGTCGCGCTCGGCGGGCCGGGCGCGATCTTCTGGATGTGGATCATCGGTCTCGTCGGCATGGCCCTCAAGATGACCGAGGTCACCCAGTCGATGATCTTCCGCAACACCGACGATCCGGAGAACCCGCACGGCGGGCCCATGTTCGTCGTCGCCAAGGGGCTCATCGACGCGCCGGTCCTCCGCGTTGTCGGCGCCGTCCTCTTCGCCGGTGTCACCGCCTTCCTCACCTACCTCGCCTACGACGCGTTCGACAGCACGCTCGCGCTGATCCCGGGCATCGTGCTCGCCCTCGCCTTCCTCATCCTCGGGCTGGTCAACGGGCGCGCGCTCGGGCTGCTCATCGGCGGCGTCTTCGTCGTCACCCTCATCATCAGCGCCATCACCGGCGGCAACATGTTCCAGGCGTGGAACGTCGCCGACATCACCAACACCTACTTCGAGGTTCCCCAGGTCGTCACCGGCATCGTCCTGACCGTCATTGTCGGGATGGTCATCGTCGGCGGCATCAAGCGCATCGGCGCCGTCGCGGGACGAATCGTCCCCATCATGTGCGTTGCCTACTTCATCGCGGCGATCTACGTGCTCGTCCTCAACATCGAGCACATCCCCGGGATGGTCGCGCTGATCGTCCGCAGCGGGCTCGGGCTCGGGTCGCCCGACCCGACCGGCGCCTTCCTCGGCGGCACCTTCGGCTACGCCGCGATGTGGGGCGTCAAGCGCGCCCTGTTCAGCTCCGAGGCGGGGCAGGGCTCGAGCCCCATCGCCCACTCGGCCGCCAAGACCGACGAGCCGGTCCGCGAGGGCGTCGTCGCCGGGCTCGAACCGTTCATCGACACCCTCGTCGTCTGCACCATGACCTCGCTGGTCATCCTCTCCAGCGGCATCTGGGACCGCTCGCCCGACGTCGCCTTCGAGCCCGACGCGGTCTCCTTCGTCGAGGCGCTCGGCGACGACGGGGTGCAGCTCGCCAAGGACATCGTCCCCGGGTGGACCATCTCCGACTCTCCGCTCGAGCGCACCGAGGGTGGCATCGACGGCGTGTTCCTCGTCTACGACGGCCCAAAGAACCCCAACACCGGGCACACCCTCAACAAGCTCTCCGGCAGCATCGAGGGCGACGACGAGTCCGGGTACCGCGTCCACTGGGGCACCGTCTTCGCCGCCGAGCGACCGACGCTCACCAACGAGCCTGGGCTCTACTTCAACTACAAGGGGGCCACGCTCACGGGCAAGGCGTTCGACCGCACTACGCCGGGGCTCGGCAAGTGGCTCGTCACCGCGGCCGTCTGGCTCTTCGCCGTCTCGACCATGATCTCGTGGTCGTACTACGCCGAGCAGGGTGTCTACTTCCTCTTCGGGTGGCTCGGCAAGGGGACCGGCGCCGTCGTGATGATCTACAAGCTTACGTACTGCGTGCTCATCTTCCTCACATGCGTGGCCGCCCAGCCCCTGCTCACCGACGCGATCTCGGGGCGCAAGCATGCGCTGATCGGCACCGACGAACAGCTCGACGCGTGGACCACGCTCGGACTCGGCGTCATGCTCGTCGCCAACATCCCGATCATGCTGCTGTTCGGCGCCACCGCGATGAGGGCGTACCACAGCTACATGTCCCGTCTCGACGCCGGCGAGTTCCACCCCCACGCCGCGCCGCCCTTCGAGGATGTCGTCGAGGGGCACGATCACGACTGACCGGCGTTGTCAGGTCTCGACCACGCGCGCCCCGAGTTCCTTGGCGATCTTGCCGATCGCCTCGCGTGCCGACTCGGTCGCCGCCGCGCGCGACTTGCGCACCATCCCCCACACCGCGGGGACGCACAGCACCAGGCTCGGCACGTACCACCACCATGTCTCGACGTGCTGGGCGTACCAGTCCGAGTAGGTCGAGAGCATCGAGTCGGTCAGCGGCAGCCCCGGCCACGCCGTCAGCACCAGCACCACCGCGTAGATCACCGGGACCTTCACGAGCATCACGAGGCGGAAGCGCAGCGTCGTCACGTCGCCCTCGCGCTCCGACCGCGCCTCGATCGCGTGCTCGAAGGGGTTGGCGTACGCGTCGGCGCGGAACAGACCGCCGCCGCGCGTGGTGAGCCCCGGCAGGCGCCCGCGCCGGGCGGCCTTATCGAGCGCCGCGACAATCTGGTCGTCCGATAAGTTCGTCTCCAGCACCGGAAGCCACGTGTTGGAAGGGGGCTCGCTCATGGGGGCGGAAGAGTCTATCGGCCGGCCCCGGGGCCAGCGGCACACCGTTCGCACATACGCTGTGCACAATGGCAGATGCTGCCTCAAACCCGCCGGTGCTGCGGCTGGTCAACGCCGAGGGTGCCAAAGCGCACCGCGCCCTGCGCAACCGGACGATCCGCGCCAACCGGGCCTCGGCCGGGCTCGACCCCGCCGACGCCCGCTGGGTCTTCGCGGTGCGCGTTTCCCAGACACTCGAAGGCGGGCGGGCGGCGATCCTCCGCCCGCAGCGGCGGCGTGCCCTGCTCACCCAGGCGCGGTCGATGGGGCTGCGCGACTTCGACGCCTCGCTCGTCATCGCCATCGTTCAGGACGGCGCCCGCACCGGCGACGGGGCACTCGGACCGAGCGTCGAGCAGCGCGTCGCCCTCGTCCGCAGATCCGAGCCCAAGGCGATCGACTGGCGTCCCGCGGTCGTCGCGGGCTTGGCGTTCGGGATCGCGCTGCTCGCGCTGCTCATCTCCTGGGTGAGCTGAGCCCCGCGCGGTAGGCTGGGGCGATGCCGGGCACCATCACCGCGCTCAAGCCGACACGCCGCGATCCCACGCGCCTGACCGTCTTCATCGAGGGTGAAGCTGCGGCGGTCGTGCCGAGCGAGTTGATTCACGAGCTGGACCTGGCGGTCGGGCGTGTCGTGGATGAGCAGGCCGAGGCACGCCTCGACGAGGCCGACCGCGTCGCCCGTGCCGTCAACGCGGCGATGCGCGCCCTCGCCCGGCGCCCGTTCTCCCGGCGTGAGCTGCGTATGCGTCTCGCCCGGAAGGGGCACGCGCACGACGCGATCGTAGAGGCGCTCTCCCGCGCCGACCGCGCCGGGCTGCTCGACGACGAGGCCTACGCCCGCGAGGCCGTCCGGTGCGAGCTCGCCCGCAAGCCCGCGGGGCGTCGCCTGATCGAGTCGAAGCTCCGCGCCAAGGGGATCGACGCGGCGCTGGCGTCACGTGTCGCGTCCGAGGCCCTTGTGGGGCGCGACCCCCTCGACGACGCGGTCGCTCTCATCCGCCGCTACGCGGGCGACACCCGGACCGATCCGGTGGCCCTGCGTCGGCGTCTGGCCGCGCGCCTCGCCAGGCGCGGCTTCGACCCCGAGACCTGCCGGACGGCGGTGCAGCGCGTGCTGGGTGAACCCGACATACCCTGAGCCCATGCGCACCACCGCCATCCTGCTCGCCGCACTCGCCTTGGGCGGGTGCGTCGCCGAGAACGACCGAGGCACGCTCGGCTGCTACCTGACCGTCGAGGCGATCGCCGATCCGCCCCCCGCCGACACCGCGATCGCCGATGAGCAACCCCCGACGCTCGACCGCGCGTCGTGGCCGGTCCTGTGCTACGAGGTGCCGTACGACGGGACGGTCTCGCACCCGACCTACCGGCTGTTCGCGGGGTACCCCGGCGAGATCGGGCGGCAGTGGGGCGACTACCCGACGGCGTTGTCGGCGCTGGACCTGGAGGGAAAGGACTACTGGCATCAGCAGGGCGAGGCATGGGCCGCCCCGTTCTGGGCAGCCACCGAACTCGCCGCTCTGCCCGTGACGGGCGTCATCGCCCCGCCGTGGGATTGCCGTCTCAGCCCCGAGTGGGACTACCAGCGCACGCCGCGCCGCGTCATGGTTGATCTCATCGACGATTGAACTACCCCGCGCGGACGAACGGGTTGGTCGCCTTCTCGTGCCCGATGGTGGTTGCGCCCATGTGCCCGGGTAACACCCGCGTCTCGTCGGGCAGCGCGTAGAGCTTCTCGCGGATCGACGCGAACAACTGCTCGCCGTCGCTGGTCGGGAAGTCGTACCGCCCGATCGAGCCCGCGAACAGCGTGTCGCCGACCAGCGCGATCGCCGACTCGGCGTGGTACAGCGTGATGCCGCCCGGTGAGTGCCCCGGCGTGTGGATCACACGCCACCGCGTCGCTCCGAGAGCCAGCTCGTCGCCGTCAACCAGCGTCCTGTCCGGTCCCGCGACTTCGAACGGCATCCCAAAGTCGCCGCTGAGGTTCAGACCCGCGTCGCCCAGCCAGCCCCGTTCGACGTCGTGGATGACGACCGGGACCCCGGGGAACGCCGCCCTCACCTCGTCGAGCCCGCCGATGTGGTCCACGTGGGCGTGGGTGAGGACGACCAGCTCGGGGGTCAGTCCGCGGGCCCGCACCAGATAGACCAGCTCCTCAGCCCCGAACGGGGCGTCCACGATCCAGCACGCCGAGCCCGCGGACACGACGTATCCGTTGGTCGCGAAGGGTCCGAGGGGCCGCCCTTCGACGCGGACGCCCTGATCGCCCTCGCCACCGCACGCCGACAGGTCCGTGGTTCCGTTCACCCCCGGATCCTAGCTAGACTGGTGGGGAGGATCGGGGCAGGAGGAAGGCGCTGATGAACCGCAGAGGAACCGCCGCCTATGTCGGGTTGGTCTACGCGATCGCCGTCCTGCTCAGCCTCGGGCTAATCGTGCTCGGAGCCGTCCGTGGCGGGGACTCGGTCCTGCTCACGACCGGGGTTCTCGGGCTGATCATCGTCTTCTCGCTGGGCCCGATCGCCGCCCGGCAGGAGGAGCGGCGTCGGGCGATGGACCCCGGCGTGTCCGGCGACACCGGCGCCCGGCTGGCGAAGCTCACCGCGGCCCTGGAGCGTCTGGCCGAGCAGCAGGCGCTCTCCGACGACGCCCGGCGCGTCTTCAACCGTCGGGGCGAGCGCGAGCTGCTGCGTCGCGCCATCGAGGAAGACATGGCCGCCGAGGACTGGGACGCCGCGCTGGTGCTCGTGCGCGAGCTGGCCGAGCGGTTCGGGTACCGCGCCGACGCCGAGGAGTTCCGCGACCGCATCGAGAACGCGCGGTACGAGACGGTGGAGCGGAAGGTCTCGGCGGCCGTCGCCAGTCTCGACGGGATGATCTCGTCACGCCGCTGGGAGGAGGCGCGGTCCGAGGCCGCCCGCATCACGCGCCTCTACCCCGACTCGCCGCGGGTCGAGGGGCTGCGTCACCGTGTCGAGCAGGCGCGGACCCAGTACAAGCAGGACCTCGAGCGCCGCTTCCTGCATGCCGCCGGCGAGGACCGCATCGACGAGGCGATGACGCTGCTCCGCGAACTCGACCAGTACCTCACCGAGTCCGAGGCCGAGCCGTTCAAGGAAGTCGCGCGCGGCGTGATCGGTCGGGCCCGCGAGAACCTCGGCGTGCAGTTCAAGCTCGCCGTTCAGGACAAGCGCTGGCGCGAGGCCGCCGACGTCGGCGAGAAGATTCTCAACGAGTTCCCCAACACGCGCATGGCCGCCGAGATCCGTCAGGTCATCGACGGGATCCGCGAGCGCGTCGCGACGCTGACCTGACCCGCGACACCGTTGTTCTCGGACGCCCCCGGCGCCGACGCGGGCATCCACCGGCGCCTCGATCGCTTCAACTCCGGGCGAACGACGCCGTGAAGAGGGTCACCCCGCCGACGCGCGGTATGCTCTCGGCATGACCGATCCGGGAGACGTTCCGGTCGAGTTCATCCCGCGCCCGTGGCTGTTCGTCGCGGGTCTGCTGTTCTGGAACGCGTTGCTGGGTATGTGGCACCTGATCGTGCACACGCCGACGGTCGCCGCGTCGCGCCCGATCGTCCGGCTCTTCGTTTTCGCCGACGGTCTGGTCGTCACCGGGCTCGAGGTCATGGTCCCCGCGCTCGTCTGGGCGCTGGTCTGCACGCGCCCGCCACGACGGTTGCTTACGCCCGCGCGGGGCGCCTGGACAGCCGTCTTGCTGCCACTCCCCGTTGTCTCGCCGTGGTGCCAGTACTTCTGGATCACCCCGCCGACAGCGTCGGTCGACCCGAGGGGCCCGGCCGCGTGGTCGCTGCCCGAGCTGGCGTTCCTCTACGTGATCGCCGGCGCGATCATCGCGGGGGTCTTGTTCGTGCGGCAGGATCTGGAGACCTGGCGTCGCGGGCACGCCTGAGGTGTCGTGCGGGGAGGCGCTACCCCTCCCAGCTCAGCCCCTTCGGGCCCGTGTAGTTCGCGATCGGGCGGATCAGGCGGTTGTTCGCGTGCTGCTCCATGATGTGCGCGCACCACCCGGTGATGCGCGACGCCACGAAGATCGGCGTGTACTGCGGCACCGGGATCCCCATCGTGAAGTATGTCATCCCGCACGGGTAGTCCACGTTCGGGTGGATGCTCTTCTGCTCGAGCATGATCTTCTGCACCGCCTCGCCGAGCTCGAACAGGCGGACGAACTCCTCACCGCGCTCCTCGGCCACCTCGCGCCCGAGCGCGTGAAGGATGCCGGCTCTGTGATCGCCGTTCTTGTAGACGCGGTGCCCGAAGCCCATCAGCTTGCGTTTCTCGGTGAATGCGGTCTGCATCCACGCATCGATCTTCGCGCCGTCGTTGCCCGGGCCGATGTCGCGCCGGATCTCGCTGAGCATCTCCATCGCGGCCTCGTTCGCCCCGCCGTGCAGAGGGCCCTTCAGCGCCGCGATCGCGCCCGTCACCGCCCCGTGCATGTCGCTCAGCGTGCCCGAGATCACCCGCCCGGTGAACGTACTCGCGTTGTAGTCGTGCTCGGCGTAGAGGATCAGCGACACATCCATCACATGCGCCGCCTTGGCGCTCGGTCTTTCACCGGTCATCATGTACAGCAGGTTGGGGGCCATCGCGAGCTTCGGGTCGCCGCCCGTCTCGGGCTCGACCAGCGGGCGCCCGTCGATCACGCTCTGCATGTGCCCGATGATCGTCGGGATCTTCGCGAGCAGCCGCTTGGCCTTCGCCAGGTTCTTCTCGGGCGCGTTCGACTGCGCATCGGGATCCATGTTCCCGAGGATCGACACGCACGTCCGCAGCACGTCCATCGGGACGCCCGTGCCCTCCTTGAGCATCGGGCCGGCCGTGTGCAGGTAGTCGATCACCGCCTTCGGCAGCGCCCGCTCGCGGACCAGTTCGTCGTTGAACGCGGCGAGTTCTGCGTCGCTCGGCTTGTGACCGACCAGCAGCAGGTACGCGACCTGCTCGAACGTCGCGTGCTCGGCCAGATCGTGGATCTCATACCCGCGGTAGATCAGCGCGCCCTGCTCGACCGAGCAGATCTGCGTGTCGCCCGCGATAACGCCTTCAAGCCCTGCTTTCGCCATGGTCCGCTCCTTTTTCGAGACTCTAGGCCGAGCGCCGGATCGCCCGCCTCACCCCCGCCCGGCATGCTCGCGGGCACGCATCGACTCGATGAAGCGGTCGAAGAGGTACCCCGCGTCGTGCGGGCCGGGGCTGGCCTCGGGGTGGTGCTGCACCGCGAAGACCGGTCTGCCCCGCAGCCGGAACCCCGCGACCGTGCCGTCGTTGAGGTTGACGTGCGTGACCTCGCCGCCGGCGGCTTCGAGCGACTCGGGCTCGACCGCGAACCCGTGGTTCTGGCTCGTGATCTCGACCCGCCCGCTCGTCCGGTCGAGCACCGGCTGGTTCGCACCGCGGTGCCCGAACTTGAGCTTGTACGTCGTCGCGCCGGCGCCCAAGCTGAGAAGCTGGTGCCCGAGGCAGATCCCGAACGTCGGCACCGGGTCGTCGCTGGAGATCAGGTCGCGCAGCGTCGCGACGATCTGCTCGACCGCGGCCGGGTCGCCCGGCCCGTTCGAAACGAACAGCCCGTCGGCGCGCCCCGAGTCGAACCACTCGCGGATCTCGCCGGCCGGTGTCGTGTGCGGGATCACCGTCACCGCGCACCCCCTGGCCGCCAGGTTCCGCAGGATGTTCAGCTTTGCCCCGCAGTCGATCGCCAGCACGCGGAGCGGCCTCCCTCCCCCGCCCCCGGTGGGGGAGGTGTCACGCGAGTCTTCGAGCATGACGGAGGGGGTCTTCCACTCGCCCAACCCTGTCTCCCACTCCTCGGCCCGCTCCCGCGCCACCTCGTCCACGAGGTTCGCCCCCGCCATCGAAGGCGCCACCCGCGCCAGCTGGACCAGCTCGGCGTCGGGCAGATCGGCGCGGTCGGTGAGCACGCCGCGCAACGCCCCGGTTGTCCGGATCCGCTTGGTGATCGCCCGCGTGTCCACGCCGCTCAGCCCGAGCACGCCCGCGTCACCGAGATACGACGACAGGTCGCCGGTGGCCCGGTAGTTCGAGTGCCGTCGAGCCAGCTCGCGGACGGCCAGCCCGGCGATCGCGACCTTCCCGCTCTCGACGTCTTCGGCGTTGACCCCGGTGTTGCCGATCAGCGGGGCGGTCTGGACGAGGATCTGCCCGGTGTACGACGGGTCGGTCATCGACTCCTGGTACCCGGACATGGCGGTGTTGAAGACGACC
>Ga0210110_1000219_pt1 | contig 20074 bp, 21 predicted proteins | sample China_Galinas_PW_2_FD_184865 | JGI IMG/M metagenome (GOLD analysis project Ga0210110, IMG submission 184865) | Wetland microbial communities from San Francisco Bay, California, USA, that impact long-term carbon sequestration - China_Galinas_PWB_D1... | ecosystem: Environmental > Aquatic > Marine... | reverse complement strand
GCCCCCATGAACCCCGCACCGGAAACGGTAGACGAGAAACCCTCGGATGCCGAAGACCCGGGTCGCGAAAACAAGAAGGCATCCGGAGAAGTCGTGCGAGTCGCGGCTGCTGGATAAGCCGGGAAAGGTTTGCCGATGCACTGGCTGATAGAAGAGTGCGCGGGGGAGGAAATCCACCGCGCATACAACGCCGCGCTGATGGCCGGTACGCGTGATCTGCTGGACGTTTCGGCGCGTGATGGCGAGCTACAGGCGGATGCGGGAAACCGACTTCTGACGGCGGTGGATGGGACGGCCGAGATCCGGATTACAGGCGTGCTGCTTCCGGGAGTGAGTCTGTTCTCGTACCTCTACGGCGGTGGGTCGACTCGATACGGCGACATCCGCGACGCGCTGGCGAAGGCCGACCAGGACCCCGCGGTCAAGCGGATCGTGCTGAACATCAACAGCCCGGGCGGTGCCGTCGACGGCCTTTTCGAAACGGTGAACGCGGTCCGCGCTGTGCGGAAGCCGATCAGCGTACGGGCGTCCGCGGCGCTGTCGGCAGCCTACGCGCTGGCCGCGGCGACCGGCGGGCCCATCGTTGCGGAGAGCGAGGCGTCCCAGTTCGGCTCGATCGGTGTTGCAACGCCAAGCTATTCCTTCATGCCGGGCGAAGAGGTCATCTCGATCACATCGACAGAGGCGCCGAAGAAGCGGCCCGACGTGCGCACCGAAGAGGGCCGGGCGGTGATCCGCGAACACCTTGACGCGGTTCACAAGCTCTTCGTGGAAGCCATCGCGGATGGGCGACGCACCAAAGCGTCCGACATCAACGCCAACTATGGCCGCGGTGCAACCCTGCTCGCTCGTGAGGCGAAGGCGGCCGGCATGATCGACCGCATCCCCACCAAGCCGCGGCGGGCGCTTGTTGCCGAGGGCGATCCGGGCATCGAGGCCGCCGCCACGCTGGAAGATCCGGAAGTCGAATCCACCGCACTGCCGGTGGTGGAGCCCCAGGCGGACGCCGCGCGGGGCGATGAAGTTCAACATCAACAGACCCGCGCGGCGGGCACCGACACGAGGACATCACCGATGACCGAAGACGAACTGAAGGCACAGCACCCGGCGCTATACGCGTCGATCTTCGAGGCGGGCGAACAGGCCGGCCGCACGGCGGGCATCACCGAAGAGCGCAACCGTTGCGAAGCCCACCTGACCATGGGCGAAGCCTCTGGCGACATGCAGACCGCGACCGAGGCGATCAAGAACGGCGAGGACATGACGCAGAAGCTTCAGGCCAAGTACATGGCCGCCGGGATGAACCGCGCCGCTCAGACCGCGCGCGAGACCGAGACCACCGCAGCCGCCGAAGTCATCGAAGGCGTGAGCTCGCCCGATGGTGGCGAGGCGGCCGAAGGCGAGGGCGAGGCATCCACGGGGCCCGACCTTGGCGACCAAGTGGTTGCCGTCTTCGAGTCGCGGCGCAGCAAGAAGGCAATCTGACCATCCCTTTGGGCGGTCGAATAACCAACAACGAACGCAGAAAGGGAACCTGAATCATGAGCATGACGGTAACCAACGTCGACAACCAAGACGTCGCGATGGGCGGCGAGGTGATGCGTGATGACGTCGTCACTTTCGCCGGCACCGACACCTTTGCCGCAGGCACGATTCTGGCGCGTGACAGCGGGAGCGGGAAGCTTGTGCTGTTCGTCAGCGGCGGCAGCACCAACGAGAACGGCATTCCCAAGGCCGTGCTCACATATGCGATCTCCAGGACTGGCACCGGCGACGTCAACGCGCGCGTGCTAGTCGGCGGGAACGTTCGCAAGGAACGGCTCATCATCGATGCCGACGGCGACGATTCGAACGTGGACAGCGTCGTGATTGACCAGCTCCGCGACTACGGCATTCAAGCGATCAGCGTCCAGCAGTTGGCGCAGCTCGACAACCAGTAAATATCACCGGAGAGCAGATCGCGCGCCACTTGGCGCCATGACGGCGCCGCGCCGCTCGCCTCCATTCACCGACAACCAAAGACCTTAGAGGGTACACGCACCCGAGCGCTTCGGCGCCCGTTTCGGGTTGGGCGTGGTGCGCCCTCGTTTGATCAAAAGGCAATGATGAAATGAGCGACGACAGCACCAACCGCATGATCAGCATGTACATGGACGAGGCTTCGGCCCCCATGTTCCTGTCTGGCATGTTCCGAAGCCCGCCCGAGAACTTCCACGACACCGAACGGGTAGAGCTGGATGTCATCCGCGAAGATCCGGACATCGCAGTTGTGGTCCAGGACTTGACCGCGGGCGCGCGCGACAATGAAGCGACTCGGTACACAAACAAGTCGTTCGTGCCCCCGATCTTCAAGGAGAAGGGCGCGATCACCTCGTATCACCAGATCAAGCGCCAGCCCGGCGAGAACCCTTTCGCCAATCCAGACTACGGCGCCAACGCCCTCGGCGAGGCGTTCCGCGTGTTCCGCAAGCTGGAGCGCAAGATCCGGCGCTCTGTGGAACTGATGGCGGCGCAGGTGTTGCAAACCGGTGTGCTGACCCTCAGCGACGCCGGCGGCAACACGCTCTACACGCTCGACTTCAAGCCGAAGTCGGCGAACCACGCAACGGTCTCCACCGACTGGGCGGTCGACGGCTCCTCCGGGGACCCCCTCACGGATCTGGAGGCGCAGGTACGCGTCATTCGTCAGAATGGCAAGAAGAGCCCGAAGCGGATGGTATTCGGGACCAGCGCATGGCAGCGGTTCCGGGCCAACTCGGACGTGCAAGCGATGTTCCGCACCGACGCTTTCAAGGGCAGCATGGGCGAGCTCGCTCCAGATGCCCGCGGCGAGGGTGCGAGCTTCATGGGTTACGTGATCCTCGGCTCGTACCGCATGGAGATGTGGCTCTACGAGGCCGAGTACAAGAACCCGAACGGCGGAGCGCTCACGCCTTACGTGGCCGCCGACAAGGTGATCATCGTCGGCGATGGCCGGCTTGATCTGACCTACGGTGGGATCCCCCGCCTGCTTCCCCCGGACCCGCAGGCGATGCCGTTCCTGCCCACCCGGATGAGCGACTCGGAGCGGGGCCTCGACCTCACGACCAACGCGTGGATCACCGAGAACCGCGAGAACCTGATCGTGCAAGCTGGCACCCGCCCGCTGACGATCCCGACCGCGATCGACACGATCGGCAGCTTGGACGTTGTCCAATGAGCAAGAACCGCGGAGCTCAACGACGGGGCATCAGCGCCCCCGCTGACGCGGGGACTTCGGATCCGCCTCAAGATCCAGAAGCCCCGAACGACGTTTCGAGCAAGGGCGACGGTGGGCCGCTGCGGAACCCCGACGCGCCCCCGCCGCCCGTCAACGGTGCCGGCGAGGACGGGATCGGCGGGGCGCCTCCGTCCCGGTCGACCCACCGCCGCCCACGGTATGACCTCGAAGTGGCCCCGGGCAGGTCCCTTGTGGGCGCGCGCGGGAACCTCGACGCCGGGGCCGAGGTGCACTTGCGCGACTTCGTGACCGGGAAGGGTGGCGAGGATGCAGCGCGCGCGACCCTCGACCGCCTGATCCGCAAGGGGCTTGTGATCGACAACCGCAAGGGCCAGCCCGCCAAGGGGTGAACCACCATGAGCCTGCGCACGCAGGCGGCGGCCGACTTCCGGGCCATCGCTGAGAACACGGACGAGTTTGGTTGGCCGGTGACGGTGACGGACCCACAGGGGTTCGAGGCGGCGCTCACCGGCCTTACCACGGATGTGCACGCGGCGATGGACCCGGAGACCGGCCAGATCATCAGCGGCCGCACGGTGTCGGTGGCACTGTCATTGGCGTCTCTTACGGCCGCGCACCTGGGCACCCCTGTCGGCGCGTCCGACACCACTAAGCGGCCTTGGCTGGTGCGCTTCGATGATCTCGACGGCAAAGAGCACACCTTCGCTGTGATGGACGCATACCCGGACCGAGCGATCGGCGCGGTGGTATGCGTGCTCGAGTTCTATAGCATCGGATAAGGAAACGATGGCTGCGCTGATCGACACGCTTATCAGCACGACGGACAACAAGTTCATCGTGCGCGATCAGATAGCCGGGATCCTGAAGCTCGAGAGCGACAATCAGAAGTTGCTTGCGCAGGCGGCCGGGGAGGATGACAGGCGCTGGGGCTTGCTGGTGTACAGCGAGCGCGCCCGCCCATGGTCCGACTACATCGATCAGATCGACGACCCGGACAACGCGCCGCGGATCGTCAACGTAGCGTTTGACACCTTCGTCTATGACGGCGCCGCGAGCGACCCTGTCCGCCAACAGAAGGGCACCGCGACGTACAACATCGACTGCTTTGGTTACGGCGTGACACGGCAAGGCACGACCACGGGCCACGTCGCCGGCGACCTCGAAGCGCGCCAGAGCGCAGAGCGCGCGCTCACGCTCACACGCAACATCTTGATGAGCGCGCAGTACACCTACCTTGGCCTGCGAGGCACCGTGTGGAAGCGGATGCCCGAGAGCGAGCAGGCGCAAGACATCCCGATCGAACAAGTGGCGCAGAACGTTGCTGTCGCTCGCCTCCGCCTCAACGTGGACATGGCCGAGACGGCGCCGCAGGTCACTGGCGAGATCATGGGCCCGGATTCGATTTACGCGACCGTGCGTCGCGCTGAAGACGGGTCGGTCTACTTCAACGGCGTTTACTGAGCGCCCCGCTTACCCCTCCAAACCCAAATCACCACGCGCGCCCATTTGGCGGCGGCGCTGTAGTGCGCGCGTGGGCGCGCAGGAGTCACCCGCATGACGATCGATTCATCCGCCGTTGCCCGGGTCGTTGGCATTGAGGCCAACTACAAGGATCTGCGCTCGGGAAGTTCGCTATTCCTGCCCATGCGCATAGCTGTGTTCGCACAAGGCGCGTCCGCATCGAGCTACCCCACGACCAAGTTCCAGGCCGAAAGCGCGGCACAGGTGGGCGCGGTGATGGGCTACGGCTCTCCGGCGCACCTCATCGCGCGCCAGTTGCTTCCGCAGAACGGCGACGGAGTTGGCACGATCCCGGTCACCATCTATCCGCTCACGGATGACGGTTCGGGCGTGGCATCGAGCGGTGACATCACACCGTCTGGAACGCAGACCAAGGCAGCGGCCTACAAGCTGCGGATCGGTGGCGTTGAGTCCAACGAGTTCGTAGTGCCGAAGGGTGCGATCGATGTGACATACGTCTGCGCGGAGATGGGCAAGGCCGTCCTCGCGGTGCTGCATATGCCCGTGACGGTCGTGTACAGCTACGGCACGATTGTCGCGACCCCGGACGGCTCGAACACGGGCGACGGCACACTTGGCTCGCTGTCGGCAACCGGCAGCCCGACGCCTGGCGACTACACGCTCGTGTGCAACACGGCTGCGGTCGACGGCGGCACGTTCACGCTGACCGATCCGGACGGCACGATCATCTCGACATCGATCGACGTGTCGGGCGCGCCGCAGACTGCGGCAGGGATCCAGTTCACCCTGAGCGACGGCTCGGCGGACTACATCGTGGGCGACAGTTTCACGCTTACGGTGCCGGCGACGGACGTGGCATTCCCTTCGAAGTGGAAGGGCACGAGCGCGAACGGCATTGGGATCGAAGTGCTCGGTGACACCACGCTCGGAACCACTTTCGCGATCACGCAGCCGACGGGCGGGTTGGTCAACCCGAGTGTCAACGCGGCGATCGCGCAGGTGGGCCAGGTCTGGGAGACCTTCGGGCTCAACGCCCTGGACGGCGCGGACACCACCGCACTCGATGCATTCCAGGCCTGGGGAGATGCTCGCTACACGCAGAACAAGCCGCGCCCAATCGTGGTGTTCCGCGGCAACAACGATGCGAGCAAAGCGACCGCAACCGTCATCACGGCGGCCCGCACCGATGACAAGGTAAATGCGCAGCTGACAGGCCCCGGATCGCCCAACCTGCCGTGCGTGATCGCGGCGAGGGAGCTCGCCAAAATCGCCCGCATCGCCAACAACAACCCCGCGCGGGACTACGGCAGCCAGCGCGCCACCGGGCTGATCCCAGGCACCGACGCCGAGCAGTGGGACTACACGGTGCGTGACCAGGCCGTGAAGGCCGGCAGCTCCACAGTGGAGGTGCGGGACGGGGTGGTCACCATCTCCGATGTGGTGACGCACTACGCGCCCGCGGGTGAGCCGATCCCCGCCTACCGATTCGTGGTGGCCATCGTCAAGTTGATGAACGTGATGTTCAACATCGAGGCTACTTTCGCGGTTCCGAAGTGGGACGGCGCGCCGCTCATTCCGAACAACCAGGCGACCACGAACCCAGATGCGAAGAAGCCGAACATGGCGATCACGGCGATCAACAACGTGATCGATGGGCTCGCGCTGGACGCCATCATCAGCAACCCGAAAGCGGCGAAGGCTGCGACCACCGCGGACATCGACAGCCAGAACAACAACCGGCTGAACGTTTCGACCACGGTTCAGCTGTCCGGCAACACCAACCAGATCCCGATCAACCTGAACTTCGGGTTCTACTTCGGCGGCGCCGCGGCCTAGGGCCGGCTCTCCACACCTGATCAACCAACACCGCATGCGGCGCGCTGAATCGGGCGCGCTTCGCGTGGGTGCACCCGTGCGCGCAAAGCGCCGAGAGAAGAGGCACGCAAATGACAGCAGTGGGAGGATCGATCGAGGCCGTCACTATCGATGGCCGGTTGTTTCCGGTCGCCGCGGATGCGGACTCGGGTCGCAAATATGGCGGCTTCGAGAACGAAATCCAGATGAACGGCAACGGCACGTTTCGGACCGTCAAAACGCGCGTTGCTTGGATGCTCGACGGGCTGACTCTGTCCTTCGACGACAACCAGGCCGATCTGGAGTTTCTTCAGGACGTGGCCGACGCGACCGAGCCGGTCGACATCTCGATCACCTACGCATCCAACGTCACGGTTGAGTCGAAGGGCCAAATCGTCGGCGAACTGAAGGCGTCAAGTCAGAACGCAACCGTCCCCGTCACGCTCAGCGGCGGCGGCAGGCTGGCGCAGCAGTAGGGGGTAAGCCGTGGCAGATCCTAAGGTTGCCCCAGAGGTTGCGGAATCCGAGTTCGATCGCTTTGTGGAAGCGATGGATCTCGAAGTGAACAAAGAAGGCATGGACGCGGAGGATCGTCAGTCCTTCGACAACGCCAAAGCCATATTTCTCCGCGCAGTCATGGCCGGTTCGCTGGTCGTCAACGACGACGGAGAACCCGTGTTCAGGCCGACGACCGTCGAGGGCGCCGAGCCGATTACGTTCCACGAGCCGGAGGGTGCAAACCTGATGGCCATGGATACCCAGAAGCGTACTCACGACTTCGGCAAGATTCACCACTTCCTGGCTGGCATCACTCGCACGAACCCCAAGCGGTTCGCTCAAATGAAGAACCGCGATCTAAAGGTGTGCCACGCCATCGCCGGGCTTTTTTTGGGAGGGTAGCCACGCCGCTTGTGCGCCTAGGAGAAGACGCACACTTGCGAAAGAAGCGGGATCCAGAGGACCCGGATCGGATGGTCGGCGGCCATACGATGCTTACCGTCTACACGGAGATGCTTCTGCAGATCGCGCGCGACTACCCTGGCCTGCCCGACGCCCGGACGCTTTCGCTCAGCGAGATACGATTCTTCTATGACGGGGTACGTGCGGAACTACGCCGCGCAACTAAACCCGAGTAGGTGCGCGAATGGCCGGTCGTTTCAGCGTTGAAGCCGTCTTCGAGGCCAAAGACCGGATGACTCGCCCGGTCGCGCGCATGACAAAGCGCATCGAGCGAATGGCCCGCAACGGCAGCCGGAGCATCCGTCGGCTTGACCGGGCCTTTAGCGGTGCGCACCGCACCATCGCGCGCACCGGTGCGGTGGTCGGGGCGGCGGCGCTGGCGGCCACGCTGGCCCTTACAGCGCTTGGCAAGTCGGGCGCGGACTTCGAGCAGGCGATTACGAACGTCGGGGCCGTTGGCCTGCAGACGCGCGCGCAGATCGCCCCGCTCGAAAAGATGGCGCTCGACCTGGGCGCAACAACGAAGTTCACCGCGACCGAAGCCGCGGGCGCCATGGAAATCATGGCGCGGTCAGGGTTCTCGGCCGCCGACATCCTGGCGGGCGTACCCGGCGTTCTGAACGCCGCAGCGGCCTCCGGTCTCGAGATAGCAGAAGTCGCCGATCACGTCTCCAATGCCCTGAAGGGCATGGGGCTCGCGACGAGTGACGCGACCCGGGTTGCCGACGTTCTTGCGCTCGCATCATCGCGCACCAACTCCACGATCGGAACGCTTGGAGAATCGCTGCGCAACGTGGCATCGACGGCGCGCGTGCTCGGCGTTCCGCTCGAGGATGTCGTCGCGAGCGTGGCGCTTCTGCAGGACGTAGGACTTGACGCATCGGTGGCAGGCTCCGCCATGAACACGATGCTCACGAAGCTGGCGAAGCCGCCGGCGGCGATTGCCAAGCAGATGAAGCGGCTTGGGCTTTCTTTCAAGGATGCTCAAGGGAACATGAAGGCGTTCCCCGAAGTCTTGGCGACCGTCAACACGCTGGCCAAGAAGTCGGGCGGCAGCATGGATCGCGTGGCGATCCTCGCGGACCTGGTGGGCCTGCGCGGGCAGAAGGCAGCCTCGAACCTCGCCAAGCTGTTCGAAACGGGCAAGGTCGAGAAGCTAACCGCCGAGCTACGCAACGCCACTGGCGCCGCGCAGGAGATGGCCGAGCTGCGTATGGACACGCTTCAGGGTGACTTGACGCTCTTGGGCTCGGCGGTCGATGGGCTCACAGTGGCTTTGTTTGGGCTCAAGGGTGGGGCCCTTCGGGACGTCGTGCAGCTGACCACCAAGTGGGTGAGCGCGAACAAGGACCCCGAGCTACGCAACGCCACTGGCGCCGCGCAGGAGATGGCCGAGCTGCGTATGGACACGCTGCAGGGTGACTTGACGCTCTTGGGCTCGGCGGTCGATGGGCTCACAGTGGCTTTGTTTGGGCTCAAGGGTGGGGCCCTTCGGGACGTCGTGCAGCTGACCACCAAGTGGGTCAGCGAAAACAAGGGGCTGATCGTCTCCGGCGTCCAGGACTTTCTGCAAGGGGTCGCGGACAACATGCCGGCCATCGTGCGCGGGCTGAAGCTGATCGGCGGCGGACTGGCGGTGTTCTACACGTGGGCCGCTGCGGCGAAAGTGGCCGCAGCGGCAACGTGGCTGCTGACGGCGGCGGCAACGGCGCCGATCACGCCGTTTGGCTTGGTGGCGGCGGCGGTCTCGGCGCTGGCGGTCGTGGCGTTTGCGTTCTGGGATGATATTGGCCCTGTGGTAGAGGGCGCGCTTGCCAGCATCACAGCGGCGCTGAGCTCCGCATGGGCTTGGCTGAAGTCCTCGGCGACGGCGGTTGCCGAGTTCGTCGTGGGCGCCTTCGTGGTCGCCTTCCCGGGCATCTCCGCGATGGCAGCGGCGACCTGGAACCTCGTACGTGAGTCGTGGGAGCCTGCCACCGAGTTCTTCGGCGGAGTCTGGGACACCGTCCTGGACAAGACCACCCGCTTCGTGCGGCAGATCATCTCGGCGTTCGAGCCCGTCACGCGGTTCTTCGAGCAGCTGTGGGCGGGCATCAGCAGCGGATTCGATTCGGCGGTGGGCTGGATCGTGGACACCCTCGGCGCCCTGGTGGGCGACGTGCGGCAGCGCGGTCGGGAAGTGCTGGACGGGCCGTCGGGCGCGTTCTCGGGCCCGCAGGGGGCTCCGATGTCGTCGCCACAGGTGGTAGGGCCGCAGGAGCGCGCCGCGCGTGCCATGTCGCACACCATCACAGAGAGCCTGACCTTCGAGCGCAACCAGAGCGAGATCACGATCCGGGACGAGTCGGGCCGGGCCGAGGTGACGCGACAGCCGCGGAATGGCCCTTCCCTGCGCTTCGCTGAGTCGGGGGCGCTCTGATGGCGGGCGCGCTCGACACCGAGCAGGCGGCCCTTGTAGGGGTCGGCAGTGGCCGAGACTGGCAGGACCGCCTGAGGGAGGGCGCTTACAACTCGCCTACCGGGACGCGGATCAAGTATCAGTTCGTGGACGTGCGACGGGCCTGGGCGAAGCGGGGCACCCTCTTCGAGTTCCCGGGCGTCGAGGGCGGGTATGTGCAGCAGCACCTATTCGGCCCGCGGCGCTACCCGCTGCGGTGCGTGTTCAACGGCGCCGATCACGACCTGGAGGCGACGGCGTTTGAAGCCGCACTCACAGAGCCCGGGGTCGGCGTGCTCGAGCACCCAAAGTATGGGCGGATCGCAAACGTGGTCCCCTTTGGCGATATCACGCGACGCGATGATCTCGTGTACGCGGCCAATCAGTCGGTTGTTGATGTCACGTTCTGGACCACGCTTGTGGAGCTCTACCCGAGTTCGGCGGCTTCGCCTGAGAGCGAAATCACTGCAGCGTTGGGAAGCTTCGATGTTGAGGCGTCGCAGGAGTTCGAGGCAACCACAGACCTCACAACGGCGGCTGCGCGGGCAAACACCAAATCGACCATCTTGAGCGCGATCGGTGAGGTGAGCGCGGCTTTGCGCGCAGCCTCGGATGCCACATCGGAGGTTCGTCGCGAGTTTGATGACGCGTTCGATGTTGTGAATCGCGGGATCGATGTTCTGGTGGGGCAACCGGTCCTGCTGGCGCAGCAGTTGGTCAACCTGGTTCGTGCTCCCGCGCGAGCGCTTTCCGGGATTGAGTCTCGGCTCGACGGCTACCGGAATCTGTTCGATTCGATCGTTGGGGCATCGTACGCCAGCGCGACTGTGGGCGTTGCGCAGACGGGGCTGGCGCTCAAGCAGCGAAACAACATCCTGTCTGCGCAGCACATGGCGATGGCTTCCGTGGTCGGTGCGATCGATGCGGTGCTCAACACGACGTTTGAGACCAAGCCCGAGGCCATCGCAGCGGCTGATAATGTCGCGCAGCAGTTCGACGATCTGATTGTATGGCGCGAGCAAGCGTACCTGGACGCGGCGATCATCGACCCTGGAGGGGCCTACCAGCGGTTGCTTCAGGCGGTGTCATTGACGGTTGGGTTCCTTGTCGAGGTCTCGTTTTCGCTCGTGCCAGAACGTCGAATCACCCTCGACCGGCCACGCACCATCATCGACTTGGCGGCCGAGATCTACGGCACAGTGGACGACAGGCTCGACCTGATCATCACAAGCAACAACTTGAGCGGCGACGAAATACTCGAGCTGCCACGGGGCAAGACCATTGCCTACTACCCATGATGATCGGGTTTCGATCCGAATCGACGGCAGAGAGTTTGCTCACTGGACGGAGATAGCGATCCATCTGCAGATGGACAGCTTTGGCGTGGTCGACGGGGTCGCGCCGTTCGAGTCGGGGCGGCTCGAGTTTCGCAATGCGTTTAGGCCCTTCACGTTCCAGCCGCTCGAGGTATGGATCGATGATGAGCGGCTGATCTACGGGATGCTTGGTGATGTCGGCTCGCGCAAGCGGGCGGACCGCTCGACCGTGTCGATCCAGGGCTACTCAAAGCCCGGCGTGATGGCCCTGAATGCGTGTCCCGAAAGCTTGCTACCGCTTGAGTTCCGCGGCTATGGATTGCGGCAGATTGCGAGCGCGCTTGCGGAGCCGTTCGGCGTGCTCCCTATCTTTCGCGAAGACGAGGGCGCGAAGTTTGCCAAAGCTAAGGCGGAGGTCGATCAGAGGCCCTATGACTTCCTAGCGGCGCTCGCTCGGCAGCGGAACTTGATCATCGGCAGCGATGCTGACGGCAACATGCTGTTCTGGCGTTCGGTCGAGCCGGGTGCCCCTGTGGCCCGTCTTGTAGACGGATTGCCTCCGGTGGTTGGCGTGGATGCGCGGTTGTCTTCGCGGCAGTATCACAGCCACATCACAGCATTCACCAAGCGCAAGCGCCGTCAGAGGGGCGCGCGCTATACGGTGTCGAACCCGTTCCTGCGTGACAGGCTTCGCCCGATGTCGTTCACGCTGGACGATACCGACGCTGCAGATGCGCCAGCGGCGGCCCGCGCCAAGCTCGGTAGGATGTTCGCAGCGGCGGCGACCTATGAAGTAGAGGTTGCGACATGGCGCGACCCATCCGGGCGGCTGTGGTCCCCAAACACCACGCTTACCGCGCTTGCGCCGGACTACATGGTCTATCGCGAGACGGAGCTAGTGGTTCGCGCGGTGACGTTCATGCGCAACGCTAACTCCAAGAGCGCCAAGCTGCAGCTGGTGCTACCAGGCGCGTTCACTGGCGAGGTGCCGGAGGTGCTCCCATGGGCCGAGTAGGCGAGGTGGTCGAGGTCGAGACGGACGGGGATGTCCGCGTGGATCTTGGCGGCGAAGACCTAGTTACCGCCGACGGCTTCGCAGGTGCGGGTGATGATGCGCCACCGCTTCCCGGAGACGCAGCTGCTCTCGTGGACGGTGTGAGTTCCGGCGGTTACCAGGTCGCTGGCTACGACGACGAAACGCCGAAGGCTGCAGCGGGCGGCGAGCGGCGTATGTACGCCCGGGACCCGGCGGGCGTTGTCACGTCGGAGATACATCTCAAGGGTGACGGTTCTATCGATATCACTTCGCTGGCTTCCGGCGGCGCCAAGGTCACCGTCAAGCCTGGCGGAAACGTGGTGATCGAGGGCGCACAGGATGTCACCGGGGATATCACTGCCGACGGTGAAATCACGGCAAAAGGGGCAAGCGCTGCAACCCTCGTGACGCTTTCCGGGCTCAAGATACCAAGCCCGTTCGGTCCGCTTGGTCCACCCATACCGGGTAACTGATGTCGCTTGTCTTCGGCCCACTCCAAACGAATCTCGAATCACTGTTTGGATCTTCTCCGGGGTCTACATCGGAGGCGGCGCAGGCGTGGGCGGACGCGGTCGAGGGCTACTTCACGGACGTTGTCCCCATGTCGACCACGGTCGCCACCGCAGCGGCGACGCTGAAGACGGCGCTGCAGGCCGCATTCGGTGCGGTGGGGCCCGACCCGTCAACCGCGGCGGCCAGCATGGAGGCAGCCTTCCTCGCGTTTGCAACAACCGTCGGTAGCGGCATGACGGGGTTTATCGCAACACCGCCACCGGCACCGGTCGGGTTCGCTTCGCTGCTTGGTTCGAATCAGTCCACGCAGTCGGACGCCGCTCAGGCATGGGCGAGCGCCATCGACACGTGGGCGAAGACAGGGCTCGCGCAGGTGGTGGGTGGACCGCCGCCGCCGCCTGTCAACTGGACCTAGGGGAGGGCGGACCGCACCTCGTCGCAATCGACGGTCGACACACTGATGTCGGCGAGCCTCACCATTACAAAGGTCCCTTCGGACTTTTGCGACTGATCTTGCTGGTCGAGGAAATCCTTCTGTTCGACAGTGCAGGGCTTGTTTGCGTCATCGTTGGCCCAGTCCGCCGCGGTGCAGCTTTGGGGCTCATTCCACTTGCTGTCCGCCACCTGGATGCAGCTATACACGCGTCCCTCGGTCTTGTCGTTTAAGACCTTCCCCGTCAGACGCCCGCAGGCTTCGATCTTGCCCTCCAGGTGCGTCACCACACGGCTGGCGACGCTCACACAGGAGGCGCGGCGACGCACCGCGGTCGAATCCATCTCGAGCTCGATCGGCGTAAAGCAGATGGTGTCCTCCGCGGGCCCGCGGTCGGTGGCTGGACAGTTGGGGTCGGCGGACCACACGGTCAGCCCCGGTACGCCATCCCCATCGACGTCGACCCACGCGTCCTCGGGCACGTCTTCTCTGGTCATGGGCCATTCATCGTTGAGGGGATCGTCGAGCTCGATGCCGACCAGCGCCGCCTCCTTGGGCGTGTTGAAGTCCTTATCCGGCAAGGCATCCTTTGCCGCCAGTGGGATGTCCACGCCGTCCTGCAGATCGAGGTCGTCGAAGACCGACTGCGGCACGCCCGAAGAGTAGGCCTCGTTGTAGGCCGGGCTGACAGCCTTGGGATAGATGTCCGAGCCGCAGCCCTTCTTCTGCACCTTGATGACCGTGCCATTATAGTCGTAGCGATGCAGCTCCCAGAGCGTCGCCGTCGTCACCGACTCGGCCACAAATGTCGTGCCGCCGATCTCCTGCTTCGGCAGGGTCAGGGTCACATCGTGACGCACCGCCCACCATCCGGATAGGTCGCACCAGCATAGGCCTCCATCGCATGTGGTAACCTCAGCGTCGGCATCGGCGGCGGCGCTGGCGTCAGCCATCATGCTCGGCTCCACCGCCGCATCGAAGCCACTCGAATCGACCGGGCCTGCGTCGCTGCGCGAGCTTTCCGAACCGTCCCTTTCCTGCCCCGAATCATGGGGACCTGGCGTGGTCGCTTTGCCAGCGTCCGCACCCATCGCGCCGAATGTCGGCCCGTCGTTTCCACCGTCCGATCGGCCGATCCGGATATCATCTAAGTATCCGTCGACATTCCGGACCATCGGGACGCCAGCGTAGTCGCTTGCCTTGGGCGAGCTGTCCCCACCACAGGCCCCGGCGCCGACCAGCGCCAGCGCGGTTATGATTCTCCTCATGATTCTCCTCATCGATTAAGACCTCCCGCGTCAGGATACGCGAAGCACGTTCCTGAGCAAAACCGCCTATAATCACAAGCATATTGGGTGCGTCCATGACTGATATGTTGCTCAGGCTCGAAGACGACGGCGGCAACATCGAGGTGATAAACGGGCGCGTCACGCTCTCCAACGGGCTCGAGAACGCGGTGATCGCATCGCTGTTCGGCGGCAACCAGCGGGACGATGGATCCGACGCTACGCTCGCTCTTGAGTGGTGGGGCAACAAAGGTGCGCTCGAGACCCGGAAGCTTCGAAGCCGGTTCCAACATCTGATTTCGATATTGCCAGCGGTGCCAGCGAACTTGCTTCGCTTCGAAGACGCGGCAGCCGCGGACCTGTCATGGATGCAGTCGATCGGACTCGCTGGGTTCATCGGTGCAACCGCTACAATCCCAGCGTTGAACACTGTTCAAATAGCACCGCGCATTGAGATCGCCGACGCTGTTTATGATTTCGCATTTACGCGCGCAGCTGCTGCCCGGGTGAACGCATGAGCTTGACGACCCCGACCACATCCGAGCTCAGCGATCAGATTGTAGCCCACCTTGAGGCGTCATTCTCGCAGACGATCCCGCTGCTGCCGAAGCTGTTTCAGCGCGTCCTAGCCAAGGTGCTCGCTGGCTCGCTGGTGCTCATCTACCGGTACGCCGGGTTCACGCACCTTCAGCAATATGTGGCCACCGCGAGCACCGAACCAACAACGGTCAACGGCATCACGATTAGGCCTCTGGTCGAGTGGGGCAGGCAAGTTGGTGTCGGCGATCCCAACCCTGGCAAGCGCACCGAGCTCACCGTTGACGTTGCGGTGCTCAACCAGACTGGCTCCCTCTCGGCAGGACAGAAGGCGGTGCGCGCGGACACGGGCGTTGTCTACCAGGTCGTATTTGACGTCGCCCTTGACGCGGCAACGGTTTCCGCCACCGTGCGCGCTGTTGACGATGTGCAGGGCACCGCTGGCGTGGGGACAATAGGCAACCTGTCTGACGGCGAAACCATCGAGTTTGCGAACCCACCGGCGCAAATCTCAGCGGTGGCGACGGTGACCGGCACAGCTGTGACCGGCACGAACGCGGAGACCTGGCCGGCATACCGCAAGCGCATTCAACGGCACGAACAGGCAAAACCGCAGGGCGGGGCCTATGCCGATTATCGCGAGTGGGCAGAAGAGGCCGACAACGTGATCAACGCCTACCCGTACACGGGAAACCCGGGGGAAGTTGACGTGTACATTGAGGCGGACTCGAGCGTTGACGCTGATGGCATTGCGTCGTCAACCGAGATTACCGCAGCGGAAAACGCGATCGAGTTCGACGCTGAAGGCAAGGCGCGACGACGGCCAGTGAACGCGCTGGTAAACGTTTTTTCGATTACGCGCATCGCGTTCGGCGTCGAGGTGTTTTCGCTCACGCCATCGGACCCGACTCAACTCGCATCCGTGCAGGCATCTATCTCCGCTGCCGTGGACGAGTTCCTGCGCTCGCGCGAACCGTTCATCGCCGGGTTGTCCGTACTTCCGCGCCTCGACCGGATCACACAGGGGGAAGTGGCCGGCGTGGTCTACGAAGTCTGCAACGCAGCGGGCGCCACGGTGTCCGCCGTCGGGCTTCAAGAGGGTGGCACGACGTTCAACGCGCGAACGCTTGGCCAGGGTGAGAAAGCAAAGCTTGGCAGCGTGAGCTACCATTAGGGGAAGCGATGGCGATCAGCCCGAAGGACATATACCCGAGTCAGGTCGATACGACCGACCCGACTGGCTACCCATACGGCAAGGCACAGAACGTCAGTTCGCCCGGCGACGGCTCGGGAACGCCTCTCGAAAAGGACTGGCTATCGGATTGGTTCGGGTTCCAACAAGCGGCGCTCGACGCTGACGGCGCGACACCAAGCGGCGCTCCGGACAAAGTCGGCGCGTCGCAGGTGTTGACCGCCATCCTTGGCGAGGCCCGTCGAAGCTACGCGTCGCTCAACTGGAAGATCCATCAGCCGGAAGCGACATTCTCCGGAAGCGGCGATTACATGCGCGACGTCGCCTTCGCGCCTGATTTCTACTACGCCGGTACCGGGTACCTGGACACGATCGTAGCGGTCGGAGACGACGGCGGCCTGTACTACACCCCCGACGCGCACCTTTGGGGAACCCTTGCTCCGGCAGGCGGCTACTCTGGGGATCTCAATGGCGTGGCTTGGTTGGCCGGTCTCTCGCTTTGGTGCGTGGTTGGCGACAATGGCGAGGTGCAGACGTCGCCGGACATCGTCAGCTGGACGAAACGCGCGCTCCCGGGAAGCCCAACCAGCAACCTGCAGAAAGTCGTCTGGAACTCCGACCTTGGCCTGGCGGTTATCGTTGGGCAGAACGGCGGCATCTGGACGTCGACCAATGGCACGAGCTGGACACAGCGCACTGCAGGAGGCGGGTACTCGGGCGAGTTTCTAGGCATTGCAGAAAGCCGTCTGGAACTCCGACCTTGGCCTGGCGGTTATCGTTGGGCAGAACGGCGGCATCTGGACGTCGACCAATGGCACGAGCTGGACACAGCGCACTGCAGGAGGCGGGTACTCGGGCGAGTTTCTGGGCATCGCATGGTCATCGTCGCTGGCGCTGTTCGTTGCGGTTGGTGACAGCGCAGAGATCCAGACCTCGCCGGATGGTGTTACCTGGACATCGCGAGCGAACACGGCTGAGAGCTGGATTCGCGGTGTGACGTGGTCGCCGAAGCTCGGGCTGTTCGCGATCGCGTCGGATGACGGATTCGACGGAAAGATCCTAACGTCGCCCGACGGCATCACCTGGACCGAACGCGCGATCACGCAGTCGACGAGTGCAATCCATTGGTCCGATAGCCTGAAGGCTTTCATCTCGGATGGGGCTGGCGCCAGTCTGGAGGCGCGCGGGTACTACGTTTCGAAGGACGGGTTCAGTTGGACGCTTCACCAACGCAACATGAGCAACGTGCACGGCTTTGCCGACGCTCGCGGCTTCGTGGTGGCCGCTGGCAAGTTCGGGCGCGTCTATCTCTCCGGCTCGGTGTAGTCGATGCCCGATCTGTTTTTCCGGATCTTTCAACACCTTCTGCCAGATTCACTCGCATTCCGAATCCGGAAAGGCTCCACCGATTGGTTCATCGGCGACGGAAGCGCAGTCGGCGATCCCGGGTTGCTCATCGGTGGGAGACCTGGGGGGCGCGACATCGATCGATTCTGGTGGGCGCTTACGCATCCATTTTCGGCAGCGCGCGAGTTCGTGGATAGCGTCTACCTGGATCTGTTTCCAGGCACGACGCGCGAGATCGACAGGTGGGAAACGCACTTTGGCATATTGCCCGGGGTGAGCGAATCCGACCGCCGCGCCAACATTGATGCGGCATGGAAGGCGACCGGCGGCCAGGGCAAAGAATACCTGGAGTCGATCTTCCATGCCGCGGGATTCGACGTCTACCTGCACCAGTGGTGGGAAGAGCCCACGCCGGGCATGTCCGGGCTAAAGAACCCCGCGCTGGTCACGGAGATCCCGACCATCGGGACCACGCAATGCGGGGAAGCGCTGTCGCTTTGCGGCGAGAAAGACGCAAAGTGCAATCGGTTTTTGGCCAACGAGCCTGGATATCTTGTCAATGGCATTGTCGACGGACAGGTGCCCCCTCCGGTGCCAACGGATGACGCGACATGGCCGCATTTCCTCTACATCGGCCCCCAGACGCTCACCAGCGCAACGAACCCGGTTCGCGCGCAGATCCCGGCCGCACGCAGGCCAGAGTTTGAGCGACTGATCCTAAAGATCAGGCCGGTGCAACAATGGCTAGTCGTGCTAGTGGACTACGTTTGAAGGTATTTCAATGACAAAGGCACTCACCGCCGCTTCGTCTTTCGACACTGCGATTACACCGCAGTCAGGGGAGAAGGCGAACGAGGCGCTATTTGAAGCGTGCTTTCAAGCGCTCGCGAACCGGACGCGCTACCTCTACGACAACATCGGGGCTTCGGGCCCGTCGCTGGCGGTCAACCAGGTCTACGGCCGGTCGTCCTCTGGCTCCGCCGGCGGCAAGGCCGCGACGGACTTCGCATTCAGCTTGATGGCGCTCGCGGACGCGATCAGCCACGCGGACGCACTGCACACCAAGGGCTCCGACATCGCGAGCGCTGCGGTGACGAACATCGCCGGCGCAACCGGGATGTTCGTGCACATCACGGGCACCACCACGATCACGTCCTTCGGCACCGCGGCCGCTGGCGTGGTGCGCGTGGTCCGCTTTGCGGATGCACTTACGCTTACGCACAACGCAACAAGCCTGGTTCTTCCGGCGGGCGGCTCGGACATCACGACAGCGACCAACGACGTTGCAATCGCCGTGTCCGAAGGATCCGGAAACTGGCGGGTGGTCTCCTACCAGCGCGCGAGTGGTTTTGCGCTCGTGGGCAGCATGGGCAGCACCACGTTCGTCGGGATGACCGACACTCCAGGGAGTTTCAGCGGTCAGGCCGGGAAGATCCCGGCGGTCAACTCCGGCGAAAGCGCGCTGGAGTTCGTGCACCAGAACGTCTTTCCTGTCGCCTCCATTCACTACCTGAACCACAGCCTGTCCGGGCTGGACATGTCCGATTACTCGGTCGGTGAGGGCGACATCGTCGTCCTGCGCTCCCAGACCGATCCGACCGAAAACGGCCCTTGGGTGGCGTCGTCTGGCGCATGGTCGCGTCTTGCGCCATGGGACACCGCTGCGGGATTTGCCAATGGGCAGGTGTTTGTCTCGAGCGGGATCAGCACCGGGACCGGCGGTGCCCCGGGCGCCGTCATTGTTGACACCGTGCCTACCACCGTCGGAAGCGATCCGATCGTGTTCCGTAGCCTGTACAGGCCGTGGACCACTGAAACCAGCATCAACTTTGGCGTGCCCATCAAGGCCGATTCGATCGTTGTTGGCGGAGGCTCGTTAAACGCGGACGCGTGTGCCAGCTTCAACAGCACGACGAAGGGCGTGGAGCTCCCCGGCCTCTCCTCGACAAACCGCGACGCCATGACTTTCCCCCCGACGGGGATGCTCATATACAACTCCACGACGGGCCAGCTGGAATGGCGAAACAGCGCGGGGTCATGGGATCCGCGGTTCGCAACGCTGCGTGTTGGAGACACCGGAGCCCAGGTCGGTGTCTTGGACATCGAGTCCACGGACGCCATAACCACGCCCCTCCTGACTCTGAAAAACACGACCACCAGCCTCGACGTCGACGTTCGAGGCGGAAGCGGGGTGCCGACGTACTCCGCGAAGCCCGGATCGATATACATTCGCGGCGGCGCTGGAAACGCCGAGGTCTACGTCAACGTCTCGACCACCAACCCGGGCACCACGTGGTCGAAGCTGGGGGACGGTCGGACCTACAGCGACACGATTTCCGGCACCACCTACACGCTGACCGATGCTGACTCCGGGCGGAACCTGGTGTTCACCAACCCGACCGGTTGCACGGTCACAGCCCCGGCAGGCCTCGCCGATGGCTTCTCGTGCCTGCTGACACAG
>Ga0210110_1000216_pt1 | contig 20252 bp, 17 predicted proteins | sample China_Galinas_PW_2_FD_184865 | JGI IMG/M metagenome (GOLD analysis project Ga0210110, IMG submission 184865) | Wetland microbial communities from San Francisco Bay, California, USA, that impact long-term carbon sequestration - China_Galinas_PWB_D1... | ecosystem: Environmental > Aquatic > Marine... | reverse complement strand
CGCACACGTGCGCGTTGCGTGCGGCAGCGCAATGTAGGAGAGAAAACTACCGACGATCGTCAGATATGAACGTTGAGCAGCGGCTTGTACATGAACGCGAACACGATCGACAGCACCAGCAGCGTGTACAGACGCTGCGAGTGGTCGCGCCCGCCCGACTCGTGCTCGCGGATCATCCGCTTGACGGCCCGCTTGCGGATGCGCACGTCGATGCCGGGCCACGGCTCGCCGCTGGTGAGCTGATCCATCAGCAGTGTCTTCATCCCGCCGAACCCGGTACGGAACCACTCGCCGACGGGGATCGCGAAGCCGTACTTGGGGCGGTTGACCACTTCGCCCGGCAGGTGCTTCATCGCGGCCTGGCGCAGCAGCCCCTTGCGCTCGCCCTTGCGCATCAGCGAGCCGGTGGGCTCGAACAGGCACAACTCGATCAGCTCACGGCTGAGGAACGGGGCGCGGACCTCGAGCCCGCACGCCATCGACGCCGTGTCCACCTTCCGCAGGATGTCGTGCGGCAGGTAGCGCTGGAAGTCGTCGAGCGGCGGATCCTCGACCCTGCGCGTGGGTTGGCGCCGGTGCCGGCGGATCAGGCGCTGCATGTCGCGCTGGGGGAAGGTCGCGACGAGGTCGTCGTACCCGCCGTTGCGGGCCGCGTCCACCAAACGCGCCAGCTTGCTCCACCGCGAGCGGGGGTCGCGCTGCGGCAGGAAGCTCTTGGGCAGCATGCGAAGCAGCGTGCCGCGACGGGCCAGCGCGATCGCCCCCATGTAGCGCTCGTACCCGCAGAACAGCTCGTCGGCCCCGTCGCCCGACAGCGCGACCTTCACGTACTTGCTCGCCGCCTTGCTCAGCCAGTAGGTCGGTAGAAGCGAGCTATCGGCGAACGGCAGCCCGATCAGCCCGATCAGCGTGACCAGGTCGTCGGCCGCGTTACCCTTGACCGGGATTGCGCGGTGCTTGGCCCCGATCTCCTGCGCAACGCGCTGCGCCCACGCCGACTCGTCGTACCGCTCGTCGGGCATCTTGATCGTGAACGTCTCGACCCACTTGCCGTGCTCCTCGCGGTGCTTCTGCGCGTGGTACGCGATCAGCGACGAGTCCACACCGCCCGAGAGGAACACCCCGAGCGGCGCGTCCGACTCCATCCGCTCGGCGACCGAACGCGAGACCAGCTCGTCCACCACCTCGGGCGTCAGCCTTGCCGGACCGCGGCTGCGCTCCGGGGGCTCCCAGTACATCCGCGAGGTGATGACCGGACCGCGTCCCTCGTCGCGGACGCGGGCACGGCGCGCCGGCGGGCACTCGTAGATTCCCTCGATCGGCGTCGTCCCCGACGCGCCGCGGGCGATCCACTCGGTCACGCCGACGATGTGCCGGGGCGTGGTCGGCTCGATCTCGTCGAGCAGCGCCTCCAGCGCCGCGGCGGAGCTCGCGAACGCGTGCCCGTCGCCGGTCGGCAGGTTGCACCCGTAAAGCGGCTTCTCGCCGGCGCGGTCGCGCGCCAGGAACAGCTCACCCTTGCGCGCGTCCCAGATCGCGAACGCGAACATCCCCTCCAGCTCCTGGGTCACGTCCGAGCCCCAGTGCCGGTACCCGTGCAGCAGAACCTCCGTGTCGGAGTGGTCGGTGTGGAACTTGTGCTTGGCGCTGGACAGGTCCTTGCGCAGGGTGCGGTGGTTGTAGATGCACCCGTTGAAGACCACCGCCACCCGCCCCTTGTACCCCGCGCCGCCGGCGACCATCGGCTGAGCGCCGGTCTCGTGGTCGATGATCGACAGACGCCGGTGCACCAGCGCCACGTCCACCCGCAGCCCTTCGAGCATCACGTGGTCACGCCACCGACCGGCGTCATCGGGCCCGCGCCGCACCAGCGGGGCGTCAAGGGCGTCGAGCCACGCCTCGGGAATGCGGTCCCCGGGCGACGCGTCGGCGACGCCGGGACGCTGGAACCGGATGACTCCCGCGATGCCGCACATAGCCACAGGGAGTATCGGTTCTGATTGCCCCCGTCAAGACAAGGCGGGCGAAACAGGGGGTCTGGGCGGTGCGGGCAGGGGGCGCAACCCCTCCCGTTGAACAGGGGGAGTACCCATACAGACGAACCACCCGTTACCGGGTGTTCGCCCCGACGCGGGCGGGTCCGGTTTTCAGGTGCCGCTTGCGCTTGAGCATCCAGAGGGTGTGGAGGGTCCGGGTGACGAGGATGGCGGCCCCGAACCCTGTCACGAACGCCCACCCGTCGCTGAGCGCCCCGAGCTTCATCAGCGTGTAGGCCAGCCCCATCGCCACCGCGTAGTACACCGGGCTCAGGGCGTAGCGCTCGAACTGGACCAGTGTCGCGTTGCGCCAGAAGCTGCGGTGCTCGTCTGGCTGGTCCGCCTCATGCCGCGGCTTGAACGGGCGCCAGTGGTTCGCCACCCAGTGCAGGGCGTAGTAGATCACCACGTCGGCCGTCCCGTCGATCAACGCCATCACCAGCGATTTGAGGAAGTGGTGCTGGGCGGGCATCCGCGCCGTCGCGAACTCGACCGGCCACTTCGCGATCGCCAACGCCAGCACCCCCGACGCGAGGATGTTCACGTTGATGTTGAGGAGCTTATGACGCTGGTAGAAACGGAAGACCTGGCCCGGCATCGTGCGGCGATCCTAGCCGCCCGCTCCGGTGGATGCCGGGGTCGCGGGCCCGGGGGCACCGCGGAGGAGACGATCAGCGCGCGCCCAGCCGCTCCCGCGTGATCCGCACCGCGTCGGGGTTGATATCGCACCCCTTCGCTCGCCGCCCGAGCCGCGCTGCCGCGACCAGCGTCGTCCCGCTCCCGCAGCACGGGTCGAGCACCACCCCGCCCGGCGGGCAGCACGCGCCCACCAGCACCTCCAGCAGCGCCAGCGGCTTCTGCGTCGGGTACCCCGTCCGCTCCGCGGCCATGTTGTTGATCGCCGGGATGTCGAGCACATCGGTCGCCTTTTTCGTCTCGCCGGCCATCCGCCGGCTGGTGGCGGGGACGCGTGGGGGGTCGAAGAAGTACCGCTCCGGGTCGAGGCAGTAGAAGAGGATGTCGTCGTGCTTGCGGGCGAAGCGGCGGGGCGAGCTGCCCCCGAGCCCGTAGCTCCAGACCAGGTGGTTCACGAACCGGTCGGGCCCGAGCAGCCGGTCGAGCAGCAGGCGGGCGTGGTGGGCGGTCCGCCAGTCGACGTGCAGCAGGACCGAGCCGGTCGGCTTGATCGCCGGCAGCGTCGCCTCGAGCCGCTCCCGCAGCCACGCGACCCAGTCGGTGACGCTCGCCCAGGAATCGGGGTAGAAGGGCGGAGGCGGCGGATCCGCCTCCTCCCCCGCGCCTGCGGGGGAGGTGGCTCGCGAGTCCCCGAGCGAGACGGAGGGGGTCTTCTCTTCAAGGAGCCCTGAGCGCGAGCGATGGGCCTCTTCGTGGCGATCGCCTCGGGCGGGAGTGGGGAGACCCGTCGCCGACGCTCGGGGCTCTTCCGGATCGCGTCGCGACCCGACCTTCTTCACCCCCGTATTGAACGGCGGGTCGGCGTAGAGCAGGTCGACCGACCCGGGCTCCAGCCCCGCCGCGAACGCGAGCCAGTCAACGACCGCGACGGATGTCTCCGCCGCAGCGCTCACACCGCCCGCACCTCGCTCGGGCGACCGACCGAGTAGTAGTCGAAGCCGAGCTCGCGCATCTGCTCGCGTCGGTACAGGTTGCGCCCGTCGAAGAGCACCGGCTCGCGCAGGCGCTCGGCGATCCGGCCGAAGTCCGGGTGCTTGAACTCGTCCCAGTCGGTGCTCACCACCAGCGCGTCGGCACCGTCGAGGCACCCGTACATGTCCTCGACGATCTCGGTTTCGAAGCCCATCCGCTCGATCGCCTCGGCCCCGGTCTCGCCCGCCACCGGGTCGAACGCGCGGACCGTCGCCCCCGCGTCGCCCGCCATCTTCATCAGCGTCAGCGCCGGCGCCTCGCGGACGTCGTCGGTGCGCGGCTTGAACGCGATGCCCCAGAACGCGAGCGTCCTGCCCGCCAGCCCCCCGCGGGACGCGAAGTGCCCCTTGATCTTCTCGAAGAACAGGGCGCGCTGACGCTGGTTGACCTCGTGGACGGCCCGGGAGAGCTGGGCCTCGAACCCGCAGGCCTCGCCCATGCCGATCACCGCGAGCGTGTCCTTGGGGAAGCACGACCCGCCGTATCCCAGCCCCGGGTAGAGGAACCGCGAGCCGATCCGCCGGTCGGCGCACATGCCCTCGCGGACGCTGTTGATGTCGGCCCCGTAGCGTTCGCACAGGTTGGCCATCTCGTTGATAAAGCTGATCTTCGTCGCGAGGAAGTTGTTCGACGAGTACTTGACCATCTCGCTCGACGAGATGTCCATGATGAAGATCGGGTGCCCGTTGCGTGTGAACGGCTCGTAGGCCCGGCGGAAACGGGCGGCCGAGACGCTCCACGGGTTGTCCGGGTCCTCGACCCCGCACACCACGCGGTCGGGCTTCATGAAGTCGTTGACCGCGTCCCCCTCCTTGAGGAACTCGGGGTTGTTGCCGACGTGGAACTCGATGTCCGGGCCGACGATCCCGCGGATCGTGTCGCGGACCTTCATCGTCGAGCCGACGGGGACGGTGCTCTTCACGACGACCGTCTTCGCCCGCTGGTCCGGGCCGAGCTTCTTCATCACCCGGGCGATGTCGGCGGCAGCCCCGAGCACGTACTTGAGATCGGCCCGCCCGTCCTCGCCGCTCGGCGTGCCGACGCAGATAAAGATCATGTCGGCGTCGCGGTACGCCTCGTCCATGTCCAGCGTGTACCGCAGGCGTCCGGCACGGGCGTTCATCACCATCAGCTCGGTCAGCCCGGGCTCGTAGATGGGGCAGACGCCCTCGCGGAGCTTGGCGATCTTCCGCTCGTCCACGTCGAGGCAGACCACCTCGACCCCGGTGTTCGCGAAGCACACCCCGGTGACGAGCCCGACGTACCCCGTTCCGACCATGGTCATGCGCACGGCAAATCCTCCGCTCGGGTCATGATCAGGGTATCGTCCGATCCCGCCCCGTGGTTCGCTCGACCCCACGGATCCGGCCGCTACACTCCGCACCATGGCCAGAAAGCGCAAGAAGAACAAGAAGGGTGCCGGCAAGAAGGCGAACCGCTTCACCGCCGCGACCGCCGAGCTGCACGAGCTGTACGAGCTGAGCGTCCAGAACGTCGAGACGGAGATCGACTTCGTGGACCAGACGTTCCGCGAACTGCGGGGGCGCCACGCGGCCAGTCTCCGCGAGGACTTCTGCGGCACGGGCAACACCTCGGTCGAGTGGATCAGGCGACGCCCGACCAACACCGCCGTCGGGCTCGACATCGACCAGCCGACCATGGACTGGGGGCTCGAGAACCGGATCTCGAGGCTGAGCCCCGCCGAACGCGACCGCGTCCGCCTGCTCAACTGCAACGTCCTCGAGCCGGTGGACGAGGGCAAGGGCGTGGACTGCGTGCTGGCGATGAACTTCAGCTACTGGCTGTTCCGCACGCGCCCGGAGATGCTGGCCTACTACAAGGCGGTCCGCGAGTCGCTCAAGCCGGACGGGATCTTCTTCCTCGACCACTACGGCGGGTCGGAGGCGATGGTCGAGCAGGAGGAGATCCGCGAGATCGAGGCCGACGACGGCGCGAGCTTCGACTACGTCTGGGACCAGGACTGCTACTACCCGATCACCAGCGAGGTGGACTGCCGCATCCACTTCCGCTTCACCGACGGGAGCGAACTGAAGAACGCGTTCGCCTACACTTGGCGGCTCTGGGGGCTCAAGGAGATCCAGGACCTCCTCGAGGACGCCGGCTTCTCCAAGGTCACCGTCTACTGGGAGGGCGACTCCGAGGACGATGACGACGACGAGGGCAACGGGATCTTCCTGCCGGAAGAGCGCGGCGAGAACTGCCCCGCCTACGTCTCGTACATCGTCGCGGAGCGCTAGGCCGCCGATTCGCTCGGCTTGTCCTTCGCGTCGCCGGGCTCGACCGGGGCGTTCGGGATGCGGATGTTTGTGCCGCAGTTGCGGCACCGCACCGTCTTGCCTCGGGCGCTCACCGGCACCGCCAGCACCTTACGGCACACCAAGTTCGGGCACATGATGCGAATCGAATGCTCCGCCACGTCCGGGCACCTCCGGACGAAGGATCGGCTCGCCGGGGCGTCCGGATCAGTTTTCTCGGGCCCCCTCCCCCCGGACCCGCGGACGACCCGCACCGCTCGCCCACCTACCCTCCGGGCGCGGCTTGACGAGTCCTGATAACGGAGCCGGCGATGGGCGGAACCTGCACGGCGGTGATCGGTCTCCAGTGGGGCGACGAAGGCAAGGGCAAGGTCGTGGACCTGCTCAGCGCCGACCACGACGCCGTCGTCCGCTACAACGGCGGCGCCAACGCCGGGCACTCCGTCGTCGTCGCCGGGCAGCGCTACGCCCTGCACCTCGTCCCCTCCGGCGTCCTCGCACCCGGCAAGAAGGCGGTCATCGGCAACGGCGTCGTCGTGGACCCCGAGCAGCTGCTCAAGGAGATCGACGGGCTCGCCAAGCGCGGCGTGGACACCTCCGGGCTCGTCGTCTCCGACCGCGCCCACGTCGTCCTTCCGTACCACAAGGCCGAGGACGCGGCGCGAGAGGCCGCCTTGGCCCGCCTCGCCGATGCCGGCGGGACGGTCAACAGGATCGGCACGACCGGTCGCGGCATCGGCCCGTGCTACGCCGACAAGGCGCTCCGCGCCACAGCTATTCGCGTCGGCGACCTGCTCCGCCCCGGCGTCCTGGCCGAGCGTGTCGCGATCTCCTGCCGACGGCGCAGCGTCCTCTTCCGCGAGCTCGGCATCGACGCCGACCCCCTCGACGAGGGCAAGATCACCACCGACGCGCTCGCCGCCGGCGAGCGACTCCGACCCATGATCGCCGACACCACCGGGCTGCTCCACGACATGCTCGACCGCGGGCAGCGTCTGCTCTTCGAGGGCGCCAACGCCACGCTCCTCGACATCGATCACGGCACCTACCCCTTCGTCACCAGCTCGAGCTGCGGGTCACTCGGCATCGGGCCGGGCACCGGCGTCCCCGCCTCGCGCGTCGGGCGCGTCATCGGCGTCATGAAGGCATACGCCACCCGTGTCGGCGCCGGCCCGTTCCCCACCGAGCTCACCGACGCCGTCGGCGACCGCATCCGCGAACAGGGACGCGAGTACGGCACCACCACCGGTCGCCCGCGGCGCACCGGCTGGCTCGACCTCGTCGCCGTCCGCTACTCGGCCAAGATCAACGGCGTCACCGGGCTCGCCCTCACCCTGCTCGACGTGCTCAGCGGATTCGACGAAATCAGGGTGTGCACCGCGTACGAGATCGACGCCGAACGCACCGACCGCTTCCACCCCGACCACCTCGACCGCGTGACTCCCGTCTACCAGAGCCTTCCCGGCTTCCACGAGCCGATCGACGGGGTGAAGGACCGCGCCGATCTGCCCGACGCCGCGAACACACTGCTCGCGCTGATCGAACAAACCGTCGGCGTGCCGATCGACCTGATCAGCGTGGGGCCCGACCGCGCCCAGACCCTCGCCGGGGCGGGCGCGTGACGGGCGTCTACGCCGACGACCCAACGGCGCTGGCCGCCGCTGAGCGCATCCGCGCCCGCTCGCCGCAGGCCGACCCGCTCACCCACCTGCCCGACGTCCACCCCGACCGCATCCCGCGCCACATCGCCATCATCATGGACGGCAACGGACGCTGGGCCCAGGAGCGCGGCTTCCCGCGCATCTTCGGGCACCGCAACGGGGCGGCAAGTGTTCGGGCCGTTGTCGAGGCCGCCGGGCACATCGGCGTCGAGGCCGTCACGCTCTACTCGTTCAGCCTCGAGAACTGGAAGCGTCCGCCCGATGAGGTGAACGCGCTGATGCAGCTCTGCGAGCAGTACTGCGACGGATCGCGCGACCTGCTGCTGCGCAACAGCGCCCGCTTCCGCGTCATCGGGCGCCGCGAGGGGCTGCCCGCACCCGTGCGAGAGGCGATCGAGAAGCTCGAGCACGAGACCGCACACTGCACCGCCGCGACGCTGTGCCTCGCGCTCAACTACGGCTCGCGGGCCGAGATCACCGACGCGGCCCGCGCCCTCGCCGAGCGAGTCCGCGCCGGCACGCTCGACCCCGCCGACATCGACGAGGACACGCTCGCGTCCGAACTCGACACCGCCGGGCTGCCCGACCCGGACCTGCTTATCCGCACGGCCGGCGAGATGCGCATCAGCAACTACCTGCTCTGGCAGATCAGCTACGCCGAGCTGTATGTCACGCAGACGTACTGGCCCGACTTCGGGCGCGACGAGCTGTTCGACGCCGTCCGCGCCTACGCCGCCCGCGAGCGACGTTTCGGCGGGCTGAGCGGCTGACGCCGACCGGCTTGTCGGCTAGCGGTCACCGCCCGGCACCGATGCCGGCACGGATGCCCGAAGGTAGACCTCGTCGCGCGGTGGTGTCCCGTCTGCGTCACCACCGTCGTCGACCCCGTTCGGGCCGACGAGGTACAGCGACGGCGCACCACTGTCACTTACGCGATAGACGAAATCGTGCCCGAAGTAGTCGCGGCGCATCGGGCGTGCGGAGAACTCTGCCTGTGCCGAGTCGAGGTCCGCGGGCCACACGCCGTGCCGACTGCTGTAGACCGCGAGCGCGGCGGTGATCATCGTCGCGTCGCGCTGACGTTGTGTGCGAGCCCAGGACACGATCGCGTTCCCAAGATTCGGCATCAGGAAGGACGCCACCTCCGGCCCGAACCCCGAGCCGACCGAGAGCAGTTCGTCCGACCTGGACTCCAGCCCGGGCTCGGCCAGCAGGCGCAGGTATGACCGTTGTGCTTCGTCAATCGCACGCAGCGTCGCGTCGAGCTCGAGCGCGGGGTAGTCCACGTCGCCCGGGGGTTCGCCGTACATCTCGAGGAGTCCGCTCCACGCGTCCTCGTCGAATATCGGGCGACCGTCCGGCTCGCGCACGCTGAAGAGTTCGCCGGTCGTCTGACGTGCCACCATGGCTTCGAAGCGGATCCCCGCGTCCATCGACTGGACCGGAGGGTCTTCGATCATCAAACGGACGTACGCGTCGGGCGACTCACCACGCCGCAGCGCGTCCATGATGAACCACCGAGTCAGTTCGTACCAGTCATCCTGGAGGCGCAGGCAGATGACCGTCACGATGAGATTGCCAGAACTCCCCGTTCCACGGATGTAGTTTCTCACGCGGCTCATCACTTCTGCGGCGTCCTCGCGATCCCCGTCGAGATGACGCGTCACCGCGAATGCGCAGAGAAGACCGGTCGTGTGTTTCCTGGCCTGCAGCGATGGGAAGATCCCTTCCCATAGGGGACGTTCCGGCTGATACTCGAGCACGATGACGGGGTTTCCTGTGCCGACGCGGTTCGCCAGCTCACGAAGCCGCCCCGCGTTCTCGCGCGCCCACTGGTAGAGGGGATCGTTGGCCGCGTCATCCGGCGCGGTGCTATACGCGCCGAGGCGGCTCTTGACCGACTCGGGCAGCCGCAGCCCCGAATCGACGCCGTCCCATGTGGTCGGACCCAGCTCCGGGAACCGCTCGCCGAGCCACTCGTCGAATCCGGGGATCGACTCGTCCGGGTACTGCGAGCGGATGCGCTTGGGCAGGAAGTACGCGAAGTCGCGTGCGCGCTGGACGTGCCACACCGCCCGGGAGAGTTCCTCGGCCGCCCGGGCAGTCTCGTCCCGCGTAAACCCCAGCCTCAGGCGCGCGTTGGCCACCTCGACCCTGGCGCGCCGCTCGGCGTCCTTGGCACGCAGCATGGCGATCGTCGTGAACCCGGCGCCGAGCACGAGCACCGCGAACACCGCCGCCGCAGCGGCGAACGAGCCCTTGTTCCGCTTGACCAGCTTCGTGACCCGATACGAGATCCCCGGCGGCCCGGCGAGCACCGGCTCGTCATTCAGGAACCGGCGCAGCTCCATCGCCAGCGCCTCGGCCGTCTCATACCGCCGTTCGCGGTTCTTCTCCAGGCAACGCATTACCACCCAGTCGAGGTCGCGTCGGAGCACGCCCGCCAGCGCGCGCGCGTCCGTGTGACGCGCACGCACGATCCGCTCGCCCATCTCTTGGTCATTGGGCCTGCCGAGCAGCGTGCTCAGCCGCGCAGAGGGTTTGGGCGGGTCCACCTCGCGGATGGTCCGCTGAATCTCGTTGAACCCCGCGGCCCGGAGCACATCGGGCTCGAACGGCAGCACGCCCGCGAGCAACTCGTACAGCAGCACCCCCAGTGAGTAGACGTCCGAGCGCGTGTCGATATCCTCGGCTCCCATCTCGGCCTGCTCGGGGCTCATGTATTCCGGCGTGCCCATGAGCTGCCCGCGTTCGGTGAACATCGTCCGCTCGGTCAGCTTCTGGTGCAGCGCCTTCGCGACGCCGAAGTCGATGACCTTCGGCTCGCTCCCGCCGTCCCTGAACTCGACGAGTATGTTGGACGGTTTGATATCGCGGTGCACGACCCCCTTGGCGTGGGCGTGCTGCACCGCCTCACACACACGGATGAACAGCCTCGCCCGGTCGTCGATCGCCAGACGGTGCCGGTCGCAGTGCGTCGTGATCGGGTCGCCCCTGACGAGCTCCATCGCGAAGAACGGGCGTCCCTCCGGCGTGGCCCCGCCGTCGAGCACGCGGGCCACGCACGGGTGGTCCATCATCGCCAGCGCCTGCCGCTCGGCCTCGAATCGCGCGATCACCGCACGCGTGTCCATCCCCGGCTTGATCACTTTGAGCGCGACTCTGCGCCGTACCGGCTCGGTCTGCTCCGCCTCGTACACGAAGCCGAACCCGCCCTCGCCGATCAACTGGTGGATCACGTACCGCCCGATGCGGTCGCCCGGACGGGCGGTCAGACCGGGACGATCCCCGGGCATCCCCGCGGTCGGCGCATCGGGCGGTGTGTCGTGCGGCATGGGCTTCGCTCCCGCTTAGTCAACCCAACGCTCCCGGCTCGCCCAACACCCGCACGATCTCGGCCAGCCCCAGCGCCGCCGTTGCGCCGTCGACCACGCGGTGGTCGCACGCCAGGCTCAGCGGCATGAGCTTCGCCACCACCGGCTGACCGTCGCGGACCACCACGCCGTCGTACACCGCGCCCACCGCCAGGATCGCCACCTCCGGGTAGTTGATCACCGGCGTCGCGAACCGACCGGCGTGGGAGCCCACGTTGCTGATCGTGAACGTCGAGCCGAGCAGGTCGTCGCGCGGGATCGAGCGGTCGCGCGCGGCCGCCGCGATCGACGCGATCGCGCGACCAAGCTCGACCACGCTCATACGGTCGGCGTCGCGGATGACAGGCACCATCAGCCCCGCGTCGGTGTCGGCCGCGATCCCGAGGTGCACCGACCCGTGCTGCACCACCTCGTTGCCCTCGACCCGCGCGTTCATCGCCCCGAACCGCCCGGTCAGCACGCGGCAGACGGCCGCGGCCACGAACGGCAGGTAGCTCAGCTTCTCGCCGCTCTGCGCGGCGAGCGCACGCCGGTGTTCGTCGAGGGCGGTGACGTCGGCCTCGTCCATGACAGTGAAGTGGACGGCCGTGTCGATCGACTCACGCAGGCGCCCGGCGATCGTGCGCCGGATGCCGCGGAACGGGACGCGCTCCTCGCCGCCGGGCGCCGCGCCCGACTGCTGCGCCGGGTCGGGGATCGGTCGGATGGTCTGGGGGACGTACCCCGGCGCGGGCGGGATCCCGCCGCCGCCCCCGTACATGGGCGGCATCATCGGGACCGGCACCAGCATGTACCCCGGCGGCGCGTACGGCGCCTGCGGGTAGCCGTAGCCCGGCTGGGGCATGGGCTGCGGCGCCGGCTGGTACGCGGGCTGGGGCGCCGCTTGCGGTGGGGGAGCGAGCGGGCGCCGCACGTCCGGGCGCGCCGGCGGCGGCGAAGACGACGTCCGGCGCAAGCCCGGGGATTCCAATCCCTGGGCTTTGGGCGATGCTTCCGCGGACGCTGTGCGCACAGCGCCACCCCCCTGCGCGGCCGCCTCAACGTCACCCTTGGTCACGCGCCCGCCGATGCCACTGCCCGCGACGGCGTCGAGGTTCACGCCGAGGTCGCGTGCGAGCCTGCGCACGGCCGGCGTCGCCAGCGCCGTGCCCTTGTGCCCCATCCCCGCCACGTGCGCCGACATCTGCCCGACGACGGTGCCGCTGTCCTCGCGCTCCGCCGGCTCCGGCGCGGCTTCCTTCTTCTTGCCCTTCTTCGACTTGCCGGATTCGGCGGGCGCTTCCGCCGCGCCGTCGGCGCCCTCGTACGTCACCAGCGGGTTGCCGACCTCGAGGATCTGCCCCTCCTCGCCGTGCAACTGCCTGATGACGCCGGTGCGCGGGCTGGGCACCTCGACGACGGCCTTGTCGGTCTCCATGTCCGCGAGGATGTCGTACTCCTCGACCGTGTCCCCGACGGAGACGCGCCACTTGATCAGTTCGGCCTCGTGCACCCCCTCGCCGAGGTCGGGCAGGATGAACACGTTCGGATCGGTCTGTTTCGCGTGGGCCATGGTGAATCTACTTCTTCCCTGAGTGGTGACGCCCGCCGAGGACGCCCACGACACCGACCAGCAGCAGGACAACGAAGACCCCGAAGACAACGAACAGCAGGATGCGCCCCATGACAACCTCCCCTGATCGATCAGACTAGTACGCCAGCGTCTCCATGATCGCCGCGCCGATCCGCTCGGCCTCCGGCAGATAATCCAGCTCCAGCTTGTAGTACGGCATCGTTGTGTCGAAGCCCGTCACCCGCTGCACCGGCGCCTCGAGGTGCAGGAAGCACCGCTCCTGGACCAGCGACGAGACCTCCGCCCCCAGCCCGGCCGTCTTCGGCGCCTCGTGCACCACGATGCAGCGCCCTGTCTTCTCCACACTCTGCGCGATGATATCGACATCGATCGGCCACATCGTCCGCAGGTCGATCAGCTCGACGCTCACGTCCTCCGGCGCCTCGTCCATCGCCTCGAGGCACTGGAACACCGGCGCCCCCCACGTCACGATCGTCAGGTCGTCGCCCTCGCTGACCACCTTGCCCTCGCCGATCGGCACCTCGTAGTCGTCCTCGGGCACCTCCTCGCGGAACGCCCGGTACAGGCGCTTGGGCTCGAAGAAGACCACCGGGTCGGGGTCGCGGATCGCGCTGAGCAGCAGCCCCTTCGCGTCGTAGGGCGTGCTCGGCATCACCACCTTCAGCCCCTTCGAGTGCGCGTAGATCGCCTCGGGAGAATCCGAGTGCATCTCCGGCGCGTGGATCGCACCGCCCACCGGCACCCGCACCACCAGCGGCACCGTGATCGCCCCGCGCGTCCGCGGACGCATCCGCCCCGCGTGGTTGGCGATCTGGTCGTACGCCGGCCCGAGGAACCCCTCGAACTGGATCTCCGGGATCGGGCGCATCCCCGCGATCGCCAGCCCGACGGCCGCCCCGATGATCCCCGACTCGTCGAGCGGCGTGTTCTGGCAGCGGTGCGCACCGTGCCGGGCGGCGAGCCCCTCGGTGACGCGGAACACGCCGCCGTTGGCCCCCACGTCCTCGCCAAGGATGATCACGCGGTCATCGCGCGCCATCTCGTGGTCGAGGGCCTGGTTGATCGCCTGGACGAGAGTCAGTTGCGCCATGAATCCTCCGTGCGATCAGGCACGCTCCGCCTGCGCCCTCAGCCCCACCTGCCCCGGGTTCTGCCCGAGGCTGCTGGTCCGCAGCGTCTCGCGCTGCACCCGCAGCTCCTCCGGCAGCCCGGCGAACATCGAGTCGAACATGTCGGACGGCGTCGGCTCGTCGATCTCCTCGGCCGCGTGCACGACCTCGCTGACGATCTTCTTGGCCTGCTCGTCGAGCGCGATCTGCTTCTTGTCGTCCCACGCCCTGCGCGATTCGAGGTAGAGACGCGTGCGGATGAGCGGGTCCTTGCCCTCCCACGCGGCGAGTTCCGCCGGGTCGCGGTAGCGCCGCGCGTCGTCGGCCGTTGTGTGGTCGCCGAGGCGGTACGTGACGCCCTCGATGAAGCTCGGGCCGCCGCCGCCGACCGCACGCTCGCGCGCGTCCTTGGTCGCCTTGTACACCGCGAAGATGTCGTTGCCGTCCACCTGGATCGTCGGCATGCCGTACGCGATCGCCTTCTGCGCCACCGTCTCTGAGGCCATCTGCTCCTCGCGCGGCACGCTGATCGCCCACTGGTTGTTCTGGCAGAAGAAGATGCAGGGCACCTGGAGCGTCGCCGCGAAGTTCATCGCCCCGTGGAAATCGCCCTCGCTGGTCGCCCCGTCGCCGAAGTATGTGATGACGCACGCCTGCTCGCCGCGCAGCTTGAGCGCCCACGCGATGCCGGTCGCGTGCAGCATGTGCGTCCCGATCGGGATCGCGATCGGCGTCTGGTTCACACCCTCGGGGATCTGGTTGCCGCGCTCGTCGCCCATCCAGTGCAGCAGGATGGAGTGCATCGGCAGCCCGTGCATGAACAGCGCCGCGTTCTCGCGGTAGCACGGGACGATCCAGTCCGTGCCCTTGACCATCGCCAGCGCCGACCCGACCGCGTTGGCCTCCTGACCCTTGTTCTGCGGGTATGTGCCCATCCGCCCGGAGCGTTGCAGCTTGAACGCCGTCTCGTCGTAGTGGCGCCCGATCACCATCTGCTCGTACAGGTGCACGACCTGCTCGTCGCTCAGCAGGTCTTTCCCGAGCTTTCTATCGAAATTCCCCTCCTCGTCGAGGATCTGGAGGTAGTCGATCGTTGCTTCGTACACCGTGTTCCGCGGCATGCGGTCCTCTCGTCTCGGTTCGGTTCGTTCAGCCTACTGGGCCGACACGTACCTGTCGCCCGGGAACTGCTTGATCGCGTCCTGCGGGGCTTTTTTGCCCTTGCCGCGCTGGTCGGTCTGACTCTTTTCGGGGATATAGAAATCGCCGACGGGCAGGGTGTCGTCGTGCTTGAGTGCCTTCTCGAACGCGGACGTCAGCGTCTTGTCCCCGTTCTCGTACAGCTCGCGCCACGACACGTGGATCTCGTTCTCGGCGAGCTCGAAGAAGTGCATCGCGGCCGCCTTGTCGCGCTCGAACTCGGTCCCGCTCGTCCCGGCGCGCACCTCCATGTCGAGTTTCGCCAGCGTGCACGCGTACGCGAAGAGCATGATCGTCGCGTCGGCGATGCGCGCCTGCACCGTCTGCAGGCTCAGCAGCTCACCCTGGTAGCGCTTCGCCATCTGCTTGAACTGGTACGTGTGCTCGCTGATGAGCCGACTCAGCCGATCAGCCGGGGCGCGCAGCGATGAATGCACCTTCTCGATCCGCGGGCGGCGCTTCCGCACGCCGAGGAAGATCTCCATCGCCAGCGGAACGGCCGCGCGCAGGAACTTCGGGCTGAACCAGTTCGCCGGGTTCTTCGCCTTCTCCTGCAGCGGCATCATGAACTGCTCGGCCAGCTGCTTGCCCCCGTACCCGAAGATGAACGGGCGCATCACGTCGTTCGAGCCCTCGACGATGAGGTTCAGGCGAGAGTCGCGGAAGATCCGCTCGACCTCGTTCTCGGTCATGTAGCTCTCGCCGCCCATGATCTGGATCGCCTCGTTGACCGTCTCCCACCCCTGCTCGGAGCAGAAGCACTTGCAGATCGCGGTCTCGAGCATGATGTCGTCGTCGTGCCGGTCGAGCATGCCGGTGGTCATGTAGAGCACCGCGTCGGCCGCGTAGCACAGCGCCGACATCCGCGCGATCCGGCGCTGCGGGATCCCGAAGTCGGCGATCGGACGCCCGAACTGGTAGCGCGTCTGCGACCAGCGGACCGACTGGTCCATCGCCTGCTTGGCGCCACCCAGCATGCCGGCCGAGAGCGTGCAGCGCCCGAAGTTCAGGCACGTCAGCGCGACGTTGAGCCCCTTGCCCTCCTTGTGCAGCAGGTTCGCCTTCGGCACCCGCACGTTCGTGAACCGCAGCCGCCCCTGCCACGTGCCCCGGATCCCGCACTTCGAGCGGTTCTTCTCGAAGATGTCCACGCCCTCCATGTCCGGCGTGCACACCAGCGTCGTGACCCGCTGCTTCCCGTCCGGCATCGTCTGCTTGCCGACAACGGTGAACAGCCCGGCCATCGCCGCGCTGGTCGCCCACTTCTTCTCGCCGTTGACGGTGTAGTACTCGCCGTCCTCGGACTTCTCGATCGTCGTCTCCTGCCCGCCGGCGTCGCAACCGACATTCGGCTCGCTCAGGCAGAACGCGCTCAGGTGCTCACGCGCGAGCTTCGGCAGCCATTTGCGCTTCTGCTCCTCGGACCCGAACAGCTTGATCGCCCCGCACCCGATCGAGAGGTGTGCGCTGACGACCACCGCCGTCGAGCCGCAGTACCGACCGATCAACTCCAGCACCTTGTTGTAGCTGGTGATGCCCATCCCCAGCCCGCCGTACTCCTTCGGGATCGTCATCCCCAGCACGCCCATGTCGAACAGGCGCTTGAAGACCCAGTCCGGCGTCTCCTGCTCCTGGTCGATCTGGATCGACGGGTGCTCGTTCTTCAGGTACGCCTCGAGCTGGTCGAGAAGCTGGTCGCACGCGACCACCTCCTCCTCGCTCCGCTGTGGGTACGGCAGCACCAGGTCCTCGCGGAAGTTCCCCCAGAACAGGTTCTTCACGAACCCCATCGTCTCCGGCTCGGGCCCGAGCATGCTCTCGGCCTCGGCGACCAGCGCCGCGTCCTTCTCGCTGACCCCCTTGAGCTTCTTGATGTCCGCCATTGGATACCTCTCCGTTCGTCGCCCCGAACCGCTCTACCGCTTGGACTTCTCAAAGAACGCGCCGATCGCCTGACGCGCCGGCTCGGTGTGCCGCAGCCGCGTCAACTCACGTTGCTCGACCTCCAACGCCGCGTCCCATCCGCGCTGCAACCCCGCGTCCACCGCCGAAGCCACCGCGCCGGCCGCCTCGGTCGCGGGCAGTCCCTGGCGCACCGCGTCCAGACCCGTCAGCACGCCCGCCGCGAACGCCGGGCGACCGATCCACCGCGACGGCGCACCGTCACGCTCCGGCGTCCGCTGCTCGACAGCCCAGCGCTTGGCCGTCTCCAGCAACTCCTCGGACGAGTCCGGCACCGCGTCGAACAGACCGGCTTCGATCGCCGCGTCGCTCTTCATCGGCACGCCGCTCGCGGTCATCGTGATCGCGCGCCCCGGGTCCATCCGCGCCGGCAGCAGGTTCGTCCCGCCCCACCCCGGGCAGATGCACAGCCCCGCCTCGGGGAGCCCGACCGGGTACGCCTTGACACCCGGTGACGCGACCAGCCCGTCGCAGTGCATCGCGATCTCGAGCCCTCCGCCGAGCGCCGCCCCGTTGATCGCCGCCACCGTCGGGAACGGGAAGTTGCTCAGCATCCCGAACACCCGCGAGCCGTAGGCGAGATACCGCATCAACTCGGGGTCGTCCATCGCCATGATCGACTTCAGGTCGGCCCCGGCGACGAACACCCGCTCGCTCGCCGAGGCGAGCACCACCGCCCGCGCGTCCCGCGGCACCGCCTTCAGTGTCCGCTCCAGCCGCTGGATCAGCTCGAGGTCGAGCACGACCACCGGCCTGCCCGGGGCCTCCAGCCGGACCGTCACCACGCCGGCGAATGGGCCGCTCTCGTCTCGTTCGATGGGGTGGAGGTCGTCGGGCATTTATGCAGCCTACTTGACAAACCGGGGTCAACGCCGGTCCGTATCACCGTTCCGGTCCGTTGGCCTCGGGGTGCCGCCACTATAGCGGATATGCACCGCGTGGTCCCCTAACACCCGAACCGCTCGGTGAGCATCGCCCTCGCCTCGGGTGTGGCCAGCACCTCGGCCGAGAGGGTTGCCCCGCGCTCGCCCACCGACGCGTCCAGCGAACCGTCGAGTTCGTTGAGCAACCCCTTGGTCGCCGCCAACGCCCGCGCACCGCCGCCCGCCAGCCGGCGGGCCAACTCGTCGCCCGCCGTGTCGAGCTCGTCGCGGCTCGCGACCACGCGGTCCACGATGCCCAGCTCGTGCGCGTGCCGCCCGGAGACGATCCCGCCGGTGAGCAGCACGTGCCTCGCCCGCCCCGCCCCGATCTTCCGCACCAGCCACGGCGCGACCACCGCCGGGCATACGCCGAGGTCCACCTCGGGGAAGCCCATCTTCGAGTCGGCGTGCGTGATCGAGACGTCGCACACGCAGGTCAGCCCACACCCGCCACCGATCGCCGCCCCGTTGACCTTCGCGACGACCACCTGCGGCAGCGCGCGGATGCGCAGCGCAAGGCGCGCCAGCGACCCGAGCAGCCTCGGAGGCGCCTCGGGGTCGCCGAGCACCGCCTTGAGGTCCATCCCGGCGCAGAACGCCCGCCCCGCTCCTGTCATCACGGCGACGGTGACGCCGTCCGTGCGCTCGAGCTCGGCGACCCGCGCATCGATCGCCCCGATCAGGTCGATCGATAGCGCGTTGCGCGCTTCCGGGCGGTTGAGCGTCAGCGTCGCGGTCGCCCCGTCGATCTCCAGCAGAGCCAGCTCACTCATGCGTTGCCTCCCCAGACCTTCTCGAGCAGCGCCCGCTCCTCGTCGCCGCCGGTGAGCGAGAGCGAGACCTCGAGCGCCCGCTGCGCTCCGCCCGCCGGCGTCAGCTCGTTGCACCAGCGCTTCGTGGCCGCGATCGCCCACGGGGGCTTGGTGCCCAGCGCCCGAGCGACCTCCATCGCCCTCGGCAGCACGTCCTCGCGCGTCTTGACCAGTTCATGGACCAGCCCGATCTCGTGCGCACGCTCCCCGTCGATCAGGTCGGTCTCCAGCAGGCGTGCCCGGCACGCCCCGTCGCCCACCGCTGTGCGCAGGAACGGGGCCGACACCGCCGGCGAGACACCCAACCGCACCACCGGGTAGCCGAGCTTGCAGCCCCGGTCGGCGACGACCACGTCGGCGCCGCCGAGCAGGGCGCACCCGCCCGCGATCGCCGCCCCGTGGCAGGCGATCACGACCGGGATGTCCAGCCCGCGCATCGCCCGGATCGCGCCGCTCAGACCGCTCAGCAAGTCGCGCATGACCGACCCGTTCGGCGATTCGCGGCACAGCGTCAGGTCGAACCCGGCGCAGAACACGCGCCCCTCGCCCGCCAGCAGCAGCGCCCGCGCGCCCGACGACGGCGCGTTGCGAACGGCGTCCGCCAGCGCCCCGAGCATCCCCGGCGTCAGCGCGTTCCGCTGGTCAGGGCGCGCCAGCGTGACGCACGCAATGTGGTCTTCGTGTTCCACGCGGATCACGGGTTCCCCTCCGTGCGCGCGCGGGCGGCGACCTTGACGGCGTAGCCAGATGCTTCCGCGAGCGTGTCGAGATCCACACCCGTTTCGTAGCCCGCGTCCTGCACCGCGTGGACGAGCGTCTCGGTCGCGATGTTTCCGGGGGCGCGCTTCCCCGCGGTCGAGGCGTAGGGGCATCCGCCCAGTCCGCCGGCCGAGCCGTCGAACGAACGCACACCCATCTCCAGCGACGTGCGCACGCACTCCGCTGCACGCCCGAACGTGTCGTGCAGGTGCACCGTCAGGCGGTCGGGGGCGAAGAACCCGTCCCCGAAGCTCGCGCGGCATGCCTCGAGCAGACGCGCGACGGTCTCCGGCGTGCCGGCCCCGATCGTGTCGCCGAGGTCGATCTCGTCCACGCCGAGCCCGAGCAGCCGCTCGGCGACGCGCACGACCGCCCCCGGCTCGATCGGGCCCTCGAACGGGCAGGCGATCGCGCACGAGACGTACCCGCGCACCGCGATCCCGTGCTCTTTCGCGAGAACCAGCACCGGGGCGAACCGCTCCAGCGACTGCTCGATCGAGGCGTTGGTGTTGCGCCGGCTGAACGTCTCGCTCGCGGCCGTGAAGACCGACGCCTTGCCGATCAGCCGCGACCCCGCCCGCTCGTTGACTTGGAGCAGCTTGAGCATGCCATGCTCGTTCGGGACAAGCGAGCTGTACAACACCTCTGCCGGCTTCGACGCCGCGAGGGCGTCGAACACCGCCTCGGCGTCGCCCAGCTGCGGCACCCAGCGCGGGCTGACGAAGCTGGAGACTTCGACCTCGTCGGCGCCGGTGCGGGCGAGCAACTCGACGAGGTGGATCTTCTCGGGCGTGGGGATCGAGCCCGGCTCGTTCTGGAGGCCGTCTCGGGGGGCAACATCGGTGATGCGGACACGTTCGGGCACCGTCGGGATGGTACCGCGGGGTGGGTGGCGATCG
>Ga0210110_1000213_pt1 | contig 20468 bp, 18 predicted proteins | sample China_Galinas_PW_2_FD_184865 | JGI IMG/M metagenome (GOLD analysis project Ga0210110, IMG submission 184865) | Wetland microbial communities from San Francisco Bay, California, USA, that impact long-term carbon sequestration - China_Galinas_PWB_D1... | ecosystem: Environmental > Aquatic > Marine... | reverse complement strand
GATCCCGAGCGTCCCATCGACCCCGATGCCCTGCTCGAGCAGCTGGTCCCCGGGGCCGAGACCCGATCCGCAGGAGTGCGGATCTTCGCCTGGGGGCTCGTCCTTCTCGCGTCGCTTGCCCTGGCCGGCGCCTGGCGTTTCACCCCGCTGGGGCAATGGCTGGACGGCTCAGGGCTGAGCGGCGTCTTCGAGAGCGTTCGCGGGTGGTGGGGCACCCCGCTGGTCATGGTGGCCCTGTTCGTGATTGCGGGCTTTCTGATGATCCCGCTCACTCTCCTGATCATCGGGTCGGTGCTGACCTTCGGGCCCTGGGTCGGTTTCGTCTACTCCCTGGCCGGAGCCTTGGCCAGCGCGGTGGCCGCCTACGGGTTGGGCGAGCGTCTCGGACGAGGTCACGTGAGGCGCTTGGCGGGGCGGCGGATCAACGCGATCAGTCGACGTCTGGCCGCGCGAGGCCTGCTCACGGTCATGGCGGTCAGGATAGTCCCGGTCGCCCCTTTCACGGTGGTCAATCTGGTAGCGGGGGCCTCCCATATCCGCTTCCGCGATTACATGATCGGGACCCTGCTGGGCATGACCCCCGGAATGCTGGCTGTCGTCGTGCTGACGGACCGTGTGAGCGCCAGCCTGCACTCCCCGGATACGCCCAATCTCGTGAGCCTGTTCGGGGCCGTCCTGCTGGTCGGGCTCGGGGTCTATGCGATCGGGCGCCGGCTGTTGCACCACGGTCTGGCGGACGGGATATCGGAGGCTTCCCATCGTCGCTGAGCGAGGGCGGATGCTCGCCTGTGCCACCTGGAACATCCATCGCTGCGTCGGCCGGGATCGTCGTTACGACCCCGGGCGGACCCGGTCGGTGCTGCGGGAAATCGGTGCCGATCTGGTCGCTCTACAGGAGGTGGAGGTGCTTTATGATGCCACGGATCTGCTGGCATACCTCACCGAGGGTAGTGAATGGCTGGCCATCCCCGCTCCCACACTGCGGCGGAGCCGGGGACACTACGGCAACGCCCTGCTGACCCGACTCCCGGTGGTCCGACACCGCCATGTGGACCTCAGCCTAGCCGGGCGAGAGCCTCGTGGAGCGATTCACGCCGTCATGGAGTGGGCGGGTTCCAAGCTCAGACTGCTCGCGACCCATCTGGGCCTGGGGGCGAAGGAGCGTCGGGTCCAGACCCTGCGGCTGCTGGAGCTGCTGGGTCAGCAGCGGGTCGCAGGCCCGGCGGACGTAACGGTGCTCGTGGGGGACCTCAACGAATGGCTGCTCTGGGGCCGGCCCCTGCGCTGGCTCCGAAGCCATTTCCTTGACTCGCCGGCGCCTCCCAGCTTCCCGGCAGGCTGGCCCGTGCTCGCGCTGGACCGTATCTGGGTGGAGCCGAGGAACCGGCTGGTGGAGGTACGTACCTGGTCGAGTCCGGCGGCCCGTCTGGCCTCGGATCACCTGCCCGTGGTCGCGCGGCTGCGCGGCGCTGCAATCGATCCCCTGCATGCGAGTGGACGACATGGCACATCCTGACGAGTCCATGGCATCCCCTTTGGAGCGGGGCTTTCATCAGGTCATCAGCCCCTTGCAGGCGTTCGTTCGCGACCAGACCACGGCGAGCGTGCTGTTGATCCTGTGTACGCTGGCGGCCCTGGCTCTCGCCCATTCCCCCCTCGCCTCCGCCTACCAGTCTTTGCTCGACACCAGGGTGGGTCTCTTGCTCGGAGATACCTCTGTGAGCATGACCCTGCGTCATTGGATCAACGACGGACTGATGTCGCTGTTCTTCTTCGTGCTGGGGCTGGAGATCAAGCGTGAAGTTCTGGTCGGTGACCTCAAAGACCCCCGACAGTCCTTGCCCGTGATCGCCGCCGCCCTGGGCGGCATGCTCGTGCCCGCGACCCTTTACTACCTCGTGAACATGGGCACGGCAGAGCACCACGGATGGGGGATCCCCATGGCGACGGACACGGCCTTTGCCGTGGGTGTCCTGGCCCTGCTGCGCAGGCATATCCCCCCGGCCTTGACGACCTTTCTCACGGCGTTGGCGATCATCGACGACCTGGGCGCCATGCTGGTGATCGCCGTTTTCTATACCCACGCCCTGAGCCTCGGGCACCTCGGGCTTGCCGTGGCCGGGCTGGGCCTGCTGGTCGTGTTCAATGCGCTGGGGTTGCGCAACCCGGTGGTCTACCTGTTGGGAGGGGGGCTGGTCTGGGCGACCATGCTGGGCTCGGGGGTGCATGCCACCGTCGCCGGGGTGCTGGTGGCCATGACCGTGCCCGCCCGGCCGAAGGCGGGATCCGGCTGGTTCCTGGCTCGAGCCCGGGGATTGCTCAGAGAGTTTCAAGAGATCGAACGGCGCAGTGATCGGCCGATTCTGGGCGAAGAACGTCAGCACGCCGTGGTTGAGACTCTGCAGGACACGGCGGAGAAGGCGAGCACCCCGTTGCGCCGCTGGGAGCGAGCCCTCGCATCGCCCGTTGCCCTGCTGGTCATGCCTGTGTTCGCCCTGACCAATGCCGGGATACCCATCCGTGCCGAAAGTCTGTCCGCGCTGTGGGTCGAACCTCTCACCCTGGGCATTATTCTGGGCCTGGTGCTCGGCAAGGTCCTCGGGATTACGCTCATGGGCTGGCTGGCGTTGCGATTGGGGCTGGGGCGGCTGCCCGGCGAGATGAGCCCGGGACATCTCGCGGGTATCGGGCTGCTGGGAGGCATAGGGTTCACCATGTCGATCTTTGTCGCCAATCTCAGCTTCGGAGACGATGCCGCCGCGCTGGTGGCGGCCAAGACCGCCATATTGCTCGCGTCCTTCGTCGCCGGCATTTCCGGCTACCTGTGGCTGCGCTGGCAGGGTCACGGGGATAAGGGGGACGCCGCAGGGTCGTAGACGCTGGAAGTCTGCAGCGCGATGTGTCGGAGCCGGAGGGTCCTGTACGGATCGGGACGGACTGCTCCGGAGACGGTCCGCCCGGGATGGCCGTCTCGTCCCGACGACACAGCCAAGAGCCGGAGAGACGTGGACAGCTATGTTTTTGGTCTCGTTTTTTTCGAAAGCAGTCTTGCAGCAATCCCTTATATTGGGGCCCCATCGACACCTCCCTTCGGTCGAACCGATACAATCGCCAGCCTTCATCAGGCCGCCGCGCACCATTTCGCCCAGCCCCGGAGACCGGACGTCCGCAGCTTGACGCGGTGCTCGCTCAGGCTAGAGTTCCTTAAGAAACGCCACAGTTCGGGCAAGGGGCGGTCGAGATACTCGGAAACCGACCTCAGGCCTTTCAGCCAGGAGAAACGCAGATGATTTCATTCGCTACAGATAGCGGCAGGCGAGTATCGTCAGCATTCGTTCTGCTTCACCGGCACGGGCCGGATGCCTCCCGTTGATATGGAGTATCTGAACAATCTGCGCGCCCGGGTGCGCCAGGGAATCTCAGAGCAGAAGCTGGTCCGGGACCTGTTCGAAGGCCGCCTCGAGCGCCACTTCTACGCGCGCTACCTGGAGAACGTCTGGCACTACGCCCAGCACAGCTCCACCGTAATCGGCACCGCCGGATCACGTTGCGTCGCAACTCATCCGAAGCTCGCCGATTATCTCCTGCATCACGCCCGAGAGGAGCTCGGCCACGAGGCGTGGGCACTCGCCGATATGGCCGCCATGGGAATAGGGCCGGAGCAGGTACGCGCGTCACGTCCGGTCCTCGCCTGTGCCGCGATGGTCGGAATGGAGTACTACGTCGCCGCCCACGCGAATCCGGTCGGGATCTTCGGCTGGCTCTTCGTCCTGGAGGCCATGGGCGACGACCTGGGCCACGACGCGGCGGAGAGCGTCAGGCGTGGGCTCGACCTGCCGGACGGCATCAGGTTTCTCGCCCGCCACGGCGACGCGGATCGGGCGCACACCAAGGACGTCATCGAGCAGATCGAGCGCAATGTACCGGCCGCCGACCTGAAAGACGTTCATTTCGTGGCCGACGTCATGGCCGACCTCTACGTTCGCATGTTCCGCGAGATCTCCGAAGGCAGGTGAGGGCCCAGCCGGATGGCGAAGATCGAGGTTCGTCTGGTCGAGTCGAAGGCCGAGCGCGAGGCCCTCTACGCCTTCCGCTTCCGCGTCTACGTCGAGGAGCTGGAGATGACGGACCAGGCCGACCACGCCCGGCGCTGGCTGCGCGACGGCTACGACGACGAGAGCCTCAACTACGCGCTGTTTGTCGACGGCAAGGTCGTCGGGTCCCTGCGCTGCATCCTGCTTGACCAGGTCACCGACCCTGAGCCGCTCATCGAGAAGTTCGAGCTGGAGCCCGCGATCGACGCCTTCGGGAAGTCCGCCATCATGACCACGAGCCGGTTCATGTTGTCTGCGAACCTTCGCAACACCATGGCTGTCTTCAGGCTGATGCAGATGGCCTATTTCGACGCCACACAGAGGAGGATCCGGCTCAACTACGGCGACTGCAGCCCGCATCTGCTGCCCTTCTACGAGCACCTGGGCTACCGGCGCTACACGACCGGCTACAACGATACAGCCTTCGGCTACAAGCTGCCGATCCTGATGCTCGTGCGTGACCGGACCTTTCTCGAGGCCGTTCGCTCCCCGCTCGCGAAGTTGCTCGCGCCGGATGACGACGACGCCGAGGCCCGTGAGTGGTTCGGCGCCACTTACCCTCGCTATGTCGAGCTGGTGAGCGCCGTGTCGATGCCCGAAGAGATGTTCTTCGACGTGCTGGCCGAGCGGGTCGCCGGCAACCTACTGCACTCTCTATCCCTGTTGCGGGGGCTGACCCGCGAGGAGGCCCAGAGTTTCCTGCGCGAGGCGACCGTTGTCGAGCTCAATCCGGGAGACCGGATCGTGCGTAAAGGTGACCGAGACAACACCTTGTTTATACTGCTATCCGGCGCAGCTGAGGTGCGGGCAGACGCGCAACCGGGGCCACCCATCGACGTGCTCGGGGCGGGCGACACCTTCGGTGCGGTGGGCTATCTGACCACGGTGCCGCGCACCGCGGACGTGGTGGCGGTGACCCCGGGCGAGGCGATCGTGCTATCCGGCGACTTCATGGACCGGTTCATCGCTCGGGAGCCGGCGATCGGGGCGCGGGTCATGCATAATCTCGCCCGCGAGCTGGCGGGCCAGCTCGCTGTGACCACTCAGAGAACGTTCCCGAGCCCGGCGCGCATCTAGCCTGCTTGGGACGGACATAACTCCAAGGGGCGGAACAATGGCGTGGCTCAGCCGGAACATTCCTCTGGAAGGCCCCCTGACGCTCAGCCCCTGGCGGCGCATGGCGCTCAGCGCCTGGCCGACCGTTTCCGACGCGTCTGTGCTCGGCGTCGTCGAGCTGAGCGCGGCGCCCATGCTGGAGTACATCCGCCGAGAGGGGGAGAGGACGGGAGTCCGCCCCGCTCCTCTGCACTTCGTGGCCAAGTCGCTCGCGGACACCTTTCGCCAGTTTCCGGACGTCAATTGCCTGCTCAGGGCCGGGCGGCTCTATCGGCGCCGCGACGTCGACATCTTCTTTCCGGTCGCCATGGACCCCAAGGGATGGGACCTGTCGGGGGTCGTGGTGCGCAACGCTGACCGCCTGTCCGTGGCTGAGATCTCAAGAGAGCTGACCAGCGCCGCCTTAGAGCTGCGCCGCGCCGGCGATACCGGATTCCAGGTCAAGAATCGAATCATCGGGCGGGTGTTGATGCGCACGGCAGGGTTCTTCCTGTACACCCTCAACCTCTGGACCCCGGCACTCGGCTTTCCCAGAGACGCGTTCGGCAGCGCGGCCGTCACTGACCTCGCGCCTTTCGGCGCAGACTTGGCCTTCCCCCCGCTGCTGCCGATCGCCCGCCTTCCGTTGGTCGTAGGCGTGGGCTCGGTGGCCGAGCGTTACGGACCGGACGGCAAAACCGAGAAGCTTCTCCGGTTAGGCGTCGTGTTCGACCACCGCGTCATCGACGGGGTCTACGCCGGTCGCATCTGCCACAGGATCCGGGCCATCTTCGCCGACCCCGAGAGGCACCTGAGCAGAGACGCTACTTAGCCCTTGCAGGCATACCCCGAATGGCACAGGGCGAGGGCGCCATCTACTCTTGCGCCTCTTCGACCCGAGCCTTGGTTCTTCCCCGACTCCTGCACGATGGATCGGTGTCCGGCCGGCGCTGGACGTGCCCAACGGGGGCCGCTGTGTGCCCTGCCGGCGTTGCTCGCGGGGGGCCTGCTCGAAGGCGTGGAGCGGCATTTGCAGCGGTCCAAGGGCTACTAGGGCCTGGACAGTCTGTTGCTGCGGCTCGTCTTCATGGGGCGCTCGGGCGGCTCGAATCGATCGAGTCGTCGCGCTCCTGTGCTCCGGGCGAGTGGGGCCAGCGGCTGGGCCGGGATCGGGTCCCGGAGGTACGCACCCTGCGGGCGAAGATCCGATTATTGGCCCAAGCCGATGCGCCCGGGCCATGGAGTGCGGCGCTGTGCGAGCGGTGGACGGTCGCCGCCCCCGAGCGTGCCGGGGTGCTCGATATCGACGGACATGTCCGCGTCTGCCACGGCACCCAGACCTCGCTGCCGCGCCACTACGTGGCCCGTCAGCGCCTGTGTCTGCGGGCCACCACCGAACCAGGCACCTGCCTGAGGAACGGATGGTGGGTCCGGGAGCGGCGCAAGCGCCGCGACCGGGGTCATCAGACCGCCATCCTGTGTGCCAACTATCGTTGCGGCGCGGCTCCCTTGGCCGGGGCCATGTTCGCCCGCTGGTCGCAGGAAAACTTTTTCAAGCATGCCCGCAAACGCTTCGGCCTGGACCGCTTGATCGAGGATCGCACCGAGGCCATTTCCGACCCCCTACGGATCGTCGACCCCGACTACCGCCACCTCGATGGGAAAGTCCGATCCGCCACCGGCACGCTGACCCGGCCGACTGAGTGAGCCCGGGCCCAGCCGTTGCCCAACAGCGCCCACGCGGCGCTGCGGTCCCGCTCGTGCAAACGCCGGATTTTTCGCTACAATCGGTCTAAGCCGGCACCGAAATGGAGGCCAGAAGGAAGCAGATGACGCCGCAGACAGCCAGCAGCACCCCTTCACAGGCCGTTTCGGCCGACTTCAAGCCGTCCCGACGACCGGGGCCGCGGTACTTTTTCCTTTAGATCTAAGGTGTCGGGCTCCGGAGTAGGGAAGCGGCTTAGTCCAACAGACATTGATACGCCGCAAAAGAACTGGACAGCCACCTTTCGCCCCCGCTGAAACGGATGGTCTTCGGGAAGCGAGGGGCGTCGGGTCTGGTGATCGATCAGGCTCCTGAGCTCCCGCCGGTTGGGCAGACGCCGGTCCCTGTGACCGAGCAGCCCCTCGGCATTCATGCTGGAGACCAGGTCCAAAGCCTCCTCCCAGGTGAGGGGGAACTCCCCGAGCCCCGCGTCTCGGGGCCACATCAGTCCGGTGAGCCGGTCGGTCACCAGCTCGCCCCGCAGCTCGATTCGGGGCCGGGGCTGGGGCCGGCCGCGCCCATGCGCGGCGTCCTGTCCGCTGCGCGTGCAATCGATGCGAACGCCTTGAACGTCGTGGCGCGTACTCTGGCCTGTGCGAAGTACTTGGACGGGCAGACTCATGCCCGTTCAATGTGTCGCTCCACTCAGGGTTTTCGAGCGAGAGGTTGAAATACCCGTCCGCGGACCACAAGGAATTCCGATAGCTATTGAATGCGCGACAGCTGCCGTTTGCGAAGGGTCCCCCCCGCGCAGTCGAGCCCGGGACGCGCACGCATACTGAGGCCCGGCAGGAACTGCTGGTGCGTGCGACGTGCAGACCAGGTCGCCATTCTGGTCGACGGGGCGGCCCTATCACGATGTGCAGATGGCGGTGACCGGCCCGGTCGCCGCTGCCCTGGGCGATCTGGCCCGGGACAGGTGGCGCCGCGCTACGGGCGAGCGACTGTCTGCGCCCCGCTCGGCTGGAGGCGATTGGCGCGGCGTGGCCTTCGACGTGAAAGGCGTGGAGATGGCGATCGCCCGCACCCGGCCAGCCGCTCTCGGTGAAGAAGGCGTGCGGGAGGTGGAGCAGCTTTACCTCGATGCCATTGCCGCGGCCCAAGACTGGATCTACATCGAGAACCTCCCCAGCCATATCGACTGGGGGCCGCCGGTTACGTCCAGTGCCTTTGATTAAGCGTTTTGGTTCGCCGCCAGCGGGCAGTCCGAGACCCGCCCCAAGGGCGTCTGCGGCCAGGACGGCCGCAGCCGAGCCCCCATGGAAGGGTTCACGGCGTCCTTTGGGGCGGGCCTTGCACCGCCCTCGTCCTTAACGTTAATGGCATTGCGGTTACGCCGACACATCGGGCGGGTGCCTTCCCCACAACAGGAAACGGGTTAATTTCCCATCGAGAAGGGGTGTCTGCCATACCGAGGAAGGCACAAAGGGCCGCAGGCGGCGGATCGATCCGCTCAGCACATTGAGGGCCTGTTCTTGACGGTCCCCCCACGCCAATCGGTACTCCCGCCGAAACCGCTCCGGAAGCAGACCCGCCGTGACAAAGCGAAGCAGGGCGGCACTCGCGGCCGGCAAGAGTCCAACCCTCGGGTAGAGCACCGCCCGGGCTAGGCGCCGCGTCCTGTCGGTAACTGCTAGCGCGTCGGTCGTCAGCATGGCGGTCATGTATTCCTCGAATTCCTCCAGTATGCGGCCCGTTTCGTGGTCTGGATGCGTCACCGCGGGGCGCTCCCACTCGCATCGCATTCCGTCGATAGGTCCGTCATTCCCTTTTCGCCTTGCAAGGCGTCCCGCCTGTCCGTCTCCGGCGACGGCGTGCCACCCATCCGGGAGGTGGTGGATGGCGGCGATAACGGTTTGTGCAAGAGAGCGGGGCGGCGGCGATGGAAGACGGGCTGAATGAGGCGCCGGTAGCGCCGCCAGTGCTCACCGTCGGCGGTGATCAGACCATCACCGAGGACCGGCATCAGCACGTTGTAATTGTAGTTGTTCTTGCAGTAGTTGCCGTGAAGTCTTCGACCAAGCAAAATTGCCGCCTCCCAAAGCTTGACTCATTTGTCCACATTTCTTGCAGACAAGAAATCCTAGTGTCCGAGCCGAAACCCCAAAATCTCGGGCGATAACCATTCCAGCAACATGGGCAATGGGCCGCGTAGCTGCGCGCCAGCGGTCAGAATGCCACGTTCGGCAGGCGTACAGTGGGCCGAAAATGGTTAACATGTACAGTATTCTTGGAGACAGCACAATGCTGGCCCTGGCGCCCGCAGATCGAATCGGCGTGCTCGGGGGCTCAAGCGGCGACCGATCGGGCTCGCTTCTGCTTGCTGGGCTCGCGCTGGAGGATAGCGCCGAGCTTGTGTAGATTGAACCCGACCACGCCCCAGGCGATGTAGCGGTCGAAGCCCTCGATGCCACGGTCGCGACAGCGATCCAGCCCGTGGACCTGCAAGGCGTGAATCGCCGACTCGATCGCCGGATGCTGCTCCAAGCGCAGGCCGGCTAGAACGGATTTGCCGTGCAACCGAGCGTATCGGCTCTTCCTAAAATTCCCCTTCCAGTCTAAGATATTTGAACTTCATCACACTTCTGGCACGATCGTCTGGGCTGGGAGCAAGGGATCATGCTGCTCCCGGCGCTACTGGCGCGCTTGCCAGAGACCCTTGGGGCTTGCACTAGACGAGAGGAAAGTCGGCGCCTGAAGCCGGTTGGGGCAATCTGTGGAAAAGCCTGGAGCCTGCCATGATGCGCTCGGGGAGGTTGAGCTACTCGATCTTCCAGCATCGCCGCAGGTGTTGGCCCGCCTCCTCGAGGAGCCGCCCGATGGCCAAGCGTTCGCACCTAGGTCAGTCGCTCTTGTTGCAGCTGACCCCGTTGTAACGGCGTGGGTGATCGCATCGGCCACGGCCCCCGCCTTCAGCCGCAACAAGACCAAGGTTCCCTCCCTGCAGCGTCTTCTTGCCCGCTTCGGAACAGACGGCTTTCACGCGCTGGTGGCCGGCATTGCGATCCGCCAGCAGCTTACCGTGGTGGGGAGCAAGAGCAGTCGGCTTCTGCGTGAATTGAGGCAAAAAGCGCTGAAGCGGGCGCGTCTTGCTGCCGCTCTGGCCAAAGCCTGCGATTATCCCGACCCGCACGAGGCTTATCTGGCTGGCCTGCTGCTGGACCTCGGCCAGATTGCGCTGGCTGTGCAGAAGCCGGCCCTCGACGGCGGGATCCAGGCGGATGCGGCGGCAGGTGACTCAGTGCACCGCGCTGCGCTGGAAGAGCGCGCCGAGGCCTATACCCACCTGGCCGCGGAGACAATCCGGGGCTGGGGCCTGGAATCGTTCCTATCGGACGCCGTGCTCTTCCACCAAGAAGCCGCGGACGTTCTTGCCGATGCCCATCCGCTGATCAGGATTGTCCAGGTCGCGGAACGACTGGCCACTGCGGCCTCGAAACCGACCGAAGCGATTCAGGAGGCGACGCAGCTGCTCGGCATGCCAGCCGAGCAGATCCGCGTCTTGACGGTGCGCGCCACGGCCCAGGCAAGCAATCTGATGTTCGAGATGGACACGGACGCTGCTCGGGATGATGCACCATTCGATCACGGCCAAGACCGTCTTGCGCGCAGTATTGCAGACGAGGCGCTGATGGCGAATATGCGAACCCTGTGGTCGAACTCCGAGAGCGAAGACCAGGTCTTGCTTGCCGCCGAGCAATGTTTCGCCTTGTTCTTCGACATCCGCCGGGTCGTGTACTGCGCCCGCTCGGGCGACCGGCTGTCCGGCAAAAGTCCTTCCGCTACCTACTCCAGAGTCCAGGGGCTCAGTTGCAGGCTCGACGATTCCACAAGCCTAATCAGCCGTGCGGCGCTTACCGGCCGTCCTGTTGACTCATTTCGTGAGAAGACCCTGGGTGGCGCAGCACTCATCGACCGCCAAGTCGCGCGAATCCTGGCGTGCGACGAGATTATTTGTCTCCCTGTGCAATCTTCGGGAGAGGCGATCGGAACTTTCGTCCTTGGCATTGACCCGTCACGTTATCCCCGGTTGGTCCGCGAGCTGGGGTTATTCACCCGTCTGTCCGACGAGGCTGCACTCGCCGTGGTATCGGCTCGACGTCGACAACATGTGGTCTCGCAGTCACAGGAAACGGCACGCCTCGATTTCGAGGCGCGTGTCCGCAGGGCAGCGCATGAGGTCAGCACGCCTTTCGGCGTGATACGAAACTATATTGCTGTGATCTCGGCGAAGACCGAGCAGGAGCAAGAAATTGCAGAAGAGCTCGCGACGATCGTAAAGGAGGTGGAGCGGGCCGACAACATCATAAGCGAGCTGTCTCGACGCTCGCGTCGGCCCGCTGGGGACGAGCCGCTACACCTCAACCATCTCGTCGTGGATTTGGTCAAGACGCTGCGTGGTACACTGCTGAAAAGCAGCACGATCGAGGTGGGGCTGCAACTGGACGATGACATTCCTCTGCTCGCGCTGGACCAGCAGGCGGTTCGACAGGTGCTTATCAATTTGATCCGAAACGCGGCGGAAGCGATGAGAGAGGGGGGAGGGCAGCTGCGGATAACGACCGAGAACATGGTGCTGTTCGAGGGTAACGAGTATATTGCTTTATCCGTGAGCGATACAGGTCCGGGCATCCCCGCGCGGATCGTGGTACGGTTGTTCGATCCCGTGACCTCGACCAAGGGCGGTGACCATCAGGGTCTCGGCCTGAACATTGCGAAAGAGCTTGCCGAACGGTTGGGCGCAAGGATCAGCTGCCGGAGTAAGGCCGGGATCGGGACCACTTTTAGCGTCTTGCTGCCCCGGCAGGTGACGCAAGCGCCACCTTAACGGTGGCGCTCAAGAGCTGACGTAGAGCCACTACAATGACGCAAAGTATCGAGGCGATGGTGTCTCCGAAAGGGCGCGTCTTGGTGGTGGACGACGACCGACAAATGCTTGTGAGCACCCGGGATCTGCTAGCCGTCCACGGACTTGAGGTGTTGACGGCCGCCAGCGGTGCCGAGGCGCTGGAAGCTCTCAGGCATCAGGATCTCGACGTCATGTTGCTGGATTTGCATATGGAAGGCATCAATGGGCTCAAGGTGATGGAGTTTCTCAGGGAACACCGAATGAACGTCTTGGTCATCGTGGTTAGCGGCGATCCTTCTATCGAAGCTGCGATTCACTCTCTGCGATACGGTGCGTACGATTATTTGAGAAAGCCCTATGCGCCGGCAGCATTGGTGCGCGCCGTGGACAATGCGGTGGGCAAGCGCGCGCTGGAGAGGGAAAATCAGGTCATTCGCGACAAGCTGGCACGCTCGGAACGGCTCTATCGTTTCATGGTCAACAGCTCCCCGGATGTGGTCTATATGCTGGATGAGCACGGGCATTTCACCTTTGTCAACGATCGCGCGGAGACGATTCTCGAGATCAAGAAGGAGGATCTGATCGGAAAACACTATTCCAGGCTGTTATTCGACGAACATGCCGAGCTGCCCCGTTTCACTCTTAATGAGCGTCGCACTGGCGAGCGGGCGACCTTCAATCTCGAGCTGAGACTGCGCCGTGGGAGCCGCAACTCCGCACGGGGATCGTCCGAAGCCATGGCGGTGCCCGTAGAGCTAGCATCCATGGGCGTTTACGCACGGGAGGGCGGCAAGAGAACATTTGTCGGCAGCTACGGAGTGCTACGGGATCTCACGGAGCGCAAGCGGGCAGAGAGAACCATCAAGTATCAGGCCTATCACGATCTTCTGACGGGGCTTCCCAATCGTTTCCTTTTCAAGGACCACGTGGAGCTTGCCTTGGCCCACGCCAGGCGCAATGACACCAAGGTGGCTGTCATTTTTCTCGATCTTGATAGATTCAAGCTGATAAACGACACCCTCGGACACGCGATGGGCGACCGCTTGCTGCGGGCGGTGGGCCGGCGGCTCAAGGCCTGTCTGCGTGCAGAAGATACACTGGCGCGCAATGGGGGAGATGAGTTTGTGGTGCTCTTGGCCCGGATCGGGTCACGCTTCGAGGCTGAGCAGGTTGCCAACAAGATTATCAGCGAGCTGAACACGCCATTTTTGGTTGAGACCTATGAATTTTTCGTCAGTGCAAGTATCGGAGTTGCTTTCTTTCCGGACGACGGCGAGACGCTCGAAACGCTTATCCGGCATGCAGACGTGGCGATGTACAACGCGAAGAACGTTAACAGAGGGCGCTACTGTATGTACTCCGCGGAAATGGACGAGACGCTATCGCGGAACCTCATTGTCGAGCGGGAAATACGCCGCGGGCTGGAGTCCAACCAGTTTACGGCCCACTATCAGCCGCAGATCAGCTCGAACACTGGGGCGATTGTGGGTCTGGAGGCGTTGGTCCGTTGGGAGCATCCGGAACGAGGGCTGCTGACTCCGGGCGAGTTCGTCCCGATCGCTGAAGAGGTCGGACTGATTGGCCGGATTGGTGAGCTGCTCCTGCGCACCGCTTGCGCGGATCTGAAGCGATGGTACGACACGGGGCTTCCGCATGTGCGCCTCAGCGTGAATCTGAGCGCTTTGCAGGTAGTCAAGCACGACATCGTAGATAGTATTCTTGAGGTGCTGAAGGAGAACGGCCTGTCGGGAGAATGCCTTGAGATCGAGATCACGGAGCATGTTGTCCTGACAGACGTGGAGAGCGTTATTGAGAAGTTACGCAGGCTTAGCAGTCACGGGATCACTGTCGCAATAGACGATTTCGGCACGGGCTATTCATCGCTCAGTTATCTGCAGAGGCTGCCAGTCCACACCCTCAAGATCGACCGCTCTTTCCTTCAAGAAGTTACTGAGGGCCGGAACGGAAGCTCGATCATCGCCGGGATAATTTCAATGGCCAAGGGACTGAACCTCAACATCGTGGCTGAAGGGGTGGAGACGGAGTATCAGCGCCTTTACCTGGAGTCTCTTGGCTGTCCGGAGATGCAGGGCTTCTTGTTCAGCCGGCCGATTGACGAGGCGACCGCAAGAGAGCTGCTTCTCGCGAATCCTTTTGTTCACTCTCAGTGTGAAGCTCAGTAAACGAAAAGAAGGAAAGAATTGGGGAAAGAATTGGACACCCACCATTTGAGACCGCGTCAGCAGGCGCGCTTTGCGAAACCAGACCAGCGGCGCAACGAGGACATTCGTCGTGTGCGCAGGCGATCGGGGCGTCGGTTACTACGCTCCAGCTTCCGGGGCCGTCGCGATGGACCAGGCGGCCTCTCGCTTGCGCCGCAACATGCCCGATCCCAAACCCGTGGTGCTCCTTGCGAGGCTTGCGGTGGACCGTGCTTTCCAAGGTCGTGGGCTGGGGCGGTCTCTCATGCAGGATGCTGCCCGACGTGTACTGCCGGAGTCCACTGCTGTTGATCCCCCGTCCATCCAGGTCATGCGCCACATAACCCCGCCCGCACACACCTGAGTATCCCGTAGTCATAGGCCCCATCCAGGGCTTCGAACACCGGGCTGAGGACGCTCTGCTCACAGGTCTCCAGCAGCTCCATGGCGCGCACGATCTCGGAATACTGCTGGTCGCTGATCGGCAGCACCTCGCGTGCCTCGATGACGCCGGCTTCCACCGCCTGAGCGAGGTGGGTGTAAACGGTATCGAGCTTGATGCCGCGCTGGCGGGCGATGGCCTCGGCATCCAGGCCTTGCTGCAGCAGAGCCAAGCTCTGGACGACCGTGTCGCTGAGGGCGTTGTCGAGCAGCTCGGGCAAAGGGTGGGCGAGGATCTCGTCGACGAACGCCTGACCATACTGGACGAGCTTCCGCTCCCCGACCCCACTGATCCCGCCCATGGCCTCCGGGGAGTCGGGCCTAAGGCGGGCCAGGTCGCGAAGGGTGGAGTCGTGGAAGATCACATAGGGCGGCACGCCCTGCTCCTGGGCCAGACGCAGGCGAAGGGCACGCAGGGCCTCGAACAGGGGCAGATCCTGAGGGCCGAGGTCCTGCCGAGCCGCGGCCGCCTTCTGTTTCGCCTTGGCCTTGGTTTTTGCGGGGCGGGCGGGCCGGCGCAGCCGCAGGGTCTCCTCGCCCCGCAGCAGGGGGCGGCACTTCCCGGTGAGCTTGAGCGCGCCGTAGCCTTCGGCATCGGCGTCCAAGTAGCCGAGCACCAGGAGCTGGCGGAAGACTCCGCGCCACTCCACGGAGCTGAGCTCATGACCGATGCCGAACGTGCTCAGGCGGTCGTGGCCGTTGCGGTGGATGCGCTCGTCCTGCTTGCCCGTGAGCACGTTCACCACGTAGCTCACGCCGAAGCGCTGGCCGGTACGATAGACGCAGGACAGGGCCTTGCAGGTCGCCTCGGTGGCCTCCCAGGTCTCGGGAGGGGTCAGGCAGTTGTCGCAGTTGCCGCAGGGGCGCTCCAGGACCTCGCCGAAATAGGCCAGCAGTGCCTGGCGGCGGCAGGTGGTCAGCTCGCTCAGGCCCAGCATGGCCTCCAGCTTGTGGTGGGCCACACGTTTGTAGAGGTCGTCCGCATCGCTGCCCTGGACCATCTGGCGCAGGGTGATCACGTCCTGCAGGCCGTAGGTCATCCAGGCGTCGGCGGGCTCGCCGTCGCGCCCGGCCCGGCCGGTCTCCTGGTAGTAGGCCTCCACGCTCTTCGGCAGGTTGAGATGGGCGACGAAGCGTACGTCCGGCTTGTCTATGCCCATTCCGAAGGCGATGGTCGCGACGATGATGAGCCCGTCTTCGCGCAGGAATCGCTCCTGGTGCCGCCGCCTGGCGTCTGGCGACAGCCCGGCGTGATACGGCAGGGCCTCGCGGCCGCGGGCGGTGAGCCATTCGGCGACCTGCTCCACCTTCTTGCGGGAGAGGCAGTAGACGATGCCCGCGTCGGTGGGGTGCTCACGCTCCAGGAATCGCCACAGCTGCTCGCGCCCGCCCTGCCCCTCCACCATCGCGTAGCGGATGCTCGGCCGATCGAAGCTGTTGACGAAGACGCGCGCCCGCGTCAGGTCCAGCTGCTCGATGATCTCGCGGCGGGTGCGCTCGTCGGCGGTGGCGGTGAGCGCGATCCGCGGCACCTGGGGATACCGCTGGTGCAGGACTCCCAGGCGCTGATACTCCTTGCGGAAGTCATGGCCCCATTGGGACACGCAGTGGGCCTCGTCGATGGCAAAGAGCGCAATGGGTGCGCGGTCCAGCAGGCCCTGCATCTGATCGGTCAGCAGGCCCTCGGGGGCGATGTAGACCAGGTCCAGCCCGCCTTCGAGCAGGGCGCGCTCGGCCGCCCGACGACTGGCGTAGTCGAGGCTGGAGTTGAGAAAGGCCGCCCGTATGCCGATCTGCCTCAAGGCATCCACTTGATCCTGCATCAACGCGATCAGAGGCGACACCACGACCCCGACCCCGGGCCTGACCAGGGCGGGAATCTGGTAGCACAGCGACTTGCCGCCCCCGGTGGGCATCAGGGTCAGTACGTCGCGTCCTTCCAGAACGCTACAGATGATCTCGGCCTGATGGTGCCGGAACTCCGCATAACCAAAGACGTTGCTCAGGATCTCCGTGGCACGTTGCATCATCCTTCAGATCCCATCGGGTCTCTGCCCGACCAGCGTGGCCAGGTCCCGCCGATCACTCGAAGCCACCACGCACGCAGAACCAGGTCTCGGCGCCGCCCGAGAGCAACCGGGCGTCATAACCTCGCTGCACCAGCAGCCGTACCGCGGTGTAGGCTCGGGCGCCGACCGCGCAGCAGATGTGGATGGGGCGATCCTTGGGCAGCTCGTCGATCCGTCCGCGCAGCTCGTCCAACGGGATGTGGACCCCCACCGGCATGGGCTTGCGGTCGACCTCGTCGGGGTCGCGTACGTCCAGCAGCACCGCTCCGTCGGTCCCCATCCGCTGCCAGGGCGTTATGTCCAGATCGCCGCGCATGACGTTGGCCGCGATCATGCCGAGGATGTTCACAGGGTCCTTGGCCGCCCCGTACTGGGGGGCGTAGCAGAGTTCGGCCTCCTCCAGATCGAACACGCGCGCCCGCATCTGGATGGCCATGGAGATCACGTCAATACGGCGGGCGACCCCGGCCTCCCCTACCGCCTGGGCCCCGAGCACCCGGCCGTTAGACTTGTCGAAGATCAGCTTCATGAACATGACCTTCGCTCCCGGGTAATAGCCCACATGGTGGCCCGGGTGGGCATAGACGACGCCATAGTCGATATCCCGGGCCTGGAGCGACCTCTCGTTGACTCCCGTGGCGGCCACCGTCAGACCCAGCACCCCGCACACCGAAGTCCCCTGCACCCCGCGAAAATGTCGTCCCCGGCCGGAGATGACGTCGGCGACGATCCGCCCCTGGCGATTGGCCGGGCCCGCCAGGGGAACCGAGATATTGCGCTCGATCACCGCGTCTCGCACCTCCACTGCGTCGCCCAGGGCGAAGATGTGGCGATCGCTGGTACGCAGATTCTTGTCCACCAGGATGTGACCCTGCGAGCCCAAGGCCAGGCCGCAGTCCCTGGCCAGGGCGCTCTCCGGCTCCACGCCCAGGGCCAGGACCACCAGGTCGGTAGCAATGCGGCCCGCACCCTCGGTGTCCACTCGCAGCCCCCCGCCGTCTTGGGCAAAGGCCTGCACCGCCTCGCCGAGCAGCAGCTCGACACCTTGCTCGCGCAGGTGCTCGGCCAGCGGGACCGTCATCTCCACATCCAGGGAAGGCATCACTTGACGAGCCCGCTCCAACAGGGTAACCCGGATGCCGCGGTGGAGCAGGTTCTCGGTCATCTCCAGCCCGATGAAGCCGCCGCCCACCACCAGTGCGTGCCGGACCGATCCCTTCTCGATCCACTCGCGAATGGCCCGGCCCTCCGGGATACCACGGAGACAGAAGATTCCTGGCAGGTCGATGCCCGGCAGGATAGGACGAATCGGGCGCGCCCCCGGCGACAGGACCAGGGTGTCATAGGACAGCTGATACTCGTTGGCGTCGGCGTGTCTGAGTATCCTGACCGACCGGGCCTTACGGTCCACCGTCACCGCCTCTTCGCCCACGCGCACATCGACGTTGAAGCGGCGTTCGAAAAGCCCGACATCCGCCACCAGTAGGCTGGCCTCCTCCTTGATGATCCCACCGATGTAGTAGGGCAGCCCGCAGCTGGCATAGGAGGCATAGGGCCCCTTGTCGAGCAGGATGATCCGAGCCCGCTCGTCCTGGCGCCTGAGCCGAACGGCGCAGGAGGCCCCCCCGGCCACGGCGCCGACGATGACCACGGTCTTTTGGTTGTCCTCGAGCATCCCAATTGAACTCCGCTCGGCCTCAGAGACCGTCCAGCCCCCTCTCCAGATCGGCCCGGATATCGCGTGCATCCTCCAGTCCCACCGCGATCCGGATCAGCCCTTCAGTGATGCCGGCGCGCTCCTTGTCCTCTGGGCTCAGGCGTCCGTGGGTGGTGGTGGCCGGATGGGTGACGGTGGTCTTGGCATCGCCCAGGTTGGCAGTGATCGAGACCATGCGGGTGCTGTCGATCACCTTCCAGGCAGCCTCGCGTCCTCCCGTGACCTCGAAGGACGCGATGCCGCCGGGCCCGCGCTGCTGGCACCGCGCGATCTCGTGCTGGGGGTGGGAGACCAGCCCTGGAAAGTGCACGCGACGCACGGCCGGGTGCTCCTCCAGCCATTCGGCGATGGCCAAGGCATTGGCGCAGTGGGCCTGCATACGCAGGCTCAGGGTTTCCAGACCTTTGAGGAAGACCCATGCGTTGAACGGGCTCATGGACGGACCCGCTGTGCGGATCACCCCGAAGACCTCCTCGCCGACCAGCTTGGCGTCACCCACCACCGCACCGCCGAGACAGCGTCCCTGGCCATCCAGGTACTTCGTTGCCGAATGAATGACCAGGTCCGCCCCCAGCTCGAGGGGACGCTGCAGCACGGGGGTACAGAAACAGTTGTCCACCGCCAGCAGGCAGCCCCTGTCGTGGGCCAGCTCAGCCAGCCGGGGGATGTCGACGATCTCGGTGAGCGGATTGGACGGGGTCTCCAGGAACAGCAGCCGGGTCTCGGGCCTGATGGCGGACTCCCAGGCCGAAAGATCGGAGAGGGCCACGACGGTCGTCTCCACCCCGAACTTGGCCAAATACTTGCTGAACAGCACGCTGGTGGTGCCGAACACCGACCGGGAGGAGACCAGATGGTCCCCGGCCTTGAGCAGCCCCAGGCAGGTGGCGAGGATGGCGGCCATGCCCGAAGCGGTGCCTACGCAGCTCTCTCCCCCTTCCATGGACGCCAGACGCTCTTCGAAGGCGCGCACCGTGGGGTTGGTGAAGCGAGCGTAGATATTGCCTGGTTGCTCTCCCGAGAAGCGTGCAGCCGCCTCGGCAGCGCTGCCGAACACGAAGCTGGAGGTGGGGAAGATGGGCTCCGAATGCTCGCCCTCACCCGTTCGGTGATGACCGACGCGGATCGCACGGGTCGCTAGTGCCCAGTCGTCGAGATCATCTGTCATTTCCACGCCCCTCAACGTTTACGAAATCACGATTCTTATCGCCGGGCGGCGATCCCGGAAAGAACCCGTGTGGAGGCGAGCAGGAACGGGCCCAACGCGGCTCGGCCACTGCTTGTATGTCGCCTAGGCCTTTCCTCGGTCTCTTGGAGCCCAGCTGCGGTCGCATCCGGGCCATTTGAGAAGGATGCCGCGCAGGTCCCGGACCGCTCGGCTCCTTGGGTCCATCCAGCCTCGCCGCTCAGGCAGTATTGTGCAGCTCGATCACCATCTCGCCACCGTCTTCGCGCTGACCCTTGGCGTCATCGCCCCGAAGCAGCTCCAGCTGTTGGAGATAGAGTTCACTCACATCACCCGTGACATATCGGCCGTTGAACACCGACGTGTCGAACTGCTGCACGGGTGACTTGCCCTGCTTTCTCACCGCATCGATCAGGTCGTCCAGATCCTGGAAGATCAGCCAGTCTGCCCCGATGACCTCGCAGATCTCCTCTTCCGTGCGCCCATGGGCAACCAGCTCGGAGGCGGCGGGCATGTCGATGCCGTACACATTAGGATAGCGCACGGGCGGCGCAGCCGAGGCGAAGTAGACCTTGGCGGCCCCGGCATCGCGGGCCATCTGCACGATCTGCTTGGAGGTAGTGCCACGCACGATGGAGTCGTCCACGAGCAGCACGTTCTTGTCGCGGAACTCGAGATCGATGGGATTGAGCTTCTGGCGCACCGACCGCTTGCGCACCTTCTGCCCGGGCATGATGAAGGTCCGCCCGATGTAACGGTTCTTGATGAAGCCTTCGGTGTACTTGATGCCCAGCGTAGTAGCCAGCTCCAGGGCCGCTGTCCTGCTGGTGTCGGGGATCGGGATCACCACATCGATGTCATGCCCCGGCCTCACCCGCTGAATCTTGCGGGCCAGCTTGCGCCCCATGCGCGAGCGGGCCTTGTGCACGAATATGTCGTCGATGATCGAATCCGGCCGTGCGAGATAGACGAATTCGAAGATGCAGGGGTTGTGCTTAGGGTTAGCGGCACACTGGTAGCGGCTCAGTCTGCCGTTCACATCGATGAACAC
>Ga0210110_1000211_pt1 | contig 20565 bp, 18 predicted proteins | sample China_Galinas_PW_2_FD_184865 | JGI IMG/M metagenome (GOLD analysis project Ga0210110, IMG submission 184865) | Wetland microbial communities from San Francisco Bay, California, USA, that impact long-term carbon sequestration - China_Galinas_PWB_D1... | ecosystem: Environmental > Aquatic > Marine... | reverse complement strand
TTTACACCTGGTTTAGGAGCAGAGACGATTTCAACTTTGTTGGGTCCTAGTTTTTTTGTTTTGACATCAACTGCGCGGCTTAAAATAGGGTAAACTTTCTCCATGAGGAGATAAACAGTCGTCAGACTCATTAACCCTAATGTATATTGTTTTACAGACCCCATTCCTTTATGTGAGGTTGTAAAACGTCCTACATCCCTGGCAACATTTGGATTGCCTGTTTTTGAAATTAGGATTTTATTAAAGCGATCAACCTGATCCTGGCTAAACCAGTGAGCCTGGTCTTCTATTTCATATCTGGTCATACCCGCATATTCTAAGATAGGATCAATATCCAGATCAGGATAACTGTTCTTGATATATTCTATATATGTTTTCGTGATTCTGCTGTTATAAAGAGGTGTTGTGTCGGACACTTGTCCGATTTCTTTTTGGCGTTGATTCTTAGGCATTACCTGTCTATCCAATTTCCAGAAATCGTGGCCCCGTTGGTTGAATTTGGAGGTTTGAAATAAAGGATTTTATTTTTTCAAACGAAGATTACAAAAGAGCTGGGTTTATGTCAAGCGAAGACTGGCTAAGCCAGGGCAGTGAGTAGATCGAAAAGACATGATTTGACGTTTAAAAATTCCTTTGTTTTTAAAAGCGTTCGATCAGTTTGTCAATGAGATACGTACTCTCCCGCATTGCCTGCTCACTAAACGGTCCGAACCATTTCGCGATTTTATCAAATTCAGCAAGAAACGCTTCTTTGTCACCCTTTTCAATCATATCGAGATTATTTGTCAAAGAATCAAGGTATTCTCTTAAAAGGGTGCACCGTTCAGGTGATGCGAATATAATTTCTGAATAAAGGGATGGATCCTGAGCAAAGAGACGACCCACCATCCCGAGTTCAAGGCGATATATGGGGCTGGAAAACTCCAGCGTTCGTGGCAAATCAATCTGTTTGCGACGGAGAAATTGACCAAAAGCAAAAGTGGCAAAATGTCGCACCGTTTGGACAATGGACATGATATTATCATGTTCATTGGCGTCGACTTGTAGTATAATACTTCCCCAGGCGCTGAACTGATCGATCAGCCATTGACAGCCGACAGGGTCCCTGCCAGGAGTAATCACGACAATCTGTTTGTCCATGGTTGAGGTGGTAGGGCCAAAGAGTGGATGTAACCCGATTACCGGTCCTTGATGCGCCTTAAGCATGGCATTTAAAGGAATTTCTTTTATGCTGGTGATATCTGCTAAAACACAATCTGCGGGCAGATGAGGGCCGATTTTTTTGGCCACTGAGGCGGTTAACTCAATGGGGACGCTGATAATTGCCAGTTCGATACCTCGGCAGAGTCGATCTGCATCCGGCCAATCCTTTTGGTCCAGGATACGTACACGGTACCCGGCATGCGCAAACCATTGATGAAAATATTGTCCCATACTCCCCAAACCTCCGATGAGAAGGATGGATGCGCCGGCCCGGATTCCTTTCTGAGCCATTTGGGCGGTTTGTTCTGCCCTTGACTGGCGAAGGATTCGCCGGGTGATAAACCGGAATATTGTGTGCTTTTTTGAGCTGAACAACGCGTTCGACTTCAGCCTGGCGTTTGGAAAGCAGAGAAACGATTTGTTGATCGATGGCATCGAGATGCAGTCTCAGATGTTCGAGTTCCTTATCAACGTTATTTTTTACCGATTTTTCATTCATTGATGATCGAGTTTGTTTTGGATTTTGGTTTTTCATGATTTTTGTGATAATATTTAGTTATGGATGATGGATCTAATTAAACCTATCAGTTATCAAGGTTGAGGAACTCGTAGAACGTCAAAATTCGACGGCAAAGTAAAAAGCGTCAAATTCAAGGCGCGCAAATTCTGAGGAATGAGTCGTACTAATTGTACGACGTAGTGACGAAGAATGCAGCGCAACGCAGAAGTTGGATTTTTTACAAAGCCGTCAAAGCTTGTGGTTTATAACATTATTATAAGGTCCTTGGCAAGGATAAGTAAAGGATTCAGGTTATGCTTGCCTTTGCTGTAAAATAAGGGTAAACATCAGGGGATAAAAAATACTCGAGCATTAAAAAACTGTATATGAAACCAATTAAAATATTTCTGCTTATGACGATAGCCCTTTTTTTAGGGGCATGCGCGATAAAACCAATTCCCGAAAAGGTTGGTCCTGGACATGAACTTTTTTCACAGGCTGAAAAAATGTTGCAGGCAAAATCTTACGAAAAAGCCTTGGTTCAATTTAGGGAATACCACGAACAATATCCTGATGCCCCTCTGGCCGATGCCGCTTTAATGAAAATGGGATCAATTCATACGATTCTCGGAGATTTTGAACAAGCACGAAGCATCTATCAACGTTTAATCGACGAATATCCAGACAGCCATTTTGTACCCGATGCCCGGTTTGAAATAATTGTCACGTATTACAACCAGGGAGAATATGGCAACGTGATCGAACAAGCATCGCTTTTCTTAAAACAAAAACCTTCCAGGGCTCATATTCTCAGAACGTATGTGTTGCTTGGCGACACTTATATGGCCATGGGTTCTCCAAAAGACGCTGTCAATAATTATATCATTGCACTAAGAAAATCAAAAGATATGGAAAAGGACAGCATTATCAATAAGTTGAAAGACGCTGTCTGGGAGCTTGGGCCTGAAGATATCACAACTATTTTTAACCAGGTGGAAGATGACGTCCTAAAAGGGTATCTTATGTTTCAGCTTGGGCTTAACTATGCCGAGGAAGAAAGATATGATGAAGCCCTAAAGGTTTTAACGGCTTTTATAAAAAAATTCCCGGAACACGAAAATATGCAACAGGCAAAAAGCCTTATTGCATCAATCAATAAAATGTCTGTTTACAGCCGTTACACCATAGGATGTTTACTTCCCTTAAGCGGTGCTTATGAAATATACGGCAACGGGGCGTTAAAAGGGATTCAACTCGCTTTCAACCAATTTAATGCCAGAAACCCCCAGCCTTCCATTAAGATAATTGTTAAGGATACGGCTTCTGATCCGGTTAAAGCAGCTGTCGCCGTGAAGGAACTGTTCGAAGAAAACGTTGCTGCTATCATCGGGCCGGTTGTTACGTCCGGTTCCGCTGCCAGAGAAGCACAAAATCATGGGATACCGATAATTACTTTGACACAGAAAGAAAATATTCCCGAAATTGGAGAATATGTTTTTAGAAATTTTATTACACCCGGCATGCAGGTTAAGGCTCTGGTGTCTTATGCTGTAAAGGAGCTTGGCCTTAAAACTTTTGCAATCCTTTATCCTGATGAAAAGTATGGAAAAACCTTTATGAACATTTTTTGGGATGAGGTAATTGCCCATGAAGGCAAAGTTGTCGGCGTTGAATCGTATAGACCGGATGGGACTGATTTTGCCGATCCCATCAAAAAGCTGGTGGGTCTTTATTATGAAGTTCCTGAAGAACTAAAAAATATCGATGAAACAGCGAATGAAGATAAAACCGATAAAGCAACAACAGAAAATAGTGTTGAGACCCTGCTTTCACCCTTGGATGAGGCATCTGAAAGTTGGAATTTAAAAGAGGATGAAGGACCGGAGGCAGTGGTCGATTTTGATGCCGTCTTTATTCCAGATGCGCCTAAAAAATCAGGTCTTATTATTCCGCAGCTTGCCTTTTATGATGTGAAGGATACATTCCTTTTGGGAACCAATTTATGGCATTCAGACACTCTGATCGATATGACCTTCAAACATGCCCAGGGCGCCATCATGCCGGACGGATTTTTTGCCGAAAGCAGGTCGAAAAATGTTAAACAATTTGTGGACAGTTATAATGAAATTTTTCACCAGAAACCCGGATTCATAGAAGCAGCTGCTTATGATACTGCCTTGCTACTGTTTCAAATGGTTAGCCGGCCCGATGTCCGATTTAGAAGTGTACTAAAAAATGAACTCAAGCGACTCCAAGGTTTTCAGGGAGTAACCGGCCTAACATCTTTTGATGACAATGGGGACGCCATTAAAAATCTATATCTTCTTCAAATAAGAGGTCAACGTTTTGTAGAGCTGGAGCGACGTTAAGTGTATGAATTTCGCTTATAAAGCGTACAACTTTCTTAACATAGGATTGTTTTTCATTTTATTGCCGCCCTTCTGGTTTTACACTCGCCTGACCGGTCGCTTCAGCGATGGCTTCGGTCAGCGCCTCGGATTTTATCCCAAACCACTATTGAGAGCCATTTCCGGCTCTCCGAGAATATGGATCCACGCGGCTTCAGTTGGAGAAGTGAACGGAGCGGTGGCGATTGTAGAATCTCTGACACGATTAATGCCGAATTGTGCCATAATCCTCTCAACGACAACAAAACACGGTCAGTCTTGGGCCAGGGAAAGATTTGGCAAAGAGACAACATGTATTTATGCACCACTTGATTTTATCGTTTCTGTCCGCAAAGCACTCTCAGCGATTCGGCCGGATATCCTCGTCTGTCTCGAGACTGAAATTTGGCCGAACTGGCTGTTGGCAACCCGCAGAATGGGAGCGAAAATTGCACTGGTAAATGGAAGAATTTCGGGCAGATCCATTAAAGGATATTTAAAGATTCGGTTTTTAATTCAAGAAGCCTTAAATCAAATTGAAACGTTTAGCATGATTCGGGAAGAAGATGCCCAGCGATTGATGATGCTGGGTGTTCCCAAAAAGAAAATTGAGATCAACGGAAACGCAAAGTATGACCTTTTGTTGCGGCAGACTGTTTCCTCCCTTAAGGATAAAAATGAAAAGCTATATAACCTAAAAGGAAATGAACCGGTTTTGGTCGCTGGTAGCACCCGGGGCTCAGAGCACGAGATCATTGTGAACGTTTATGAAAAAATCCTTAAAACCCTACCAGAAACTCTGCTGATAATCGCACCAAGGCATGTTGAAAAAATTCAGTATATTATCGATATGGTTAAGGCTAAAGGTCTATCGTTTCAGTTAAAAACCGACATTGACAAACCTGATTGCTCAAGAACGGCTCCTGTCATAATCATTAATACCATCGGAGATCTGCAATCCACTTACAGTATTGCTTCGATCGTTTTCTGCGGTGGGAGTTTAGAGCCTTTGGGGGGGCAGAACATTCTTGAAGCGGCGGTGTGGGGTAAACCCGTATTTTATGGGCCTTCAATGGAAGATTTTCTGGATGCCAAGGCCCTTCTCGATAAAACGGGCGGCGGTATTCAGGTCAAAGACGATAGGGAATTGGCTGAAAGAATGCTGTATTATCTGACACATCCCGATGAGGCGGATGCTGTCGGCAAAATGGCGAAAGAAGCGGTCATGTTAAACAAAGGGGCCGCAGATAAACATTCGGCTGTCATTTATCGATTGCTTCATCCTTCATCCGTATAAACAGTGATGGATCAATCGTTCTTCAGTGATCCTTGACCGGTGGCCCCAAGGACGCCAAGCCACAATTTTTCTCTGGGATCAATTTTTTTTCGCTTTCCTGCCGAAGCGCTCATGGGGATATGAACAAAGTGATTATTCCAGCGGCCAACCAGGAGTTTTGTTTTGCCTGCCAATCCCGCATGGACTGCATCACGCCCCAAAAAACTGCAGAAGACATTGTCATTGGCGTTGGCGGGAAGGCTCCTTATCATGTAACTGGGATCGATAAATTTTAGGGATACATCGGTGCCTTTGGTATGAAAGTAAGATGTTATGGCATCTTTGAGAAAAAGGCCGATGTCTTTGAGCCTGATGTTTCCGGATTCATCCCGTTCAGTGGTTATGTTTTCAAGAAATTTTTGACCGGCACCTTCTGCCACCACGATTACGGCATGCCCTCTTTGTTTCAACCTTTTTTCAAGGGCTGCCAAGAAGCCGTTCGGCCCTTCAAGGTCAAAATCCACTTCCGGTATCAGTACAAAATTTACATCCTGCTGCGCCAGCGTGGCGGTTGCTGCGATGAAGCCCGAATACCTTCCCATCAGTTTAATAAGGCCGATTCCATTGGGGTATGCGGCGGATTCGTTATGTGCGCTTCTGATGGCCTGGGTTGAAACATCCACTGCTGTATCAAATCCAAAAGAACGAGAAACCAGGTAGATATCATTGTCGATGGTTTTTGGAATTCCGACAACACTGATCTTGAGACCTCTTTCGGTGATGACATCTGCAATCTTTGTAGCGGCCATGAGTGTTCCATCACCGCCGATCATAAAAAGGATGCTGATATTCATCCGTTCAATAGAGTCGACGATTTCTTCTATGGGCTGAGGACCTCTTGAAGATCCTAAGATCGAGCCGCCCATCTCATGTATATTAGCAACAATTTCCGGTTTAAGATCCATAATGTCATGCATGAATTTTGGAATAAACCCTTGAAGGCCGTATTTGAAGCCGTAAATATTTTGAACGCCATAACCATAGAAGAGCTCCAGAACTATAGCCCGAATGATATCGTTTAAACCAGGACAAAGCCCGCCACAGGTGACAAGTCCACACCTGACCTTGCTCGGATCGAAATATAATTTTTCCCTGGGGCCGGCCAGTTCAAAAGCAGGCAAGCTCTGTCCTTTCTGGATCATCTCGTTAATGTGGTTTAAATTTACGTCCATCACAACTTTGTCCGTATCATTTACAAAACTTCGTCTGAGTTCACCCTTTTCCCCTCTTCTGATGGGCGATGGTATCTTAAGGGGCCCAAGCGTCGGTATTGTGGTGTCAATGACCTCAAATTTCATGTTATCCTCGTCTGTACACTGGTTTTTCTAAATCAGGTTCCGTTGAATTTAAATTCGCCTTTGCCTAAAATATCATGCAAGTGTAAAATTCCCTGAACTTTTCCTTTATTGTTTGTTATGGGGAGTACCGTGATCTGGTGTTTTTCCATCATGTTCAGGGCATCATAGGCCGGAGAATTCGGTGTGACAGTTCGCGGATTTTTTGTCATAACGTCCTCAACCGTTAAATCAACAATAGATTTCTTATCAGCAATCAGACGTCTTAAATCACCATCGGTAATAATGCCGACAAGTGTTTTATCTGATCTAATTATAAGTGTTACCCCTAATTCCAGTCTATTGATTTCTATTACAGCATCTTCCAGGGTGCTGCCTTCAGGAACCTGTGGAATGGAAGTTCCCGTCAGCATTATGTCTTGCACGTCACTTGACAGCCGCTGCCCCAAAATACCTCCTGGATGAATTTTTTTAAAATCGCTTGATTTGAAATGTTTCTTATTAAGCAGGGCAACGGCAAGTGCGTCTCCCATAGCAAGCAGCGCGGTTGAACTGGCAGTTGGTGCAAGACCCATAGGGCAGGCTTCCCTTTCCACGCTAACATCGATGATGATGTCACTTTGTTTTGCCAGAGTCGACGTTTTGTCCCCGGTAAAAACAATAGTGGTGCATCCGATTTTTCGTATACTGGGTATGAGCGAATTCAGCTCATCGGTTTCTCCGCTATTGGAAAGGGCGAGAAATATATCATTCGAATCCACCATACCGAGATCGCCATGCATGGCTTCGGCAGGATGCAAAAAAAGAGACCGTGTTCCCGTGCTGTTTAAAGTTGCGACAATTTTTCGACCCACCAGACCGGATTTGCCGATGCCGCTGATGATCAATCTTCCTTTGGAACTGCAGATAAGCTCAACCATCTTAGGGAAGTTGTCATCAATTCGATCGACAAGGCCTAAAATCCCTTCAGCTTCTATTTTTAAAACCTTTATGGCTTCTTTGATAATCATTTAGATTGTATCCCCATTATCTGATTCTTATTATACCAGAATTTGTATCTTGTTAAATTTTTAAAGAATATCTTACAGGACAATATGCAACTTTTAAATAAAAAATCAAGAGCTCTTTTTTTCCGAAATCCGGAAAAAAATGTAAAATTATGGTTGACAAGCGTTGTTTGCCTGTTTATATTTCGCCAAATTTTCGAGTTTTGTAAAAAAGGCCGGGAATAGGATACCCCCTGGCCTTTTTTTTAATTTCTTTTTGAAAGGGGGTGATTCCGATGGTTTGTAAAACAGTTAGAAATGGTTTTGAGTGCCCTTTTATGACGCCAAAGGGGTGTTCCTACAATGGCGGAATTTGCCATGAGGTTGTAGAGCAATGTAATGGTTGCAATCGAAGCGCTGAGTTCTCATCCAAATGGTATTGCACGGCATGTCCTGATCCTTCGATTAAATGGAAAGCCGGGGACTGCAATTTTGCTTCACATGTTACCAGAACCTCCTCTAAATCAAATGGAAAACTTAATCCGCTCAAAGCATCCAAGAGAGGAAACAGGTAATGACCCTTTTGATCTTAAAATGAACCCCGCTCGCTAATCGAGCGGGGTTTTCATCATTTTAAAATTACGGCCCATGTCCGTATGTAGTTCTCATCCCCCCGATTTTTAAGGCTCTTTTCACTTGACATCATTCATGTCTGCACGATAGAGTTCATCCATAACTCAAGTTTCGAACGGCATTTTATGGCAATACTTTATGAAAATCGATTTCCATCGATCGTCTGCCAAAGGAGGTTAAATTTATGAATCCCATTGCTCATTCCCTCAATCAGATCATCGAAAGCGGTAATCCACATCTTGTGGAAATGCTGTCTGATATGGGAAAGAATCTTTTTTTTCCCAAGGGAATTTTGAGTCAAAGTGCTGAGGCCAAGGAAAAAGCGTATAAGTTAAATGCAACCATCGGTATTGCCACGGAAAAGGGAAGAACAATGCATTTCCCTTCGGTGATGGATTCTATTTGCAGTATCCGGCCTAAAGCATCGATAACCTATGCACCATCCTTTGGGATTCCAGAGCTAAGAAAGACCTGGCAGGATTCTTTATTTATAAAAAATCCCTCGCTTTCCGGAAAAACCATCAGCCTTCCTGTGGTGACATGTGGTATCACGCATGCCATAAGCATGTTCGCGGATATATGGTTAGACCCTGGTGATGTGATTATTTTACCTGACATGATGTGGGGAAACTATAACATGATCCTAAATGTTAAAAACGGAGCGATCATTCGTCATTTCCCCTTATTTTCTTCAGAAGGGAAATTTAATCTGACGGCTCTTGAGGAAACCATCAGGACCGAAGCCGAAAAACATGATAAAATTTCCGTCTTGCTTAACTTTCCCAACAACCCTACAGGATATTCAGTAACCGAGGAAGAAGGAGAACGCATCGTCGAGATCCTTACCACGATTGCTGAAGCGGGTACGAATGTAATAGCAGTTACCGATGATTCATATTTTGGGCTTTTCTATGAGGATCAGACACTGAAAGAGTCACTTTTTGCAAATCTTTGTAATCGGCATCCCAGGATGCTTGCCGTTAAACTTGATGGCGCCACAAAGGAGAACTTCGTATGGGGGTTGAGGGTCGGTTTTATCACTTACGGGTGTCCTGTCAACGGAGATCCTCTGCCGGTATATGATGCACTGGAAAAAAAGACGGCCGGAAGTATCAGAGGATCCATTTCCAATGCTTCCCACCTGGGTCAGACCATCGTGCTCAAGTCCATGCAGGGAGACCGCTTCATGGCAGAAAAAGAAGAAAAGTTCAAAATACTTCAAAGCAGAGCCAGATGCGTGAAAAAAGTACTTTCAGATTCAAAATACAAAGAAGCCTGGGATGTTTATCCCTTTAATTCCGGTTATTTTATGTGTCTTCGGTTAAAAACCGTAAACGCTGAGACCTTGCGTCTTCACCTCCTTGAAAGGTATGGGGTAGGGCTTATCTCTATGGGGGATAAGGGTTTGAGAGTCGCTTTTTCTTGTCTGGAAGAAAGCGACATCCCTGAACTTTTCGACATTGTTCTGAAAGGTGTAGAAGATCTCTCTTGAATTACTCATGAAAAACCTTGTCCTATTTAATAAAATACATAATATCAATCAGTTAAAATCATTACAGGCACTCTACAGTTTTATTTCCGATGCTTCCGTGAGCAGGATCTGCGACTGGCAAATGAACGAATCAAAATCTTGGGAAATACGGGATCGAAGTGCGCAATAATTAGAATCAGATTGAGACAAACCATTGAGGCATTCAACGTATGACGGGACGAACTGACCTGTGGCACTTTTAGGCCGTTTTAAAAAGATTACCCCATCCGTTGCCGACAAAGAGTCTTCCATCGATATCGCTCTTGCCGGCAAATGGACCTTATATTTTGTACTTATCGGTGTTATCGCAGGGCTGGGCTCCGTCGTTTTCCATTACCTGTGCCAGATCGGCGCGCATTATTTTATGGATTTTCTTGCGGGTTATCGACCTCCGGTAGCAGCTGGTGAGCATCATCTCATACCGCCCACGAACACGCCGTATAATCGCTTCATTCTTCTATTTCTTCCGGCATTTGGAGGGCTTCTGAGCGGATGGCTGGTGTATAGCTATGCACCGGAAGCTGAAGGTCACGGGACCGATGCTGCCATCGACGCTTACCACAGAAAGGGTGGTTTCATTCGAGGCCGGGTTCCGATTATCAAGACCATTGCCTCGGCGCTTACCCTGACAACCGGTGGTTCAGGCGGACGGGAAGGCCCCATTGCTCAGATCGGGGCAGGATTTGGATCATTTCTGGCAACCGTATTAAAACTGTCGGAACGTGAGCGTAGAATCATGGTGGCTGCAGGGGTCGGCGCAGGAATCGGCAGCATCTTTCGTGCACCCATGGCCGGAGCGCTTTTTGCCGCTGAAGTGCTGTATCGTGACCCGGAGTTTGAATCCGAGGTGCTTATACCTGCGGGCATCTCTTCGGTGGTGGCCTATTGCCTGTTCTGTCTGGTAAACGGATGGGGCTCTTTATTCGAATCACCGGATTTTGTATTCCAAAATCCCCTGGAATTGGGACCCTATCTGGTTCTTTCACTCGTCCTTGTCGTTGTCGGAGTTTTATACATCAAATGCTTTTATGGGGTCGTACATATTTTTCAAGCCATCAAGATTCCCAATCACATAAAACCCGCCATTGGCGGACTATGTACCGGTCTGGTCGGTTTTTTCTTACCTCAAACCCTGGCGTTTGGGTATGGATTTGCACAAAAAGCCATATACAATGAACTAACGATTCCATTTTTATTTTTTCTTGCCATCGGCAAAATAATTACAACATCATTTTCCATCGGATCCGGCGGCAGCGGCGGTGTTTTCGGTCCTTCCATTGTCATCGGTGGCGCCATGGGAGGTGTTTTGGGGAAGATGTTTCATCAGATCATGCCGGGTGTGGTTACTGAACCCGGCGCTTTTGTCATCGTGGGTATGGCGGGTTTTTTTGCGGCGGTTTCAAATGCTCCGATTTCGACCATCATATTTATCAGCGAAATGACCAATTCGTATCATCTGCTTCTACCGAGTCTTCTGGTCTGTTCCGTATCTTATCTGGCAACTCGAAAATGGACCATCTATGAAAAGCAGGCTAAGAATAAAGTTGACTCTCCGGCCCATACTGGAGAATTTTTTGTGGATATTCTGCAGGCGATCCGGGTCAAAGATCTGATGCATTTGGTAAAAAAGGTGGAAGTTATTCCCAGAGATATGACATTCGGAAATTTCAGGAAGTTTTTTCCCGAGACAAAACAGCACTATTTTCCGGTGGTGGATCAGCATAAAAGACTGGTGGGAATCTTTTCCAGCACAGATATCAGAGCCGTGCTTTTTTCCACGGGAATCGCAAATCTTGTGGTGATGAATGATGTTGCGACCTTTGATATTATACTCACAACACCTTCAGAAGACCTGAATGCGGTTTTGCAAAAGTTTACCGTTAAAAATATCGACAGCCTGCCTGTGGTCAGTGAAGACGATCATGGCGTCCTTATTGGGATGTTGAATCGCAGGGAGGTTATTGCATATTACAATGAGCAGATACAGAATATGAAAAACAAAACCTAAAGATTCTCATTAATTTTTATACAAGATTTAGGTGTCAATATTTTACTTCGATTAAAAATAGTCCGTGTGCCGGAGCAGTGATCCCGGCAAGGTTACGATCTTTGGAAATGAGTATCTGCTTAAAGTCATCGGGTGTAATTTTTCCGAGACCGACATCCACAAGTGTTCCCACGATATTGCGCACCATAAATTTTAAAAATCCGTCACCTTCTATTTTTAAGACCATGTAATCATGGTCTGTTTTTATAAGATCAGCGTTTAGAATACACCGAACCGTGGAAGCCCTGGGACTTCCTGTTCCCTCGAAAGCTTTGAAGTCATGACTGCCGATGATACAGCAAAGCGCTTCTTTCATGGCACCCAGATCGAGTTTTTTCCGGATATGCCAGGCGTACTGACGGGAGATAGCGGTAGGGAGTAATCGATTTAAAATTCTGTAATGATACACTTTGCTTTTAACATCATATCTGGCATGGAATTTTTCCGGAACCACTTTGCAGGAAGTTATGACAATATCTTCCGGCAAAAGGCTGTTGAGTCCTTTTAGAAAAGCTTCGGGAGTCAACGATGTGGCGCATCGAAAATTTGATGTCTGGTTCAATGCATGTACACCGGCGTCCGTTCTGCCTGAGCCTATCACAGTAATGCTATCACCTGTCATGATCATCAGTGCATTCTCGATTTCGCCCTGAATGGTTCGATCCGCGGCCTGTCGCTGCCAACCGTGATAGGCGCTGCCATCGTATTCAATGGTGATTTTAAAGTTTGGCATGAGACATTCGGATTAGAATCTGTTGCAGGGTATATTCCCAAGCTGGCGTTCGAAAAATTCATCCATCGAATCGGTGAATTGACTGATCGGATATTCAACGTCACATGACCTGCAACGCAGATAAACCCGTCGTCACGATTTTTGAATCACCAGGCGTTCGTTACATTCGGGGCATCGAGGATGTCGTTTATTCATATATTATCTCTTTAAGGTATTGTCTTACCTGAAGTTTTGAATGCAGATTGACAATATTGTGCTATTCTGTCAAATAAAATATAAAATTTAATAATATATCATAAAATTTATAAGGAAAAATGACAATGGGAATTATCATGTGCCCTGGTTTTGAGGCTACCGGCATTGCCGCCGGTCTCAAGAAAAAAAATAAACAGGATCTCGGCCTCATCTTTTCCAAGGTACCGGCAACTGTCGCCGGTATGTTTACACGGAACCGGGTGAAGGCGGCGCCAGTAATTCTTGACATAGAACGGATAAAGTCGGGCGTTTGTCAGGCGATTATTGTTAACAGCGGAAATGCCAATTGCTGTACCGGTGAACAGGGCATTCGTGATGCCGAAACCATGGCACGTTTATCCGCATATGAAATCGGGATTTCAGAAGATCTGGTACTTGTGGCATCAACCGGTGTGATCGGGGAGCCGTTGCCCATAGAGAAGATTAAAACAGCCATCCCTGACCTCGTTAGATCACTACAACCAGAAGGAATCCCTGATTTGGCCAAATCAATCATGACCACGGATACGGTTCCCAAAATGGTTTCAGGGCAGGGGGTTGTGGAAGGAAGATCTTTTATTGTTACCGGTGTTGCCAAAGGCGCCGGAATGATCAGGCCGGACATGGCAACCATGCTCTGTTTTGTCTGTACCGATGCAAACGCAGCGCCGGAAGTCTTAAAAGAGGCTTTGGTTTCCGCAATAGATCGGTCTTTTAACCGGATTACAATTGATGGAGATACCAGCACCAATGATACGGTGCTGATAATGGCCAACGGTTTGTCCGGCGTGGTTATTGAAAACTCCGGCCATAAAGAAATTTTTCAAAAGGTTATAGACCGGATCTTTTTGGATCTTGCCAAACAACTGGTCAGAGACGGAGAAGGCGTGACAAAGTTGGTTGAAATCATCGTTCGGGGAGCGGTTTCGGATTCTGATGCCAGAAAGGTTGCGGATACGGTTGCACATTCTCCCCTGGTAAAAACCGCCTTTTTCGGTGAGGACGCCAACTGGGGAAGGATCATGGGCGCTGTTGGCAGGGCTGGCGTTGACGTAGATCCAGACAGGATTGATCTTTATTTTGACGATGTGCAAATGGTGAAAGCGGGCATGGGTTGCGGGAAGGGCGTTGAGGCTGAAGCTACAGAAGTTCTCAAAAAATCCGAATTTACGGTGACTGTTCACTTAAATATGGGGCAGGGTTTCGGGTCCATGATTACTTGCGATTTTTCCGTGGACTATGTTAGGATTAATGCGGATTACAGATCCTAAGTTTTCAATTCATAAATGGTTCTTTTTCCGATGAACGGCGTTCTCCGCGGGTTTCCGGCTGAGGTGTACAACATGTACACCTCACCGAAAACCCTTGTGCGGCCTTGTTCATCGATAAAATTACATATTTATGAACTGAAAACGAATCTATTTTTTTTATTATTTATAACTTAGGTTTCGCACCCATAATTTTGTGAAAGTATTTTTCTTTACACCATTTTACTTCTGTTTGAGAAAAGAATCATTCGAGCCGTATGTTTTCAAAATAGGCGATATGCCAGTCAACAGCACATTTTCCCGTGGTGACCCCATATTTGGGATTTTTAGCACAGTTCTTATATAATTTCACATACTTCACAAATTCCAAATATGGGGTCACACTTGCACGTTAAGATTCATATCGCCTTTTTGAGAATATATGGCGATGAATGGTACTTATAAAAAACCATGTCTTTGATGCGTTTACAAAAATTTTTGTCACAAGCCGGCGTCTGTTCAAGGAGAAAGGGTGAGGAATATATTAAAGCCGGGTTTGTGCGTGTAAACCATACGGTAATTACAGAACTGGGTACAAAAATAGATCCCGTAAACGATCGGGTAGAATTTAATGGCAAGGTTGTCACACCGGCAAACGATCTTGTATATATTGCACTAAACAAGCCAAAAGGATATGTGACAAGCTGCAGTCAACCCGGTGAAAAAATCGTGCTTGACCTTATTGATATTCCTCATCGTATTTATCCCATAGGCAGGCTCGACAAGGACTCCACAGGACTTTTAATCCTCACCAATGACGGAGATCTTCACCACAGGCTTTTGCATCCCTCTTTTGATCATGAAAAGGAATACGATGTCACCGTATCAAGTCCCATCACAGATGGAGCGTTGGAAAATATTTCCAGAGGTTTGCCAATGATGGGGACAAAAACAAGGCCTGCAGAGATTACCAGACTGTCTTCCAGACGTTTTCGAATCGTTCTCAAAGAAGGTAAAAACAGACAGATAAGGCGCATGGTTCGAAAAGTAGGAAACCACGTTACAAGATTAAAACGATTGAGAATTTCAAATATAAGACTCAAAGGGCTTGAAGAGGGAATATGGCGCTATTTGACGGAAAAAGAAAAAAAGAAATTGACAAGCTGATGAAAGCGGTTTTTTTCTAATGAATGAGAGGTTTTGAAACAGCTTAAGTAGTTCAGTAGTCGGAGTGTTTTTGTTTGTTAAAGCGCTCCATGGATATTTTTTTTAAAAAAAATATCCATTCCGCTCTCCCCTCTCTCCGAGCCGGGGGCTGATATAATAAGGCTTACAATAAAAACTCCCCACCCTCTAAGTAGCTATAAAACTTATATCAATTATTGATGAACTCGAAAAAAGTCAAAATTGAGACGGCAAAGTAAAAAGTTCAAGTTCAAGGCGTCACGAATTTCGTGTAATTATGAATACTTATGTACGCCGCTGTGAACACGAAATGAAGCGCAACGCAGAAATTGGACTTTTTACGAAGCCATTAATTATTAGGAAACATTAGTTGACACAGATATGATGATAGATTAAAAATTAACATAAAATAAAACATAAATCTATTTCAACGACAAAAATGTTAAATTCCGGAAAGTAGCGTGAGCCAAGTCAGTATTACAAATGTAAAGATAGCCGTGGTCGACGGCGACCTGTTGGTCCGGGATTTTGTATCCACGGTTTTAATGTATTGTGTCAACAGGGATGTTCTATCTTTCGATAACGGCATGGCGGCATGGAGATATATGGAGGGTGACGACAGCCCTGACATCATTATTTCAGAAGTTGACGTGACCGGCTTGAACGGATTTGAACTCCTTGCCAAGTTCAAAGCCAAGTATCCATCCAAAAAGTGCCTTCTGATGTCCGCAAACCCTGACGATGAACAAATCGCCAGGGATTCAGGGGCGGACGCCTTTCTTGCCAAACCTGTGAGCGTAAATGATCTTTTTCGGGTTGTGGAAGCATTTATTGTGTAAAATATTTACAAAGACGCTTAAAAATTCTTCCCTATTATTTATTCCCGACAAACTCACCAGCCTCAAACGTTCCTGTCATCTTTTTTCCAATAGGTGACGTTAGTGTTCCTTTTCCATGCAATTTGTTGTTCTTAAATTGTCCTACATATTTAAGGCCGTTTGAACGAACAAGGACCCCATGGCCATTCATCATACCGTCTTTAAATTCACCGACATATTTTCCACCGCCATGAGATGTAAGAGTGCCCTTTCCATCCATTTCGCCATTTTTAAAATGGCCGACATATTTATCTCCATTTGAAAAGATATAGGTTCCTTTTCCATTTGTACAATCTCCATGGGAACATTCTCCAAAAGCATTCAGAGGAGAAAAACAGAATATCAATAGTAATACTGGTGTTAAAAATTTCATCTTTTTACACTCCCATTTTTATTATATGCGTTATCCTGCCTCAACAGGTATAATGACAATGTTCACTCTTCGGTTCACATCGTCATTTGAAGATATAGGTTGTGACTCGCCGTAACCGACGGTCTGTATCCTAGCCGGATCCACACCCCGCTGTGTCAATACATTCTTGACAGCCATGGCCCTTTTTTCGGACAACGTTTGATTGTATGCTTCAGAACCTTTTGAGTCGGTATGCCCTTCCACTCGAATCGTCGTTTGTGAGTATTTATTTAATATGTTGGCGACTCTGTCCATTTCTTTGTATGCACCGGGTTTAAGCGTTGAAGAATCAAAGTCAAACATCACTTCGGATTTAAACGTGGCGGTCAATACATTCTGTGTTCTCTGAATACTGGCGGCCTCGCTTTGAGCCATTGCAGCCCTCAGTTCCTGTTCCTGCCGGTCCATATACGCACCGACTTGATTGCCGGAAATCCCCCCAACGGCAGCACCGATACCTGCTCCGAGAATCGTCGCTGTTGTATTTCTGCCAATGGCCTGTCCCAGAAGTGCGCCGGCGGCCGCACCAATCAAAGCGCCTGTTTTTGTGCCTCTTTCTTGCTGTGTTGGCCCCGCACAGGAAAACATAAATGCCACAAGAGCTATACTAACAAATACCGTAATTGGTCTTTTCATTAAACATCTCCTTTTTGATGCCTTTAGTGATCTCAAATTGTGAAAATAATTTTATACTAATTCGAGTGTTATTGTCAAGCAACCCCATAATCCATAAGTATCTCTTAAATTCAATAGACTTGATGTAAAAACTTAACGGTTTTATTTCAATTGGAAAAATAGGATAAGTGTAAACTTTTTTAATATCTCAACGTCTATAGTTTTAAGACTCTCGAACTTAAAAAAGGATTACTTGCACGGAAAGAAAAATTAATATAAATATAAAACAGGCGGCAAAACCGATGTCGCTTATAGATGGATATATTCAATGACTTCCGAGATTAGCATGACAGTTGGAGATTGGCTTTTGCATAATAATGCGGCGAGAACAATAGACAAAGAAAATCGAAACTCAAAAGCCAAAAGGGAAGAGTCCTCAATGTCATTGAAAGATGTAGATTTGGTTGCGCGGGCGCAGGATGGTGACCAGGCGGCTTTTGAGGCTCTGGTGAAACAGTATCAGGGGAAAGCCTATGCAATCGCCTATAATATGTGCTCCGGTGACAGTGAAGAGGCTAAAGAGCTTACTCAAGAGGCATTTTTACGTGCGTTTCGGAGCCTGAAAAACTTTCGTGGAAAGTCGTCCTTTTATACCTGGTTTTATCGCATTCTCATAAATACATGTTTAGACAGTCGGCGGCGACGTAGCAGATGGGAGGGAATATTTTCCTTTTGGCGACGGGATAAACATGAAAAAGCATCTTCAGATGAAATTAGTGCCCAATATCCGGATCCGAAGGAACATTCGAATCCTATGGACGCGCTAAGTAATAAACAACTTGCACAGGAGATCAGGCAGGCTTTGGCATCTCTTCCCGAGAAACAGCGGGTGGTTTTTCAACTGAAAGTGCTTCATGGAATGCGGATACGTGAAATTGCTAAAATCATGGGATCGGCAGAAGGGACGGTCAAAAGTCATCTCTTTCGGGCGACGCATTTTATGAGAAAAGCTTTACAGGAATGGGCTCAGCCATAGGAGGTGAGCGTATGAAACATTGTAGCGAATGGCAAGAGACGTTATGGTTGGACGTATATGGAGAGTTGTCTCCGCAAGTGCGTCTGAAATGGGAAAATCATCTTGAAGGATGCAGGCACTGCTTTCAGGAACGAACACAATTGCTTCATCTGTTGAAAAATGTGAATGAGGCCGTTCCCGAACCATCCCTTTCTCATGAAGACGCCGGCGATCTTTATAATGGCATCACAGGGAAACTGATAGAGGAACAACGCGGCAAAGTCAGACGCCGGAAATCGTTTTTCCATGGATATATTAAGCCTATTCATGCCCTGGCTGCGTGCTGTCTGTTGATCGTGGTTTTTGGATGGTTCGGCTTAAGGGGGCCCCAGCAGTCAACTCGTGTTGGGACCATCTCGGAACTTGGTGGTCAAGAACAGGTGATTGTCAGAGAAATAGACCTGCTTGAAAACCTGGATTTATTGGAAGAAATGGATACCCTTGAAAAACTGGATCAGGTGCTAAGAAGCTGATTCCTAAATCCTGATCCCTTCATGACGTTGCTTTGACGGAGTTAGGGACATACGTTGGAATTACAGATGATGGAACGTAAATATCGACGGCTAAAGGAGTTTAAACCCTATGTCGCTGCTTTAACACTGGTGCTGGTGATCCTTTTCTCTTTTCCTGCTGTAAGTTTAAGCCGATCGAAAAGACCAAACAGGGGTGATCGTCTGCAGGATATACAAAATTACCCCAAAAAGATGCGTTTAAAAGATCGGAACAATTTTATTCTCATAGACAAACGTCGGGATTACATGCCCTTGAGCAGAAGGAGTCCATACCTGCTTCTAACAAAAAATTATAGAAACGAATATAATCGTATGTCCCCTGAAGAGAAGAGGATTCTAAAAAAAAGATATCAAGAGTGGGAGTCATTACCAGAGTATAAACAACAAATGTTGCGCCATCGAATGGAAAAATATAAACAACTTGCTCCCCAAGAACGAGAGCGCTTTCGGCAACGGCATCGGCAATTGCAAAAACTTCCGCCGGATGAGCGCTATAAGATTCGAGAAAAACTTAGGAAATGGGACAGTCTGCCCCCTGAAGAGCAAGAACAGATCCGTCAACGATTTCGAGGTCAATAAGGGGTATGTTGCAATGGTCCTATGGCGTCGGTATCCAGAAAAAATGCTAACGTCGGACAGATGCCCTTTATCGATGGTAAAGAACTTTTCCCGGATGAATCAAACATGCTTCAAAATAAAACTAACCCGTTCGTTAACCGTCATCATAGGGACAAAAATAATCTCATAGCCCAGCATCCGGTAACTTTTTTTTAACATACCGTCAATTCTTGATGCAATTTTATCATCTTCTGATCGAACAGGATCTTTTTCAAAGCAGATTCTGTCAAAGAAAAAAATTTTCTTATACCGCCAAAGCTTGCTCTTTTGAATCGGATCGTCAGGATCTAATCCTTCCAGGATATAATATCCGATACTGTCCGGTACCGCTCGATCTAGAAAAACCGTTTCTTCCTTATAAAGAGACTGTTCAATCACGATCTTTTTATACAGAATGCGGCGTTCAAACGATAAGATATCGGCTTTGATTCGGTCAATAGTTTCTCCGTTTTTTAGTCTTTCGTCAATATATGCCCGGGCAACCTCATGCACCACCGGGTAGCCGAGTTGTTCAAGTTTACGGATGACTGTGGTTTTCCCGGAGCAGGGAGCGCCGGTGATCACATGCCAGTTCGTTTGTTGCATGAAATGCTCCTGAATACTTGACGACTTTTAATTGTCGTTTTATGCGATATTTTTCTAATGAATACATTAAAAAATCCGTCACATTTTAGCTTTTTGAAAACATTACCGCTTCAGGTATAATTAAATTTTTGCTGAAAGAACTCGTGAATAAGAGTTCGTAATGAAAGAACTTGCCTGGATTATTGATAAAGGACTCTGCTTTATCAGGGAATTTCATCTATAACGTTAAATCGCCGATGGTTCTTTCAAAACGATCCCTAATCCACTCAGACAGCTTCCAGCCAAAAATTTAATCATGCCTGAAGCTCCTTTGAAATCGATTTGCTTCAAAAAACTAAACTATTACAAAAATCCAAAATTTCCAACGATAACTTGTTTGAACTCAGATGAAATCGGATTGTTAATATTATGCGATACAAAGGACCCATTTATAGGCCTCCCAGCGAGGCCGATTCTCTTTTGATTCAGGCCACCATCGGTTGCCCGCACAATAAATGCACGTTTTGCATGGTCTATAAGGATGGTCCAAGGTATAATGTTCGTGATGTGAAGGA
>Ga0210110_1000210_pt1 | contig 20592 bp, 18 predicted proteins | sample China_Galinas_PW_2_FD_184865 | JGI IMG/M metagenome (GOLD analysis project Ga0210110, IMG submission 184865) | Wetland microbial communities from San Francisco Bay, California, USA, that impact long-term carbon sequestration - China_Galinas_PWB_D1... | ecosystem: Environmental > Aquatic > Marine... | reverse complement strand
TGTCGTCGGATAGGCCGGGCTTGATCCCCCTCGATGCGAGCGCGTCCAGGAGGTCCTTCACGCATTCTTCCCGGCTTGCAATCCAGCTCGATGCCCAGCAGCGCCAGAATCGCCAGCCCATGCGCTCCAGTACCCGCTGACGAGCCAGGTCCTCCATCCATTTGTCTACGCCGTGGTACTGGTCGCCATCGCATTCGATTGCCAGGCGACGATCGTCTGCCCCTTCGACCACCATGTCGATCCGATATCCGCTCGCCCGAACCTGGGGTTGGACCCGGAAGCCCCGCTTGAGCAGCTCGTCGTAGACTTCTCGCTCGAATTCCGATTCGCAAAGATCCCGCAGCTCCCGGACCACCGGTTCTGCCATGCCAAGGGGGTTCTCCATGTGATCCATCAGGCGAGCGCGCAGATCACGGTCGCTCAGCTCGTCCCGTGCGAAGCTTCGAAACACGTACATCCGGTCCCTGGCCCGGGAGCAGCCGACGTTGTAGCGCTGCTCGAACATTCGCCCGCTACTGGCCTTTGGCTTGCCAGCCGCCACCATGGAGATCATTACGATGTCGGCCTCCTTGCCCTGGAAGTGCATCGCATCGCCGCACCGGATTTTGTGGCGAAGGATCACGTCTTCGCCCAGCTCGTTCACCAGCCTTTCCTGGATGTGTTTCGCTTGATCCGGCCCGAGCAGTGAGACCACACCGATGGTTCGGTAGGCCATCTGCGTGTCCCGCGAGATCTGCTTGATCTCTTCAACGATGGCGGCGGCCTCCGGCTTGTTGATGTTCTTTCGTTCCTGGCAGTAGCCACCTTTGACGTAGACATCGATCAGCGGCGGGTCGAGGCGTTCCGATGGCTTGGGCACCCGCAGCGGCTTGATCTCGTGGTCGTAGAATTCCCGATTCGAGAATTGAATGATCGGCGTCACACAACGGAAGTGCTCGCGAAGGCGAATCACGTCCGCGGCGAACATGGTGCTGCCGAGGTCGTAAATGGATGTGCCGGGCAACAGGTTCTGGCCGTAGGGCAGACCAGACAAGAATCGCTTGGTCAGCGACAGGATGTCGGTTTCCTTGACACCGACGTCGGACGGACTCACCTGCTTGTCGTCCCCCACCACCAGGATCTTCTTCGCACGCGCGATCGCCGGAAGCGCCCAGGCATCCGACTGGGAAGCCTCGTCGATGATCAGCAGATCGAACAGCCCAAGCTCCGCGGGCAGAGACTCTGACACTCTCCAGTGGGCCATGATCCAGCACGGCGTGGCGGCGTAGGCGTTGGACATGGCCTTCTGGGCATCCTGGCGGAAGCGCTTGGCCCGGATGCCTGTCCCGCGTCCGATCCGAGTGATGGCAGCGAGGTAGGCATTGAGCGCGGCGCCGATCTTCGGTGTCATGTTCCGCTTGAGCTCACGCCAGGTTCTCAGCTCGACGACCCGCAGGTAAGCACGCTGAAGGTCATCCTCGGCGAGGGCGCGGTCGTGAGCCAGACGCCTCAACGCCGTCCGGCCGTCGATCTGCTCGAGAAAACCCTTGGCGCGTGCCCAGTCCCAGGCTTCCCGCCAGCTGCCGGGAAGCCAACTGTCGCCGGCCTCGGTGGGTGGCTCGGTTCGTAAAGTCGCAGCCCGCCGTCCGGGCCGTCTTGAGATAGTCCTCGACCCGCGCCCACTGCTCGCTTGAAGCGGGCTCCACTCCGCCCATTCGAATCGCGCCAACCAGCTCTTTGGCATGGCTGTCACCACCGAACCAGCCGAAAGGCCGCTTCCCCCGAGCCAGTCGCTGAACGGCCTCGAAGACACCGCTGTGGGTCTCTGCCGGAAGCGGCATCGTCAATGCATCGCCCAGGAATTCCTGGCGCTTCTTCTCCAGGCCCACCGCAGCTTTGATCCACTCGCGAAAGTGGTGTCCCAAAGGTGAGTCGGCGGGCTTTGACAGCAGCGGGCGGGCGGCGCGCTGCCACTCGGATTGGGTGCCCGCCTGCAAGACGGCGTGTGCCTTTCCTGCCAGCGCTTGAAGCGCTTCCAGCTTCCTGAACTGCTCCGGGGTGTACTGACGCAGCGGCGGAACCGTTCCAAGCTCGAAGACTTCGTGGCTAACGGTGTCAAGCTGCTGAAGATCGGCGTGGAGCCGCGCCATATCTTCGGCGAGATACAAAGCATCGCGTTGCGGAATTTGCTTGCCCAGGTAGACCAGGTCGTCGCCGAGCGCCTTGCGGGCCGAGCGCAGGATCTCGATATCCTCTTCGGAGAAACTGGGCAGAGTGTTGTCCGTGGCGTCCAGCAGGTCTGGAAACCAGCTGTGCTGTGCCTCCTGGTCGAGGACGTGCCGGGCCAGCTTCTCGGGCCTTGTGTTGTCGCCGAGGAAAGGCGTGCTCGCGGTCTGTTTGGCAGCCCACGCTCTCAGCTCCTGGTCGAGGCCCGCGAGACGCTCATGCAGGCGATCGATCCGCTCCGATTCGGCCCGGATGTCCCGATCCAGCTCGGCCTCGCTCAAGGTGTTGACCTCGCCGGCGATCTTTCGGACGGACTGCTCCAGCTGTCTGAGCCCCTCTCGCTCGGATGTCAGTAGGCTGATGGTGAGGGGCCGTAACGCCTCTGGAATCTGGTCTTGAAGGACCGCGAGTGGGGCCTCGTGCTGGGCGCTGACCAGAACTTTCCTGCCGGTTGCGAGGTAGTGGCAGATGACGTTCGCGATGGTGTGCGTCTTGCCCGTGCCAGGTGGACCTTGGACAACGACCCCGTCGGCCTGGTCAAGCCGGTCGATGATGCTGACCTGCTCTTCGTTGAACGGTTTGGGAAAGAACAGGTCTTCGACGGCCGATGAGCTGGCGCCTGGAGTTTCACCGAGCCCCGGTGAGGAGATTCCCCGGTAATGACGTCTCTCGCGAACGATCGGCTCGTTCGATGGCTCGGTCACGATCAAAGCGGGCGCGGGTGGGAGTGCCTGCGCGTCGTCGACTGCCTGCTTGAGTCTTTGAATGTCCGCCGCGATGAAATTGGTGGAGCGCTTGCGCGCGAAGACCACCCACGTATCGGTGACCAAGAGGTGTTTGGGCGCGGAAGGTAACGTTCGATCCTTTTCGTCCTCGCGCTCGTCGGGCCAATAGACGCCGTGGCTGTCGAGCTGACCGGCGGCATAACGCAGAATTGCCTCGTAGGTGGGTGAATCGTACGGAGAGAGGGTTTTGTCGGACGCATCCAGCTCGGAGAGCGCGCGCTTTTCCACGTCCGCTGCCTGAGGTATGTCGAGCGCCGCGAAGGCATCGACGTGCACCACGGGTGACCGCTCGGTCGGCGTGAGCGTGATCGACATCGTCTGAGGGTCGATGTGCAGCTCTATCGTCCGGCTGATCAGTGGGTAGATTACGGATTCTGCCTCGTCTTCCCTGTCCCAAAGAGCGATGCCGATGCCCCAGGCTATCTCGAGGCTGTCTTCGCCGCTTCCGCCGGCTTCGACGTCCTGCATCAGTGAGAAGAACTGGTCGTACTTCTGGATGGTCTTGCGCCGAGGGGCCTCGGCTTCCGACCAAGACGTCCACTGCTCGGCGATATAGCGGTCGAAAAGGGTTTGGATCTCCGGTACGTCCTCCAGGCGCACCGTGATCTCCCGGGGGACCAAGTGGCCGTTGTTCGCTTCGTCGGAGGGAGATGACCCTGGAACGTCGGTGGGCTCATCGGATCCGCCGGCCGCGACAGAGAAGGGGGCCGGTCCGGCCCCGGTATGGTTCAGACGCTCAATGGCGGGCAGTGCTTCCGGATCCATGGTGAGGCTGTCCGCGAGGGTCGGTTTCTTGCCCGGGTCATTGGGAGCGTTGATCCAGGGTCGCAGCCAGTCGTGTGGCGCCGGCGGAGCATTGGCCTGCAACCGGCGGATGCTCAGCCAGATCTCTTCGGCTCCTTCGACCAGGTTGGTCTCGATACCCGGAAGGCCCGCAAACGCGTGCTCGTGGAAGAACGGCAGCTTGTGATCGGACAACCGAAAGAGCGGTCTGCTCCGCGTCCGGTCGAGATGCAGGAGGTAGTCCAGCACCGACAGCAGGTTCTTCTTCGCCTGCTCCGTGAGGTCGATCGCGCTCATAGCATATCCCTGTCGCTCATTAGACGGTGATCCGAGGGTCATCAGGCCCGTGGGAAACGGCTCAGAACTCGCCTTCTCGCACCACAACCTTGCCCGATCCCAGCTGCTTGATCAGGACGGGTGACACCGGCTCGTTGTCCGACAGGGGGCCGGCCCTTCGCTTGATGCGCCTTGCCGCCAGGCTGTCCAAACTGGCGAGCCGATCGGCCCCGTCCGGTGCCTTTCGATCAGCCGCATAGTACTCGAACCAGGGCAGCCCGGCGTCTGTGTACTGCTTCGCCGTGGGTGGATGGCCAGGCGGCTCCCGGCCGGTCACTGCAAGGCACTGGAGGCTGTTGAGAATATGCACAAAGCAGCGAGAATGGGCGTTCTTGTCCCAGGCATCGAAGCCGTAGTGGTCTTCGTAGATCTCCTGGCTCATCGGCAGGAAGACGCCGCCATGCCTGGCCCAGGTCTCGGGCACTCGGTTGATATAGTCGTCGACATGATCCAGCGAAAACCGGTCGAGTCCCGGGGCAGGGGATAATCTCGGTTGTCGTCGGGTATCCGCAGGGTGCGCTGGAGCTCGATCCGGCGCACCGCGTCGGGGTGGACCTCGGGGGACCGAAAGACCAGTTGACTGTTGCTCAGCTCGATCATCTTCCTGTCCTCATCGTGAATGGCGCTACCAGTGGCCGTCTCGAATCTCTCGTACGACCCTCAGAATCGCGTGGTCCGGCTGGTTCTTGAGCTGGCGCAGCAGCTCGGCGAACAGCCGGGGCCGGCGCAGGATGATCTCCTGCAGGTCGCTTGACACCTTGCCCGCCATGGCCAGCAGCAGGTCGGGGTCTTCCCCGAACTCTACCGCCAGACGGCGTATCGTCGCCTCCGACGGCGGCGCGACCTGGTCCCGTTCGATCTTGCTCAGGTAGGCCGGCTCGACACCGATCCGCTGAGCGACCTGACGCACCGAAAAGGACCGGTCTTCGCGTCGCCGGCGCTCTCGAACATCGCGAACATACTGTCCAAAATTCATGTGTACTACATAGTACACGATTGCGACGGCGTCAAGCCCTTGGAAGGACTCAACCGCATTTCTGCCTTTCTCTCGATTGCGTACCTCAAGGAGCGAGCCGACAATAGCACCCTTGTCGAAGCGGAGCTGCGCAGGCGACTGAGAGCTCACCTCATTCCCTATGCCCAGCTTGCCGTCGGTTGCGAAGGTCTGAGCGACGACGAACGCCGCGCTCGGGTCAAGACCGGTTTCCACGCCGTCATCGGCGCCCGTGCTGAGCTCCTGGCGTCGGCCGCCGCGACAGCCTGCGCAGGGCATGGCTTCGAGCGCCTGGAGCTGAAGGCGGTCAAGTTGCGCGGGGATCGGGTCGCAGGACCTCATCCGGATGGCTTGGCGGATGAGATGGCGGCGTTCGCGAACAGCTCTGGCGGTGTCCTCGTCCTGGGAATCGACGAGCAGCCGGTGGTGCAGGCACCCCTGAACGGGCTCGAGCCAGCGTTCTATGAACGCTTCCGTACCACCCGAACCCGCGACGATACGCTTGAATTCTTACGCAAATCGGGAATCGTCGCCTTGGACGATCAAGGCATCGCGCATCCTTCGGTAGCGGGAATCCTGGTCGCTTGCGGCGAGCCGCGGGAATGGATGCCGAATGCATTTATTCGAGCAGTGGCATATCGTGGAACCTCGCCCGCGGCCACCGACGCTGATGGATAAGCGCGGCGAAGGGGTTCGCATCATCAGCGGGGTCTCTCCGCCCAACGCCCTGGCAGGCTCGCCGAGCCAGCGCCGGGCCGACTCGCCATCGCCTTCGAACAGCTGAAGCACCGCGCGGTAGACCTCGGCGATGCGGTAGATCCGGTCACTCTCCTCGGGAGAGAGCAGCCCCGAAGGGCTGCGGCGGCGGCGGGTCAGCGTGGCCGGCGCGATCCGGGCGACCTTGAGCAGCGTCTGCTGGGGTAGCTCGAACTCATCGGCCAGCTTCTCGATGACCGCGACCGGGAATCCCCGGTGGATCTGCGCGATCAGGTCCGTCCGGCCCTTGATGAGGCCCAGCCGACGGAACAGCTGCTCTCGGACGGGGCCGGCAGAGGCGGCCGTCTCGGCACGCGATGGCTGTCGGGGCTTGAAGACTCTGAGCTGTGCGGTCATTTGTCGACTCCTGAATATTTCATCAGGAAAGATGATGCTGTGGCCAAGACGGCGAAGACTCGACACCATTTGCCGCGCGTTCAACAGGAACGTACAGTTGAGTCCAGGTTCAACGGAGCGCAGAACTCCCATGTCCAAACTGAGGGTCGATGAAGAAACCTACCCGCTCTTCGAACTCCGGGTCGGATTACCTCGTTCGTCCATCGGGTTCACGAGAGGCGTCGCCGCATGGTGCTGACCCAGCGGGGCCGGGGGTCGCGGTGTTGACCGATCTGGGAGAATCCGAGCGGACGCAGGAGCGCGTGGAGATCCTGACGGATATATATCGCGCCGAGGAGAGGCTGGGCGCGGGGGAAGGGGTAGAACCACGGGGCGGCCATGGCGCGGGTTCTTGAAGGGCTTGTTCAGTGAGGACCTGGCGGAGGGCATTGCCCCCATCGACCTAACGATTCGCCTCCACGTACTCCTTCAACGCTGCGTCTGCGGGGTCTGCCAGCCCGATCCCGCTAACTCGATGCAGCGGGCGACCTCAGGGGGCAAGCGCAGGGTCACCTGACTGACGTTTCTTGTCGTCCTCGATGGCGCGGCCCGGGCGGAGTGCAGCCACGATCTTCGGCACCACCTCGGTGGCTGGGCGCGCCTCACAAATCATCCCCTCGCTCCACTTCAGAGCGCGACGTCATCGAGCGGGGGCAGGTCCTCGTCCAGAGGCGGCAGGGTGGCCAGCAGTGCCAGCAGCCGGCCCTTTCTCACCGGCTCCACGACCAAGCGATTGCCCTCCTTCGCCGCGCTGGCAGTATACCTGCCGGCGGCCGGTGAACCAGTCGCTACGGGTTTACCGCGTGTGGAGGTCTTTGCTTCAGCGGACAGCTCGGTGGCACTGGAGCTGGGCTCCGACCAGGAGTTGATCTCCACCACGGCCTACGAGGTCGACGCCATCGAGCGTTTCCAGGCCTTGCTGTCGAAGGATCTGCCCCCTGAGCCGGAGATCGCCAAGCGAACAGCCCTGACGCGCATCGGGCAGCTCGACGCTATCGTGCGGGGTGGCTCAGAGGGGGGAAGGGGGCTGCCCATCGGCAACCTGCCGAGCCAGTTTTTTCCCAATGTCTACCTCGACGTCCTGGATCGCTATGTGAAGGAGTAGCTGGGCGTGCACCACTATCTGCGCTATATGGACGACCTAGTGCTGTTTGCCGACACCAAGGCGCAGGTGCGCCAGTGGCGCGACGCGATCGAGCGCTATCTGAACGAACGGCTGCGCCTCGCCCTCAACTCCGGCTCCACCTGGATCAACCGCTCGAGCCACGGACTGAGCTTTCTCGGCCACCGTATCTTTCCCAACCTGATCCGCGCCTGCTCCCGGAGCCGCCGCGGGAGCCTGCGCAAGCTCTCGGGCAGATACCGTCAATGGCCGGCAGGCCGGCTCACCGACGAGCAATGGCAGGCCTGCCTCACCAGCCTGACCGGTTATCACCGCTACTTCCCAGGCGTCGGGCCCCTGCTTTACCCGCCCCCCGATGGCGGCGATACTGGGCACGGCTGAGGGGCCAAGGCGGCTCCAACCGGGTCAATCGGGGCGGCAGCTGGAACAACGAAGCGGCCGTTGCGCCAATCGCAGCAACAACGACCTCGGCAACAGGAACAACAACCTCGGCTTTCGCCTCCTGATTACGGTGGACCGGCAGCACCCGATGCAATCACGGTTGCGCGGGCCGTCCCCTGCACCGTCCCGGCGCCTCGGCCCGCACGGCTTTGGCCGTCGAAGCAAAGTCGCCGCCTCGGAGCTGGTAGCCAGAGCGAAGGTCCCGGGGTGGCGCATTTTTTCGGTCAGGCGCGGTCACCCGGGCTGCCGGTCAGCTAGAGACAGTCGATTGCGGCTGCGGTTTTTCGGCGGAAGGCGCTGCGCTTTGCCGCCCTGCGGGTTTCCGGCTGGGGAGTACGGCGGTGACGCTGGGTCAGTGGAAGGCGTTTCGCTCGTCACCCGAGGTGACTATGCTGGGATGGGTTCCATGTGATATCGCAGCGAGGGCGATCGTATGAGTGCAGTCGTGGTGCAACGGCACAGGTTCAGCGTCGACGAATACCACCGCATGGGAGAGGCCGGTCTGTTCGCCGAGGATGACCGTATCGAGCTGATCGAAGGGGAGATTGTCGACATGGTGCCGATTGGAGGACCGCACGTCTTTTTAGTGAATCGACTCACGCGGCATTTCGTGCATTGTGGTGGGGATCAGGCGGTGGTCAGTGTGCAGAACCCGATCCGCCTCTCCAACGATACGGAGCCGGAGCCGGATTTCGTGCTCTTGAGCCCCCGGCTCGTCTCGCCTACCAAGGTCCCGGAAGCCGCGGCGGCCCTGCTCGTTGTCGAGGTGGCCGGCAGTAGCCTGGATTACGATCGGCGCGTCAAGGCGCGGCTCTATGGCCAAGCGGGAATCCCGGAGTATTGGTTGCTCGATGTCGAGCACCGGACACTGGAGCGCTATAGCGATCCGAGCCCCCAAGGATATCGCCAGACCCGCCTTTTCCTCGAAGGGGAGAGCCTGCAATGCGAACGGCTTCCCGGTTGCACCCTTGATCTGGGTGAGCTGTTCGCCGAGGTGTAGTCAGAAAAGCGCAACGCCTTCTGCCATTCATTATTCCCACAGCCCCCGTGGGAATGGGTACCCGTGTCCGTATACGTGTACCGTCACGTATATGGCCTTTGACTTTGCCTTCCCACCGCAGCCCCTCCCGTTTTCCGCCCCGCCCGCCAAGCCTTGCCAAGCCTTGAAGCCTTGATACAACCGGGTCGGACCATGCTATTTTAATGATTAAACAGGAAAAAGCTCTGAAATCCGGCCAAGAATCTGGCTTAGAATGCGCATTTCGGGGCCAAGAACGTGCGTTTAAGGGGAGAAGAATCGCATGGCACGAGCCAACCGCCATCGCATGCCGGGACACGTCTGGCATATCACTCACCGCTGTCATAAGCGTGAGTTTCTTCTGAAGTTCGTAGAAAATTCGGGGCGCCGGCTGCAACGGCCGTTCGAGGCGGAAAAGCGAGACCAGTCGGATATCCTCAACCACACGGTCACCTTCGAGCCCATCCACCTGCTGCGCTCCCCGTCCTACAAGCGCGTGCACTTTGCCTGCTGTTCCGCTGGTCGGGCTTACGCTATGGTAAGCGTGTGCCACGTGTCTGGAGGGCATAGCCCGAATGGAAGCCCGAGCCTTGCGTCGCCCGTTCGGGGGCGTCGCCTCGCGCGGCTGTTCGACACTGCCGCCGCCCCGGCGGTTACGATCCCAGACGCTCCTGCGCCAACCCGGGGGCTTGGGCGAACGGCTATGCTAGCTTCGTAAAAGGGGGCGACCCTGGAAGTCTGAGACAGTGATAGGAGGGAACATTGATGAGAACCGCGATTCTGGCCATTGCCCTTGGAGCGGTGACGACGCTATCTCTCGGTGCCCAGTTGGAATTCATCGGAGAGCCCGCTATCAAGATCGAGATTTCCAACGGAGTCAGCTCGTCTTCCTCGATTGAACCCTTGGAAGCAAGGAGCTATAGGGCAATCGTTATTCAGGAAGGGGATCGATATTTCTGGGCAAGCAGGGGCAAGGGTCCAATGATCAGGGTGGAATCTGGAGATTACGTGACCTACGTAGCTGCAACGGGTGAGGGGTACATTCGAACACTATCGCCTGCTGCTCGTGATACGTTCGACCAGCTACCGGCTGAGACACAGGCTAAGGAATTTACCTACACCGAGCACTTTGTCCATCGGCTCGGGTCAACAACGTTTTTCGGCAGATAGCCGATCGCGCGGAGACGCTGAGCCTTTCGGCGGTATCCGAGTAGATCAACAAGGAACTAGCTCTCGCATTCGTCCATGGCCAGCTCCTTGGCTGCCCGCGGCACGCGGAGAGTAGCGACTCTGAGCCCCGCGACCTGGTGCTACCCCTCTCGAGCGTCGAATTGGGGGGTCATATCACCCAATCTCCAACAGGGACCTGCGCCGGGTATCATATGAGTGCGTGCAAATGCATCGAGAGGGGCTTCCAGGTGCGATCTACCTTCATGGCCAGAGCAGGCGGAATTGCGATCGTTCTTGCCCTCACCTTGTTGGTGGGGATGTCACCGTTGTGGGCGGCCGCGCAGCGACCCCTCCGCATCGCGGTGGTCGGTGCGGGCGCCGCAGGACTGACCGCCGCCGATGAGCTGACCGCGTTGGGGCATGAGGTCGTGGTGCTCGAGAAGGAGAATCGTGTCGGCGGCAAGGTGTCCTCCATCCCTGTTGGCGATATCGCCCTCGAATTTGGCGCGGTGCTGGTCACAGAAGACGATTATCCCATCACCCTGGGCTATGCCGAGAGATTCGGGATTTCCAGCGTCCCGGCGCCGGTCGGCTTTACGCTCCTCGACGAGTTCGGCACCAGGATCGCATTGCAGGATTTCCTGCAATCCCGCTACAGCGCGACAGAAATTGGGGCGGCCGAGAAGAATTACGCGGCAATGCTGGATCGATTTGCAGCCTTCATCGATGCACCCGGACTGCTCTCGGTTCCGGACGACCTGAGTCTACCCTTTTCCGAATTTGCCGAGCGCTATGGGATCGGCTTGGTGGAGGACTGGATGAAGGCCCTGCTGACCGGATTCGGCTACGGCTATTCCGAAACCGTTCCGGCGGGCTACTATGTCAAGTTCTTGCCGTTTCTGGTGAAACTCGGGCCCTCGGGGCTCGAAGCGGGGTCGGGTCGTATCTTTCCGGGGGGGTTTCAGTCCGTGTTCGATGCCCTCGCCGCCACCTTGGACGTGCGGCTCGATTCCGAAGTCACCCACATCCAGCGGCCCCCGTCCGGGTGCCCATACTGCCAGGTGCGCATCACCGTAAACGAGATCGACCAACATTGGTTTGACGCCGTCGTGATCGCGACCCCGCTCAACATTGTTCCCCGGTTTCTCGACGTGACTCCCTTCGAAGGATGGTTGTTCACTCGGATGCAATCGGTCCGCTATTTCGTCACCCTGTTCGCCGCCCTGGGTGTCGGAGAGGAGATCCTCTATTTCCGCGAGAACGCAAAGCCGAGTCGGATCAACCATGTCGGGGCGTTGGCCGTGCCGTACGATTTCGGGTCTATTGCGCTGGGCAATGCGTATCAGGTGGCAGAGCGAAATGCTTTTCCGCGGGCAGTCCAGACCGTTCTGGCGGAGGACATGCGGTCGGCCGGAGGCCGGTATCTTCTCGGCCTTGGCCAGAAGGAATGGCCGAATTACTTCCCCCATGTGGGACCGCTAGCCCTTAAGCTCGGCTTCTATGACTTGATCGACCGCATGCAGGGACACCGAGGAACGTACTTCGTAGGCAGCAGCCTCACCTTCGAAACGGTCGAGCATGCCGCCCGCCAGGCGAAGAGCGTGATCCTCGAACACTTCGGAGAGTAGCGTCAGGTAGGCAGCCGAGACAGAGGGCTCGGTGAGGAGGAAGTCGGTTTGAAGGGTAACAACCCGAAACTGCCCGTCTTCCTGGGTCAGGGGGATCTGGCCATTGACCGGCTCGTCGTCGCCAGCCGGCGGCGCTCGGCTCGGTGGGTGAGGGCGGATGATAGCAGATGATGTCCCGAAACTGGCAAGACCCCGCCGACTATGCCTTTACCCAGGGTCTGAATGGAGCCCAGTGGGCCTGGGAATTCTTGCGCCGCAACCCGGACTATCAGCGGGAATACGCCGCATTCCGCTCCACCTGGGACGAGCTGGAGACCGCCTACGGGCATCCGCCGCACCGCGATTTCACCGCCTGGAAGCAAGACCCTCGCGCCTATGCGATCGCCGATGATGGCGGCGGTAGCGACTGCCGGGTCGATCGGGACAAGGTGCTGATCGAATGTCACCTTGGCGCTCGTTGGGGCTTCTACAAGTTTCCCGTCGATCCTTCCGTGGACGACCCTGTGGGCGAGGGTCTGCTTACCTGGCGACCATTGCCCCAGGGCGTCGAGTTGGTGGGTCCGGAAGACCAGGTCTGGCTGGGTGACGATTCCTCCAGGGTCGCTCTGGGGTTCGATTTGTCGCAGTCACTTCGCGACCAGCTCGAAGACGCCCGGCGTTTGCTCGCCGTGCTGCGCCGCCAACGGCTCAAGCAGGGGCTGATGCGCCCCAGGACCGTCACTGATTGTTGCGAGGACTGGACCCTCTACCTTCGCCTGTTGGATGCGGATGCCGAGGGTGCGAGCCCTACGCGGCTCGGATCACACATCGGGCTCGACGAGAAGACCCTCGCAACTGCCGACGCAGAGGCATTTGCGTTGCTGAAAGGCGGCTACCGTCTTATCGCTGGCTTGCCAGGGCACTGAGGCCCTGCTGCGCTTGGCCTCAGTGATGTCGATGCTCACCCGGACCAGGCCGGCCGATTGGGTCATCTCGCCCAGCGAGAACACCAATCCCGGCACCCGGCCGACTTCATCCTTGACAGGCGTCAGGCTCCAGTCCCAGTAGGTGACGCCTCGCTCGGGCTGGTCGCCATACTGGATGCGACCCCCGATCTCGTGGGCAGCGCGACCGAGGAGGGACACCTTACTCTATACCGGGCGGGCCGGCGGATGCTGTTCACCATCGCCCGCGACATCAGTCCTCGCAATGCCAACGAGCAACATCAGTCCCCCGGTGCCGGCGGAGCAGATCGAGGCCTTCCTGCGAGACCACAGGGCCCGGCCACGTGCCTTCTGAGCCTCACTCTTTCCGGGGCCGATGACGGCGCAACGAGTCCGCGCCCATCCCGGGGAGCAGCCGGTGTCCCCTCCGGCTGCCGTTTCGAGGATAATCGGGCGGATTCCGGCTGACCTGGAGACCCGGTGAGATTCATCCACGCCGCCGATCTGCATATCGACAGCCCCTTGCGCGGGCTCGACCGCTACGAGGGCGCCCCTGTGGAGCGGCTGCGCACCGCCACCCGGGCCGCGCTGGAGCGGCTGGTCGATCTGGCGCTCTCCGAGGGGGTGGATTTCGTGCTGCTCGCGGGGGACATCTATGACCGCGACTGGCAGGACTTCCACACCGGGCTCTTCTTCCGCGAGCAGATGGTGCGCCTGGACCGCAGCGGTATTGCGGTCTTCATCGTCCAGGGCAATCACGATGCCCAGGGGGTGATCTCCCGCCAGCTGCCCTTGCCGCGGAATGTCACCGTCTTCTCCAGCCGCACCGCCCAGACCGAGCGTATCGACGAGCTGTCGGTGGCCATCCACGGGCGCAGCTTTCCGGACCGAGCGGTGGACGAGGACCTGGTGCCCTCCTACCCGGAGCCTCTGGCCGGCCTGTTCAACATCGGCCTGCTGCACACCAGCCTGAACGGCCGCACGGGGCACGACCCCTACGCGCCGACCGATGTTGCGACTCTAGCGGCCAAGGGATACGACTACTGGGCGCTGGGGCATGTCCATGCGCGAGAGAGGGTGTGCGAGGCACCACCCGTCGTCTTCCCGGGCAATCTCCAGGGGCGCCATGCCAAGGAGACCGGGCCCAAGGGCTGCGAGCTGGTCAGGGTGCAGGCGGGGCAGGTCGAGTCGGAATTCGTGCCCCTGGATGTGGTGCGCTGGAGTCAGCTCTCCCTGAGCCTGAGCAATGCGGACGGTCTTGAAGACCTGGCCGAGGCCTTCCGCCAGGCCATGGAGCCGATCCTGGCCGGTGCGGGGGACAGGCTCCACGCGGTGCGCGTCAATCTCGGCGGGGTCACCGGGCTCCATACGCTGGAGGCCGAGAGGCCGGGCACATTGGATGCGGCAGTGAGGGCCGCCGCCCAGGACCTGGGTGAGGCCGAGGTGTGGATCGAGCAGGTGCGTATCGACCTGGCGGCGCCGCTGGATCGCATCCTCGCCGCCGGGCGCCAGGATGCGGTGGGCGAGCTGGTCCGCCTGGTGGATGCCATTGGCGAAGACGAGGGTCGGCTCCTGGCCCTGGCCCAGGCAGAGCTGGAGCCCCTGCTTGGAGGCCTGCCGCCTGAAGTGGCCTCCGACGAGGTGCCGTCTCTGCAGGACCCGGGGGACCTTCGGTCCCTGCTGCGGGACGCCGAAGCGACCGTCTTGGCCCGGCTGGCCGCGGCTGGGGACGACGCATGAGGCTGGCGCGACTGTTGCTCCAGGCCTATGGGCCCTTTACCGACAAGGAGCTGGATTTCGGCGGGGTCGCCGATTTCCATCTCGTCTACGGGCCCAACGAGGCGGGCAAGTCCTCGGCCCTGCGAGCGATGACCGACCTGCGTTTCGGTATCCCCCAACGCAGCCCGGACAACTTTGTCCATTCTTACGGCCAGCTGCGCATCGCCGCGGTGGTGGTCGATACGCAGGGCGGGCGGATCGGCCTGGTCCGTCACAAGGGACGGGGTGCGACCCTGTCGCGCTTCGACCCGGATATGGGCGCCACCACCGCGACCTGGGAGGTGGGGCGCGACCTGGAGCTGGCATTGACCGGGGGGCTGGACCGGGAGGCCTTCGAGGCCATGTTCGGTCTGAGCCACGCGCGCCTGCGCGCGGGCGGCGATCGGCTGCTCAAGGGAGAGGGCGAGCTGGGCTCCGCGCTGTTCGAGGCCAGTGCCGGCACCCGCGGAATCGCGGCCATCCTGGCCGGTCTCGAGGCCGACGCCAAGGCCCTGTTCAATCCCCACGGCCGTGCCCAGAGTGCTGTCATCAACGGGGCGCGGCGGGAGCTGGAGGAGCAGCGCGGCCTCTGGCGACAGGCCCAGACTCGTCCTGCCACCTGGCAGGCACTGAACCGGGCCCACGAGCAGGCCCGTGACGACCTGGCTGAGATCGATCGGAATCTGGAAGGCCTGCGCCGCCGAGAGAATGAGCTGACCGAGCTGCGCACCGTCGAGCCCTTGCTCAGGGAGCACGACCGAGCGGCCGTGGAGCTGAACGGGCTGGCCGACGTGCCGGACCTGCCCGAGAGCGCGCGGGAGCAGCGCTTGGCCGCCGAGCAGGCCCTGGTGCATGCGCGCAGCGATCTGGAGGAGGCCGAGCGGGAGCTGGCCCGCACCACCCAGGCCTTGGACGCCCTGGTCATCGAAGAGCCGCTGATCGAGCATGCCGAGGCCATCGAGCGCCTGGTCCGGGACAGGGATGCGGCAGCCCGCAGCCGCGTCGAGTCTGCGCGTCTGGGGGTGACGGTGGAGCGTCTGGAGACGGAGCTGGCGGACAAGGCGGCGCGCATCGCCAGCGGAGGGTCTGTCGAGACCCTGCTGAAGTCGGTCCCCTCGGCGGCCGACCGGCTGGCCCTGGACACCCACCTGGCGGAGATCGGCCGTCTGGCCGAGCGATTGGATGGCTATCTCGAGCGCGCCCACGGCCTCGACCAGGGGGAGCCCGAGGATATTGCACCCGAGCGGGCCCCTCCCGATCCCCGGGCGCGACAGCGACTTCAGGTGGCGCTTGGCGATGCCCAAGCTCTCGGTGACCTGGAGAGTCGGGTCCTGGACCTGGATCAGGCTCGCGACGAGCTGGGGGCGCGTCTGGATCAGGCCCTTTCGGACCTGGGCATGGCGTCCCTCGGGGCCTTGCGCAACGCTCGGCCCCTCCTGGCGTCGCAGATCGAGGAGCCTCGAAAGGCCCTGCGCGACAGCGACGACCAACTGGGGAAGCTGGGTGACGAGGATCGGCTGGTAGCGCGCGACCTGGATGCGCAGCGGCTTCGCCGTCGCCAGCTTGCGGCCCAGGGCGAGGTGGTGACGGCCGAGACCCTGCGCCTGGCCCGGGAGAGACGCGATCGGGGCTGGGCCTTGATCCGCCAGGTCTATGTGGAGCAGAGCGGCTCGGCTGAAGCGCTGCGGCTGGAGTTCGACGCGGCGCGGCCGCTGCCCGAGGCCTTCGAGGCGGCCCAGATCGACGCCGATCGCCAGGCGGATCTGCTGCGGGCGGATGCGGCCCGGGCGGCGGGCTACGAGGAGTGCGTCGACCGAATCTTGGAGATGGAGGCGCGTCGGCGCGCCATCGCCGAGACCTCGGCAGGGCTCAGCGCCGAGCGTGACAAGAGGATGGCGGATTGGTCGAAATGCCTCGCCGAGGCGTGTCTTCCCGATCTCACCCCGGAGGCGTTGCGCGAGTGGCAGGCCGCCCGGGAGGGCGTGCTCGAGCTGGCGGCACGGCTCGAGCGTGCTCGCGCCGATCGCGATCGGCTGTCGGGGGCGATGGCCGACGCCGTCTCCGGCCTCTCCGCGGCCTTGCAGGGGCTGGACCAGACGCTGCAGAGTAGTGCTCTGCCCGCTCTGATCGAGCAGGCGAGTCGCTGGGAGCGGGCTGCCACGGCGGCCGAGGCGGAGCGGGCGGCCCGCGCCCGGGCCGAGCAGAGCCGCCGGACAGAGCGCGCCGCGCTCCAAGTCTCCATCGCCCAGACCCAAGCGGAGCTGCAGGCCCACCGCACGGCCGTCGAGGCCTGGCACAAGCGGCTCTTTCTCCCGTTGGACACCAAGCCGGAGGTGGTCAAGGCTCGTCTCGATGAGCTCGAAGGACTCACCCGACTGGCCGGCTCCTTGGCGGAGGCCAGGTATGGGCTGGCCCAGCAGCAGGCCCTGGTCGCGGAATTCGAGGCCCAGGCGTCGCGCGTCGCTGCCCTGTTGGGCGAGCCGCCGCCACCGCTGGCCGATGACCTTGCCGACCGTCTGCACAGGCGTCTCGCCGCATCGCGGGAGACGGCCCAGCAGGGGACCGCACTGCTCGATCTGCGCGAGCGAGCGCGAGCGAGCCGACGTCTGGCCGACGCAGAGCAGGCGCGCCAGTCCCAGCACTTGGCGGACTTGTGTGCCGCCGCAGGCGTGAACGCGCCCGGCGAGCTGCCCGCGCGCGAGGAAAGCGCCGCCTGTAAACGCCGGCTGCGGCACCGACTCGATGGTCAGCGCCAGCAGCTGGCGCAGGCGTCCGTTCGCTCGGAGAACGAGCTGCGTGCTTGCCTCGCCGACCAGGACCGTATCGCTATGGACGCCGAGCTGAGCCGTTGCCGCGAGGAGATCCGCCGCCTGGAGCAGGTGCAGCAAACCGCACGGCAGGCCGAGGAGCAGGCTCGGCGTGCGTTGGAGTCGATCGATACCTCCGATCATGCCGCCGCCGCGCGGGAGGCCATGGAATCGGCCGCCGCCCGCTACTGCGCCGCCATCCGCCCCTGGGCTCGTCTCCGGCTCGCCCACGCGCTGCTGCGTGAGGCGCTCAGCCGCTTTCGCGAGCGAGCACAAGCCCCCATGGTCGTGGCCGCCTCTCGTTATTTCTCGCTCATCTCCGGGGGCCGCTATCCGCGCCTGGTGGCCGACGAGGAAGGAGAGCAGCCGGTGCTGCGGGCCGAGCGCGAGGAGGGGGTGCGCATCGGTGTCAAGGCCATGAGCGAGGGCACCGCCGACCAGCTCTACCTGGCCCTGCGCCTGGCCGCGCTGGAGCTGCGCCGCGCCTCCCACCCCCAGATGCCGCTCGTGCTGGACGACGCGCTCATCACTTCCGACGACCAGCGCGTGTCCAATACCCTGCGCGCTTTGGCCAGTTTCGCTGAAGGCGGTCAGGTGATGCTGTTCACCCACCACCGCCATCTGATCGAGCTCGCACACAACGCCCTACGAGAGCGCGAGCTGGTGGTCCACAGTCTTTGACCCCAAAACCGCAGTTGGAACCGCCAAGACGCCAAGGGCACAGAGGCAGAGACGCACCGAAAGTGAAAGAACCAGCTTCACCCAACGGGTGATGACCGTTTCCAGGAAATTTCCTTGAGAAACTTGGCGATCTTGGCGCCTTTGCGGTTCATATGCTCCTTATCTTCGCCGATCGGCTTTCGGGCGGAGCCTCACCGAGATCGCGGCTGACCGGCGAGCCGGTGCTCGGACCCGGTATGGCGAGCTGCTGGATCGAATAGCCTTGGGCAATCAAGGCCGTCGCATGCGATCTGGACTAGGCCGTGAAGCCGAGGACGGCGGGTAGCCGTGCTTCAACCTAGAAACCGCAGTTGGACGGCCGCCAGGGTGCGACCGGCGTGGTGTCTGGCAAGGCACAACGAGGCGGAATAGTTCATCTATTCCAACGAGTTGTAACGCCGCCAGGCGCCGCGCCGGGCGTGCTCTGGTGGTCGTAGCGCCCCTCACCTCGCGGGTGAGTCCCAGATTTTTCAATATCGATCAGCAAAACAATCACTTGCTAGCCACTCGAAGCGGTCAACTGCGGTTTCTAGGTTCAAGGCTCTATGTATCGTTTGTACTCGTCTTCGAAGACAAGCTTGGTGAGGTCTGTGATGCGGTCGACGAAGAGCTTGCCGTCGAGATGGTCGAACTCATGCTGAACGACCGTCGCCGGAAAACCTGAGAGTTCCAGCATCGCTGGCTCGCCCTGGAGGGTGTCGAAGGTCACCCGGACATGTTGCGGCCTCTCGACGAATCCGCGCAGACCGGGCACCGAGAGACAGCCCTCCCAGCAGCCCGCCGTGGCCGGATCGATTACCTCGATTCTGGGGTTGACGAATACGGTCAAGGGCATCGGCTCAAGGGTGCCGTAGCGGCTCGCTCCACCCGGGATCTCGATGATCGCGAGGCGCACCGGCTCGTTGATCTGTGGAGCCGCCAGGCCGATACCCCCCTCATCCTTAAGAGTATCTCGCATATCACCGAGCAGCTGGCGTATCGCTTCGCTCCCGATTTCGTTTGGACGAAGGGGGCGCGCAGGAAGACGCAGGGTCGGATGCCCCATGCGGATGATGGTTCTGACTGCCATAGGCTGGATCGGAAGGAATACCTGGTTAGGCAGCGAGTGAGGCGACGGGCCTGCAAGGCGATTGCCCCTGTAGTCTGCGCCTAGCCTCCCATACGGTGCCGTCAGTCCCGGCTGTCAGCTCGTGCAGCGCGACGAGACGCCTACATCGCTTGCGCAAGATAAGTGCCCAATCGCATATCGGCAGTGAGAATGTGCTCGGTTAGCCAGCGTTCGAGAGACGCGATATGCTCTTCAGAAACAGATTCGTTTGCTTGAAGGATCTCTTCCTCCAGCGCCTTGGCGCCCTTGATCAATTCCTGGTGGTCCGCCTTGTGGTCTTCGATTCCCTCGTAACCGTATTCTAGCATCAGCCGCTCCTCATGACTGAAGTGCCAGACGGTGCAATTGATCAGCTCTTCCAATACCGCCGCCAGATATTCGGGAGACTCCCCCTCGGTGACGGCTCGATTGAGATTGTTGAAGATGTCTACGAGCTTACGGTGATCTTCATCGATCTCGTCGACCTCCACACTTAGGATGTGGCTCCAAACGAGGTTTTTCATAAGCCTTCTCCTGTTTGGAAATCAAACGCCGAGATGGAGTGGAGCGATACACGGCTCGTGCTCCACCCGAACGACAATGTGGGAAATATGGTATGACAGCTGCGGCCTGGTTGCTAAGCTTTTTTGGTCTACGGAAGAGCCGAAGTCTGGCGGAGTCCTCGCGCGCGAAGACAGGCATTTTGGGGCCCCCGCTGGCCGATCGGTCGAGCCTTGTCAATTGTTACGAATCGTTACATCGAGCGGGCGGGATTATCGGTCTTCCGCCATTCTTGGACAAGAGATGGGTGTAGAATGCCTGCCGTAACCGTTAGGCTCCTAGCGTCCGCGGGAACCGGCAGCTGGCTGCGCGCGGACAGTCTATCCTCGCGTTGGTCGCTTGGCGGGACTGACCCTGCTGGCGGCCAACCTGGCGCTGAGCGTGGCGATCGAGGCCGGATACCGCCTGCCCACGGGGCGGCAGCTGCGATCCCATCTGCCCAGGAGCTGAAGCGGCCGGACGAGTCGTCCATGCTACTCTACGATACGCTACTCGATTTGGTAGCACGTGATAACCCGCGACTACGCTCAGATCGGCCTTTGTTCTCAAAGGGTTACCGTCCGTACCCTCGGACGATGGTGGTCAGGGACGGTGAAGGAAATCTTGTCGACTATGATTCGATTGCCATCGGGGATAAGAAAGATCACCTGGAGATGACCAGAGTCAATCTGGGCTATATGCGTAGGCACTTTCCCGGTCGCTGGAGCCGGATATGGGCGCATCGCGTAGACTCGTTAGCGAAGCTTCTGGAGGCGAAACGATATTTCTCGGGGGTCGAGCTCGATGTCGTATTTGATGCAACAGAGAATCGATTTTTCGTTCGCCATCCGCCCGACGAGCACGCCTGCGGCAACCGAAGGTTGGGAGCTGTCTTTTTACACGCCTACAAAGCAAGTCGTGCGTTGTGCCGCTCTCCCACCCCGTCGTGCAGCGACCTAGCGGAGCGGATTGCCGAGCGAGCAACGTCGTTGGAGACCCGCGACTTGAGCTTTGATATTCGCGCCCTTCCGTTTATGCTCGAGAACCAACAGAGGCTGAACGGGTTTGGCTGGCTCACCTGGGATATGAAGAGCAATTCTGCCAGGCAGGGGGTTTACAACC
>Ga0210110_1000209_pt1 | contig 20596 bp, 15 predicted proteins | sample China_Galinas_PW_2_FD_184865 | JGI IMG/M metagenome (GOLD analysis project Ga0210110, IMG submission 184865) | Wetland microbial communities from San Francisco Bay, California, USA, that impact long-term carbon sequestration - China_Galinas_PWB_D1... | ecosystem: Environmental > Aquatic > Marine... | reverse complement strand
CCCCGCCGCTTCCGTGGCGAGGACTACTGGGCGCGACCGCTGGGCGGGTTCGGGGACCCCGCCGCACGGCTCGCCATTGTCGGTCTTGCCCCGGCCGCGCACGGCGCCAACCGCACCGGTCGGATGTTCACCGGTGACCGCTCCGGCGACTGGCTCTACGCCGCGCTGCATCGCGCCGGCCGCGCCTCCCAACCCGACGCGGTCGACCGGGTGGACGGGCTGCGCCTCATCGATGCCTACGTGACCGCCGTCGTGCGCTGTGCGCCTCCGGCAAACAGGCCGACCCCGGCCGAGCGCGACAACTGCCTGCCCTACCTCACTCGGGAGCTGGCGCTGCTCGAACGCTGCAGCACAATCGTCGCGCTCGGCGGCTTTGCCTGGGATGGAGTCCTGCGCTCCCTGCGGGAGTTGGGTTGCGAAACGCCGCGGCCGAAACCGCGATTCGGCCACGGAGCCGAGGCTCAGGTGGGTAGCTGGGCGCTGCTCGGCTGCTACCACCCCAGCCAGCAGAACACCTTCACGGGCAGGCTCAACGAGACCATGCTCGACGAGATCTTCGCGCGTGCAAGCGAGCTGACAGCGGCCTCGCAGGATCGCGCCGAGGTAGGTTAGGCGGCGATTCGATGAGGCGTGTATGGCTATCCGTTCCGTTCGTCGTCCTCGTGGCCGTCACCGGGGCCGGCTGCGGCTCTGGCGATTCCGAGCCCTCGCAGACGGCTGCAAGCACTCAGGGCGCCACCGAGACTCAGGCAGCCACGGAGGAGCTCGAAGGGAGCGCGCCGGCCGGCGCGGAGGCACGCGGCTGCAGAGGCGGGGGGGCCGATGTGAGCGATCTGCGCGTAACGGGAATCGATTGCGCCACGGGGCAAGCTGTCGCTGCCGTGTGGAGCGGCAACGCGAGCTGCGCCTCGCCGTCCGGCGGATCTCGCTTCGCCTGCAGCGTGCGCGGCTACCGCTGTCTCGGCGCCGCCACCGAGCGCGGCATCGCGGTCGGCTGCGCCCGTCCGGGCCGCTCGATCGCGTTCGTCGCAAGGCGTCGCTGACTAACGCGACCACCACTCCTAGAATGGAGTCAGCCCGGCCGGCGTAGCTCAGTTGGTAGAGCACTTCACTCGTAATGAAGGGGTCAGCGGTTCAAATCCGCTCGCCGGCTCTTAAAGGCCAGCAAAAAGCCTTATTTGCTGGGCAGCTTTTCGGGAGGGAACGAAAATATGTCCCCGATATGTCCCGAGATCTGGCTGCGCTGGGGCAATGATGCGCCTACGGCAAGCCCCCGCCAGATCCCCTTCGGGCATGTTTTCCGGGTCGAGCGCGGTCACGTAGGTAGAAGTGGTGTAGCTGGCCCGCTGTAGCCGGGAGGGCGGTTCTGCGGAACCGCCCAGAAGAAGTTCCGGCCACCGCGGGCCCCAGACTCGTCGTTGAAGGCTGATCAACCGGCGCTCCTTCGGCTTTCATTGCCTTGCTCCTCTGATTTCTCTGATCTACCTATGCTGCGAGGGCCGAGATCGACCTCCCCTTCTCACGAACCAGAGAATCGGCCCACGGAAAGCAAAATGGAGACCGAAGAAAGGGCGTAGTCGCTATAGGATCCTGCCGCCATGGCTGGGAACAGAGGGCGCGCTCGGGGCCGGCAAGGATGAGGTATTGCTGCGTACTGCTCGCCAGCTTTGGGGCGCTGGCCAGCGCGATGCCCGCGCCAGCGGTGGCGTTCCAGCTGGCGGAATTCACCCTGCGTGGCAGCCATAGGGTTCCGATCGCCTTCCAGCTGAGGGGGCGAACGGCGCGCCTGGCTACTGGCCGGACGCGGTACAAGCCACCCGTCTACTGGGGCATCGGGGTTGCCTACATCTCCTCCGGCAACATCGTCCGGGATCGCGTGCGGGCGCGCTTTGGCGGCCGCGGCAGGATCAACGTGAAGTTCAAGCAAGCGGGCAAGACGGTGCGGCGGACGCCGCCGCGCCACTGCAAGGGCTCGCCGAAAACCACCCGCACCGGCACCTTCGTGGGCACGATTAGGTTCCGCAGCGAGCGCGGCTTCACCGCGGTCGACGTGTCGCGCGCGCACGGCAAGTTGAGGACGGTTCCGCACTGGGACTGTGGCAATCGAAGGCCGCCGCCTGAGCGGGGAACGGCTTCCATAGATACGAGTCCCGCTGTGCTCGAGGCAAAGGGGGGTCGGCGTGGCAAGCGCGTCTATTTCCGTGCAGCCGCCGCCAGGGCGCCCGAAGAGAAGGGGGAGACGCTGTTTAGTGCCGGCCGTGTGGAGGTACGGCCGAGGATGCGCATCGAACGCTACGCGTTTGCGTACTCGTTCAAGGACAGCACTTTCGTTTTCGACCAGCCGCTGAACTTGGCGAGGATCGAGCCGCCGTATCCGTTCCACGGCTCCGCCGCCTTCAAGCGCGGGATCGCCGGTCCCCATTGGACCGGGTCCCTGATGGTGGAGCTTCTCGGCGCGGGACCCGTCCGGCTCGCGGACAACGACTTCTCCGCACGTCTGTACCGAGGCCAAGCCGAGGATAGCCCCGGCTACTGAATGCACTGAAGGAGGGGCTCTTCGGTGGCAAGCTCAAGGCTTGTCTGTCACCGAACCCGCATGGCAGGCTTGCTCGCCTGACCTTTCGATTGATCGTCAAGGTAGACGGCAAACTCCTCTTGCGCAGTGAAGCGGGGAATCGTCACTTCCGTGTCCCGAAACATGTCCCCAACTCTGCAGATCCGTACCCAACCAGACCGACCCAACTGGACGAGATCGTGCTCAACCGGGCCAGGTCGGGCTTGAATATCGCGTTCGTAGTGAAGGGGTCAGCGGTTCAAGTCCGCTCGCCGGCTCTGGAGTGGAATGTGCCTGCATGCAAGCGGAATCGGGCGCCGCCCCATGAGAAATGCGGGCTTCTACTGAGGAGGCCGCACCTGCGTCTGGCTACGATCATCAGATGACGACTGCGGCTGGATCCAGCGAATCCGCGGCTGTCGACGCCAGCGCCCGCGGGGTCACCACCATCGTGATCGCCGACGACCACACCGTGGTCAGGCGGGCGCTGAGGCTGCTGCTGGAGGAAGAGCAGGGCTTCAAGGTCGTCGCCGAGGCGGAGGACGCCGAGTCAGCAGTGCGATACGTGCGCGGCCACAAACCCACCGTGCTGATCCTCGATCTCAATATGCCAGGCCAGCCAAGCCTGGAGGCAATTCCCGAGATCCGCGCGGCGTCGCCGGAGACCCGAATAGTCGTCCTCACGATGCAGAAGGAGCCCGGATTCGCCCGCCAGGCACTCCAGCTGGGGGTTCTCGGCTACGTGCTCAAGGAGGCCGCCGACGACGAGCTGGTGCAGGCCGTGCGCAACGCCGCCGCCGGCGAGACCTACCTTCAGCCGGCGCTGGGTGCCCGCCTCGCGGCGGAACCCGAGTCGCCAAAACGCGACCTCAGCGAGCGCGAGACGGACGTCCTTCGGCTGATTGCCCTCGGGCACACCAATGCCGAGATCGCCGAGATGCTCTTCATCAGCGTGCGCACGGTCGAGACCCACCGCGCCCACATCCAGCAGAAGCTGGGGGTCAGCACGCGCGCGGAACTCGTGCACAGCGCCCTTTCCCGCGGGCTGGTTGAGACCTGAGACTTCCCCCAGCGCTTGACCGGCGATCGCTTGGTGTCAGCCCTGCCCGGTGGTGTGCGGCTCCGCACCCTCCCCCGACTCGGCCTCGGCGCCGTTGAGCGGGAGTGAAGCGGTGATGCGCGTCCCGGACCCCGGCCGCGACTCGATCCGCAGCTCGCCGCCGGCCAGCTCCACACGCTCGCGCATCCCCACCAGTCCAAAGCCACTTCGCTTCGCGGTCGGATCGAAGCCGCAGCCATCGTCGGCGACGCATACCTCCAGGTGACCGTCTATCTCGGCGACCTGAAGGGTTGACCTGGTGGCGCCGGCGTGCTTGGCGACGTTGTTCAGCGCCTCCTGGACGAGCCGGTAGGCGACCGTCTCCAACTCCGGGTCGAGACGCTCCCCGCGAACAGCGAGATCGGTCGCCAGCTCTAGCTCGGCGGCGCCCGCCACGCGGCCCGCAAGGTCCTCGAGGGCCGCAACCAGTCCGATCTGATCGAGGGTGGCGGGCCGCAGCTCGGTGATCAGCGCCCGCAACTCCTCGATGTCCCGACTCAGGTCGTCGACCACCTCGCGCACGACCTCTACGAGCTCCGGCGAGGCCCCCCGCTTCAACACCGACGCAAGCAGCACCCGCCGCGAGCCGAGCCCCTGCAACGTCGAATCATGTAGTTCGCGGGCCCAGCGTGCCCGCTCGCGCTCCGCGGTCGTCAGGCTGTGCCGCAGGCGGTCCTCGGTGACGGACTGCACGGTGGCAACGGCGGTCGCGGCGCTCGCAGACGCGGCAACCAACAGACGCCTGTCTTCTGCGTAGAACGCCGGGCCTTCCTCCAGCCGGTCGACCGCGAGGATCATCCCCAGTGTCCTGCCGTGGAACTGAAGCGGCGCCAGCAGGACCGCGCGTGCCTCGACGCCGATCTCCCGCACCGCCCGCACCGCCTTCTCCGGCGTCGAGGTCTCGAGGACCACATGACGGCCAATCGACTCAGAACCGGCCTCCCCGGCGGCAGCCACCACCTCGAGCCGCTCACCGTCCCGCAAGAGAACGAGCAACGACCGGGCACCGACCAGCGCCCGCGCCCGCTTTGCGATCGTCTCCAGGACCCGAGCCCGGTCTGTCTCCCCCCCCACCGCGCGGGCGATCTCGGTGGTTGCCTCGAGCCCATGGACTGCTCTCTCCAGCGCTTCGCGTTCCTCCTCCAACTGGCTGTGGAGGCGCACGTTGAAGATCGTGACCGCGGCCCATTCTGCGAGGATCGTCGCCGCCTCCTCGTCGGCATCGTCGAACTCCTTGCCCCCCGCCTTCTCGGCCAGGTAGAGGTTGCCGTACGCCTCGCCCCGAACGACGATCGGCACGCCGAGGAAGCTGCCCATTGGCGGGTGGCCCTGTGGAAAGCCATATGAGCGGGGGTGTTCACCGACGTTGCCGAGCCGCAGTGCTACCGAATTGCGAGTCAGCTCGCCCAGCACGCCCCGGCCGCGTGGAAGTTCGCCGATCGTCTCAGCGGTCTCGTCGTCGATGCCTGCATGGATAAACCGTTCCAGTTCGTGACGGTCGTCGTCAAGGATGCCCAGGGCCGCGTACCGGGCGTCGGTAATGTCGCGTGCGACATCGACCACTTCGCGCAGGACGGTCTCTAGGTCGAGCTGAGCAACGAGGCCACGACCGACATCGATTAGCCGGCGAAGGCGATGCTCATCCAACGCATCGCGGTCCACCGGTCAAAGATACCGGTGCCTCCGTGATTTTGGCTAGAGACACGGGTTCCGGGACTGCTTGAGACACGGATTCCGGGGATGATCGAGACCTTGCCGAACGGATGGGAGGGAATAATCGCCGTTGCGTCACCGAGAGGATGGGCGGGCCTTGGCAGGGCCACGTTGCTGCTGACCGTTGCCACAGCATTCCTGCTGTCGCTCTTCTGCACGGTGGTTTCCTCGCAGGGGCGGATCGTCGTGCGGGGCGCCCAATCGGGCTCTCACCTGACGCTGGCCGTCCGCGACAACAGCATCGTCGTCAGCGGCTACATGGCCCGGTCGAGGCCCGATGGGTGCCGCTTCGGGCGCCATCGCATGCTCGCCGTGTGCCCCCTGGCGGGCGTTGGATCGATGCAACTCGAAATGGGACCGTCGGGTGACCTCGTCGAGGTGGTGGACCGGCTCCCGGTCCCCCTCACCGTCCACCTTGGAGCCGGCTCCGACAAGTTCATCGGTAACGGCGAGCGCGACATCTGCTATCCGGAGGGAAGCCGACGCAACCGCTGCATCGGTGGGGGCGGAAACGATGTCTGCATCACAGGCCCTGCGAACACCGACTGCGTGGGCGGGCCCGGTAACGACTACTGCAAGGCTCGAGGAGGCAGCGACGGCTGCTGGGGAGGCCCCGGCCGGGACGTGTGCCGGATGGGGGCCGGGCAGGACGGCTGTCATGGAGGCAGCGGCAACGACATGCTCTACGGCGGCCGCAGCAGCGACCAGCTCTACGGGGGCGGCGGTCACGACTTCTGCGACGGCGGCCCCGGGGTCGGCCGCTCGCACGGCTGCGAGGCGGGCCCCCGCCGGTCGTCGACCAAGCCACTGTCCCTACCAGGCCGCACAGAGACTTTGCGGAACCATTCCGCACCTCAAAACCCGCAGGCGTTCGCAGGGGACTGAAGCCAGTCCAACGGGCCTCGATTTGAAAACGGAGGGGGTGGGATTCGAACCCACGGTACGCCAAAGGCGCACAACGGTTTTCGAGACCGCCCCGTTCAACCACTCCGGCACCCCTCCGGGAATCGGTCAGAGGGGTGATTCTAGGGGTGGGTGCCGCTAGTCGTTCCCAGGCAACGGTGGGCCTGTGCCGGTCCCTCGCCCTGCCGGGTGGAGAGCCGGTACGCACCGCGGTCCCAGAGCTCAAGGTCGCTGCGGCCACGGCCGATGCAGAACGCGTGCGGGATCGCGAGCAGACCCCATTCGGCCAGTTCTTCGATCGCCATCCAGTGCTGCTGCGTGTCCTGGCGATGGTGGCGCTGCTCTGGGCGGGCGTCTATCTGATCTGGCGATTCGGTTGGAGCGCCCAGGGGAGCAATCCGGTTCTCTTCGTGATGCTGCTGGTCACCGAGGTCTACGGAGTCTGGGCCCTCGCCACCATGACCTGGTACTCGTGGTCCAATCGGGCCGTCAAGCGGCTACCCGCGACGCCGGGGCGCAAGGTAGACGTCTATGTCTGCACCTACGACGAGCCGATCGAGGTCGTCGCGGCAACGCTCGCCGGCTGCCGTGCCCTGACCTACCCGCACACCACCTGGCTGCTGGACGACGGGCGCCGGGCGGAGATGGAGAAGCTGGCCACGACCGCCGGCGCTCGCTATCTCACCCGTCCGGACAACTCCCATGCCAAGGCAGGCAACATCAACGCAGCCCTGCCGCGCACCGATGGCGAACTTGTGCTGATGCTCGACGCGGACCACGTGCCGATGCCCGACGCCCTCGACGCGATGATCGGCTACTTCAACGACGATCGGGTGGCGCTGGTGCAGAGCCCACACGACTTCTTCAACCACGACTCTGTCCAGCACTACGTCGCCGGCCGTCACGAGCAGTCGTTGTTCTATCGCGTGATCTGTCCTGGCAAGGACCGGCACGGAGCTGCGTACTGGTGCGGCTCGGCGGCGCTGTTGAGCCGCCAGGCGCTGCTCGAAATCGGCGGCGTCGCCACCGAGACAATCGCCGAGGACTTCCACACGACGATCCGGTTGCAGCGACATGGCTGGATCAGCCATTACCACGACGAGGTGCTGGTACAGGGTCTTGCCCCGCACGACCTCGACGGCTATCTGCTGCAGCGAGATCGCTGGGCACGCGGCAACCTCGCCGTCTTCACCCTGCCCGAGTCCCCGCTGCGGGCCCGCGAGCTGCGGCCGCTGCAGCGGCTCTCCTACTTCGCGAGTCTCGCCGCATACGTGGCGCCGCCGATGCGGCTGCTGCTGCTTGCCACGCTTGGCGCCGTACTGTGGACAGGCGAGCTGCCGATGAAGGTGAGCGTTGCGGCGCTGGCGGCCCTGTGGCTCCCTTCCGTCTCGCTCAACCTGTTGACCGGCTCGGCGCTCGCGCGCGGCTATATGAGGGTCGGCGAGACAGCTCACTATGAGCTGATGACCATGGAGATCTATACGCGGGCGCTGCGCTGCGCATTCTTCCCGAGCCACACGGCATTCAAGGTAACGCCAAAGCAGGGTGGCGACGGAGGTGGGTTCGCGGCGATTCGCAAACTGCACCTGGTCCTCATCGCCGCGGTTGTCGTCGCCGGCGGAACGGCGCTGCGACTGCTCGACATCGTGGGCATCGGGCCGCTGCCCGACCTGCCCGGGATCGCTGCTGTCATCGTCCCATTGCTGGGGCTGATCGAGCTGCGCCGCATCCTGCGCACGCTGCTCGCCGTCGGGCGTCGCCAGCAGCGGCGCCAGATTTATCGTTTCGAGGGCGACGCCCCGGCCCACTGCTTCCTGGACGACGCCCACATCGGCGGTCGCCTCGTTGACGCCAGCGCCGCGGGCGTCGGGCTCGTGCTGGACACCGAGCTGCCGGTCGGCTCACGCCCAAGCGTCCTGCTCGAGTTGCGCGATGCAAGCGGCGCCGTGCACGAGGTCGCAGCCGAGATCGCGGTGCGCTCCTCCCGAATGGCGGACGGCCGCCACCTGGTCGGCGCCACGATCGAGGAGATCGACCCCGCATCCCGGATGTGGCTGATGGAGTGGTGCTACGTCGTCTGCAGCCACGAGCGGCTGCGGGGCCACAGGCCAGCGGAACCGGTCAGGAGCGCCTCTATCGAACTGCCGCTCGGCGAGCCCGGCTCGACTCGCAGAAGCGCAGAGTTCGCCTAGGCGAAGCCCGGAACGAGACTCGAACTCGTGACCCCTTCCTTACCATGGAAGTGCTCTACCAACTGAGCTATCCGGGCGGACCGATCAACTCTAGCGGCGCGCCGCTCGAAGCGATCAGGAGGACGGGACAAGCTCCGCAGCGGTGATGCCGCCCGCCTCCCACTTGCCATCTTCGCGAACCATCCGCATCCGGTAGAGCTTGGCTCCCGGAGCGGGGAAGATCACGTAGCCGCGATCGGCTTCCACCCGCAGCTTTCGATCAGCGCGCTTCGGCTGGACGAATCTTCTCCGTCGCCACCACCGCCACAGCCCGCCACGAATAGGGACGGGATCGCAGCGAACGAGCCCTGTTCCAACTCCTGCCCATGTCCGGCGACGTCCTAATGGCCGGCTTGAGGCCAGATGTGATGGGACGCTCCACGATCTTCCTGCGTCTTGTGCGTGATGAAGGACTCGCTCGTGCGCTCGTCGCCGGCTCCAGGTGCGCCTGCGCTCCAAAACCTGAGCAATCTCACCGACGTCGCTCCACTCGTGCTCGGGGTGACGATCCTCGGCTGCCTTGCGGGAGTCCTTTGGGCCACTTACCTGCGGCGGCGCGACTGGGCGTGGACAGCCGGTCTGCTGGGTCTGGCGCCCCTTGCCGTCAGCGTGGCCGTGCTCCTCGCGGACGTGTTGCCGGCGCGCGACGCAGCGGCGCTGATCGGGTTCTCTCTGGGCCTGTCGGCCGGCGCTCTGGGCTGGGGCATCTACCTGAGGCTGGAGGACCGCCGTGCCGGCGGCGACCGGGAAATCGCCGTCTCGGAGCGGCGCGGCCTGCTCGACGTGCTGCGCCGCAAGTGGGCCGAGCGCCCGATGGCCAAGCGGCTGCTGAGGGAAGGTGTCCCGGTCGGGAGAACAACGCGCGGCGAGCTGGCGATGGTGGGGCGCGGCAGCGACCAGTCCGGCCGTCATGTGCTGATTCCAGGCGCGACCGGGGCGGGCAAGACGACCTCCCTTGCGGCGCTGCTCGTCGACTATGTGGCGAGGTCCGGCTTTGGCGCGGTCGTGCTCGAGGCCAAGACGGATCGTGGATTGCGTGAAGCCGCCGAGTCGGCTGCGCACAAACGCGGGGTTCCCTTCTACCTGTTCTCTCCGACTGGCCCGAGCGGTTACGACCCGCTGGCGCACGGTTCGGTCGACGAGCGCTCGGAGCGGCTGATTGCGGTAGAGAGCTGGGGCTCGGGAGACGCTGACTTCTACCGGCAGGCGGCCTCCCCATTTCTGCGCCTCGTGCTGCGGGTGCTGGACTCGACCTCCAAGCCGGTGACCCTCTCGACCGTCGCCTCGCATTGCGACCCCGACGAACTTGAGAACCTGGCGCTCTCCAGCGAGAACTCGAAGGTGGTCGGGGAGATTGCCGCGGCAGCCGCCGCGGGGCTGCGCACCGATCAGTTGCGGGCGATAGCCGGGCTGCGGGCGCGGCTCGAGAACCTGGCGTCTTCGGACTTTGCCCAGTCCTGGCTCGACCCCACTCGAGAGGGGACGTCGATGTTCGACCTTCGCGACGTGATCAGGCAGCGCGGGGTCGCCTATTTCCGGTTCGACACGGACCGCACCGGGAACGTGGGACGGGCGATCGCGCAGATGGTGCTGCTCGACCTGGGCGCGGCGGCGAGCGCCTGGATGGGCGAAGGCTCCGGCACGTTCGTGGCGATCGACGAGTTCGGCGCCCTGGAGGCGCCGGCGCTCGACCGCCTGTTCGCACGTGGCCGGGCGGCGGGGTTCAGCGTGGCGGTCGGCACCCAGACGCTTGCCGACCTGAGGGCCGCGGGCCCAGCGGTGCGTGAGCGGATCGGAGCGACGGTCTCGGGGATCGTCTGCCATCGGATCGGCGAGCAGGGCGACGCGGAGTGGGTTGCGGAGTTGATCGGAGCCGTGCCTACGTGGCAGAGCACGATCCGCACCGATTGGCTGGGTTGGCCGACGTCGCATGGGACGCGAACCCGTGGCTACCGGTTCGAGGTCAACCCATCGCAGCTTCAGCGATTGCGTGCGGGCGAGGCATACGTCGCCCAACTGGATCAAAGCGCTTCTCGGCGTGCAGCTCGAGTGCGGGTCGTGCCCGCATGGGAGCGATTGGCGACGTCGGGACACACAGGTTGGGCGAGCAATGGGGCCAGAGGGGTCCCGGAAAGAGAGGTAGGAAGATGAATACGGTGACGCTGATCGGGGCTCTCACGAGAGACCCCGAGCTGCGGAAGCGTGGAGAGAGCAAGGTGTGCGATATCCGCGTGGCCGAGAGCAACGGTCGGAAAGACTCGCCGCTCTTCGTCAACGTTTCGGTATTTGGGCGTCAGGCGGAGATCTGCAACGAGTATCTGTCCAAAGGACGCCAGGTGGCGATCACCGGGCAACTGCGCTTCCGCGAATGGAAAAACGACGAGGGCCAGAAACGGTCGGAGCACACGATCGCCGCCGATCGCATCGACTTCCTGACGAGTAGCGGCAAACGCCGCGGCTCCGACGGAGGCGACGCGAGCAAGGGCTCTGGCAACGGAAACTCCTAGGCCTAGATGGTCCGTCCAGAGTGGCCCGGTATCCAATAGCGCCGGGTCACACTGGCGACTACTCTGGCTTCAGGGTTGGGGTTTTGAGGATTTGCCTATGAGAGCACTTTGTTCGGCAGTCTTGAGGGTGAGGTTGTGATGGAGGCAGCCTCCGCTATCCGCCTGCCAGCGCAGATGCGCATGCGCCGGTTCGAGCGCGAGTGCGAGCGACTGCGCCCGCTCGGCGAGGCCTACGTAATGCGGCGGTTCGGCGGCTCTCTGAGCCGCGCCGACGCCGAGGACGCCGTCTCCGAAGTTGTGATTCGGCTGCATCGCCGGATGGTTGACGGCCGGGCGCCGCAGAACCTGCGCGCCGCCTTCTTCACCAGTGTTCGCAACGCGGCGATCGACCAGCTGCGCTCGCGCTCCGCGCGGCCGACCGTTGCCCTGGAGGCGGCGGCCGACGCCCCAACCGATCGGGCAATACCCGTCGAGTCAGCCGAGGAGCGCGAGGACGGCGTGCGATTGCAGGAGGCCCTGGCGCGGATGCGCACCAACTACCGCGAGGCGATCGTCCTGCGCTTTGGCCTGGGGATGACCGTGCCCGAAATCTCGCGGCACCTGAGCATCAGCCTGCCGGCGGCAAAGAAGCTCGTGCTGCGCGCGAGCCGCCAGATTAGAAAACGGCTTGAATCGATCGAAGACGCAGAGTTCTGCCCACAGATGAGAGAGCTCGCTCAGCAGTCCCTCTTCGAGAAGCACGCCAGCGGGCTGGCGAGCGAGACCGAGGCCGAGATCCTGCGGGCCCACTTTTCACACTGTGGATCCTGCCGCTCGTTTGTGGCAAGTCTCCACGACAGCCTGCACGAGCTCGGCTCCACTGCACTGCTTGGACTCACGGCCGTCGAGGGGGCGGGCAGAACCGGCCTGGTCGACCATCTGGCAGTCTGGGCCGAAGCTGCCTCGAATGTGGCGCACGCCGGTGTCGACAAGGTCCGGCAGGCAGCTTTCAAGCTCGGCGCTGTCGTGCAATCCGGCGATGGAGCCGCGGGTGGGGCCCTGATGGGAACCGGGCAGAAGGTCGTCGCCGTCTGCACCGCGGGCGCCGCCGCCACGGCAACCTGTATGGCGACGGGAATCGTCGGACCGGGAGTCGCCACCCCGCTTACTCCGGGACCTAGCCACCGAGACCCTCACCCGGCGAAGGTGAAGCACGTCTCCGAGCCCGCGACCACGGCACCCGTGGCAGCACCAACGCCCGCGCCTCCAACGCCGCAGCCCGCAGAGCGCTCTTCAAAATCGGCCAAGGGCTCTTCATCGACGGCTCATCGGGCATCTAAGCCAGCTTCCACACATCGCAAGGCCAAGACAGGCAGCAGCCAGCCACAGCCATCGGCGGAACACGGCGAGTTTGGCTTTGAGGGCTCCCCCGCCCCCGCGCCAGAACCTAGTTCGGCGTCCACGCCCTCGTCGTCCGAATCGCTGAGCTCCGTCTCCGAGCGATCTCCGAGCACGTCCTCCTCGCCCAGCGGTGGAGGCGGCGGGTCGTCGGGTGGCGGTGGCGGTGGGGGCGGCGGCGGCTCCGGCGGTGGGGGCGGCGGCGAGACCTTCGGTTTCGGCGGCTGATCCGACGATCGGATCACACACGCCGCTACCCACATAGCAGCCCGACGGCTCGGGGTATCGAACTTTGGGGTTCCCCCGTCACTTTGACGAGGGAGCAATCCGATGGGACGCAATGAACACGACGTGTTCGTCCTCGGCGATGAGACACTGGTCGCCGAGCCGAATAGCACGGCAGACGCCAGTCTGGAGGGGGACGGTGTCGCGCGGAACATAGACGCGGAGTCCGTCGATTCACAGTCATATGTGACACCGACAACGATTCGCAACCGCGCGACACCCGTTCCTCGGCGCCTTGCCGTGCTCGGCCTGAGTGTGGGTGCAACGACCGTGATAGGCGTGTCAGTGCTCAGCACGGGCGGTAATGGTGATCCTCCACCTCGCCCACAGCGATCGACGTCATTGGTGTCATCGCCGCCCCTGCCGGCGACGACCCGGAGAGTGACAGCGCCTTCCCCGCCGTCACTCCACCGTGCACGCCATCGGAAGCGACGCGCTGGAGCATCGGAGCGCAAGGTAAGGAACCACCACAGTCGAACGCCGGAGCGCGAAACCAGAAAATTCGAGGCGCCTGTCGGCTCAACTGTGACGGTTCCCCCTTCGGTCCCGCCGGCGCCGTCGCCAGCTCCCATGACGATCCCAGCCCCTCCGACACCGTCACCGTCTCCCCACGGCGGTGGCGGTTCGGGGGGCAGGGAGGAGTTCGGTTTTGAGCGGTAACGCTGGAGGTCGAAGCCGACGCACGTCTGGGCGCCATGTTTTCGACCCTTAGCGACGCCGGAGAAAGCGTGCGGGTGGCCCGCCTCCGAGCGGCGGCGCCCCGCTACGTGGCAATCGCGGTCCTCGCGGTCCTCTTGCTTCTCGGCCTGCGGGCCCTGATCTGGCCTCCGAAGCCAGGCAGCGCGTCGCTGCCCACGCAGGCCGACCTGCCCAGCCGGAGCTTTGCGCTGCAGTTCGCTCGCGCCTACCTCACATACGACGCCAACCGTCCCGGCGCACGGCTGCGCGAGCTGGCGGCCCTCGTGCCGGCAAGCCTCGATCGATCCGCGGGGGTGTTCGCCCAGTCGGGCAGTCAGAGAGTGCTCTGGGCGCAGATCGCCTCCGACCAGCCCGCCCTCACCGGCGGAAGGGTCCTCACCGTAGCGGCCGGTGTCTCAACCCAGGCGCTCCCCGTATACCTGGCGATCCCGGTGCGCCATCCCCCAAACCGTCCGGTATCGCTCACCGGCTATCCAAGCTTCGTCGGGGCGCCCCTGGTGGATACTGAATCCTCCGCGCAGTCATACGAGGACGTGGCCACCGAGGCCGTCTCCGAAGTCGTCACCCGCGTGCTGCGCAACTACCTGGCCGCGTCGACGGCCAACCTCAGAGCGGACCTGACTGACGACGCGGTGGTGACGCTTCCGACCGTCTCCCTGCGTCTTGAGCGCTTGGCTCAGCTGGTCTGGCTGGGCGGCGCCGGGTCCGGCGCGGTGCTGGCAACCGTCACCGCCCACAACACACACGGTGTGAGCTACACGCTCACGTATGAACTGGGAATCGTCGACGGTGAACGGCCGTATGTGAGCTTCATCGAGGTGATTCCAACCGGGAGTTGAGCCTATGAACGAGTTGAAAGGGGGTAGGAAATGAGAGGTAGAAAAGTCGTCGTCGCAGCGGTCAGTGCGATGGTCCTGGCAATGTTTGGCACAGCTTCGTTCGGGTCATCGAGCTCCACGATCCCGCCGTTCGGAGTGGCAACGGCCGAGGCTGCTGTATCGAAGTCGGCAGCGGGGGGTTCGGGTGGAGGTGGCGCAAACGCCGCGGGCCAGCGATTCGGAACGTGGCTGAGCGACAACGCGGTGCCGGTGCTGATTGCGTTCGCCGGTTGCGCATTGGTCAGCGTACTGTTCTCGCGCAATCTCGGCGCGGGCGTTGGCATCGTCCTAGTCACACTAATGAGTCTGATGTTCCTGCTCGCACCCCAGTCGATTGCCGCGTTCGCCAAGGGTGTGGCAAACATCATCTTCTGACCGAGGGCAATGTCCTCTGAGGCTCCACGCAAGGTGGTGCGGTCGTACCGATCGGTGTTCCGGGGCCGCTGGCGGATCTACAGGATCCAGAACTGGCGGGTGCCGCTGCCCGGCGGCCTCGAGCTGCGCAGCGTCGGCTACTGGGTCGCCTGCCTGGGAATCGTCGCCGGGCTGGGTCGCGTCCCGCTTCTGTCAAATCTGCTCGGCACGCTGCCGCAATCGTTCCGCCTGCTCGCACTGCCGCTGGTGGGGGCCTGGGTTCTCTCGCGGTGGGAGGTGGATGGCCGGGCCCCGCATCGCGCCCTGTTCGGAATCGTCGGGTGGTGGCTCCGGCCCCGGGCCGTCGCCGCGTTGCGACGGTGTCCACGGGTGGGGAGCGTGGTCGTCCCGGTGGGGCAGGTTGCGATGGCGCCTGACCTTTACGGGTCGCGCTATCCGCGGGGTCGCATCGTGGGGCCGGCGACGCTGCTCCTGCGCTATCCGGTGCGCGTGTCGCTCGAGGGCATTCCGCTGAGCGCACGACTCAACCGGGACCAGCGGCTCGCGACGGCGAGACGGTGGAGATTGCGGCCGGCGGGCGGTTCCGCGCTGCACCGCGGAAAGACGCTCGCGGTGCCGCCCGGGCGAGAGGTGATATTCGAGGGTGGGTTGGAGCGCCCGTGAGGCCGCCCCACTATTTCTTCTGGGGCAATCTGGTGCTGAGGACCCCGCGCGAGGCGTGGGCCGTCTACGAGCTGGAGGGCCAGAGCTATCCGGGCCTCTCCGACGGGAGAAAGATCGAGGTGGGCGAGCGCCTGGAGGCGCTCGCCTACACGATCGGCTCGGACTTCCAGATCCTGCGCATCTCCCGCACCTTCGATGCCGATGCCTACGTTCAGCGCGCGCTCGGCACGCTCGACGCAAGGCACGGCCAGCGCGAGCGCTTTGAGCAGCACCTGGCAGAACACCGGTCGGAGTTCGAACGCCGCGAAGTGCTCCGCCCCGAAATCTTCCTGGCGGTGAGGCTGGTCCCGGGAGCCGCAAGGCGAGCGTTCGGCGGCCTGTTCGACGTCGGCACGGGGATCTGGGACGCCCTGTCGGAGCGCCTGGGCCTGGAGGAACCTCGAGGCGTTGGCAAGAGACAGGTCGCGGCAATGCGCCGCGAAGAGGAACAGGTCTTCGAGCGGGTGCTCGGCTACCTGGAATGCACACGGGCCGGAGCCCAGCAGCTGGCCGGACTGATTCGGCGCGCGTACACCCGGGGGCTAGGCGAGCCGGACGGAGAAGGGGCCTTCGCCCCGCAGGCGCTCAGCTTCCTCGATCCGGACGGTGAGGAGCGCTTCGAGCCGTACGGGTACGACCTGCTGCGCCTGCACGAGAGTCGCGTCACGGTGGACCGTCGCTCGCTCATCATCGACTCCGAGCGTGGCCGTGCACACCAGGCGGTGCTGGTCGTGGGCGCGATGCCCGACGAAGCGATCGTCCCCGGCCCGGCCGCCGAGCTGATGTTCGCGCCGCTGGAGGTCGGCTTTGGAGTCGACGCGACCCTCTCCGTCGAGGTGGTGGACAACCGCGATGCCCGCAAGGAAGTCGCCAAGCGAAAGATGGACGCCGACCACATGGCGCGCGAAGAATCCCACGGTGAGCATGGGCCCTCGGTCGAGTCCGCGGAGCGACCGGTGGCCGCCCGCGAACTAGAGGCGGTCCTGGGCGGCGGCGACCGCCCGCCGCTCCTGCGTACGGCCTTCACTCTTGCCGTCTCGGGCCGCGACGAGGAGGAGTTGGAGGACCGGGTCCAGCGACTGCGCGAGAGCTACGGGCGCGTGCAGCTCCACCGGCCCGGCGGCGAGCAGCACAGGCTCTTCATCTCCTCTCTACCGGCCACGGTCTTTCCGCTGCCCGAGTACAAGGAGCACCTCCTGCCCGACCAGCTCGGCGCGATGGTGCCACACGCGATCTCACACGCCGGTTCGCGGATCGGTCCCTACCTCGGCCACACGCTGACCGGCTCGCGGCAGCCCGTCCAGTTCGATGCCGCCGAGGCATGCCAGCAGAACAGGCCACCGACCTGCCTGTTCACCGGGGCGCCGGGCTCCGGAAAGACGATCGCGGTCCAGCTGGTGGAGTGGCAGGCCTGCCTTCAGGGCTCGACGATCGTCGACATCGATCCCAAGGGAGATCACCGGTTCGAGGGGCTGCCCGGGATCTCCGAGCGGATCGAGACGGTGGAGCTCTCCGGGCACGAGCGCTACAGCGGCCGCCTCGATCCGATGCGGATCGGATCCGACGAGACGCGGGAGGACCTCACCTACAACTTTCTGGTCTCGATCCTCCCCACCCCGGTGAAGCCGGAGTGGCAGACGCAGCTGCGGCTTGCCGTCTCCGAGGCCTCCGCAGCCGGGGCGCGCAGCTGCGGAGAGGTGCTGGAGAGGATGGCCGGCTCCGGAGAGGCGGATGCTGTTGAGGCCGCTCGCGCGGTCGAGGTCCACTGCTCGAGTGGGCTGGCCAGGCTGGGGCTCGGAACGGCAAGGACCGAGCTCGCCGACGTCGGCGACGCCCAGGTTGTGTCGCTTCGAATTCGGAACCTGACCCTGCCGCTGATGGGAACGGCGCGCTCCGAGCTCCTCGAGGAGGAGCGAACGAGCCTTGCCGTGCTCAGGCTGCTCGCGGCCTACGCGCTGCGGCTATGCGCGACGGACACGTCACGGCACTCCGTCCTTGCCATGGACGAGGCGTGGGCCCTCACCTCCGACACGCAGGGTCGGGCGCTGCTGGAGCGCATCAGCCGCCTGGGCCGCAGCCAGAACATCACGCCGATCCTCGCCACGCAGATGCTCGGCGACACGGCCGAGCTCGAGCCGCTCGTGGGAACGCTTTTCGCGTTCGGGGTCGAGACGGAGAGCGAGGCCCGCAAAGCGCTTTCCCTGCTGCGACTCGACGACGACGACGAGATGGCGGTCCAGCGGCTGCTCGGATACCGGGAGGGCCGCTGCTACCTGCGGGACTTCACCGGTCAGGTGGTTCCGATGCAGATCGACCCTCCGCCGTGGCTTCTCAAGGAGCTGGACACCACGCCGCATCCAGGCAACGGCGACGGCCCTCGCGCCGGGGTGCCCGAGCCGACCGAGGAGCACCCCGGTGCGCCGGTGGCCTGAGAACCGTTGGCCGGCCCTGTGCCTGATTGCGGCGGCGGTGTGGCTGGTGCTCGCCTGGGCGGCGCCCGAGGCCGGCGCGGTCAGACGCGGCGGAGGCGGTACGACGGGTGCCTCCAAAGGCGAAGGTGGCCAGCCGCTGCCAGTGACGGGAAACCTTGATGCTCTGACCAGCGCCAAGGAGCTCGGTGCGGCCGGCCAGGTCGACCCGATCACGGGCCTCGGGCTGCGCAATCCGGTCTGCGACCGGCCCGGCGAGATCCGCGCCCGCCAGACGCGCGTGAGCTGCCAGGCGAATGGCACGCCGGAGAGTCAGTACCCGGCCGCCAACTACGGGTTCGACGTCTTCATCGACACCGGGATCGACGCCCCGACGGGGACGTTCGCAAAGGGCTTCGTGATGATCCTCAACGGGCTCTGGCTCGGCTTGATCTTCGTGCTGAAGCTGGTGCTCGAGCTTCTGGGCCTTGCGTTCGGGCTCAACCCCTTTGCCGACGGGCAGGCGATGAAAAAGGTGGTGGCTGCGCTGAGTCGCATCTACCGGACCATCACCGACCCGTGGCTCAGCGCGGCGATCGTCGCCGGGGGGATCTGGTTCGCCTACAAGGGCCTGCTGCGCCGCGAGCTGGCCGCCGGAATCGGCGGCACCCTAGCCGGGGTCGCGATGCTGATCCTCGGCCTCTGGGTCGTGCACCAGCCGGGGGCGTCGGTGGGGCGCCTGGCGAGGCTCTCGGACCAGGTCGCCGTGACGGCGATCAGCGCGCCGCAATCCGGGCGCCTGTCGCATCCGATGGGCACCTTCGCCGAAGCGATGTCGCGAACCTGGTCGCGGCTGGTCGAGGTGCCGTTTGCGGGTCTCGACTTCTCCGATGTCCGTTGGGCGCTTGGCCGACCGCCGGCAGAGGCGGTGAAGCGAGCTGACGAAAAGTTCTGCGACGACGTCGGGGCGCTGACGCTGCTGGCAGAAGTCGCGAACCTCGGGAACGACGAAGCGGCGGGAATCTGCGAGAAGCTCGCCCGCAGGCGCTACGGGCAGCCACGCCGCGTCATCGACCTCTACCTCCGGTCTTCACCGGGGAGCCCGGCGCGGAAGGAGCTCTGGAACTACTTCAGCAAGGACGAGGGCGACACCTACGGAGCGAAGGTGGCGGCCCAGGGCGGGGACGGCGTGCTGACGCGGCTCTCGATGCTGGCGCTGTTCTCGCTAGGCCTGCTCGGCGCCGTGCTGCTCCTGGCATGGCTGGCAATCCGGCTGTTCACGCAGGCCGCGATCGCCTTCGTGCTGCTGCTGGCAGCTCCCTTTGCCGTGTTCTTCCCGATGCTGGGCGAGTCCGGGCGCGCCGCGTTCAAGACGTGGGGACTGACGTTGATCGGGGCGACGGTGGCAAAGGTCGTCTATGCCGCCTTCCTGTCCGTGGTGCTGCTTGGGATGGCGATCTTCGGCAGCCTCGGTGACGCCACGGGGTTCCTGCTCGCATGTGCGTTCGCCTGGGCGGTGTTCCTGAAGCGAGTCAGCCTGATCGCATGGATGAGCGTCGGCGACGTCGAGGGCGGCCGGGCCATATCGCCTGTCGTCCAGATCGCCGCTTACGCGATGGGCAGGCGCCTGACGAAAAGCGTCAGCGGCACGGTCTTCGGCACCGGCAAAAGGACGGCTCAGGCGTTCCGGCGCGAGCGCCTCGACGGGGACCCCTCGTCGCGCGCCAGCACCAAGCGAAAGCTTTCGGAAAGCGCCCGGGGCCTGGCGGACGTTCGGTTCGAGGAGGCCCGGCAAACCGTCTCAAGCTTCGGGGGCGCCGCTGCGGCACGCGGCTCGGCGGCAAGTGGCGCAGTCGGCGGAGCGAACGCGGCGGCGGCATCCGCATACGCCGCCGAAAGGGATACCGCTGCCGCGAAGGCAGCCAAGGGCGACCGCAGAAAGGGCGCCCGGGCGCCGGAGAGAACCACCGACAGCGATCGCCAGCGGTACGAGCGAGCCTCGGAGCTCCTGCAGCGCGTCGGCGACAACGAACGCAGGCTGGGTCGCCGCTGGACCGACAGGGACCTGGAGAGATTCGCCGCGGAGGACCGCGAGCTGCTCGCGAGCTCGCGCGACCCGGCCGACCACGCGCACCGGGTCGGCCTCGACCGCACCCAGTTCGAGAGTCTGCGCGGCGAGGACCGGGAGCGGGCCGAAGAGGCGATTGCAAAAGCGACCAAGCGGGACCGCGAACAGCTCGTGGCCGCCTCGGAAAGGCCCGAGCGTGTCGTGGGCAACCGCCACGAAACGGTGGACAGGGCCCGCCGGGTAACGCAGGAAGCCGCCAAGGGCAAGCTCAGGAAGAGCAGCGGCCAGTCCGTGGAAGGGGGCGGCCGCAAGCCGGAACAGGGCGCCGCAGGAAAAGCCACCGACGACGCCGGCCAGGACCAGGTGGTCACCCCAGAGCACGTGCGCCGCCATCGACGCGAGGCGGCGAATCGAGCTCGCCGCCGCCACATGAGCCGGGGGACCTAGGGCGTGGAGCAGACCACTCCAGGACGGACGATGCTGTTCGTTGCCGTCTCGGCGGTGCTTGTCGCGGCGGCCATCGCGCTTCGCAGTCCGCCCGACTCGAGCCCCCCGAGCGGCGTTGTGCGCCCGCCCCAGGTGGATGGCGGCCCGGTTGGCTCGGCGCGCGACGTCGTGGCACAGCTCAACAAGAGGCATACCGAGGTGAAGGCCGCCGCGCGGCGCTTTCTCACCGCCTTTCTTCGCTACGAGGTCGGTGACCTGAGTGAGCCGGTGCGCCGCGCGCTGCGCGGCACCGCGACCCGGCGGTTCGCGGATCGGCTCTTGAGGCAGCCGCCGCGCCGCCCTGCGGCGGG
>Ga0210110_1000206_pt1 | contig 20750 bp, 18 predicted proteins | sample China_Galinas_PW_2_FD_184865 | JGI IMG/M metagenome (GOLD analysis project Ga0210110, IMG submission 184865) | Wetland microbial communities from San Francisco Bay, California, USA, that impact long-term carbon sequestration - China_Galinas_PWB_D1... | ecosystem: Environmental > Aquatic > Marine... | reverse complement strand
GTACCCGCCGTCAGTCATCTACCCGAGTATGACCTGACGGCTCAGCCGCGGACCGTTGGCCGGTGGTCGGCGCCGGTCGGGTCCTCGGGGCGAACGGCGTCAGCACCGAGCTCGAACGCCTGGTGCAGGGCCTTCACGGCATCGGGGACACGATCGGCGGAGATCACGCACGAGATCTTGATCGGCGAGGTGGAGATCATCTCGATGTTGATCCCCTCCGCTCCGAGAACCTCAAAGACCCGCGCAGCCACTCCGGGGTGGGAGCGCATACCAGCGCCGACGATTGAGACCTTGCCGATCCGCTCGTCGGTGCGAACTCCCCTGCTGACGTCGAGGCCGCTCACCGTCTCGGCCGCGGTTGCCAGGTCGGAGCGGTCGACAGTGAAGGAGAGATCGGCCAGCTTCTCGTCGCCAAGCGGCTCGTTCTGGATGATCACGTCGACGTTGACGCCCGCATCGGCAAGCGCCGTGAAGATCCGGCCGGCAACCCCCGGCTCGTCGCGGACGCCGTTCAGCGTCACACGGGCCTCGCCGTCCGAATGAGTGACCGCTGTGACGAAGGGCTGCTCCATGTTCTCCTGCTCGGTCTCCTGCTCGCTGACGACGAGGGTACCGGGGCCGTCCTCGAAGCTGCTTCGACAGTGGACGCGGACGCCGTGGTTGCGCGCATACTCGACCGACCGCAGCTGCAGCACCTTGGCGCCGGACGCAGACATCTCCAGCATCTCCTCGTAGGAGACCATCGGCAACTTGCGGGCGTTGGGGACGATTCGGGGATCGGCGCTGAAGACGCCGGCAACATCGGTGTAGATCTCGCAGACGGTTGCCCCGAGGGCGGCGGCGAGGGCGACGGCCGTCGTGTCGGAGCCGCCGCGCCCCAGCGTGGTGACGTCGCGGCTCTCGGTCGACACCCCTTGAAAGCCGGCCACGAGCACGATCCTGTCCTCCCCCAGGGTCTGCTCTATGCGGTCGGCCCGGACGTCGATGATCTTGGCGCGGGTGTGGGAGGAATCAGTGACGATGCCCGCCTGAGAACCGGTCAGCGAGATTGCCTTGTGGCCCATATCGTGGATCGCCATCGCGCACAGGGCGCAGGAGATCCGCTCGCCGGTCGATAGCAGCATGTCCATCTCGCGGGAATCCGGCCGCTCGGAGATCTCCAGCGCCTGCGCCACCAGGTCATCGGTTGTCTTTCCCCGAGCCGAGAGAACCGCGATGACGCGCCGGCCCGCCTCGCGGGCGGCGACGATGCGTCCGGCGGCCCGTTTGATCTGCTCCGGCCCGGCAACCGAGGTGCCGCCGAACTTCATCACGACGATGTCGGAATTCCCCGCGTCCGTGCTCACGCAGTGAGAATAGTCGGGGCATGCGCGCGGGCGATGGCGCGACCTCCAGCGGCGAGACCGGCACCGGCGCGTGGATATATTGCTTTGATATATTCGCCGGAGATATGGACCTGAGCCCCACCGCCTACGTGATCCTCGGGATGGTCAGCACCGAGGCCCGCTCCGGATATGAGATCAAGGCCCTGGTCGACCGTTCGACACGGTTCTTCTGGGCGGCGAGCTACGGGCAGATCTACCCGGAGCTGAAACGCCTCTCGGAGGCGGGTCTGGTCAAGGGCCTCGACGCCCCGCGCGGAGGGCGCAAACGGACCGTTTACGCCATCACGACGGACGGCGAAAAAGAGCTGAAGAACTGGTTACAACAGCCTCCGGTCACCTGCGAGATGCGCGAGGAGGGGCTCTTGAAACTCTTTTTCGCCGGCGTCCTTCCAGCGCAGGAGGCGGTTGAGATCCTCCGCTCGATGCGCCGCCACCGGCTCGACGTGATCGATGAGTTGAAGGCGCTGGAACCGGAGGCGAGCGCCCAGGAGGATCCCTTCCCACTGATCGTGCTCCAGGGCGGGATCGAGTTCAACGAATGCTTTGCCGGCTGGTGCGAGCGGATGGAGCGCGAGGTCCTCAAGCCGCGCGGGAAGGCGGGAACCAGCTGATGTTCGGGTACCTGGCCCGCCTCGCAGACCGGCGCCCGCGGCACATTGGCCTGCTCGCCATTGCCTTCTTTCTGCTTGCCGGTGCCCTTGGCGGCTCCGTCGCCAGCCGGCTCGATCCCTACGGCGCCGACGACCCCGCGACCGAGAGCGTCAAGGCGCGAGAGGCGCTGCAGCGAGTCGGCTTCCACGGGCCCGGCGCGATCGTAATCGTCAGGAACGCCCCGGTCGCGGTGCCGGCAAGCCGGTTCAGGGTCGAATCGATTGCGAACGAACTGGAGCGGCGGCGAGACGTCTCATCGGTAGCCGGCTACTTCGACACCCGCTCCCCTGCATTCGTATCCAACGACCGTCGCTCGACCTATTTGGCGGTCGGGCTCAAGCCCACGGGCGACAAGCAGTGGCAGGCGGCTGGCAATCACATTGCCGAGCACTTCGCGGACCGGCCGAATGTCCTGGTCGGTGGCGGCGCCCTCGCCCAAGAGCAGGTCAACAAGCAGGTCGAGAAGGACCTGCAGCGAGCCGAGATGCTGGCCTTCCCCCTGCTCTTCTTCTTCTCGTTCCTCTTCTTCCGCAGCCTCGTCGCCGCGCTGCTGCCGGTGATGATCGGCCTGCTGGCGATCGTCGGGACGTTCCTGATCCTGCGCATCCTCAGCGAGCTCGGCTCGATCTCGATCTTCGCGCTCAACCTGACGACCGGCCTTGGATTGGGGCTGGCGATCGACTACAGCCTCTTCATCGTCTCCCGCTACCGGGAGGAGATCGCCAAGCTCGGTCCAGGGCTGGCCGCGATGCGGCGGGTGATGGCAACCGCCGGTCGCACCGTCTTCTTCTCCTCGCTGACGGTCGCCGCGGCACTCGCCTCGCTGATCGTCTTCCCGCAGCGCTTCCTGTACTCGATGGGGCTCGGCGGCGCTCTGGTGACACTGCTGGCCGCCTTGGTCTCGCTGACCGTGCTGCCGGCCGTCCTCACGCTGCTCGGCACGCGGGTCAACTCCCTCGCTCCTCGCTTCCTTCGCCGCCGCGCCGAGGTCGACACAAGGCCCGACGAGCAGGGCTTCTGGTACCGGTTCTCGCGCTTTGTGATGCGCCGCCCGGTGCCGATCGCGACGCTCAGCGCTCTCTTCCTGATCGTGCTCGGGCTTCCGTTCCTGAACATCAAGTTCACCGCTGCCGATCCCCAGATCCTTCCCAGGGAGGCAAGCGCCCGCCAAGTCTACGACGCGATGCAGTCGGAATTTCCCCCCTACCGCGACACACCCATCTGGGTGACCGTGCAGGGCGGCGGCCCGCAGGCGGCGGCCCGCGCACGCGCCCGGGCCCAGCGGGTCCCGGGCGTCGCCGAGACCCTCCCGCCGAAACGCCTGCCTGGCGGACTCAGCGTCGTGGAGACGATCTCCGAAGACGCGTTCCGCTCGGAGACCAGCCAGTCGGCGGTCGAAGCAATCCGTGAAATCGACGTTCGGGGAAGCACGATCATGGTCGGCGGCGCAACCGCGGACTTCGTCGACTTCCAGAGCAGCCTCGTCCACCACCTGCCGCTCGCCGTCGCAATCGTCGTTCTGGCGACGCTGGTGATCCTCTTCCTGATGACCGGATCGGTGGTGCTGCCGATCAAGTCGCTGATCATGAACCTGCTCAACCTCAGCGCCGTCTTCGGGATCCTCGTCCTGATCTTCCAGGACGGGCGCCTCGAAGGCTTCTTTGCCTACACCAGTCAGGGGGCGCTGGAGCAGACGATGCCGATCCTCCTCTTCGCGGTCGCCTTTGGGCTGTCGACCGACTACGCGGTGTTCCTGCTCTCGCGGATCAAAGAGGCGTACGACAGCGGCGCGTCGAACTCCGAGTCGGTGGCCATTGGGCTCGAGCGAACCGGGCGGATCGTCACGGCCGCCGCGCTGCTGTTCGCAATCGCCATCGGCGCCTTTGCGACCTCCAAGATCATCTTCGTCAAGCAGAACGGGATCGGCACCGCGCTCGCCGTGCTGATCGACGCCAGCATCATCCGGGCGCTGCTGGTCCCCTCCCTGATGGCGCTGCTCGGAAAGTGGAACTGGTGGGCGCCTGCCCCGCTGCGCCGGCTGCACGAAAGATTCGGCGTCAGCGAGACGGTACCGGCAGAGGCGGAGCCAGAGCGCGCCTGACGTCCCTAGGGGCTCAGTCCCAATCGTTTTGGAGCGGTGTCGCGTGCGAAACCGGCGACCTGAGTCGGATTTTCGGGAGCAGCGTCTAGGCGAAAGCCTGTGAAGCGCGGCGGCGCAGGTCCGCGTTGAGCATCCCCGTCACCTCACTCGGGAGTTCGCCCGCCGAGGGCACGGCGTCGCCGATCAGGCCCGTGGCACGGAAGCCGAAAAGCGGGGCCTCAAAGCCGGCCTCGCGAATCTTGCGGATCAGCTTCACCGCAGAGGGCGTGTCGGCGCCGGGGCCGCAGAGGATGATCGCCGTCGGCTGGAGAGCCCCGAGTGCGCGCTCCAGACGCCCCTCCCCCATCTCGTTGGAGAGCATCAGCACCCTGAATCCGGCGCGGCGCAGGGCCAAGTCGAGCGCCTGGGCGTGGACGGCCTCGGCCTCCTGGCCGCGGCTGGAATCGAGCAGCAGGACGCCGGCGGGACGCGAGGCTGCCGATGCCAAGCGGCGGGCGCCGTGCAGCCAGCCCGTAGCCCAGCGGGCGGCGAACTCAAGCTCGGCATCGTGTTCGGGGTTGGCGGACAGCTCGTCGATCGCCGGCAGCAGCAGCTCCTCCACCGTTCGCTCCAGCGGTCGCACCGCGAGGCTCTCCTCGACGGCACGTTCGGCGGCGCTCTCGTCAAAGCACTCGAATGCCGCCAGCAGACTGCTGCCACTGGCCGGCGCCGACTGGCGCTGGCGGGTCAACTCGATGGCGGAGGAGATGTTGCCGGTCTCGGCGAGCGCGTCGCGCAGCGTTTGAAGCTCGACCAGCTCGTAGTTACGGTGGTTTCCTGGTGTGCGCCTCGGCTTCGGGAAGCCGTAGCGGCGCTCCCAGCTGCGCAGCGTGTTTGGGCTCACGCCCAGCACTTCGGCGGCTGCGTTGGTCCGTATCCCGGGCATCATCAGATTCGAGTCGATTCAGTGGTTGCGCGGACACTGTTCGCCGCGACAGGCGTCATTCTTTCACCGTAGCTCCAGGTTTACACCGGTTATGGACAGATTTCGCGAATCTGTCAGCGATCTTGCAAGGACGGACGGGAGGCTCGGAGGCCAGTCCACCCGCTGTGGGGAGGCTGAGAAGGGCGCCGCGCGGGCGACGAGAGCCTGGGGTCAGCCGTCCAGCGGACCGACGCCTACCGGCTGACCGACCGCTCGCGCCCGCCACATCGCCTCGTCCGCTCTGTGCAGAAGCGCCTCTGCCTCGCTGCCGTGCTCAGGGCAGGCGACGACCCCGGCCGTGATTCCGATCCGCAACCCCCCGGCCGCCTCCAGCTCGTCCAGCAGTTGCAGCAGCCGCTCCGCCATCCGCAATCCGCCAACGGTCGTCTGGTTGGGCGCCAGGACGCAGATCCCATCCGCCCCTAACCAGTAGGTCTCGTCGATGAGGCGAACGCTGTCGTGAAGGGCTGCCCCGACCACCGCCAGAGCGGGATCCTGCCCCCCATTCCGATCGTCTTTCCGCGCGCCCGGCCCGTCGACGTCAAACACGACCAATCCGAAGGGGTGCCCGTAGCGAGCGTGAGTCGCAAGCAGCTGGTCGAGGCGCCGGCGCATCTGGCCGGGCTGGTGGAGATCGGGGACAGCGCCGCCGTTCGGTCCTGGCTCCGCCACAGCGCCCCGGCGCTCCAACAGCGTGCCGATCGCCGTCGCCGTCACCGAGCCGAACTCCTCGGCCAGACGTTGCGCCGCAGATGCGAACAGGGCTGAATCGTCGCCCGGGTCGAACTCCGCGTGCAACTTGCCGAGCAGTGCGGCCTGCAGGACGGACACCTCGCGAGCGAGCCTTCCGGCCGAGGACCCGCCGTCGCGCTCGGCCGACATGGGGGTCTTCGCCTCCACGCCCGAGACCTTGTCGAAACGGGCGGACGGCAGGACGCAGCAACTCCGCTATTTGCGGCCTGACGATCGTCCACCGCATTCCGGCCGGCCGGGACGCACCGCGCGGGCTCGCCGCTAACGGGGACGTATTGGGCGGACCTACTCGAAGCTGAGGCGGCCGGCCAGCGCCTTGCCGAGCGTCACCTCATCGGCGTGCTCGAGATCGGCGCCGATCGGCAGGCCGCTGGCGAGCCGCGTGACGCGGGCCCTTCCACGCAACTGCTCGGCGATGTGGAGAGCGGTCGCCTCACCAGTGGTTGTCGGGTTGGTGGCGAGCACAACCTCCTTGACCTCTCCCCCGTCCAGTCGCTGCAGCAGCTCGGCGATCTTCAGATCCGTCGCGTCAATGCCGTCGATCGGCGAGAGCGCTCCACCGAGCACGTGGTAGAGACCCTGGTACTCGTGGGTGCGCTCGATCGGGATGACGTCGGCGGGCTCCTCAACCACGCAGATTGTCGTCTGGTCGCGGGAGGGATCCGTGCAGATCCGGCACAGAGGCCCCTCGGAGAGGTTGAAGCACCGCTCGCAGAGCCCGACTTTCTCCTGGACCTCGCCGATCGCCGCTGCAAGCGACGCCGCCTCGTCCTCGGGAGCGCGGAGGATGTGGAATGCAAGCCGTTGGGCTGTGCGCTGACCGATCCCCGGCAGCCGCGACAGCTCGGTCACAAGCTTGGCCAGCGGCGCTGGCCCCTCGGCGCTCACAGCCCCGGGATGCCGCCGGTGATCCCGCCCATTTTCGAACTGGCCAGGTCCTGCGCGGCGCGCAGCGCCTCGTTGACCGCCGCCTGAACCATGTCGGAGAGAATCTCGGCCTCCTCAGGGTCGATCGCCTCCGGATCGATGGCGATCTCGCGCAGGGTCAGATCGCCGCCCATCTTCACTTTGACCATGCCGCCGCCGGCACTGGCCTCGACAACCTCGCTCTTCAGCTGCTCCTGCGCCTGCTGAAGCTGCTCCTGCATCTGCTGCGCCTGCTTCATGAGGGAGTTCACGTCGAACCCCCCGGGGCCTCCTCGCGCCACCTAGACCTCCTCCGCGTCGAATTCGCTCTTGATGCGCTCGACCAGCGCCGCTGCGTCGACCGCCTTTCCTGCTCCTGTATCGCCGGAGCCCGCCTCACCGTCGAGGACGACGTAGGCGAGCCGCAGCCGCTCTCCAAAGACCTTCTCCAGGGCTGCTTCCACCTGTCCGCGCTTTTCGGGCGCCTCGGCCTTGCGCTTATTGAATGTGTGAGACGCCGGAAAGCCAACCGTCACGGTCCGCTGCTCGGCGTCGACTGCAACTGGGCGCGCCCCCTCGAACGTCGCGGCAAGCGCAGGGGCGGTCTTCATCAGCTGGTCCAGCACCGCGGGCCAGACCCGCCTGATCTGCTCGACATCGAGCTCCGCCGGCGAATCCGGGCCCTCGGCCTTCGGCTCAGCGACGGCCGGTTCCGGTGGGTCGGATGCCGGCGGCGATGACTTGGCTGCAGGCTGCGATGCCTTGGCAGCGGGCGCCGCGGGCTGAGCGGCAGGCGGCGGCTCATCGGCAGGCGGCGGGGCCTCAGGGGCGGGCCTCTGCGCCTTTGGCGATGGAGCTCCGGCTGGGCCGGCGCCCTCCTGGGGCTCGACCCGCGGTGCGCCGCCCTCGAGCCGCTCGATGCGGCGCAGGAGGCCCTCCGTCGAGGAGTCCAGGTCGGGTCGGGCTGCCTTGAGGAGAGCGATCTCGATCGCCATGCGAGCGTCATCGCCCTCCCGGATCGCGGTTAGGGCGGCGGCCAACTCGTCGATCGTGCGGACCAGGGAGGCCGCGCCGATCGCCGTTGCCTGCGCGGCGAGGCGATCGGAGTCGGTTGCCGTAACGACGAAGGTGTTCGGAACCTCCCCAACGGTTTGAGTGACGAGCAGGTGGCGGAGGTGAGCGAGCAGGTCACGCGCGAACTGGCCGGGGTCGCGGCCGGAACGAGCCATCTTCTCGACCTCCAGCAGCGCCGCCCTGGGATCTTCGGCAACCACCGCATCCACCACACCGAACAGCAACTCGGCGTCCGGTGCGCCCAGCAGCTCAAGCACCGCGTCGAGATCGATCTTGGCGCCGCCGAAGGCGACCAGCTGATCGAGCGTGCCAAGCGCGTCTCTGAAGCTGCCCGACGCAGCTCGGGCGATCATTGCCACGGCGCCGTCGTCGACCTCGATCTTCTCCGCGGCGGCAACCCGCGTCAGGACCTCGGTGATCTGCTCCAGGGACGGGCGCTGAAAGTCAAAGCGCTGACAGCGGTCGGCGATCGTCGGCATCACCTTGTGAGCCTCGGTGGTGGCGAGCACGAAGACCGTGTTCGGCGGCGGCTCCTCCAGCGTCTTCAGGAAGGCGTTCCACGCCTCCTTGGTCAGCATGTGGGCCTCGTCGAGGATGTAGACCTTCCAGCGGCCCCCGGTCGGTGCGTAGGCGACGCGCTCGCGCAGATCGCGCACGTCGTCGACCGAGCGGTTGGAGGCGGCGTCCATCTCGATCACGTCGATCGAGGTGCCGGCGGCGATCGTCACGCAGGACTCACACTCGCCGCATGGCGTCACGGTCGGCCCGCCGCGCTCGCAATTGAGCGAGCGGGCGAGGATCTTCGCCATCGACGTCTTGCCGGTGCCGCGCGAGCCGACGAAGAGGTAGGCGTGGTGGATCTTGTCCTGCTCGACCGCATTGCGCAGGGTGCGAACCACGTGCTGCTGGCCAACCACCTCGTCGAAGGAACCGGGGCGGTGACGGCGATACAGGGAGGTTGAGTCGCTGGCCGATGCCACTGAAGCCAGTTTATCTGCGGCCCGGCGCGGCTCCGGCCGGCTCGGCGCCACACCGACCGATACCGTGCCCGCGTGCCAACAGGGGCCCGTCACTGGTTCGCGCCGGCCGCCTGGACGGCAGCCGTCGCAGCGGTGCTGCTGCTCGTCTTCCCACTCGGCTTCCCAAACTACGACACGATCTACGCGCTGGTCTGGGGGCGGGAACTGGCGCACGGGATGAGCCCCGACTACGGGGCGGCGCTGCCCCCCACGCCCCACCCGCTCGCGGACCTGCTGGGAGTCGTGACGACGCCGCTGGGCGGCGGTGCGATCGGTGTGACGATGGCGATCGCCTACATCTCGCTGGGGCTGATCGGCTACCTCGTCTACCGGCTGGGTTCACTCTGGTTCGACCGGCCGGTTGGAGCTGCCGCAGCGCTGATCGTCCTCACCCGCGCCCCCTACCTCTCGAATGGCCTGCGCGCCTACGTCGACCTTCCCTACATCGCGCTCGTCCTGGGAGCGCTTGCGATCGAGACGAGGAATCGACGCGCGGGCTGGCCGGTACTCGCCCTTCTCGCTCTGGCGGGACTGCTGCGGCCTGAGGCCTGGCTCTTCTCTCTCGCATACCTCGCCTACCTGGCGCTCCCCTCCGCCGATCGACCGGCGAACGGTCGCCTGGGCATCTTTTCGGCCGATCGGCGCAGGTGGCTGGCGGGGATGTCTGCCCTGGCGGTTGCGGCGCCTGCGCTCTGGGCGCTGTTCGACTGGATCACCGCCGGCAGCCCGACCTATTCCTTCACCGGGACGCGGGAAACGGTCGACACGCTGGCGCGCCAGACCGGCCCGGTCGACCTCGTCCTCTACGGCCCCCGACGGCTCGGCGAGGTATTGCAGTGGCCCGGCATGGTCGGAGCAGCGGGCGGCCTCGTCCTGGGTCTCGCCTTCCTGCGACGCCGCAGCGAGATCGGCGTCGCGGCGGCGGCGCTCGCGCTCGCGGCGTTCGCCGTCCTCGCCTGCGCGGGCCTGGCGATCATCCCCCGCTACACGATGCTCGCCGCGGCGGTGCTCGCCGTCTTCGCGGCGCTCGGGCTGCTCGGCTGGCGCCTGCTGGACCCCGGCCATCCTTGGCGACGCGCCTGGCAGGCGTTCGCCGGAGCGATCGCCGTGATGTTCGTCGTCTGGGGGCCGAACCAGTACGACCTCCTGCACCGAGTCGACGTCGACCTGACCAACCAGGGGGGGATCGAGTCCGATCTCGGCGACCTTGCCGGCTCGGGCGCGTTCGAGCCGCTGTGCCTTCCGATCTCCGTCCCCAACCACCGCGCGGTGCCGCGCCTCGCCTTCGACCTGGACGTCAGGCCCTCCGACGTCCTCAGCTCCTCCGAGCAGAGCCAGCCCCACCGCGGTTACTTCCTCGAACCGGCACGGCCCTTTGTGATCCACAACTTCATCCTCGACCCCAACGACCCCGCCCGTTTCGTTTCTCGGGTCCCCCCCGGCTTCCGTCCCGTGGCCCGCAATCGATCCTGGGTCCTCTACCGCCGCTGCTAGATGGTTGCCGGAAGCGCGGTCGGTTCAGCGGCCACGCTCCACGAACTCGACGGCGGCGTGGGTAGATTCCGCCAGGTCGGGGTCGGCAAGGTCCACTGCGGGCGGCAGCTCGACGTGCAACTCGCTGGAGGGATCGAGCTGTGCCCGCAGCCCCGGAGAGCGCGAGCCGAGAACGTGGCCGCCGCGGCTGCGCCCAGCGTCGATGAAGTGCAGGTGGTAGCCGCCGATCTCTATCCCCTCGACGTAGTCGGGAAAACGGAAGCCGAGCATCGTTCCCTCGACCTCGGCAAGCTCAAAGACGTGCTGTTGGGCGACGACCTCGGTCAGGGGCCGGTAGGGCGGGCTCTGGCGCGGGACGGAGCGGGCGCGGACGAGCTCGAAGTGGCCGTCGAGGCGGATTGCGCAGGACGCGGCCCCGGCCGGGATCAGCCGGTCGAGCCGCGCCAGCAGTTGCTCGTGCTCGAGCGGGCCCTCGATCCACTCCTCGATCGCCGGCTCGAAACGCGTCACCACTGCGAAGGGGGTGTGGGCCCCGCCGGGGACCTCCTCCACCCCTCCGTCGACGCCGGCGCGGTAGAAGCGCCCGTCGATCGCGATCATCTCGCCGTCGAGGCCGTTGAGCGTGCCGAGCCCGAGGTCGCCGTGCTCGGCCAGCTCGGCGAAGCTGAGATCGCCGTCGTAGGCACCGTCGAGCAGCGCCCCGATCGTCGAGGCCTGGAAGAGGACGTGATGCTCGCGCTCGGCATGCAGTTCCTCCTCGCGCATCGCCTGCACGTGCAGGGCCCTGATCCAGCGCTCATCCAGCACGCCGGCCAGTCTCGCATGCGAGCATCAAGGCATGGCAGCGATCGAACTGCGCGGCGTGGTCAAGCGGTTTGGGCCAATCGTGGCCGTCGACGGGTTGGACCTCGACGTACCGGAGGGCATCTGTCTCGGCCTGCTTGGGCCAAACGGCGCCGGCAAGTCGACGACGATGCGCCTGCTCACCGGGCAGGCGCTGCCCGACGCCGGCGAACTGCGCGCGCTCGGCCACGAGCTGCCCAGTGACGCCAAGGCGGCCCGCGCCGAGATGGGCGTCGTGCCCCAGCTGGACAACCTCGACGTCGACGTCACGGTCGAAGACAACCTCGCGGTCTTCGCCCGCCTCTACCGCGTCCCCGACGTGGCCGCGGCGGTCGACCGATCTCTCGATCTGGCCCGCCTGCGCGGGCGCCGACGCGACGCCGTCGATGAGCTCTCCGGGGGGATGCGCCGCCGACTGCTGCTCGCCCGCGGCCTCGTCCACGAGCCGAGGCTGATCCTGCTCGACGAGCCGACGGTCGGCCTCGATCCCCAAATCCGCACCCAGCTGTGGACGCTGATCGACGACCTGCGCTCGCGCGGCACGACGATCCTGATGTCGACCCACTACATAGAGGAGGCGGAGCGCCTTGCCGACGAAGTCGCGGTGATGGCGGGTGGGCGGATCATCAGCCGCGGCCGGCCGGCCGAGCTGATCGCCAGGCACGCCGGCCGCGAGACGGCCGAGGTCTACGCGCCACCTGACCGGCTGGCCGAGGCGCGCGGGATCGCCGAGGCGGACGGCCTCCGGGTGCGTCCGGCAGGCCCTGCCATCGCAATCGTCGGCTCCGAGCGGGCCGGCAACGGCTCGGTGCCCGACGGGGCCGTGAGGCGCGCCGCCTCGCTCGAGGACGTCTTCGTCCTGCTCACCGGGGAGGAGGCGGAGTGAGCGGCGGGAAGGTCCGGCTGCGGCGGCTCGAACCGGCAGCGATAGGCGGCGTGATGAGCCGCGAGGCCGCGAACTTCCGCACCTACTGGCGGGGGACGACCTTCTCCAGCGTGCTCGAACCGATCGTCTATCTGCTCGCCTTCGGGCTTGGCCTCAGCGCGACCCTGGTGGACGAAGTCGCCGGGGTGCCCTACGTGCAGTACGTCGGCACCGGCATGGTGGCCACCGCGGTGATCTTTTCCAGCGCCCTGCCGGCGATGTTCGGGACATTCGTCAAGCACCGCTTTCAGAACACCTACGACGCGATCCTCGCCGCTCCGGTCGACGTCGAGGAGCTGGTCAGCGCCGAGATGCTCTGGATCGGCATGCGGGCCAGCGTCTACGGCTGCGTACCGCTACTTGTGACGATCGCCTTCGGCCTCGACCCGGCCTGGGGCATGCTGCTGACGCCGCTCTTCTGCCTCGCCACGGCGCTCGGCTTCGCCGGCTTCGGCATCGCGGTGGCGGCGATGGTCGCCAAGATCGACCAGTTCAACTACGTGACGGCGCTCTTCGTCACCCCACTCTTCCTCGTATCCGGCGCCTTCTTCCCGATCGACGAACTGCCCCAGGGGGTGCAGATCCTCGCCCAGCTCAACCCGCTGCACCAGCTGGTCGAACTGGTCCGCGGCGGGGCCTTCGGCTTCGAAGCGATCGACCTCGTCCGCTTCGCCGGGCTCGTCGGCTTTTCCTTCGTCATGTGGCGAGTCGCCGTCAACCGCATGACGGCGCGCTTGATCGACTAGCGCACCGCGGGGTACGCTGCCGCCGCGATGTCAGGCGGCTTCAAGCGCTCGTCCCGATTCGGAATCCTCGGAGTCATCGTCGTCGCTGGGATCTGCGCGGCGATTGGGCTGACGCTGGGCAGCGGCGAAGCCAACCCCAAGCTGGCGCTGGGCCTGATCTTCGGCGTGCTCGCCGTCTTCTTCGTCGCCCTCTTCGCCCTGCAGCGAGCCGATCTCGACCGGGTCTCCGGCGCCGACGCGCGCGGCAGCTCGCGCGCCGCCGCCGAAGGCGGGCGCACGATCGACAACCCGATGACGATGAGCGAGCCGGACCTCTGGGCGGCGATGGCGGTGGCGCCGATCGACGCCGAGGCGGTGAGGGCGCGCGGCGCGATGTGGGAGGCCGGGCGGCGCAGCATGCGACTGGGAATGTTGGTCACGCTGCTGATCTTCCTCACCGTGCCGGCGATATACCTGACCGAAAGCTTCCTGCCGCTGCTGATCGGCGGGCCGCTGATCGTCCTGGCGGCGCTCTGGGGAAGTGTCCGCGCGCTGATGCCCGGCGGCGAGCTGGACCGCGGCTACGACAACGTCAGCAGGGCGATGGCGCCGCTCGGCCTGACCGTGACCGAGCGACCGATGGTCAGCATCGAGATGCGCGAGCCGGTCACGCCCCGCATGGGGCCGAAGATCCGCGGTGCTCTGGTGCTGAGCGGCGATCGCCATGGGCGCCGCGTCTCGGTTCGGGTCGGCAGCGGTGAGACCGGCAGCCACAGCGAGGTCACCGTCGCCTCCCCGCTGCCCGAGTTCAGCGCAAAGGCCCGCGATGGCCGCGTGCGCCCAGCGGACGGCACGCCGGAGAACGTGACGGCGGCGCTGAAGGAGGCGCCGAGCTCAACCCGCTGGAAGAAGGTGACGGTCGAGGGCGGGGCCGAGGGCATCGTCGTCGCACGAGGGGGCGGTGGGCAGTCTGACTGGCTCTGCGACCTGTGGCTCGCGGAGCGCCTCGCGTCGTGCTGACGTGGGCGACCCAGACCGTCGCGGGCCGCCTCACCCTGCTGGTCTCGGCGGTTGCGCTGATCGTCCTCGGGAGTGCGGCCCTCGCGCACGTCGCATTCGACCTGTTCGACACCTACGGTGCGGCGCTCTGGTCGGCGGTCCTGCATCTGCTCGACCCGTCCACCCTGCACGACGACGATGGAGCGGCCGAGCGGACAATCGGCATCTTTCAGGTCGTCACGGGCCTGGTTCTGCTGGTTGGGCTCCTCTTCACCTTCGTCTCGGAGACGGTGGGGCGCTCGCTGGAGCGCCTTGGCCAGTCGGACCGCCCGCTGCGGGTGCGAAACCACCTGGTCATCGTCGGCAGCGCCGACATGACGCCCGTGGCCACCAGGGCGGCCGCGGACGCCACACGCCTGCGCCCCGCATTCGAGAGGATCGTCGTTCTGGCGCCCGGAAGCGCCCGCGAATCTCGCGATCAGCTGCGATCCGAACTGGAGGGCGCTGCGGGCGACCTCAGAGTCGATCTCGTCTTCGGCGACGTCGCCGGCGAGAGTGGCTTCGAGCTTGCCGCTGCGGAGGCAGCCGCCGCGATCCTGCTGATGCCGCTTCGGAGCGGACCGGTCGCCTCCGAAGCGGCTGACGTGGAAACCACCCAGGCCGGGCTGGCCCTGCGGAATTACCTGGACGAGCGGGACGCGGATCCGCAGGTGTGCCTTCTCTTCCGACGCGGGAGAAACGTCGACGCGGCCTGGGAGCTACTCCCCGAGGGGTGGCACGCGGTCGTCGGGGACCGCACGGTCACCGGGCTGCTGCGACTCGCGATTACGAGGCCCGACGCGCTTGCCGACCTGCCGACGATCGGCAACCCGGAGCTGCGCGACTCTCCCTATCCCCGCCTGATAGGGGGCGCATGGGAGCGAGCCCAGAGCGAGCAGCGACCGCTGCGCCTCGCGATGGTCGGTTGCAATTACGACGCCCCGGCCCTGATGGAGGATCTCGCCGAGGTCGGTGCGGATCGCTTCGAGTTGACCGTGATCGCAGACCGGCAGGCGTTCGACCGCTACCTGGGTCAGGGCGATCACTCCGGCATCGAGGCGCGCTTTGTCGAGACCCGGCTCGACGAGCCCGAACGCCTGGCCGAGCGGGTCCGCGACGCCTCCCCCGACCTCGTTCTGGTCACGCCCAGCCCGCAGGGCGTCGATCTACGCACCTCGGATGCGGCCGCGGTGCTGACCCTGCTGCGGGTGCGGCATGCGGTCAGCGCCGAGACGCCGATCGTCGCCGAGTTCTTCCTACCCGACAACGCCGGCCACATCCAATCCGATCCCCGCCTGGTTGCGATTTCGGCGCTGAAGGCGGTGACCGCCGCGATTGCCATGAGCCTCTTCGATCCCGATGGCGCCGAGGCCGTGAAGGAACGGCTCTCGGCCAGAGCGCTGGAGGCTGAAGGGAAGTAAATGGACCGTGCACCCGCCTTCGAAGCGAGGCCCCCGAGCGTGTCCGTCGCGTTTGGCTCGGGCCGGGCTCGCCTGCGGCACCCGCGGCATCCGCTTAAGGCTGCTTCCTTCCGGACCTGACCTGATTCACGTGCCCACGTCGCGCAGGACCCGGCCGTCAGTGCCGCCTGCGGCGCACCGGCCCCGAAGGCCAGCCCCTCAGAACGGTAGTCGGCCCCGCTATAGCGGATTGCGGGTTATAGGGCACCGCTGATTCCCCGCCTAGCACGGTCCAGGGAAGATCCTACCGCTCGCAGCCATAGGATCGACGTTCCTTGATTCACGTCGACACAGAGTCCTTCTTCGTCATCGTCCTCGTCTCCGCCGTGGCCGCGGTCACGGTCGCGACGGTGCCGGGGCGCTTCGTCCCACCGGTCGTCGTGATCGAGCTGGGGCTGGGGATACTCATCGGCCCGCACGTCTTCGACATCGCGGCCACCGACGAATTCACCGGCTTCTTCTCAAACCTCGGGCTCGGGATGCTCTTTTTCTTCGCGGGCTATGAGATCGACTTCGAGCGGATCAGGGGCCGGCCCCTGACGCTGGGCATCGTGGGGTGGGGAATGTCGATCCTGCTCGCCTATTCGATCGGCGGCGGGCTGGCAGCCGCCGGGATCGTGGTCTCGTTCCTCTACACCGGTTCGGCAATGGCGACGACCGCGATCGGCACGCTGATCCCGATTCTGCGCGATAGCGGCGAGCTGCGAACGCGCTTCGGCACCTACCTCCTGGCCGCGGGTGGGATCGGCGAGTTCGGCCCGATCATGCTGATCACGCTTTTCCTCTCCACCGAGAAGCCCGTCCACGAGGCGGGAATCCTGATCGCCTTCGTCGCACTGGCGCTGGCGCTTGCCCTGCTGTCGGTACGGCTTGCCTGGCGCGGCTGGCCGGCGCTGGAGCGAACCTTCGAGGCGAGCAGCCAACTCGCGGTGAGAGTCACCGTCGTGCTCATCTTCGGCCTGGTCCTGCTCGCCGGCAAGCTCGGCCTCGACGTCCTGCTTGGAGGTTTCGTCGCAGGGATGATCACCCGGATGGCACTGAAGGGCCACGAGCTACAGGTCTTTGAGTCGAAGCTCACCGCAGTGGGGTTCGGCTTCTTCGTTCCCTTCTTTTTCATCACCAGCGGCATGGAGCTCGACGTCGAGGCGCTCGGCTCGCTCGGGGCAATGCTGAAGCTGGTGATGTTCTTCGGACTCTTCCTGGTCATCCGCGGCGTCCCGGCACTGCTCCTCTACCGCGGCGTTCTGCGTGCCCGCCAGCGCGCCTCCCTCGCCTTCTACTCGGCGACCGAGCTGCCCCTGGTAGTCGCAATCACAACCCTTGCGATCGACGCCAACCACATGAAGACCTCCACCGCCGCCAGCCTGGTCGGTGCCGCGATGCTGTCGACGATGATCTACCCCTTTGTCGGCCTTCTCCTCCAAAGGCGGGCGGTGCGCTACGGGGAAACCGGCCCACCCGGGGACGCGCTTCCGGCCACGTAGCCTCCGGCGCGGTCGGCGATGGCAAACGCGGCGGAGCGCACTGGGGCCAGGCGATCCACTGTCATCGTATGATCGGTTCCCCGGGCGCGTAGCTCAGTGGGAGAGCGCTCCCCTCACACGGGAGAGGTCGCTGGTTCGAGCCCAGCCGCGCCCATCCGGTTCCCTGGATGGTCGTCCCCAGTCCGGCGTGCCGCCGAGGGCGCGACTGGCCAGGCTGGGCGCCACTGCGCACCTCCCAACTGCCCCGTCGGCTGCCAACCAGGTGGCGAGCCTACGATCGGCGAACGCTGTCGCCAGAGTTTCTGGAGAGGCTCGCACGAACAGCCGGCCGGTACCCAAGGATGCGGAATGGAGGGGCCGGTGAGATCAGTGGATTAAGGCTCAGAGCCCGGCCTTCGTCAACGCCTGTTGCCAGGTCCCAAAGCGGTTGCGAACGGTTGACACGCTGGGAAAGGTGCCGGCAAGCGAGCGGGAGAACTCTTCGTAGGCGGCGGTCGTCGGCGGCTTGCCGAGCGCGAGCGCGGCCGCACGCAGGGCGTCGATGCACTGCATGTCGTCGAATTTCCGCGGGCCAGGCTGCGCGCCTCCTGCGCTTGCCGAAAGACCCGCAAGCGCAACTGCCCTGCGCCAGGATCCGAAACGTTTGTAGTAGGTGACGTGCGTGGGCCAGGTACGCCCGTCCGGCATCAGCCTTCCCTCCGCGTACCTCGTGTACTCGCTCACGCTCAGGGTGTCCCTTGGGCGGGCCGCCTCCTGCAGGATCCCAATCAGCTCCTCGTCTGAGAACTTCAATGGCTTGGGCTTCCGACGGCGGCGCTCGGCGGGGCGGAAGTTCGCACGCACGACCTCGTCGACGATCGAGGGAGCTGTGCTCAGGCGTCGCGCAACCTCCCGGATGTCCCTCGATTCGGTGAACGCCGCGCAGATGGCCTCGCTTCGCTCCCGTACGATTCGGCTGCGCCGCAGCGCCATGGCTTCACTCTGCGAGCGCATCGGGACACCGGACCGGGACAAGAGATAGCGGACGCGCTCTCGGCTCACACCGAGGCGATCGCCAACCTCCTGGGTGGTCATTCCGCCTGCATACAGCTCGTACATCTTGCGCGTTCGAGGATCATCGATCCCCGACAGAACCGCCTCGATGCTCGCACGAGTGCCGCCCACGGGAAGGCACGTTTTCACAATTCCACCGCAGAGTTGAACGCTCGGCGGAGCCGTAACCAGGATTGGCGCGAAACCGTGGGGGACGATCCAGCGCCGTGCCAGCTGCGTCATCCGTGGCATGCGGGAATTTGGAAGCAGCCATCTCAGCTGTCTTCCGGGGTCGGCCGCCCGCGAGCCCGCTTGCGCTCGGCGACGCGACGCTTCTGCGTAAGGCGTCGCTCCTGGGACGCCCGCGTCGGCTTGGTGGCTCGCCGGCTGCGCGGAACGCGCAGGCCGGCTGCGATCTTCCCGGCAAGGCGCTCCAGCGCAAGCTCGCGATTCCGCGCCTGGCCGCGCGCGTCCTGAGCCACAGCAGAGATCACGGGCCCGGCGCGCTCCAGCAGACGAGCGCGTTGGGCATCGTCGAGGACAGCAGAACCGGCAACGTCGAACGACGCTTCCACTCGGGAGGCGGTGACGTTCGCGTGCTGGCCCCCCGGTCCCGAGGATCGGCTGGCGCGCAACTCAATCTCCCCGAGCGGGATCGACAGCGTGTCGTCTATGGGCAAGCGAGCGGCCACCGGTCAACCGTAGCCGTCCCGCCGCGGTCACGGCCGGATCGGTTCCGAGGTTCGGCCGAGGCGTCTATCGAAGGGCGTCGATCCGGTCGGCCAGCTCGAAATCGGCCGCGGTAATCCCACCTGCCGAATGCGTGGAGATGGAAACCGTCACCGTGTCCCAGGAGATCCGAAGGTCGGGGTGATGGTTCATCTCCTCAGCCGGGCCGACGAGCTCGCTCGCGAAGCGGACCGAGCCAACGAAGTCGCCCTTCTTGAAGCTCTTCTCGATCGCAGCCCCGACCCGCACCCAACCGGGATGCTCGCTGAGCCTCGCCTCCACCTCGGAATCGCTCAGAAGTGCCATCGCTTCAATGCTGCCACACCCCAGGTGGACGGAGAGACACGCCTCTAGGGCGTCAGGACGATCTTCAGGGCCTCACGGCGGTCGTAGAGCGCGTAGGCGTCGGGGGCCTCGTCGAGCTTCATGCGATGGGTGACGAGCGGCGCCGGGTCGAGCTTGCCCGCCTCGATCAATCCCAGCACGCGATCGACGTGGGCGATCACGTTGGCGAGCCCGAGGCGCAGCGTCAGGCCCTTTAGCCAGGCGAGGCCGATCGGGACCTCGCCCTTGCCCGCGTAGGCACCGATTCCCGAGACCGTGCCCGCGTCCCGAGCCAGGCTGACCGCCATCGCCAGCGGTGCCGGGTCGCCGACGGCGTCGACGACGACGTCGACCCCACGCCCGGCGGTCGCGGACCTGACCGCGCGCTTGGGGTCATCCTCGGTGAGGTGGATCGGGACCGCACCGAACCGTGCCGCCATCTGCAGCCGCTGCTCCACGGAGTCGACAGCGAAGACCTGCGCCGCGCCCGCCGCCAAAGCCGCCTGGACGGCGCAGAGCCCGACGGGCCCGAGGCCGAGCACCGCGGCGGTGTCGCCTGCACGGAGACCGGCGTGGGCAACCGAGTGGTATCCGGTGCCCATCACATCGCCGGCGAACAGCGCCACCTCGTCGGACATACCCTCCGGCACCCGCCTCAATGTGAGGTTGGCACGCGGCACGAGCAACAGCTCGGCTTGGGCCCCCTGCAGGTCGCCGAGGTGGGTTCCATGGCCGAACGTGCGGCCGCGCTCGCAGCGATGGTAGTCGCCGCGCAGGCAGGCCCCGCAGGTGGCGCAGGCGACATGGAAGCAGCCGAGAACGCGGTCGCCAACCGCGACCCGCTCCACACCGGACCCGACCTCGAGAACGGTGCCGACGAACTCGTGACCGATCGTGAAGCCGGCCTCGACCGGCACCCGTCCGTGGTAGATGTGGAGATCGGACCCGCAGATCCCGCTTGCCTCGACTCGCACCAGCGCCTCGTCGGCGGCGCCGACCTCGGGGTCGGGCTTCTCGTCGACCCTCACCTCGCCCGGAGCCTGAAACGTGACCGCTCGCATCGAGGGCGAACCGTATCGCCGGCGGGCCTGTGCCGCGCGTCGGGCTGCCCGGAGAACGGACTCGTCAGCTGACGCTGACGTCCGGCACGCGGAACCTGCCCAGATGGACAACGGGGCTCGCGGTCTCCGCGATCCTTGCCTCGAGCGCCAGCTCCTTCTCGAAGTCCGCCGCCTCGTCGTGCTGGAACTCAACGTCCCTGCCCTCGAGCAGTTCGACGAAGATGTCGACGAAACGAGCGTCCAACTGCGTGCCGGCGACGCGGCGAAGCTCCTCGATCGCTTCGTAGGTTGAAACCGGCGAGCGGTAGGAATCGCGGGCGGTCATCACGTCGTATGTGTCGGCCACCGAGATGATCCGCGCCAGCTCGGGGATCGAATCGCCTTCCAGCCCGCGTGGATAGCCGGTGCCGTCGATCCGCTCGTGGTGGGCGAGGATGATCTCGGCGATCGGCCCGTAGCCGTCAACCGAACCAACGACTCGGGCGCCCTGCTGGGGGTGACGGCGAATCAGCATCCAGTCCTCGTCCGTGAGCGGCACGTTGGCCTTGAGGATCCGGTCCGGGAGGATGAACTTGCCGATGTCGTGCAGCAGCGCGGCGATGTGGACGAGCTCCTCCTCCCGCTTCGAGTAGCCGGCGCGCTGGGCAATCGCCCGCGAGTACCGGGCGACGGCGGCGCTGTGGCGGGCGGTCATCTGGTCCCGCAGGTCGAGGGTGCGAAGCAGGGCGCTCAAGATGCCGACCTGGAAGCTCGCCAGCTGCTTGGTGCGGACCTCCAGCTCG
>Ga0210110_1000205_pt1 | contig 20781 bp, 10 predicted proteins | sample China_Galinas_PW_2_FD_184865 | JGI IMG/M metagenome (GOLD analysis project Ga0210110, IMG submission 184865) | Wetland microbial communities from San Francisco Bay, California, USA, that impact long-term carbon sequestration - China_Galinas_PWB_D1... | ecosystem: Environmental > Aquatic > Marine... | reverse complement strand
CCGGCTTCGCAGTCGCAATCTGCTACCACTGTGCATGTTTTGGTGTCGTCATTGCTCCCGGAACAGTAGTTTTCCACACATGCACATGCTTCGTGCACGGAGCTATTGACGGGAATAATCTGGCCTGTGTAATCCTCGCTCTCGGTACCGGCGGGATACTCCGGATGGTAAATGTACGGCGCATAAGGCAAACCGCTTCGGACATACCCATACCGGTATGCGGGATGTGCCGTATCATGCCAACCATCTTCGTCCGTTCCCCATATCCACGTGCCGACTTCCCATGGCCACTCACCCTGATAAACGACGGACGCATCTGGAAGAGTACTCTGACTGTCCAAATGGTCGTAGGAACGTATGACTTCGAATGCTACCTCATCGCCGCAATCGTCATACGGCCCCCCAGGATTGATATCGAAGTGAACCACGCTCCAGCCGGCACGATGCGCCCAGAAAAGCCCCTGGTCAACGACCGACAGGGGCGCCAGGTCGGGGTCCACGACACCCGCTTGGAACTCCAAAGAGTAGTTACAATACGCGCCGCCAGCTGAGAGGTCGATCATAGAGCCGTCGGCCGGGTCGCACGAACCATCAGGACAATCCACCGCGGAAGCGCAGCCCAGGCCATCGTTGGCGCCACCTGCGCACATTGAGTCAACCACGTGCGCCTGGGGGTCGCTCGGCCAGTCGGTCGTGTAGCGTCGAATCGCGACCGGCCAGCAGTTGCCCAGGTCATCCTCTGCCCCATCCTCGCCAACAATAGAGCGCTTGTACCATGCGATCTTAAGGTTGTCACTGACCTCGGGGTTTGGGCGAATGGGGAAGATATCCGTCGTAGTTTCATCTCCGTCTTGGTCGGTTCGCTGCCAAGCCACCGGATTGCCGTTACTGTCGGATCGGTTCGCGATAAGAACCGCGCGGCAATCATCCGCGTGATTTCGCCAGTCAGAGGGAGCGTACGGGAGGGGTATCCGGCGCCCAACATCCACGTGCTCGGCCGCCAGTCGATCCAGCCGTACGAACTCGACGACTTCAAGACCCCTGAGGTATCCATCCCCATCAGTGTGGTCGATCGTCACGTAACGAATTGGACACGGCTCAGGACTCTGCGGGCAAGTCAAGTTCATCGTGATACCGGAGCCGTCGATCGTGAAATCTGGCAGTTGCGGTTGACCCAGGGCATTGTAACGCACGCTCCGCACCTCTGAGTTGTAATGCGGCGTGACGGCGAAGCGCGGATCAAAGTGCACCGTCGCCTCATTCGCTCCGTCATAATTTAGAAAGTACCGCACAGGCGCGATCCAGCGATTGTCGGCAGGCTCGTCACGAATGAAGTACTTGACCGGTGCTCCAATGGCAGCCCCATTCGAACGATACCACTGAATCTCGATGAAGCCCGATGCCGGCCGCTCGCCAACGAAGAGTTGTTTCTGCCAGCTCGTGCAATTGGTCGGTGTTCCAGCCACGCAGACTTGGTCATGATAAAGGACGCTGGTCCACGGCTGGATCGAATTGTCAGCTGATGCTATACAGGTTCCATCGGGCAGGCAGTCGCTGTCGTCAACGCATTCTCCGAACGGACGCGCTCCACCATCGCAGCTGGCAGGGTGTTTCTTCTGCCAAGTGGCAGCTACGTCCGCATACACATACTCCGGAAGCCTCTCGCATAGACCATCCGGACAGCCGTCCGGCGAAAAGCATGGCAGGCCGTCCAACTCACCGCCCTGGCAGATGCTCGGTGGTAACACGACATCACCTATGCCGTGGAATTTTTCACAGCCAAGAGCCCACTTGGCGATGTAGGAGGACGCCTGGTCACCTGCTACGTCGAATTCCCCTCCAACATACAATGCCGGCTCACCGCCATCGCTGAAAAGTGCGTTAACTCGCTGACTCACCCCGGCTCCCAACGGCGACCACGATGACCCGTCCCATTTTGCGATCCCGTTCGCAAGGACGTCTCCAGCCATTGTGAATTCGCCCCCGACGTACAGCGCAGGCCCGCTGCCATCATCATGCACTGCTAGGGCGTACACATTACCCCGAATAGTACTGCCTGATTCGGTCTTGAGTCTCAATCCGCTTCCGAGGGGTGACCAGGACGAACCATCCCATTTTGCAATGCTGTTGGCCACGGAAGCACCAATCCACGTGAAACTGCCCCCCGCATACAACGCTAACCCACCCCCATCGTTGAATTCGACCAGCGCATGCACGGATTCCCCGTATACGTTGGCGTCTCCCAGGCCGCTTCCCAGCGGTGACCACGTCGAACCATCCCACTTAGCGGTGTGGTTTACGATGACACCGCCGGCTTCTCCGAACGAGCCACCCGCGAACAAGGAGCGTCCTCCGCCATCATCATGGAAGGTCAGTGTGTACACAGCGCCCCCCTCAAGTCCGTTCCCCAAGGGCGACCACGAGGACCCGTCCCATCTGGCGACTTTGCTCGCGTCCACCTCGCCAGCCCTGTCGAACCAGCCCCCCGCATACAGTGCTGACCCGTCTGCGGTGTCATCCGCAATCAATGCATGTACATTGTTGTCGAAACTACCTTCCAATGGTGACCACGTGAGACCATCCCATCTTGCGATGTGGGCATAGGCATCGGGCGCAGTATACGCCGCGTGTAATGCCAAACCGCCGACATCGTTATAGACAGTCAGGGCACTGACGAAACCACTCAGGCCTGTTCCTACTGGGACGAACGTCGAACCATCCCATCTTGCAACGTAATGCGCGCTAACGCCGCCGGCCTCTGTGAACGAGCCACCGGCGAACAAGGAACGTCCGCTGCCATCATCGAAGTATACAAAGCAAGTGACTGAGTCGTTTAGTCCGTCGCCGATCCACACTTCACTTCCCAAGGGCAACCACGACATGTTATCCCACTTTGCGATGTAATTTCCGCCAGTGCCGTTGACCCGAACGAAGCTTCCCCCCGCGTATAACATCTTCCCGTGACCATCGTCGAAGGTAGTGAGAGCTAGTACTGCGTCGTACTGTATGTCTGCGTCAAAGCCATTTCTACCCAATCCCTCGCCCAGCGGGGACCAAGTGGAACCATCCCATTGGAAAACCTTGGAAACAGCCGTGTAATCGATGTACGAAAACGAACCAGCCACATACAGCTTTTGCCCGCTGCCGTCATTGTAGACCGTCAGCGCGTTCACCCAGGACTGCAAGCGGAGGCCTAACGTCGACCAAGCCGTACCGTCCCATTTTGCAATGTTGTACACAGGCAAACCGCCGGCCATTCGGAACCAACCACCTACGAATAATGCGTTGCCAGAGCCGTCGTTGTATTCGGCTAGTGCGAACACGTATCCACTAGTCCCAATTCCGAGCGGCGACCAATTCAAGCCATCCCACTTGGCGATATTACTAACGGCAACCCCACCGGCTGTTTCGAACGAGCCACCCACGTATAAAGCGCTTCCGCTGCTTTCTTCGTAGACCGTCAATGCATGGACAGTGCCACTAACTCCGTCTCCGAGTCGTGACCAGGTTGCCCCATCCCACTTGGCGATGCCATTGGAGATGACCCCACCGGCTGTTTCGAAGGAGCCGCCCACGTACAAAGCGCTTCCGCTGCTATCCTCATAGACCGTCAATGCATAGACAGTGCCACTAACTCCGTCTCCGAGTGGTAGCCAGGTTGCCCCATCCCACTTGGCTATGTGGTTGACGACGATACCGCCGGCAGTAGAGAAATCGCCAGCGACGAAGAGCGCTGGGCCGGATCCGTCGTCAAACTCGACCATCGAACGAACTGAGCCGGTGAGCGATGGGCCCGCAAAGCCATCGGACCAGCGGTAGCTGCAGTCGGCAGGCCCAGAATGTAGTTTCTGCGCGTCCGCACTTTTCGCGGTGCATGCCAACAGTACGAAGCACATTACGATGCGTCTCAGCAACACTGTCCTCTCCATTGCGCAAATGTCTGTAGTTGTGGTCGGCATGGCTGTCTCGCTTTGTGCGCGGACGTTCACCTATTTGCCAGCGAACGCACTCTGCCACTGCACATGATCCTCAAGGTCGACGTCCTCGTCTCGATCGAAGTCGAAAGTTGCAAGGCATTGACTCGTCGTTGAATTCCCGGGCCCCTGCATGCACGAAGCAAAACTCGCGTAGTCATTCAGGGTGATGCGCGAGTCATAATCCCAATCCCCGAGCGTGTGATCACCGAGATCCAGCTGCTCGATGCGGCCAGCCGCGGAGATTAGGTAGTCGGAAACGTGCTGCTCTGGCGCAGTCCCTCGCTGTACGTAGATCTTCACGGTCTGCCCTACAACTGCCGCCCGATCGCCCTGAGTGCTTGAATCCGCCAATGACTCGAGCGAGATATTCAGCACGTACCGGTCGCCGGCCGATTGTTTCTCGCCCAACCGGTACCGACCGACGATCTGTCCCTGGCTGTCCTCGTCGCTTGGAAAGTTGCCAAGCGGTGGACGGTCCACGTCAACCCTGGCGACGACTGAAACGTCATTTCCTGTGCCTTGGGACTGGCGATCGATAAAGACCCAGCCGTAAAGGACCGTATCGGGGATCGGGACGCCCGCCAAAACCGGAACCGCTAGCAGAGCTGTTGCCACACTGACGCGGGCAAGTAGAGAAACATGCATTTTCGAAACTCCTGGACGATGAAGCGCAGATTCGCGAAGCAGTGGCAAGACAGGTATCCGATGCATTCAAATGTGTCTTCATTTCTGCGAACACACCTGCTGATCAGAGAATATCTCGAACGACATACCGGCAAACTCCGTGCCAACGCTTGCGCACGGCCAACTCAAAAGCCCGCATGTTCCAAGCAATCGTTAGGGTCGACAATGGCGCACGACGAAGCGGGCTGTTCAATCGTGTGAACGACGGCCAGGCCGAATAGTCACGCCGTCGACACGAATCTTCTGGTTGTGTCCTAAAAACGAGAAATCCTCTGTTCACACTCTCGTTTCTTCACATCCCAGGGGTTGCGATCTCATGGCGGACAAGAGCGGCTCCCTGAATTGTGGTTGGTCGAGATGCCGTTTCTCTAGCGCCATCGATTAAGGTTGCATACACTCTCGAGGCGCGCCTCCTGTAAACAGTAGCTTCCTGGATACCCGTGGCATTCGCGACGTCGTACATCAACGTGAAGAACGCGCGAAACCCCAACGTCTTTTCCTGTGGTTTCCAGTATCTCATTTGACCAACACTGTGAGATCGGTTGCACGAGTGCAGCACGACCACTACAGTCTGCACGCCCGCGCGCGATTTCTTTCACGGAATCTAGTCGACGTGATGTGTTTGCTGCGGCCTCGGTATGGGGGCTGCTACCCAAGCTGCAACCCTGACGAAGTGAGACCGTTTCACGGAGAAAGCGCCGGAACGTTGATTGGATGCTACACGTGCAGTAACGGGCGACGCATTCCGAGGCTGACGGCGGACTTGACACTGCCGTCTCCGATGGTACGGCCGGGCGCTGCAAGTGCCTGACCATGGTTCTTGGCGGCATGCCAAATGCCGCTCAAGCTTCCCCCGAACCGATACATTAGGTTCGGTCACCTCTCCCTGGTCTAGCCCGATTAGACTCATGGTACGATTCGCGTTGCATCAACTCAAGGAGAATCTGCCCAGCAGAACCCCGGATGCGCAAGCAGCCACAATTCTCTTGGCGGAATGTCACGCATCCGCGCGGTGTTTGCTTGCCCCAACCTCGCCCGATCGCCTTTGCGACGGAGTCTCGTGTCCCCGACGACAGTTCACTCATGCAGCCTTGACGCACCGCCTCTCACACCTCGCCGAGCTTCCCAACTTTGAGAACTTCTTCGCATTTTTGCCCAGTCGTTTAGAGTCGCCCTCAGTAGTATCAGGGCTGAGGTGCTCGTAGCTCACGACCGCAGCCCAGCTGGAAGTGTGTCGACAACCCGGCCAGCACGGTATGTGCCCGAACAGGTCGCGTTCCGGAATGGACCCCGTCCGAAGGCCCTAATTTGCAGTGCCCAAGATCCGAATGACTTCGTTCATCGGCGTCGACGGGTTGACGGCGCGGAACGTAGCGACATTGACTCCAGTCTGTGTTCGTCAGCGGGCACGAGCAGACCATTCGCCCCCTAGGCAGGGGGGATTCTGATACCAAGTCCGAGGTTAGTCATAGACGAGCCGAGCAGCCCGTAGGAGCTGGGCGAGGCTCGGCTGTGAGTAACTCGGCGGCGCCTGTGAATTTCTCCTTGGTAGAATCGGCCGCTCGGACCAAGCATTGTGACGCCGCGACGTTGATACGGTCAGGGGATTCTCCCTCCTCAAGGGATCGGGGCAGATCACCGGTCACGTCGTCGGCGCCTGCTCCGAAGTCTGAGAGAACATCGCCTCAAGAAGGCTCTCGTATCAGAACGACTGGCAGCAGGCGTATGGCGTCGGTGAAGCGCAGGCGTAGACAGGGAGGACTCGCAATGGGCCAGGGCGCGGATGCAGAGGAATGGAGCGAGCGGGCAGCGTTTGTCGGATTTGACTGGGCTGGTGATCATCACGATGTGCTGGTCGTGGATCGACTCGGCAAAGTCGTCGAGGACTTCCGCTTCGAGGACACAGCCGCGGGATGGAAACGGTTTGAGGAGAAGTTGAGTCGGTATGCCGACCCAGCTATTGCCATCGAGACCTGTACCGGGGCCGAAGTGGAACGACTGCTCGAGGCGGGTTACGCCGTGTATCCGGTCAACCCGAAAGCGGCCAAGCGTTATCGTGAACGCAAGGTTCCCTGTGGTACAAAGACTGATCGCGTCGACGCTTGGAGTCTCGCTGATGCTTTGCGGCTCGATGGACATGCGTGGCGAGCGCTCAAGCCTGACGACCCGCTGACGATTGAGCTACGGTCGCTGTGCCGCGATGAGATGTCTTTGATTGAGCAACGTACGGCGTTCATCTGTCAGTTGAAAGCCGCCCTGGGCGAGTATTATCCTGTAGTCTTGCAAGCTTTCGACGATTGGACGCTGCCGGCAGCGTGGGCCTTCGTCGAGGCCTTTCCAACATCCGAGGCACTCGCCCAAGCTGGAAAACGCAGATGGGAGAAGTTCCTCCACACGCACAAACTCTATCGTCCCGAGACCTGTCGCAAGCGTCTGGAGATGTTTGCCCATGCTCAAGAGTTCTGCGGCAGTCCCGCGACCACGAACGCCAAGAGCATGCTCGCCGTTGCCTTGGCCGGACAGCTCCGTGTGTTGCAGAATCACCTGGACAAGTTCCGTGCTCGGATCCAAGAGCTGTTTGCCAAGCATCCCGATCACGACTTGTTTGGATCCCTGCCCGGCGCCGGAAAGAAGCTGGCTCCGCGTCTGCTTGCCGAGTTGGGTGACGATCGTGATCGCTTTGATTCGTGCCAGGCGTTGCAGTGCTATGCCGGCACGGCCCCGGTAAGCTATCAAAGTGGGCAAGTCAAAAAAGTGTACTTCCGCCGGGCGTGCCACAAGGTGCTACGACATACGGTCCACTTGTGGGCCAATCTGAGTCGGACCGAGTGTCCTTGGGCGGAGGCTTACTACCAGAAGAAACGCGCCGATGGTCAGACCCACGCCTGCGCGCTCCGTTGCCTTGGGCAGCGATGGCTCAAGATCCTGTGGAAGATGTGGCAGACTCAGACACCGTACGACGCCGAGTTCCACCAGCGGAACCAGATCCGACATGGTAGCTGGGTCCTCGGCTTAACGCCGTCCTCAACGACGTGAACGGCGGTCAAAGGGCGCGAAATCAACAGGGCCCAACGCCCTGTGAAGACTGCTGAGGGGGCTGTGAATGAAAAAACGAAAAAGACCATTGCAAAAAGAGAGAACATCTGCCCCCGGCCCGGGGGCCGCAAGCCAGCCGCCGGCAGTGGGTTGCGCACCCCTCTGTTCACGCGGTGTGCACGTTGTCGGGTACTTGCTCGGCATCCGCCCTGACTCGCTTCGCACCGCCGCGCGCTCCAGGGCTAGTGGCCACAAGTTTCTGTCCAACCGTTGTACCATCGCCCTGTATGGCTGACGAGGACGGATGGTTGCGAGAAGCTGTTACTACGAGTTCATCTCCAACAGCACAGCTGGCAGAACAAACTTGCCCACTTTAACACTTGCTGTCGTAATCGCTGGTTTTCGCGGGCCAGGAGGCCCTTGCCCGTCGCCCTGCGAACAAGCACCAGAAACAGGTTGCGAAGTTCCGACTCGCTTGGGGCCACTCAACCGGACGCCAACCGGCCGGCTGGCGGCTGCCCGATTCCCCGGCCGCAACGCCACCTCTTCGAAAGCCGAGGATCCAAAGCCGCGATCACGCGTCGGGGACAGCCGAAGTATTGAGGCTATACCGCTGTCTCTGAGCAGGTCGACCCGGGGGCACCAATACTGTCGGGTACAATTCGCAGCGCTGCCTCGGCGGCGAAGTCTTCGGTGACAGCGTGGGCCGCCGGCGAGACAACGCCGAATTGCGGCGTCGCGGGGTTGACTTGGCAAGACGCAGATCGACAATTGACAGGAGGTTACGTGCCGTCGGCCACTCGATGGGCCGCGCCGTTCGCTGTGACGAGGATTCGCATGGCCGAAAGCCCGTATCTAGGAACCGATCTCGCCATGGTCTCCGTGGCCCAAGGTCACCTCGATGAGGCATGGAAAGAGGTTCGCAAGGTTGCGCCGCTCCTTACTGATTGGGGTACAGATAAGCTGCGGTCGGGCCTTGACCCCCACGTGCGCACTGTGCTAATCGAGCCTCACTACGTGTGCCGGGACTTCCGTGATATTTACAGCCACTTTTACTCGAAGAAGTTCCTAGAGAGAACTTCCATCTGCAATCGGCTCCACTTCTTTTCGTCCGACATCCATGGGATTCACGAAGCCATCCGCCGTCCCAACCAGTATGCCAGCAGCTACATTGGTTATAGTGTCATACAACCTGTCGAGGATCGCTGCCTCGGACGGAGCGTCTTCGACCCACTGATGCTGGGCAACGATCCGGACAGTTTCTTCTGTTTGAGGACAAAAACTCGTACCCGCATTAATGGTGCTGACTATTTCGTGAGTGGCTATCCATTCATCTCGCAGAGCGGAGAAGCACTCGTCTGTGCTCATGCGTCATTGTGGGGCGTATGTCGCTACCTATCCGAACGGTACCAAGTCTACGGCGAGTTACATCCGAACGATCTCATTCGCATGACATCCTCAAGTGCGGGACGGCGAGTCCCGTACCGCGGAATGAGCTATCGTGACTACTCAGAGATCCTGACGGCTTTCGGCTGTCATCCCGAACTCGTTTTTGCCCAACCAACTAACTCTGATTGGCGCACAGACGCAGCCTCTTTTTATGACATCTATTCATATATCGAGTCGGGCTTTCCAGTACTTGTCAGTTTTCGTGGGCACGTGGTGGCGATTGTGGGCTTGACTCTTCGAGAAGACCTGCAGACCGACTTGCTCGAAGAGCAGACAGGATTCTACAACGCATTTCTGCTTGTGAAGGACTTTGTGGCTGTTGATGACAATTTCTTTCCTTATCAACGTCTCGGGTTCAAAGATGACCCGGGGAATTACGGTACTGTATACACGGAACTCCCGAGAGTGCCATGTATTGATTCAATATATTCCGCGGTGGTTCCGCTCGCCGAGAAGGTCTTTTTGCCAGCTCGAACAGCTCGCGAACTGTTGTACCGCATCCTGAATTCTACCGCAGCGAAGAACCGACTCGAGACCACCTTAAGTGAGATGGGGCTTCACGGCGAGAAGCTTGTCTCTCGCACTTTTCTTACAAGTGGTGCGGCGTTCAAGAACCGTAAGCGCCAGTGCATGCTTGGCGAAATCGGGGATAAACCGGATGACTTATGCGCTTTTAGTCTCGATATACGAATGCCGCACTTCGTTTGGATCATGGAAATCTCGACGGTTTCCGGGTTTCGCAAGCGTCGCATTATCGCAGAGGTGCTCTTGGATGCGACTACGAACAAGGACGAAGGGAAGAACGCATGCGTCTACATGCGCATCGGCGACACCATAATTACGGGCGATGAGGAACAGGAGTTTGAGGCCGACAAGGAGTTTGTACAATACACGCACAATCTGGGAGAGCGGGATGACTAAGAAGAAACTAAATACACAACAGTATGTCCGGGCAGATGAGAGCATGAAAGGGGCGCGCAAAGTAGATGTGCCGGGTGACACGAAAGCGCAGACCCTCGAACACCAGGGGAAGGGCATTCTGGATTCTTTCGTCTCTCGCCAACAAGCGGCATGGAGCAAGCTCGCAGACAAGATGGTTGGCGCTGAGTGCCTCGATGATTAACATTCAGTAGCGCCTGCTAAACACTGTGGCGGACAGGTTACTAACGCCACAGGCACAAAGGGAATGATACCCCCCGCCCTGAAGCTTCTGAACGCCAAGCATCTGAATTACCGCCGGACTCACTTACCGGGGCGCCGTATTGGGCTCGGCATCAGGGGACGGGGCTTTGCATCCCCCCGCCCCAAGCGTCCGTATCGCGGCCCGTCCCCTTCGCGAGAACCCGGCTTCCCGTGTGCAAATCCACCCTCCGCCGCGGGACCTCGCTGTCGAGGCTTTGTTAAAATTCGGAGGCCCCGCGTCCGACAAATTCGCCTTGCACCAAAAACCCGGTCATCTCGGGTGAATTGCGTCCGTGAAGGCAGGTTGACGGTCGAATGCAGCCTCCCGACTGTGCCATTGAGGGATGCTAGCTGGTTGAAGTTCGGCTGGTGAATCCCTTTACAATCGCGTGAGGTGCTCAAGGGTTGATCGACTCGGAGTTTGCCGTCAGGCGCGGCGTCACAACGCACGTCACATACGATTCGCCGCGCTACTTCACTTCCTCGGAAGCGGTATGCCTCGCTTTCCGTTCCCTGAAGCCGTACATCTAGTCGGTCCTATGCGAGACCCCAAGGACTCAGAACCCCGCGCTCAGCGTGAATGGTAGGAGCATCAGGTCAACGCAGGACCGTGGTTCCTTCTTGATCGGGTCAAACGAGCACTGCAGCGGGCATACTCAGGAAAATGCCAGGTGCGGTCACGCCCCACGTCGACATGATAAGCACAGCTTCCCGCGTAGGCGCGTACGGTACCCCTACGAAGCAGACACCGGCAGCCCTCCTACCGCCCCAAGGCCGCGGCCGGAACTCCACCTTCGCTCAATCCCTGGATCGCCTCGCGCTGCTCGCGGCGCACGCGATATGGAATCGTATCCCAGAGGTATACGTTCTGATCATGGCCTCCAGAGGCGAGGAGTGTCCCGTCCGGACTGAACGCTACACAACGGACAGCTTCGCCGTCATGCCCGCGCAGTCGGAGCATCTCTTCTCCGGTGTCGGCGTTGAGAATGCTGATGAGGCCGCGGTGCCGCGCAACCGCGATACGCGAGCCATCCGGGCTCGTGGCCAAATGGATCCAGCTTGGCCCCTCGGAGAATACAGACTCTGCAAGTGCCAGAGCCCGGCATACGCGCACATGGCGAAGATATGATGGTATGGCCGCGACAGCGTCACGCGGACCTACACCTGTTCCAGCGTTGCTCCGCGGCACCCTCCCGCACCATAGCTGCTTGTGGCTTTTGCGCCCATCCCATACGCATATCAGCCCAACGTCGGAATCTGCGGTGCCTCCCGAACCGGGATCGGCGTCCGAGTACGAAACGATGTAGCTACCGTCTTCGCTGAATGCCACGAACCGAACGGGTTGACCAACATGGCCATCTAGTGTGTCCAGCAAATCCCCTGTCGACGGATCCCAAAGTCGAACGGTTGAATCATAGGACCCGGATACGAGCCGAGTGCCGGCCGGATTGTAGTCTACGGAGGAGACAATTCCCGCATGACCCACCAATGTCTCTGCTTCTTGCCCGTCTTTCCATTCCCACAGATGGATTTTCGCGTCGTGACCCGCGACAGCCAACGTGCCGCCATCAGGGCTGAATACCACAACCCGTGTGTCTGGATCACGCGTGGGTACGGTCGTGTGCAGTGTCCACGTGCCGACATCCCAGATGGCAACTTCATTCTCGTGCGAACCGGAGGCCATGAGTGTCCCATCTGGACTGAACGCAATCGTGCTGACAGATTGCCTGTGGTGCTCAATCACCACCTGATCGCCGTAGAGCGAGCCAGGGGAAAGGTCCGCTCCTTGAAGATTCGGCCTACCCCAGCGGCGGAGAGTGCCATCCTGCGAGATGGATACCAGGTCATGGTCGCCCCGGGCGTACGCCACGGACCACACCAGTTTTCTGTGCCCCCGCAACACCGCGAGTTCACGTTCCCACGTCGGATCCCAGATGCGAATAGTGCCGTCCTCCGACCCCGACGCAAGATGGGCTCCGTTTCTAGAGAATGCAACCGACCTAACATCGTCAAGGTGACCCAATAGAACAACATTCCCTCCTTGGCCGCTCAGGTCCCAGACTCGAACCGTGTTGTCTTGAGAGGCCGACGCAAGGCGTGTACCGTCCGGACTGAATGCCAAGGCAGCGATTCCTCCGCTGTGACCGTCGAAAGACCTGATGGTCTCTTGGTTTATCGCTTCTGCTTGAGGTACGCAGACGTCCGGTTTTCTTGATCTGCTGAACACCGACTCCAACCGGCTGGGTGGGCCATTCTCAGTTCCCAGTCCCCACACACAGATGGACATGTCGTTCCATGCGGCGGAGGCAAGATGCGTACCGTCTGCACTGAACGCCATGGCGAGGCAGGTACTCCGGTGGTGACCAAGCACGTCGTCCAACGTGCTCGTCTTCCGGTTCCAGATCTCGACGGAGCCGCCCTCGAGCCCCAACGCCAATAGAGACCCATCAGGACTCACGGCCACGCAACTCGCCGGCCGCTCGCCAACGCAGAGGGAAGGTTGCTCTTCAAGCGTCCCACCATCCCAGAAACGAATCGTCGAAGCATCCCCGTCTTTCGTAATCGCTGCAATCAGACTGCCGTCAATGCTCGCACTGGCGAAGCACGGGGTGCTCGCGAACCTGTACCTGTGTTGAATCTCCACAGGCGGGTTGTCACCGTGCCAAACTCTGATCGGCCCGTACTGCGAGATTGACACTTGGGAGTTCGTAGCAACCACATGAAACATGAGCGTGGGGCGGTCGTCGTGGCTAGGCACCTCACAAATACTGCTGTCACTTGCCGCGTCCAAGTACCGCCATTCCCAATCCCGAAGCCTAGCCGGGGCGAGATCAAGAGAGCGCCGGCCGGCGTCCACATCATCGTAAGCTAGCGCAAGTTCCGCGGCATGAACACTGCTGACGTACGCAAGCCAGTCGGCGCGTTCCTGTTCCCGGCTCTGCCACGCATACGAGGCTGACGCAGCCAGCATGGCCGCCAAAAGCAAGGCCGTGAGAGAAGTTCCGGTCACCGCGACCCGATTCCGTCGCACGAACTTACGGATGCGATATGTACGACTCGGCGGTCCCGCCTTCACTGGCTGATGGTGGAGATGTCTTTCGATATCGGCCGCAAATGCCTCCACTGTCTCGTAGCGCCGATCGGGTTCCTTTTCCAGCGCCTTCATCACGATCCAGTCCAGGTCGCCTTGCAGTTGCCGTTGCAGTGACTTGATGTCGGTTCTGCGGTTGGCAGTGATCTGCTTCGCGTCTTCCGCGAGGTCTCGAAGGCGCGCACTCGGCTTGGGGGGCTCTTGTTCCCGAATGATGCGTCGAGCCGCGTCTATGCTCGATCGTTGAAGCTGAGCACGGTCAAAGGGCCGCTTCCCCGCGAGCATTTCGTATAGAAGCACACCCAGAGAGTACACATCGGTACGCACATCAATCCCGCCGTGATCGCTCCCTCCTCCCCCTGCCTGCTCCGGACTCATGTACTCCAGGGTGCCAGGAGCTCTTCCCGCTTCCGTCATGAGCGTGCGATCAGTGAGGTCTGGATCGATGGCCTTGGCAATACCAAAGTCGATGATCTTCGGCACCGAGCGGCCGTTGTCATCGGCGACCAGCACATTGGCCGGTTTGATGTCTCGATGGATGATAGCCTTCTGGTGGGCATGTTGGATTCCCCGGCAAACCTCCAGGAAAAGCCTCAACCGCTCCACGATCGTCAAGCCCGCCCGATCCGCATACTCTGTGATGGGCTTGCCGTCGACATATTCCATGGCGAAGTAGGGTTGGCCGGTTTCGGTCGCGCCCGCGTACATGAACTTCGCAATCGTCTCATGGCTGAGTTGGGCCAAGGTTTGCCGCTCGGCCTCGAAACGGGCGAGTACCTGTTGCGAATTCGCGCCAGGTTGTGAGACCTTCAGCGCGACCGTCTGCCGGACGGGCCGTCTCTCGTCCGCCTGGTGCACAAGTTCCGCTTGGTACACGACCCCCATGCCGCCTTCGCCGATCCTCCGCACGATTCGGTAGGGACCAACGTACTCTGGTTGCCCGGTGGCACGTTCTGATTCCGGCTCGGCGATCAGTTCACGAACACCCAGTTGCATGAGGTCACAAAGGGCCTGCTCGTTGGCGACGACTTCTTCGTAGCGCTGAAGGCATCGGCTACATCGCAGGATGTGATTGCGGAAGGCATCAGTGGAGTCAGTGCCGCTGGCCCCACGGGCAACGATTTCGATCTGCTCGGTCGTGAGGCACTGCATGCGGTTCCTCGCGATCCCGTCACTCGGTCAGAGCGCACAGCGATAATCCGGAGCGCACTGCTGACGCACCGTCCCTCGCTATCTCTGATTGTCCGATATCTCCGTGATCTTTCACGAGAATCTACTCGTACTCTTTGGCAAGCTCCCGTAGCCGGGTGAGAACGCGGTGCTTGGCGATGTAGACCGCGTTGACCGTCGTCCCCAAGCGCTCAGCCACCTGAGATGCGGGTAATCCCTCAATCCCATAAAAGCGAAATGCCTCAAAGGTATTTCGGTCCACCTCCTCACGGACTCGCGAAAGACACTCCGCGAACACCCCCCGCTCCCACTCTTCCTCCTCGATGGTATCCGACCAAGTCTCAGATTCAGGAATTCGACCAGCGAAGCCGGTCGTCGCGCTGGTCTCGGGGAATTGGGCCGGACTATTGGCCACGGCTCGAAGTGCTTCCCGAAACTTGTTCCGTGCGATTCCCAGCAGCCAGTTCTTAAGCCCGCCCTTCTCGCGATTGAATCGGCCGCCGCGGTACGTTTCGAAGAACGTGGTTAGGGTCGCCTGAACGGCGTCGTCGGCGCGGTCGTCTCTCAAGCCCCGCCGCCGGGCAATCGCAAGGAGTACAGGCTGGTAGTGGTTCACGAATCCGGTCCAGGCTGCATCCTCGAGATCATTAAGCTGTTCCAGCAGGGTTGTACACGTTTCGAGCGTAAGCATGGCTGTGCCGCATTGCGGCTCCTCAAACCGCCCAACCTCTCTCCGCCCGAGCGGCCCAGTATATCAAGGGAGCCCGACCAGAAACAGGCGATCCGCCATTTGATCCGCCAATTTGCTCACTTTGTGAAAGATCGTCCCGGGTCGCCTCAACATTACCTTGTAGGGCGCGAGGCCACGATGCCCAAGCCCTTGAAGTGCCGCCAGCATCATCGGCGACCCACGAAAGCGGTTGCTTTGAGACTAGGAGTTGCATCATGGACCGCCTCACGATCTTCCTACTCGGCGCTTTGCCATCGACCGCTTCGGTCAGGGTAACGCGTGCACAGGCGTCACATTTCATCTTCCACTGCTGGGACGTCGATTCTCTACCAACTGTACGGAAACCCTCAAAGTGCATTCAAGCGCTTGCTTCAATCGCCGTCGCGGTATTCATGACCGCCTTCGTCACCCCAACTCGAACCGCGGATGCATCGCAGCCAGGGGGTGCCGCGTCCCTTACAAACAACCGGAGGCACTTCACGCTTGGCGCCTGGTGCACGTCCAGCTCAAGGTCAAATACGCCATTCACTGTCACGGGCGTCAGTGACAGGGCAAAGCACGATGTATACCCCTTCGTTACGGGGCAGATGGCATTGCCAATTGGGGTCAGGCCTTACGCGGGGAACGGTCTCAGGAGCTGGGGGCCTTCTTACGACACAAGTATCACGTACCGTGCGGAGATAAATGACGTCTTGGCCTTATTGCCTTATGGACAGCATGTGGCCATCGCACCCGGCGATCCGGTCGACACAGAGTACCCGTACATGTCCCTAGGCGATTTCCTATCTGAAGAAATCGTAAGTAATACCTATGAAGGCAACTACGTTTCATTGGGTAGGCGACTGAGCAAAACAATTAAGATTCTCTCGCTCTGCGACGAGTGAAAGTGCTGTAGCAGCGCATCAGCTCCACGAATACTCTGCAGCGCCGAAAAAACCGTGGTGCTGGGCATATTGGTCGAATGATTCCGATTCTGCTGCCTGCGTCGGCAGCCAACACCTTAACCCAGGTTTCTTCATGCCACTTCAGAAGATGAAACGGAGACCAAGACAATGTTGCCTCGAAGATCATTGGCGTTGCTCGCCACCGTTGTTTTCTTTGCGAATTCCGAGATCTACGCCATTGAGCTGCCGAACAAAGTCTCAAGGCAATCAGAACAAGAGCAAGCAGACCAGGCTTCCAACGCCAATGCCATCGGCCACCCCTTGGCGATGCCGGCAAACGAGGTCCACAACATCACGCAGGATATCTACTATAGCCTCATTCAACAGGCGATCGACGGTGCCGTTGACGGAGACGTGATCGTGCTGAGTCCTGGCACGTACACGGGGGTGGGTAATCGCGAGCTGGATTTCCAAGGGAAAGCGATCACGCTTCGTAGCACGAACCCGAACGATGCTGCCACCGTCGCTTCAACCGTCATCGATTGCCAAGCCAACGGCGGCGGGTTCAATTTTCACACTGCTGAAGGCGCAGACTCAGTCATCTTGGGTCTCACCGTTACGAATGCCAGCCGTAGCGGAATCGTCTGCACCGGGGCCAGCCCAACTATCGCGGACTGTGTGATCACTGGCAATGTCGCGTCCAATGGTGCCGGCATTTACTGTTCTGGCGCTAGCCCAGCAATCATAGATTCTGTCATAACGAACAACGCGGTCACCACAAGCGGCGGCGGAATGTATATCGACGCCGCTTCCAGTCCGGTTGTAACGCGCTGCGCCATCTCTCTTAATCATGCCGATGAAGCCAATGGATCCGGGGGCGGGATCTACACTGTCGGAAACCTGACGCTTCAGGACAGTACGTTGTCGGACAACACCACGAACGGCAGTGGCGGAGGTATTAACGGCGCCGGAGCAGGAACAACCGAGCTGATACAGGTAACGATCTCGGGCAACACCGCTAGCGCCAATGGCGGTGGTGCACGGGTTGCAGGCGGCACTTGGATCGTTCGCCAGTCCACGATTGCCGAGAACAGAGCCACGAATAGCGGCGGAGGAATCTACCGAGAGAGCGGTACGGTCACAGTCACAAACTCGCTTATTGCATTCAACACGGCGGCTACAGGCCTCGATGTTTCGGGTACGTTCGCTTCCCCTGAAAGCCAGTACAACCTGATCAGGGTACTCGACGGCTCCATGGGTCTCAGCGAAACGAACAGCATCACCGGCACTCTGGCAGGGCCCCTCAACCCGCGCATGGCCCTGCTCGGCAACAGCGGGGGACCAACCCTCACCCATGCGCTGCTTCCGAACAGCCCCGCGTTGAATAGCGGAAGTAACGCACTTGCGCTCGATGTGAGCGGGCAGCCGCTGAGCACAGACCAGCGCGGGCAGCAGCGTTTCGCTGGGACAGTGGACATCGGTGCGGTCGAAGGAACGATCTCGTCCATGTTCCAACTAACCGCTCCACCGCCGCCGGCAACCGTTAGCCTGGGTAGGATCACGCCGATTTCGTGGGATCAGACCACGCTACCAGCGGGCAGTATAGTGAGACTATACTACGATGCCGATACGCTGATCTCGGGAAACGAGAATTGGATCGTCGTTGACCTCAGCGCGGACGCTGCCAAGGGCAGCTACAACTGGGCGCCTGTGCTGCTTCAACCGGGCACCTACTACATTGGCGGCGAAGTCGTCGATCCATTCGACCAGACACTGCTGCAGAATCGGATCCAGAACCCCATTACGGTTCAGTATCATGCGGATTACGTCGTGGACAGCCTTACAGACGTGGTTGCCAATGATGGCGTTATTACCTTGCGGGAAGCCCTGAATTCCGCTAACGCCAATGACAACTCGGGCATCGTGAACATCATCGCATTCGACCCGTCGCTCAGCGGCCAGACGATCGAATTAACCAATGGCGAACTTCCAATTGCCAATAGCACTTGGATTCAGGGCCTTGGTTCCCTCAATTTGACCGTAGACGGCAACTCGTTCGGCCGGATCTTCAAAATTGACGCGCCGGCCGGCACGCAAGTGTGGATTTCGGGCCTCACATTGGAGCGCGGTAAGGCCGAGAACGAGAACGGCGGAGGCATCTACGCCACGGTCCCACTGGTATTGGAGGACGTGACCGTTTCCTCATGCCAGACAACAGGCGGCACATATGGTGGCGGCATCTACAGCACCGCACCGTTGACGGTGAGAGACGCGACCATTTCAGGCAATTCAAGCTATTCCGGTGGCGGCATCTACAGTACCGGCCAGTTGACCATAGAACAAGCCACTGTTTCGGGAAACTCCAGCACTAACTATGGCGGAGTATACTGCCAATCGGGTGACATTACGGAATCGCTCTTCACGGGCAACTCGGGCAGCGCGAACGGAAGTGTGGGCGGCTTGTTCCACGCTGGAGGAACGTTAGCGGTTTCCGACACGCAGTTCACGGGCAATTCTGGAGCAAGCGGCGGCATCCGGAACAACGCCGGCACACTGACACTTGATCAAGTGGATCTTTCGGGCAACAGGACAAACAACTCTGCGGGTGGCGGCTTGTCCAACAGTGGGGTAGCGACAATCCGCAACTCCACCATTGCGTCGAACTATTCAACGACGCCCACAAGCGGATCAGGCGGCGGCATTTACAACACCGCCGGCACGTTGGTGGTAGAGAATTCGACGATCAGCGACAACCAAGTGGGCGTAGGCGGCGGCATCTATGGCTACAGCGGCACGGGAACGCTGGTTCAGGTCACCATTTCGGGAAACAGGGCCGCTGGCGGCTCCGGCGGCGGGATCTTCGTAGCTAACGGTGACTGGACCATTCGGCAATCGACGATCGCCAACAACGACACCAGCGCCGACGGCGGCGGCATCTATCGTAGCGGCGGCACCGTGAAACTCTGCAATACCATTGTGACCGGCAACTCCGCACGGGAGCTGGGGTATGACCTCCGCGGGACCTTTGATTCCAGCAGCTTCTACAATCTTGTCCGCATCGCCGACGATTCGATTGGCATTGACCCAGACCCAAACAAGCACAATCTCACCGGCACGCTTGCCGCACCATTGGCCGCGTGGGTAGGAATGCTCGCCGACAACGGCGGATTGACTAAGACGCATCAATTGCTGACGGGCAGTCCGGCGATCGACGGAGGGTCCGATTCCTGTGCTGTGGACTCGGGCGGACAGCCCTTGACGATGGATCAGCGCGGAACTGGGTTCCCGCGGCTTGTCGGTGCGGCTTTGGATATTGGCGCTGTGGAAGGACAAACCCCGGCATACTTCGAACTCACCGGAACGGTACCTCCCGTCGTGGAAATCGGATCGGTCCTGCCAATTGACTGGACACAAGGCACGATTCCGTTGAGCGAGGCAAGACTGAGTTTGTACGTGGATACCGACGCAACGCTGAATGGCAACGAGTTCTGGATTGTGCGTGACGCCAATCCGGACGACCTCTTGGATGGTTACGACTGGCGAGTGGTCGGCTTGGCCGATTTGTCAGCTCAGTACACGCTCGGAGGGGTGTTGAAGCTCAGTACCGGGGAGGAGTATCACAGCCGGATGGACGAGAGCTTCCAGGTTGCGTATGGGGGCACGATCTACACTGTTACAAGTCTGGACAACGTAGTGGCCAATGACGGGAAGCTTACCCTTCCAGAGGCGGTGAAGGCCGCCAGTCTGAACCAGCCTCTGGCGGATGCTCCGGCCGGCAGCGCTAACAAGATGGACGTGATCCTGTTTGCTCCGGAACTGAGCGGCGGCACGATCGAACTGTCCGGCTTTGAACTGGCGGTGACGGACGATCTGTACATTCAGGGTCCGGGTGCGACTTTCCTGACCGTTGATGGCACCCTCCAGAGCCGTGTGTTCAAGATGACGGGCAACGACAAGTACGTGTGGATCAATGGTTTGTCCATCATGTACGGCAAGTCAACCAACGACAACGGAGGCGGCATCTACAACGGTACCAACCTGAGACTGGACGACGTGACTGTTTCCTCATGCCAGACAACAGGCAATACACAAGGCGGCGGTGTTTACAGCACCGCACCGTTGACGGTGAGAGACGTCACCATTTCAGGGAATTCAAGTTATTCCGGTGGCGGAATCTTCAGCACCGGCCGGTTGACCATGGAACAAGCCACTGTTTCAGGCAACTCCAGCACTTACTACGGCGGAGTATACTGCCAATCGGGTGACATTACCGAATCGTTCTTCACGGGCAACTCGGGCAGCAGTGGCGTGGGCGCATTGTACCACGCCGGAGGGACGCTAGCGGTTTCCGACACGCAGTTTACGGGCAATTCTGGAGCAACCGGTGGCATTCGGAACAACGCCGGGACACTGACGCTTGAACAGGTGGATCTCTCAGGCAACGCGGGTGGCGGCTTGTACAACAATGGGGTGGCGACAGTCCGTAACTCCACCATTACTTCGAACTATTCAACGACGCCCACAAGCGGGTCAGGCGGCGGCATTTACAATAACGCCGGCACGTTGGTGGTAGAGAGT
>Ga0210110_1000204_pt1 | contig 20876 bp, 18 predicted proteins | sample China_Galinas_PW_2_FD_184865 | JGI IMG/M metagenome (GOLD analysis project Ga0210110, IMG submission 184865) | Wetland microbial communities from San Francisco Bay, California, USA, that impact long-term carbon sequestration - China_Galinas_PWB_D1... | ecosystem: Environmental > Aquatic > Marine... | reverse complement strand
CGCCGAGGCCTTTGCACCGGGCGACCCGTTCGAGGAGTCGACGCGGTTAGGGCCGCTGGTCTCCGACACCCAACGCGAGCGCGTCCGCGGCTACATCGCGAAGGGCGAGTCCGAAGGGGCAAAGCTCGTGACCGGCGGCGGCGCTCCCCCGGAGGGGCTCGACCGGGGCTACTTCGTGCGCCCCACAGTCTTCTCAGAGGTGACGCCGGAGATGACGATCGCCCAGGAGGAGATCTTTGGCCCGGTGCTTGCGATCCAGCCCTATGCCGACGAGGACGACGCGGTGCGGATTGCCAACGACACGGTCTACGGCCTCTCGGGAGGCGTCTGGTCGGCGGACGCCGATCGTGCGGTCGGCGTCGCGCGCCGCATCCGCACCGGCCAGATCGAGATCAACGGCGGCGCCTTCAATCCGATCGCCCCCTTCGGCGGCTACAAGCAGTCGGGCCACGGGCGCGAGAACGGCCGCTACGCGATCGAGGAGCTGCTCCAGGTGAAGAGCCTGCAGCTTTAGCGCTCTCGCCGACCGCTCAATCCGACCGGCGGCCCAGCCGATGAAGTGAACGGATTGAACATCGTCAGCCTGATCGTCTTCGCCGCTGTCTTCGTCGTCTTCTTCGCGATCGAGGCGATACGCGCACGACGCCACTCGGAGGACGACTCGGATTGGGAGCGGGAGATGAAGTCGACGCCCTGGAGGGATCGCTGGCGAATCGCCAGAGCGGTGCGCAGGGGCAGCCGCCTCGACAAGCCGCGCGAGGCACGGCTCGCCGCCGAGATGGCCGAGCGCCAGCTCGCGGCGACGAGGCCCTCGCGCCGGTTCCCGATCGTGAAGCTCGTCATCGGCGCCGCGTTCCTGGTCCTGGGAGCGCTTGGCGGTGTCGTGACGGTGGCGGCCCTTGGCGCGTTCTTCCTTCTGCTCGGCTTTGTGGAGCGAGCCCAAGGCGGCCGCGCCACCCGACGCCTCGAGCGGGCCAGGGACGCGAACCGCGCCCAGGCCGAGCTCGAAGCGGGAACGTTGGACCAATAGGCTGCCGCGGGTGAACTTCGACCTCTCCGACGAGCAGAGGCTGCTGCGCGACACCGTCCGCGAGTTCGCCCGGGCGGAGGTCGCGCCGGTGGCGGAGGAGCTGGACCGCGAGAAGCGCTTCCCCTACGAGATCGTGGCGAAGCTCGGGAAGCTCGGGCTGATGGGGATTCCCTTCCCCCAGGAGTACGGGGGCGGCGGCGCGGACACGCTCTCCTATGTGCTGGCCGTCGAAGAGCTGGCGCGGATCGACTCCTCGGTCTGCATCACGATGGCGGCCCACACCTCGCTGGGCACGATGCCGATCTATCTCTGGGGGACGGACGAGCAGAAGGACGAGTGGCTGCCGCAGCTGTGCAGCGGTCAGCGGCTTGCCGCCTTCGGCCTGACCGAGCCGGAGGCCGGCTCGGACGCCGGCAACGTGCGGACCACGGCGAAGCTCGAGGACGGAGAGTGGGTGATCGACGGCGCCAAGCAGTTCATCACCAACTCGGGCACCGAGATCAGCGGCTGCGTCTCGATCACCGCCGTCACGGGCGGCGGGGACGGCCGCAAGGAGATCTCCAACCTGATCGTCCCCAACGGCACGCCGGGGTACGAGGCCGGCGAGCCCTACCGCAAGATGGGCTGGAACGCCTCCGACACTCGCCCCCTATCTTTCGAGGGCTGCCGGGTACCCGAGGGCAACCTGCTGGGCCGCCGCGGCGACGGCTTCAAGAACTTCCTGCACATCCTCGACGGCGGCCGAATCGGCGTTGCGGCGATGGGCGTCGGCCTTGCGCAGGGCGCCCTCGACGAGGCCATCTCCTACGCCAAGGAGCGCCAGGCCTTCGGCCAGCCGATCGCCAAGTTCCAGTCGATCCAGGCAAAGATCGCCGACCTCTCTGCCCAGATCGAGTCCGCCCGCCTGCTGACCTGGCGCGCCGCCCTGGAGAAGGACGCGGCTCGCTCGTTCACCCTCACCGCGGCGCAGGCGAAGCTAATCACCGGCCGCCTGGCAGTTCGCGCCACCGAGGAGGCGGTCCAGATCCACGGCGGCTACGGCTACATCGAGGAGTACCCGGTCTGCCGCTTCTACCGCGACGCCAAGATCCTCACGATCGGCGAGGGCACCGACGAGGTGCAGCAGATGGTGATCGCCCGCCAGCTCGGCTGCTGAGCCTGAATCCGCCGATCCCACCGGCCCCTCGACTCCGCATCCCTCCGCCCGGCCACCCAGGTAGCACCACTACTTGGGTGAGCGGGAATCGCTCCCCAACTCGGCCCGCACAAAGCGGAGAGTCTCGCCGAGATCGGTGGATTCAGGCTGAGACCGGTTGCGGGCGCGACCCAGCGATGCCTGTGACGCACACCGCGCATCGCAAACGACGTTCTCGAGTGAGCACATCTCGCGCCCCCCGGGGTGTCCACGGTTTATGTATCCAATGGATACAAAAACCGTAGGTACGTCGCCGCTCTCTTGGTGCAGCTGCTCAGAGCGCCTGGAGCGTGAAGCGGACCCGGGTGCCCGGAGCCGCCTCCTCTAGCCAGATCCGGCCGCCGTGGGCCTCCACTATCGCGCGGGAGATGGCAAGGCCGAGGCCGGCGCCCTCGGGGTCGGCGGCATCTCCCTCATCGCCACGGTAGAAGGCATCGAAGACCCGCTTGTCATCCCCCTGAGCGATGCCCTCGCCGCTGTCGGCCACCTCGACCTCGACGCCGCCCGGCGCCGTCTGCGCCCGGACCGTCACACTGCCGTCGGCCGGGGTGTGGCGGATCGCGTTCTGGATCAGGTTGAAGAGGACGCGCTGCACCTTCTCGGCGTTGGCCCTCGTCATCAGCTCGTGGGCCGGCAGCTCCGCCGCGAGCGCGACGCCCCGGGCCGCCGCGGGTGCCCGCATCGCGGCAACCGTGTCGCCGACCAGCTCGCGCAGCTCGACCTGGCTCATCGTCCATGAGATGTCGCCCGCCTCGATCCGAGAGAGCTCGAACAGATCGTCGATCAGGCCGCTGAGCGCGGCAACATGGGTGCGTACCTCGCGCAGGTAGCGGTCGCGCGTCTCACCGGTCACGACGCCGTCCTCGATCGACTCGACGAGCAGGCGCAAAGAGGCGAGCGGGGTGCGAAGGTCGTGCGAGACCGAGGCGACCAGGCGCCGCCGCGCCGCCTCGACTTCGCGGCGCGAGCGCTCCTCGGCGGCGAGCCTCGCCGCCAGCCCGGCCGCCAGCGCCCCGCCCGCCACCGCCAGGGCAACGAGCGCGATCTGGCCCCAGCCCATTTTGTGAGGGACCGTGACCGCCGCGGCGCCGGCCAGGAAGGCGGCAATGGCAATGGCAATCGAGCGTCTCATGGCCGCAGCCTGTACCCCACTCCCCAGACCGTCTCGATGAAGCGGGGCTCGGACGGGTCGTCTCCCAGCTTTGCCCGGAGACGCCGCACGTGGACGGTGACGGTGCTGGTGTCTGTGAAGAACGGGAAGCCCCAGACCGCTTCCATCAGCTGGTCGCGCGAGAAGACGTTGCCGGGGTGCGCGGCGAGATGGGCGAGCAGGTCGAACTCGCGCTGGGTCAGCGAAAGCTCCTCGCCTGCCACCGTCACCGTCCGGCTGGCCGGATCGATCCGCAGCTCGCCGTGCTCGATTGGCGCCGGTTTGGCGTCGGGCGGCGGCGAGACGCGGCGCAGCACCGCGTCGACCCGGGCCACGAGCTCAGCCGGCGAGAAGGGCTTTACGACGTAGTCGTCGGCGCCATGGCGCAGTCCGACGAGGCGGTCGGACTCCTCGCCGCGGGCGGTCAGCAGGATCACCGCGGTCCTCTTGCCCGATTCCTGCAGCCGTTTCATCACTTCGATCCCGTCAAGCCCCGGCAGCATCACATCGAGCACAACCAGGTCGGGACGGTGCAGCCCCGCGAGCCGCAGCGCCTCCGGCCCATCGAAGGCCTGATGGGTCTGATAGCCGGCACGCTCCATGTAGCGACCGACCACCTCGACGATGGTCGGCTCGTCGTCGACGACGAGCACCGTGCCTCGGGTGGCGTCATTCACACCCCGGATTGTCGCGCCGTCCCTAGCCAAAGGTAAAGGCATAGCCCATCACCCCCGGTTTGGGAAGCAGCCGCAGGACGTGTCGCTCGACCCGCGGGAGGTCGACAAGCTGGTAGAGACGCTGCCCGGAGACCTCGACGGCGCCGTCCCTCACATCGGCCCCCGCAAGGCGGTTCGGGATCGGGTGACCGTCGAGCAGCACGCGCACGCTGCGGGGATGCCCCGGCGAGCCCAGCACCAGGTAGACGCGGCGCGCGCCAAAGGCGACTTCCAGGGCGCCTCCGGCCGCCGTCCCCGACTCCGGGGACACCTTCCACCGGCCCCGGTAGGCAAGCTGGTCGACGGCCGGGCGGCGCGGCTCGCCGAAGTCCTGAACGCCGGCGGCGATCCGCCCGTTGACGAAGCGGTCCGCCCGCAGCGAGCCGAGATAGCTCTCCGGCGTCGTCACACCCGCCGAGGCGGAGATCCCCCGCGCTCCGGAGCCACGGCCCGAGACCGGGTGTCCGGCCTCGGCGAGCAGTTCGCGGATCACCTTCTCCTTCTCGTCGTATGCCCCCTCGCCGAAGTGGACGAAGCGGGCCTGGCCGGTGGCGTCGATGAAGTACTCGGCGGGCCAGAATTCGGTGCCGTAGGCGATGAACGTGGAGAGGTTGTTGTCCTGCGCGACCGGATAGCGGATCCCGTTGCGGGCAATCGAGTCGGCGACATTGTCGGGGTCTTTCTCGAACGGGAACTCTGGCGAGTGGACTCCCACTATCGTCAGGCCGTCCTTCCGGTAGCGCCTGTCCCAGGCCGTCAGGTAGGGCAAAGTGCGCAGGCAGTTGATGCAGCTGTAGGTCCAGAAGTCGACCAACACCACCCGGCCCCGCAGCGAGCGCAGGGTCAGCGGGCGGTCCCCCGGCGTGTTGAACCAGCGCTGGGTGTCGACGAACTCCGGCGCCGTGCCCAACACGGGCAGGTCCGAGGGCCGGCCATCGCTCCCGGCAGCTGCGTTCTCAGCCTTCCCGGAGGCCGCTTCGGCCGTCGCCTCACCGAGCCCGCCGCCCGAGCCGCCGCGAATGTCGGCCAGCGCGGTGCGGGCCGGAGAGCTCTCCTCCAGCGCCTTCGAGGGTGTGACCAGGAAGCTGGGGAGGTCGCTGGCGATCCTGTTCTGGAACTTGATGTCGTACTCGCCGAGCATCGCCACCGCGAAGGCGACCATCACGGCGCCCATCGCCACCTGGACGCCGGCCCCGCGCCGCGCCAGCGGCGCAATCACACGGCGGCCGCCCAGCATCAGGAGGAAGAGGACGGCGGCCGAGCCGATGCCGTAGCTGAGCGCGACGGCGAGCCTGCCCGCGGTGAACGGCTGCGATGCCGAGACTGTGATCACCCCGGTGAGGATTGGACCGGCGCACGGCGCGTAGACCAGCCCGAGGCTGGCGCCGACCGCGGTCCCGGACCAGAAGCCGTCGCCGCCGCGCTTCACCCCGACGCGACCCGTGAGGCGGCTGATCGCGGCCTCGATTCGCGCGGCAAGCGACGGGACCATCAGCGAGACTCCGAAGCCGATCAGGACGACGATCGCCAGCGTCCGCAGCAGGTCGTTGGGCAGCCCGAGGGCCGAGATCACATAGACGAGCGCGACCGTCGCAAACGTGAAGGAGATTGCGAGGCCGGTGACGATTCCGAGTGGCCGCCGCCGGCCGCCGGAGGCACCCGCCGAGAGCGCGATCGGCAGCACCGGCAGCACGCATGGCGATAGCGCCGTGGCGGCGCCGGCGACAAAGCCGAACAGCATCAGCAGGGCCATGCGTCAAACCTTGGCAGCTCGGGATTACGCGGAAATGACGCCTGGAGGGCTCAGCCGGCCGCCGGTTGCGAGGTGACCGAGCCCTCGGGCCGCCCGGTGACCTCGGCGCTCCGGCCGAGCTTCTCGCCTATCCCGTAGTGCGAGCAGATCGTCAGCTCATGCTCGCGCAGCAACGGCCGCTCGGGGTCGACGGCGGGCGATCCACGCAGAGCGTCGCGCTCGTGGGCCGTCCAAACCCGCCGCCCCGCGCCGGCGCAATCGCGAACCGGAACGGCGACTCTCTTGGTGGCGCGCCGGCGGCGCAGAATTCCTCTGCCCCCTCGCCCCCCGAGCTCGACGACCAGCCATGCGGGCTCGCCGCTGCCTGCATCGACGAAGACGCTGTGAATGCGCCCGACCCGTGTGCCGCCGACCTCGTCCACGTCAAAGCCCACCCAGCCCATGGCCTCGTCGAGGGTGGGCAGACGGCCACCGGCTGGGGCGACGTCAGGCACCGGACCGTCCTTCCATCAACTCGGTGGCCGCGCTGGCCGGATCCAATTCGCGCCTCACGACCCGCTCCAGGAGCTCGACCGTCTCGGGATCCTCGCCGGCCGTCTCCTCGAGCCGGCGGCGCATCCGCGACGCGGCGATCCCCAGCACCTCGTTGCGCAGGTTGCGCGCCCGCCGTTCCTCCAGCGTCCCTGCCGCCTCTATGTGCGCCCGGTGCTCGTCGATCTTCGACGCCAGCTCCTCAACCCCCTCGCCGCGAGCCGCCTCGGTGCGAAGGATCGGCACCTTCCAACCGCTCGGGTCCTGGGAAAGCGCGAGGACGCCGCGCACCTCGCGCACCATGGTGTCGGTCATCGGATGGTCGGCCTTGTTGACGACGATGACGTCGGGGATCTCCATCACCCCAGCCTTCAGCGCCTGGATCGAGTCTCCCGAGCCTGGCATCAGCGCCAGAACGATCGTGTCGGCGTGGTCGACGATGTCAATCTCTGCCTGGCCGACCCCGACGGTCTCGATCAGGACATCGTCCTTGCCGGCCGCGTCCATCACCAGCGCGACCTGCAGGGCAGCCTCCGAGAGGCCCCCGAGGGCCCCGCGCGTCGCCATCGAGCGAATGAAGACACCCGGATCGAGGAAGTGGTCAGAGAGCCGGATCCGGTCGCCCAGCAGCGCACCGCTTGTAAAGGGGCTGGACGGATCGATGGAAAGCACGCCGATCTCACGGCCGGCCTTGCGAAGCTCTGCGGTGAGCGCACCAATCAGCGTGCTCTTGCCGACGCCCGGGGGACCCGTGAAGCCGACGATCCGCGCCCTGCCGGTGCGCGGGTAGACCTCGCGGACGAGCTCCCAGCCCACCGGGTCGTCGGACTCGATCAACGTGATCGCCCTGGCGAGCGCCCGCTTGTCGCCGGCAACCAGCCGCTCGGCAAGCGAAGCGGACTTGGCCGCACCGGCCATCAGGCAGCCTCCCGCGACGCGAGAAACCGGATATGCGCGCCTGCTCGCTCCGCGCTCACGGGGCGGAGTCTAAAGTGCGCTCCGCCGTGATCCGCTTCCTACGCTTCTGCGCCCGCAACGGGATGCTGACGCCGAAATACGCACTGCTGCTGGGGCGCTATCTCCGCCGCCGGCTCCTGACCCCAGCCGGCTGGCGCTGGCGCACGAACGGGCCTGTCTTCTTCGGCAGCGGCCTGGAACTCCACGTTGCGCCCCGCGGCCGGCTCGAGTTCGGGCGCTTCGTCTGGCTGGGGCACGGCACAAAGATCCGCTGTCACGAGGGTGTCGTCGAGATCGGCGCCAAGACGGTGCTGGGGCAGGAGTGCACGATCTCCGCCTACCGGCGGGTGCGAATCGGCGAGCAGTGCGTGATCGCCGACCGGGCGATGTTCATCGACTTCGATCATGGCGTCGTCGAGGTCGAGCGGCCGATCCGCCTGCAGGGCATCTACATGCGCGAGGTCGAGGTCGGCTCCAACGTCTGGATCGGCTACGGCGCCTGCATCCTGCGCGGCGTGCGGGTCGGCGACAACTCGATAATCGGCACCAACGCGGTGGTCACCAAAGACGTCCCGGCCAACGCGGTCGTGGCCGGCATTCCCGCCAGGGTCATCCGCATGCGCGAGACGCCGCAGCAGCTGCGCTGGCCCGAGCCGGTCGAACCCGACCCGGCTGCCCCGACGACCCTCCCCCAGCCCGACTGAGCGCGGGCGTCAGGCCGGGCTCGGATCGCCGACCAGGTCGGCGTAGAGCGCCGCCGTCTGCTCGGCAACGTCGCCCCAATCGAAGCGCCTCAGGTGATCGTAGGCTTCGGCGACGAGGCGCCGTCCGAGCTCGTCGTCGCGCAGGACGCGGACCGCGACCTCGGCGAGTGCGTCCGGGTCGCGCGGGCGGAAGCGCAGGCCCGCTTCCTCGTGCGGGACGACCTCTCGCAGCCCGCCGGTGTCGGCGACTATGCACGGGCAGCCGGAGGCCATCGCCTCCAGCGCCACCAGGCCGAACGGCTCATAGATCGACGGCACCACCGTGAGGTCGGCGATCTTGTAGAGGGAGTGCAGCACGTCGTCGCCGATCCAGCCCAGGAACGTGCCGTGGTCCATCAGGCCGAGCTCGTCCGCCTGCTTGTGAAGCTCCGCCTCGTGGGTGCCGGAACCGGCGACCAGGAAGCGGGTCCCGGGCGCCTCCTCGATCACCCGCGGCATCGCCTCCAGAGCGAGCTGGAAGCCCTTCTCGTAGACCAGCCGGCCGATCAGCACCACCAGCTTCTCGTCGGGGTCGGCGAACTCCGACCGCAGCCTCCTCAGCTCGGCCGGGTCCTGTGGCTGCAGGTCGCCGGGGTCGATCCCATTAGGAATGACGCTGATCCGCTCCTCCTCGACGCCGAAGATGTCGGCAATCTGCTCGCGCATGTAGTGGGAGCAGGCGATCACGCGCTCGGAGCGGTTGGTGATCCAGCGCTCGACACCGTGGATGTAGGTCTGGGGGTGCTTGTCGACCCAACCCTGGTGGCGGCCGTGCTCGGTGGCGTGGATGGTGGTCACCAGGGGGGCATCGAACCGTTTGGCGAGGTGATCGCAGGCGTTGGCGACCAGCCAGTCGTGGCCGTGGACGAGGTCGAATTCAAAGCGGTCGCCCAACTCGACACCAGCCGCCAGCATGTCGGAGTTCATCCGCTCCACCCAAGCGACGAACTCACCGAGATCGGTGGGCCGCGTGGGCTCGCGGATGCGGTGGATCAGGACCCCGGCGCGGCGCTCCTCAGCCGGCGACTCCTCCCCACCGCGGGTGAGCACATGAACCTCGATGTCGCGGTCAACCAGTGCCTCGGACAGCTTGCGGACGTGGCGGGCGAGCCCTCCCTCGATCAGCGGCGGGTACTCCCAGGACAGAATGAGCACACGGGTCATGTGGCGGCGTCGGCGAGATGGTTGATTCCAAATTGGCGCGCTTGCAGGGACGCGGCTGGCCAAACCGGGCGGCGCATGCGGTCACCGCGCGTGGCAGCGCTACGCGCAAGACTGCAAGTGCCGATCCAGTGCCATGCCAAGCGCGTCGTTCGAGGCTGCGGAAATTTGGAATCGACCATCTAGGGCTCCAGCAGGGGCGCGAGGCTCAGGTCCGGGGCAAGTGATCGCATACACGGATCGATGGCGGACGGGGAGTCTATGGCCTGCAACATCGCCTCTGCGTGCTCGGTGGCGCGCTGGAACGCGTAGTCGCCCGCCTGCCCGCGCCGGTCGAGGAATGCCCAGTCGCTCGCCTGCGCCGCGAGCAGCTCGCGCGCGGCCCGCAGGGCGGCCGGGCCATGCAGACCCGTGGACAGCGCCCGCAGCATGCGCAGCTCCAGCCGCCGCGCTCCCCAGGCGAGATCGGCGACCTGGGGCGAGTCCCAGGTTCGCAGGTCCTTTTCCTCTCCCCAGCTGGACGCCTCGAGCGGCCGCTCGACCGGCTCGTGCTCGGCCAGTGCCTCCGGCACCGTGAGCAGCCGCACGCCGGCCGACGCCGCGCCCGCCAGCACCTGCCGCAACCAGATCGCCCCCTCAGACCACCAGTGTCCGAGCAGCTCGGTGTCGATGGCGAAGACCAGGAGCCCCCGGTCCCCACTGGACCGCGAGAACTCGCGAAGGCGGGCCGCGACAGCGGCGAGGAACTCCGACGCCTGGCGTCGCGCGGCCTCCTCTGCCGCACCAGGTTCGTAGGCGCCGCCCCCGACACGCCAGATCCTCACCCCCCGCAGCGATTTGCCGGCGAACTGGGCATGGGCAGGGTCCGAGGGATAGCCGTCAAGCGACCACAACCAGCTGATTGCCTCCCAGTCGATCGGCAGCGCAACGGGCCCGGCCGGGGTCGCCACCGGAGTGAGCGCCTCCAGCGGCTCGCGATGGGAGCTCTGATCGACGCAGAACCACCGCACACCGTGCTCCGCCAACCGCCACTCCAGCCCTGGTGTGTAGGCGCACTCCGGAAGCCAGAACCCACCCTGCCAGCCGAACCGCCGGCGGTGTGAGCGAATGCCGGCGTCGAGTTGCAGCCCCAGCCCACCCCGGGTTGCGAGCAGGGGCAGCACCGCGTGAGTGGCGGCCGAGGCCGCCAGCGCAATCCGCCCCGATTCGTGCGCCTCCCGAAAGGGCTTCAGCGGGTCGCCGTCGAAGCCGTCGAGCAGCGCCAGCGCGTGCCGGTAGCGCGCCAGTTCCGCCTCGCAAGCCGTCCGGCACTCCGCGGGCACCTCGCCGAGGTCGGCTTCTGCGGCTCCAATCCTCCACTCCGTCAGGAACTCCCGCAGCCGCCGCCGGGCATTGCGGTCCTCCAGCTGATCCGCGAGCACCGGCGTGATGGTCATCGTCAGCCGGTCGGCAACCTCCAGGACCGGCAGATAGGAGCGAATCACCGCATCGAACAGCCACTCCTCCCCAAACGGGTAGGTCCCAAAACCCTCCACGTAGGGCATGTGAGAGTGCAGAACGATCGCCAGATCGCCGACGGAGCGCTCAGGCATGGCAAACGGCGAGGAAGTCGAGCGCCCGGTCGAGCTCGCCGGGTTGCAGCCTGAAGTCGGCACTGGAGATCGCGGGAGTGAAGCGGTCGTAGAACGGCGCCGTGAGGTGAAGCGCCTTGTGGACCCGGTCCCAGCCGAGCCTCAGTGCCAGCTCGTGAGCACGCAGCTTGCGGGCGTGGAAGAGGCCGAGCAGCTCGACGCGCCCGAAATGCGCCTCGCAGAGGCCTCCGAACTCCTCGGCACGGTACTCGCGAACGTGCCATGGGTTGTCCGACTTCTCCGCACCCGGGGGAGCCAGCGTCAGCAGGTTGGGGGTCGAAACGTAGGCAACGCCGCCAGGCTCAAGCATTGCCTTGAAGTGCTCGAGGATGGCCCCGGCGTCCTGCACGTGCTCGACCGTCTGTAGGAAGACGACCGCGTCGCAGGGCTCCGAGAAGCTCTCGACGAGGTTTCGGTCGAAGCGCAGGTTGGGGCGCACGTAACGCAGCCGGGCGTGCTCGTGGGCTTCCGGGTTCGCATCGACCCCGACCACGGTCGCCGCAGAGCGGGCCAGTACGTCGGACCCGTATCCCTCGCCGCAGGCCATGTCTACAACTCGCTTGCCCGTAACCCTGGAGGCGATCCATTCATAGACGGCGAGGTGCCGGCGAAACCAGTAGTTCTCCGCCGGCACGTCGGGCAGCGTCCGCTCGCCGGTCAGCGGCAGCGGCGGTACTCCGGCGGGCTGGTTCTCCTGCACGTACTCTCGAGTCACGACCGGGGACCGTATTAGAGGGCCGTCTCCCGTCCAGGCCCGATTCGATGCAGTCCGTTGCGCCGATCCGTGTACGGTTCCCGCTCCATGCCCGCCTCGCCCACCGCCACGCCCGACCACATCAAGGACGTCAACACCCGTTATCACGATGCGGCCGCCGACGAATACGACGCCAAGTGGGGCATTGACTTCGGCGACGTCGGCCGCGAGCAGGTTCGGCTGAAGCTGGTCAAGGCACTCGGCGGCACGGGGGCGGGCACCTACGGCGACGCGCTGGAGATCGGCGCAGGGACGGGCTACTTCTCCCTCAACCTGCTCAAGCTCGGGCTGATCGAGCGGCTGACGGCGACCGACATCTCGCCGGGCATGCTCACCCGGCTCTCGAGAACCGCCGAGGGGCTGGGGCTGGATGTGAGGACGGTGAGGGCCGAGGCCGAGGAACTCCCCTTTGAGGAGGCGAGCTTCGACATCGTGTTCGGCCACGCAGTCCTGCACCACATCCCGGACCTGGACAGGGCGATGGCGGAATTCCGCCGCGTGCTGCGACCAGGCGGAACGATCGCCTTCTGCGGCGAGCCCTCCCGCTACGGGGACCGCTTGGCGGTGGTTCCCAAGCGCGCCGGACTTGTCGTCGCGCCGGTATGGAGGAGGCTGCTGGGCGCGCGCCGCCGGGCGGTCCCCGAGGCCGAGCAGTCGCATGGGCACGCGCTGGAGAGCGAGGTCGACGTCCATTCCTTCGCCCCCGCCGACCTGCGCCGGCTGCTGCGAGACGGCGGCTTTGAGGAATCCCGCGTCGGTGGCGAGGAGCTGCTGGCCAACGCCTGGGGCTGGGGGCTGCGAACTGTCGAGTCAACCGCCGAGCCGGAATCCGTACCGTTCGGCTGGCGCCGCTTCGCCTTCAACAGCTACATAGCGCTGCAGAAGGTCGACTCCCGCCTGCTCGAGCCCCACCTGCCAGCCGAGCTCTTCTACAACCTGGTCGCCTCGGGCCGCAAGCCGGCCTAGGGGACTATCCGAAAACTCGCGCGTGCGGCTGACGAGTGCCGCACCGAGGCGTCAGCTAGTCGCTCGGCGGGCGCACGCGGAAGAGCTTCACACGGGAATCGAAGCCCTTGAGCTGGCGCTCGCCGGCATAGGAGTACGCGAAGCCCTCGCCCGCCGCCTCCCTCGTGGCTTCGTCGACCAGCACCGAACCGGGTTTCGCGATTGCGGTGATGCGACTGGCGAGGTTCACCGGGCGGCCGTAGTAGTCGCCCGTCTGCGCAAGGACGGAGCCATAGGCGATGCCCGCCCGCAGCCGCGGGAACTCCTCGCCGGCCCGTTTGGAGGCCTCGACCAGCCGCAGCGCCGCCGCCAGCATCGGCTCGGCATCGGCGGAGACCAGCATCGCCGCGTCGCCGATCAGCTTCACGAGTCGCACCGGCGGCGCCGCCACCGCTGTCGCCATCTCGTCCAGGCGCCCGGCGACGAGGCCCAGCTCCTCGGTAGGCATCTCCTCGCCCAGCCTCGTGAACCCCACCAGGTCGGCGAAACAGACGGCGAGCTCAGTCGTCGCCCCCATCTCGCCCGAGGCAAGATCGGCCGCCCCGATCACGTCACGGCGAACCTGCTCCAACGTATGCGCCTGCAGTGCGTACTCGAGCATCGGCCCGACCAGCGGCATCATCTGCTCGGCTGCGGCCGCAAAGCGCAGGGCCAGGTCGCGCTCGGTGTCGCCGGGCTGCATCATGTTGCGGGTCACCAGCTCCCGGTTGGCTTCGGCGATCCGCGCCGTCCCAAGCCCGATCGTGCGCGCCACCTGGAGGATCCCCTCCTCGGGAAGGCCGGCGTCCTGGATTGTCTTCACGCGGCGCGCCGCCTCCAGGTCAACCTCGGTCAGCGACTGCATGTCGGGGTCGGGATACGGAACCCCCAGGGCCGCGGTGGCCCGCTGGAGCAGGTCAAGGTCCACTCCCGCCAACTCGGCGACTTCGCGGGGGGAGTAGCGGGGGCTGCCGCCGGCAAGCGCCCGCTCCACGGGAAGCAGGGTCAGTCGCCCGGCGGCAATCGCCTCGCGCAGTTCCTCGACGGTGACGCCTTCGCCCGCGAGGCGCTCCAGCAGCTCCCGCCGCGCGTCGCGCGCATGGCCCTCTAGCCCATCGAGCATCCCCTCGGCCTCGAAGTCGATCCTTGCGCCCGCCTCGTTCATGCGTCAATTCTCTCGACTCCCGCCGTGCCGAGCGTTGACGTTCTGCAAAGGGATGCGAGGCGGTTGCCGGCGGACGACGCCGCCGGTGCGAAGGCGGGCTCGTTCTGTTCTCACTTTTGCTCGGTGTCGGAGCAGAACTGCGGGCAGAACCCCCGCGTAGGGCCCTGTCGAAGCCACCGTTCCCACTTTTGCTCGGTGTCCGAGCAGAACTGCGGGCAGAACCCGGCGTGGGCATACAGTCGAAGCCGAACGGGAGCCACCTACCCGGCGAGAGCCACGGCGCCGCCGCGCCGGGGGTCGCCGCCGCCCGTCAGGACGCCCGAGTCCCGATCGCGGGCGACCGCCTGCACACCGCCGAAGAAAAGGTTGATTCGCGGGCGACGGAGGACCTGGATGCCGCTGGCCTCGATCCGGGCCAACGCCGCCTCGTCGATTCCGGGCTCCGATTGAACGATCCCCTGCTCGAAGTGAAGACGCGGCGCGCGCACCGCCTCGCCGGCGCTCATCCGGTCCTCGACTGCCCGCGCGACCGTCTGCAGGATCGCCGAGCGAATCCGGTTGGAGCCGGCGCTCCCCAGCCCGAGCTCGATCTCGCCCTCGCGCAGTACGACGGTCGGGGCCATCATCGACGGCACCCGCCGGCCCGGCGCAATTGCGTGGAAGCCGAGCGGGTTGAGGTCCTCCTCCCCCAGCATGTTGTTGAGGATCACCCCTGTCCCCGGCACCAGGACCCCCGACCCCGAACCGTTGGAGCAGGTGACGCTCGCGCACATGCCGCCGGCGTCGATCGCAGCGATGTGCGTGGTGGAGCCGAGCAGGTCTCCGGGCGCGGGTGGGTTCCCGAACGGCGGGCCGCGACGGGCCGCCTCGGCAACGCGGTCGAGCTCCGCAGGGTCGAGCAGTGCCGCGTGCAGATCGTCGCCGTAGAGCGCTTCGGCAAAGGCCTCGTCGCGTGCGGCGTTGGCCGCCCCCATCGCGGCGACGAGCTGCTCGGGACCGCTGCTCTCGCCGAGTCTCTCGAGCAGGCCGAGGCAGTAGGCGATCAGGATCCCTCCCGAGGACGGCGGCGGGTTGGTGAGCACCTCGGTCCCCCGAAACGGCGCCCGTATCGGCCGCCGCGGGAGGGCCTCGTAGGTTGCGAGATCGGTGGGGCCCAGGGTTCCCCCGTGCCGAACCGTGAACTCACTCAGCGCCTCTGCGACGTCGCCACGGTAGAAGGGCTCCGCTCCCTCTGACCCAAACCGTTCCAACGCCTCCGCCAGCGCGGCAAAACGGAAGAGGTCACCCTCGCGCAGCGGCTGCCCGCCCGGCGCGTAGAGCTCCCGGGTCCCCTCCATCCGCTCGTGGATCGGCCACAGGATGTCGAGGATGTAGGCCTGCTCCGCGTTGACGGGCGCCCCCTCGCGAGCGAGTCGGATCGCCGGGCCCACCAGCTCGGAAAGCCGGGCCGAGCCAAACCGCTGCAGCGCCAGCTCCAGGCCCGCTGCCGTCCCCGGCACTCCGCAGGAGGCGGGGCCGACATAGAAAGTCTGAATCGTCTCGGCGTCGAAGTGGACGGGCACCGGTACGAGCTCCGTGCCCCGCTCGATCCCGTCCCTGCCCGGAGCCGCTACGAAGAAGTCGACGAGGACGGCGTCGCCGCCCTCCTCGTGCACCATCATGAACCCGCCGGCTCCGAAGCCTGTCAGGGGGCTCTCGGCGACAAACGACGCGAGGACCGACGCAACCGCCGCGTCCACGGCGTTGCCGCCCTCGCGAAGCACCTGTGCGCCGACCTCGGCCGTGGTCGGATGGCCTGCGGCGACGACCCCCTTCATCTCAGTGAAGGCTCGCAGCCGCACCTGCGCCGCTGTAGCAAGAGCGGAGTGCTACCCGGGTAGGAACTCGGGCACGTCGAGGCTTCCCAGCTCGCCAGCCCTCCCCGCCCGGGACTTGCGATCCTGGCCGGCATCCTTGGTGCGGCGGATCATGGGCTCCGCTGAGCGCCGCGGAGCCGGACGACCGTCGAAGCGGGTCGCAACCACCGTCACCCATACCTGGTCGCTCAACTCCTCGTCGATATTCGCGCCGAAGATGATGTTGGCATCCGGATGAGCCGCCTCGCCGACCATCTTGGCCGCCTCGCTGACCTCCACCAGCGAGAGATCGGCGCCACCGGTTACGGACAGCAGGATCGCGCGCGCGCCCTCCATCGAGGTCTCCAGGAGCGGTGAGGAGATCGCTTTCTCGGCCGCCAGGAGCGCCCGGCCCTCGCCGCTGCCCATCCCGATTCCGAGCAGGGCCCGGCCGGCGTCGGACATGATCGTCCGCACGTCGGCGAAGTCGAGATTGATCAGGGCAGGAAGCGTCACCAGGTCCGAGATGCCCTGGACGCCCTGCCGCAGCACGTCATCGGCAACCTGGAAGGCCTCGACCATTGACGTTTGCTGGTCGAGCACCTCGAGCAGCCGGTCGTTGGGGACGACGATCAGCGTGTCGACCTCCGAGGCAAGTTCCTCGATCCCCTTGTTCGCCTGGTTGCCACGCCGCGATCCCTCGAAGCTGAACGGCTTGGTGACGATGCCCACCGTCAGCGCGCCCACCTCGTGGGCGAGCCTGGCCACAACCGGCGCTGCGCCGGTGCCGGTGCCGCCACCTGCGCCCGCGGCGATGAAGACCATGTCGGAGCCCTTCAGCAGCCGCTTGATCTTGTCCTGCTGATCGAAGGCGGACCGGTGGCCGAGATCCGGGTCGGCCCCGGCGCCCAGCCCGCGCGTCTGCTCGTCGCCGATGTGGACCGTGACGTCCGCGACACAGAGCTGCAGCGACTGAAGATCGGTGTTGACCGCCATGAACTCGACGCCCGGGACTCGCGCCTCGACCATCCGGTTGATGGCATTGACGCCGGCGCCGCCGACGCCAACCACCCGGATCACCGGCTGGTGTGGCTCACCGCTCCCGGGCGGTGCGTACTCCGGTTCCTCTCGCCCGTAGCGAGGCGTTTCGAGCACGGGCTCACCACGCGACTCGGGCGGCTCCGAGAAGACGCGCTTCAGCCTGTCGGGGGCCGACTCCGCATGGTCTGGCTTGGCCTGCGCCGACTCCTCGTGGGCATCGGCCGGGGCATTGTCGGCGGGCGGTTCGTCGCGAGCCGGCGGGGCGGAAGCTCCCTGATCGGCGGCCGGAGCCTCCGGCGGGTCAAGGGGCGCGTCGTCGGAGGTGGAGCGGAAGAGATCGGCGAGGGGACCCTCGCGCATGCTTGCGCGCTTACGACGAGCCATTCGCCAAGACCTCCTTCGCCAACTCCCGGTAGTAGTTCGCGGCGTTGCTCTGTGAATCGTACTTAAGCACGCTGGATCCCTTCACGGGGGCCTCCGCGAACTTGATCGCCTTTTTTATCCGGGACCTGAAGACGAGATCGCCGAAGTTCTCCTCGAGGATCTCCACCGCCTCCTTGGCGTGAACCGTTCGGGAGTCGAGCATCGTCGGCAGGATGCCCTCGATCTTGACGTCCGGGTTGAGGTTCTCCTGGATCATCTTCAGCGTGTTCTGAAGCTGCACCAGCCCGCGCATCGACAGATACTCGCACTGGACGGGGACGATCACCTTGCTCGCCGCGGTCAGCGCGTTGATTGTCAGCAGCCCGAGGCTGGGCGGTGTGTCGATGCAAACGAAGTCGTAGTCGCCTGACACTTCGCTCAGAGCCCTCTCGAGCGAGCGCTCGCGGCCGATCTTGGTGCTCATCGCGATCTCGGCGCCGGCAAGGTCGATCGACGCGACCGCGATGTCGATCTCGCGATGCTGGATCACCTCGCTGATCGGCATGTCGTTGACGAGAACGTCGTAGAGGCTTTTTTCGACCTTGTCAGGATCGATCCCCTGGCTCATCGTCAGGTTGCCCTGCGGGTCGAGATCGATGCAGAGCACCCGATAGCCGGACTCCTTGAACGCCACAGCAAGGTTCAGCGTGGTGGTGGTCTTCGCGACCCCGCCCTTCTGGTTGGCGAACGCGATCACCTCGGCGTGCTTCACCGACGCCTCGGGCTCCACCTCCTCGGCGACCGCGGCACCCCGGCTGGGCGCAAGCAAGTCTCTGGCCTTCATCCGCGCCGGCTCCTCGGGAGCATCCGTGTCCGGTCCCTCCGCTGCAGTCTCGACGGGATTGCTGTTCGCGGGCTCATCTGCCGCAGGCTCGGCACTCTGAGGCGCCTCCTCGGCCGAGGCTCCGTTCTGCTCTCCCGCGGGTGGCTCTCCCGCTGCGGGCTGCTCTGGCACCACTTCCTCCATGCGCTTTAGCTCCTCCACAATCGGATGCGCATCGTCGGTCGATGGGGGCGTGGACTTGGTCTTGCGGCTGAGGAATCCCATTGCGCGGGTATTCGCATGACCGGCCACTTTTCCTGCCGGTCGCGAAAATTGCTAGGAATTGCCCGATTCCGGATTTCCTGGACAAGCGGTTGGTCTTCGTGACCGGCAAGGGGGGAGTCGGCAAGACCACCGTCGCGGTCGCGCTGGGGTTGCGGGCTGCCGAGGAGGGAAAGAGGACGATCGTCTGCGAGGTCTCATCGCAGGAGAACGCATCGCGGATCTTCGATCACACCGAGGTCGGCTTCCACGAGGTTGAGATGGCCGAGAACCTCTGGTCGATCTCGATCGACCCAGATGAGTCGATGCGCGAGTACGTGCTGCTGCAGCTCAAGGTTCGCGCGATGCGCGACTTGCTCTTCCGCAGCCGCATCTTCAGCTACCTGGCCGCTGCCACGCCCGGCCTCAAGGAGCTGGTCACGATTGGCAAGATCTGGGAGCTTGCCCAGCTCGACCGCAAGGTCAAGCGTGGGCGAAAGTACGACCTGGTGATCGTCGATGCGCCCGCCACCGGGCACGGCATCGGGTTCCTGCAGACGCCGCGCACCTTCGCCTCGATCGCCCGCGTCGGACCGATCCATGCCCAGGCGCAGACACTGGACCGCTTCATAACCGACCACGACCACACGGGCACAGCGATTGTCGCCCTGCCGGAGGAGATGCCGGTCAACGAGTCGGCGGCTCTGGAGCGGGACCTGCGCTCCGAGGTCGGCGTCGCCGTCGACCGCGTCTACCTGAACGGCCTCTACCCAGAGCGCTTCTCAAAGGAGGAGGCCGAGCGCCTCGCGGAGCTGGCTGGCACCGAGAACGGCCTGGCACGCGCCGCGGCGCGTGCCGCGCTCTCCGAGCAGAGCCGCGCCCGCTCCCAGCGCGCCCAGCTCTCCCGCCTGCGCCGCCGTGTCGAGGCGCCCGTCAAGACGCTGCCCTTCCTCTTTGAGCCGGACCTCGGGGTGGAGGCGGCGCGCCAACTCTCCAGGAAGCTGCACTGATGTCGTCCGTCGGCGACATCCTCGACGGCAAGAGCATCTGCATCTGCGCCGGCTCGGGCGGAGTGGGCAAGACGACCACCTCCGCGGCGATCGCCACCGGGATGGCGGCGCGGGGACTGCGGGTGTGCGTGCTGACGATCGACCCCGCAAAGCGGCTCGCCGACTCGCTCGGCCTGCGCGAGCTCGGCAACGAGGCCGAACAGGTCGACCCCAAGCTGTTCGAGCGCCACGGCATCGAGATGAAGGGGGAGCTGTGGGCGATGATGCTCGACGCCAAGGCAACCTTCGACGATCTGGTCGCCCGCCAGGCACCCGACGAGGAGTCGCGCGACCGGGTGCTCGGCAACCGCATCTATCAGCAGATCTCCAACGCATTGGCCGGCTCGCAGGAGTACATGGCGATGGAGAAGCTCTTCGAGCTCCACACCGAAGGCCGCTTCGACCTGCTCGTCCTCGACACGCCGCCCACCCGCAACGCGCTCGATTTCCTCGACGCGCCCCGGCGCCTGACCCAGTTCATCGAAGGACGCTCCCTTCGCGTCTTCATGCGGCCGACGGGGCTGGCGGCGCGGGTCGCCGGCCGCGGCGCCTCGGTCGCCCTCTCGGTCTTCAAGCGCATCGTCGGCTTCGACCTGCTGGCCGACCTGGCGGAGTTCTTCAACGCCTTCAGCGGCATGGTGGATGGCTTCCAGGCGCGCGCCAAGCGTGTCAACGGCCTGCTGGCCGACCGCCGCACGTGCTTCCTCGTCGTCTGCGGCCCGCAGGGCGAGCCCATCGACGAGGCCGTCTACTTCCACCGCAAGCTGGTCGAGGCGAAGCTGCCCTTCGGCGGGGTCATCGTCAACAAGGTCCACTACCCGGCCGAGCGGCTGCGCGGGGACGGGGGCGACCTGAGGGCGGCACTTGCCGCGAAGCTGGGCGACGAGGAGCTGGCGGGTCGCGTTGCGGAGAACTTCGCCGATTACCAGGCGCTCTCCGAGCGCGACGCGCGCAACATCGAGCACCTGGCGGCCGAGCTGCGGACCAAGGGCGTCATCCAGGTCCCCTACCTGGACGAGGACGTCCACGACCTGGGCGGCCTCGCCGAGATCAACCGCTACCTGTTCGCGAGCAGCGAGGAACGGATCGAAATCGCCGCCGGCCGCGCCTAACCGGTACGCCCAGCCGCCCGCAAGACCCGCGACCGGTCCCCATCGATTGCCCTACCCGGTCAGCCGACCATCCCGACGCGAAAGCCAAGCCAGGGGTAGGTGGCCGTAAAGAAGACGTTGTCCTGCGGTTGCAGGCCGACCGCCGAGAGCCAGAGCTGGTAGACGGGGGCGTTGGCGATTCCGCCGTGCAGGCGCCGCCAAATCCGGGCGCTCTTCACGCCGAACGGCGGCGGCGTGATCGTGTCGGTCCACTCGACCGCGTTGCCGCCCTGGTCGAGAGTGCCCCAGGGGGAGCGGACGAGCGCCTGGCCGACGCTGCTGAGGCTGCCCTGGAAAGCCTCGCCGTAGAGCTGGGAGTCGAGTCCGAGTGGGTTGACGCTGGCGCAGGTTTCGGTCGAGAACCTGGCCGGGCACCAGCTCGGTGCTGGAACTTCCTTGGCGTGGAACGTGGCAAGTGGCTGCCCGGCAGCGTTGGTGACGTCGCCGTTGGCCGCGTCTAGGACGGTCGAGGCGGGCGCGGAAGAACCTGGAGAAGCCGTCGCGCACGCCCAGGTGACGCTCCGGGGTCGGTCCGGCGACCGCCACCTCGATGCCGGATTGCAGGCGTTGCCAGAACTCACGG
>Ga0210110_1000203_pt1 | contig 20966 bp, 10 predicted proteins | sample China_Galinas_PW_2_FD_184865 | JGI IMG/M metagenome (GOLD analysis project Ga0210110, IMG submission 184865) | Wetland microbial communities from San Francisco Bay, California, USA, that impact long-term carbon sequestration - China_Galinas_PWB_D1... | ecosystem: Environmental > Aquatic > Marine... | reverse complement strand
CCCAACGGGTTCCCGTGCTCGCTGCATGGGCAGTACGGGCTGACGGCGGCGGTGGTTGACAACATGATCCGGGGGAGCCTCGGCGACCCGGTGATCGTGACGTGGGCCGCGGGCAACGAACGCGGCGACGGGTCGTGCGGCACCGCCTACTGGACGACGGCGCCGCCCTCGAACATGAAGAACGCGATCGTGTGCGGGGCGTTGAACTCCAACGACGACAGCATGACCTCCTTCTCCAGCTGGGGTCCCGCCGACGACGGGCGCCTCAAGCCCGATGTCTCCGGTCCGGGGTGCCAGTCGAACGGGGACGGCGGCGTGACGAGCACCGGCGACGGGTCGGATACCGAGTACATCACGCTGTGCGGCACGTCGATGGCCACCCCCACCATCGCCGGGTGCAGCGCCCTTCTGGTCGAGGACTTCCACACGCTCAACGGCGGCGCCGACCCAAGCAACGCGCTGGTCAAGGCGATCCTCGCGCACACCGCGGTCGATATCGGCAACACCGGTCCGGATTACCAGTCCGGGTACGGCTCGGTGCGGATCGTTGACGCGATCGACCACATGCGGACGGGTAGTTACGACGAGTCCACGGTCGACCAGAGCGAGGTCAACGGGTACACGATCGACGTGTCGCCCGGTGCGAGTGAGTTGCGGGTCACGCTGTCGTGGGACGACCCCGCGGGCACGCCCAACGTCGGGGCGGCGCTGGTCAACGACCTGGACCTGCGGGTGGTCGATCCGAACGGCGTGCAGCACTTCCCGTGGACGCTGGACTCATCGAGCCCGGCTACTCCGGCCGTGCGGACCAAGGCCGACCACCTCAACAACCTCGAGCAGGTGTACGTGTCGAGCCCGATGTCGGGGACGTGGCGTGTCGAGGTCGGGGGGACGAACGTGCCGGACGGCCCGCAGACGTACGCGATCACGGCGACGCCGACGCTGGTCTCCGATTCGGTGTCGGTGGCGGTGTCGAGCACGGTGCCGGTGGCGCAGCAGCCGGCCACGCCGCTCACGGTCGATGCGCAGGTGACGCTCAAGAACGACACGCTGGTGCCCGGTTCGGTGACGCTGCACTACCGGCTCACCGGCGGTGCGTTCAGCTCGTCGGCGATGACCGATCAGGGCGGCGGGCTGTACTCGGGCGAGGTGCCCGGCGCCAGCTGCGGCGACCTCATCGAGTTCTACGTATCGGGTGAGGGGCAGACGCTCGGCGTCTCGACCGACCCGGCGGGTGGTGCGGCCGACCCGTACACCGTGCAGGTCGGGCAGATCGACACCATCGTCGATCTCGACTTCCAGTCGAGCAGCGGCGGGTGGACGGTCGGCGCCGCCGGCGACAGCGCGACGACCGGGGTCTGGGAGCGGGGCGACCCGCAGTTCACCGGCGCGCAGCCCGAAGACGACGCGTCGCCGGACGGCACGCTCTGCTGGGTCACGCAGGCGGCAGCGGGGTCGGGGCTCGGCACGTACGACATCGACGGCGGCGCCACGACGCTGCTCACCAACGTCATGGACATGTCGGCGCTCGACAACCCGATCGTCTCGTTCTGGGTGTGGTACTCCAACGACTCGGGGTCGGCACCGAACGAGGATGTGTTCTACGCCGATATCTCGACGAACGGCGGCGGGAGCTGGAGCAACCTGCTGACGATCGGGCCGAGCGGCGAGCACACGCAGGGCAACTGGAACCGCTACGAGTACAACCTGCTCGACGAGGGCGTGACGCCGACGAGCCAAGTGCAGCTGCGCTTCGTCGCGTCCGACCTGCTCAACGGCTCGATCGTCGAGGCGCTGGTGGACGAGTTCAGTGTGACCTCGCTGTCGTGCACCGGCCCGACCGCGTGCTCACCGGCCGACCTCACCACTCAGGGTGCCGGCATCGGTGACCCCGGGTACGGCGTGCCGGACAACCAAGTGACCGCGGCGGACCTCAACTACTACGTCAACGCCTACGTCGCCGGAGACATCGGCATCGCCGATGTGACCACGCAGGGCTCCGGTGTCGGCGATCCCGGGTACGGCGTGCCGGACGGGATGGTCTCGGCCGCCGACATCCAGTACTTCGTCAACCTCTACCTGCTCGGCTGCCCGTGAGCCGCGCGGTGTGAACTCTCGCGCGGGCGGGCCCCTCGCCGGGGCCCGTCTGTCTTCTCGGAACCCCCGCGGAGCGCTCGGTGTACCGTGGTGCTCCGGGCGTTCGCTCGCGGGGATCGGTGCAATCTGAACGGGCCGACGGGTCTCTCACGGCGGTCCGACCAACGCGGAGACTGGTGATGATGATGCGGATCCGGAGCGCGCTCGGCGTCCTGTGCCTGCTGAGCCCCGCGGTGTTGGGGCAACCCGGGGAACTCTCGGGCAGGCCGCTGTTCGGGGTGGGCGAAGACGCGATCGTCCCGGCGGCCCTGATCCCGGACGAGGCGCGACGCGTGCGGGCGCTGGATCCTGATTTCGGCGTGCTGTCGGCGCTCGACGAGGGGTCCGCGGTGACGTTCGATCTGTTCGACGACCGAACGCTCACCGGCGTGGTGACGCGCGTGAGCGTGCGCGACGACGGCGACACGACGTGGTTCGGGACCGTGGACGGGCCCGACGGCGGCACGTTCGTCCTCGTCGTCGAAGAAGGGCTGGTGAGCGGGCGGATCGACGCGGGGGCGGCGGGGCTGTACGAGCTGCTCCCGTGCGGCGACGGGTTCACCGTCGCCGTCGAGCTCGACCCGATGGCGTTCCCGGCGTGTGGGAACGGTCCGGAGCAGGCGGTCAAAGCCGATGCCGTTGATGACGACGCGGGGCTGCGCGCGCCGTGCAACGAGGACGGCAGCGTGATCAACGTGCTGGTGGTGTACTCGACGAACGTGACGGCGGCCTTGGGGAGCCAGGCCGCGGCGCGGTCGTTGGCGCAGGCCGCGGTGGATGCGGCCAACGATGCGTATGCCAACAGCAACATCGGGCCCCTGACGCTCAATCTGGTGGACGCGGAGGAGACGAACTACAACGAGTTCAGCAGCTTCTCGGGGCACCTGAGTCTGATCACGAACCCGTCGGACGGGGTCATGGATGAGGTGCAGACGCTGCGCGAGGTCTACCAGGCCGACATGGTCTCGCTGCTGGTGACCGACACCGAGTACTGCGGGATCGCGTGGCTGATGTCAACGAACTCGACGGGGTGGGCGCCGAACGCGTTCAGCGTGGTCTCGACGGCGTGCGCGGTGGGCAACCTGAGCTTCGCCCATGAGCTGGGGCACAACATGAGCTGCGCCCACGACCGCGACAACGCGGGCGGGTCGCTCTACCCCTACGGATACGGGTACCGCTTCAGGGGGAACAACGGGGTGCTGTACCGGACGGTCATGGCGTACTCGCCGGGGTCGCGCCGGGCGTACTTCTCGAACCCGGACGTGAGCTACCAGGGGACGCCCACCGGCGTGCCGGTTGGGCAGAGCGGGCAGGCCGACAACGCGCTGGCGATCGACAACACACGCGCCACCGTCGCCAACTTCCGCAACAACTGCTCGGACTGCAACGGCAACCTCATCGCCGACGCCACCGACATCGCCAACGGCACCAGCCTGGACTGCAACCACAACCAGCTGCCCGACGAGTGCGACATCGCCGACGGCACCAGCCAGGATTGCAACGGCAACGGTGTGCCCGACGAGTGCGACGGGCCCGACTGCAACGGCAACGGCATCCCCGACGACTGCGACCTCGCCGACGGCACCAGCCAGGACTGCAACGGCAACGGAATCCCCGACGAGTGCGAGGGGCCGGACTGCAACGGCAACGGAATCCCCGACGAGTGCGATCTTGCCAGCGGCACGAGCCAGGACTGCAACGGCAACGGCATTCCCGACGAGTGCGACCTGCTTCCCCAGCCGTTCAGCGCCTCGTCCGGGCAGCTCAGCCCGCTCGGGTTCGACTCGCCGCAATCGTGGACGGTGAGCGGCGCGAACGAGGCGGTCGGCGACGTGACGCTCGGCTTGTCCGCCAAGGGCGATCTGGCGAACGCGAACGAGCGGGTCAGTGTGTTCGTCGGGCAGACGCTGGTCGGGTTTGCGTTCGAGACGACCGGCTCGCTGTGCCCGAGCGTGCCTGATACCGACCAACTCGTGGTGCCGGTGGCGACGTGGAACGCAGCCCGCGACGTGAGCGGCAGCGTCAAGATCGACCTGTACCCGAACTCGGCGGTCAGCCCGACGCAGTGCGTCGGGGGCTCGTACATCGAGGTCTCGGCGTCGTTCGACGCGGCGCCGCTGAGCGTCGATGACAACGGTGACGGCACGCCGGACGAGTGCACGCTCGTCGAGTGCATCGCCGACCTGACCACGCAGGGCGCCGGTGTCGGCGACCCCGGATACGGGGTGCCTGACGGGGGTGTGACCGCGGCCGACCTGAACTACTTCGTCAACGCCTGGGTGGCGGGGGACGCCGGCATCGCGGACATGACCACACAGGGCGCGGGGCTGGGCGATGCGGGGTACGGCGTGCCCGACGGGGGCGTGACCGCGGCCGATCTGAACTACTACGTCAACCTGTGGGTGGGCCCCTGCCCGTAAGAAGACGGGAATCGGCACTCGGGGCACTCGGCGTTCGTGAAGTCCCGGCGCGGGTCGGCGGACCACCCGGCTACTTCTGACGGACGGTGATCGAGCCGTTGTCGGTCTCGATGCGCGAGGGCTCGCCGGGGCCGAAGTCCCAGATGGTCAGTGACGTGCCGCTCGAGATGCGCCGTGAGTTCAGCGGGCCGCCCGAGATCGAGCCGTTGTCGCTGGCGACCTCGAGCCTGCCGGCGAAGCCCGACCCGACAAACAGCGTCACCGACCCGTTGTCGGTGTCAACGTCCACGGGACCGCTCGCCTCATCGATCAGGGTGATCCTCACCCGCCCGTTGTCGGTCCGCACGTTGACGGGCGTGGAGACGGCGTCGAGTTCGATCGCGCCGTTGTCGGTTTCGGCGCGGACCGGGTAGGGCGTGTTGCGCACGGTGATGCGCCCGTTGTCGGACTCGGCGCTCACCTCCCCGGCGTGGTCGAGCAGATCGATCGACCCGTTGCCGGTGCGCAGATCGGCCCGCCCCGCGAGCCCGGCGACCGAGATCGCCCCGTTGTCGGTGACCACGCCGACGCCGGCGGCGTCGGGCAGCGTGATCTCGAACGAGCACGACTCGTTGCCCCTGCGTTTATCGTCGGGCCAGATCGCGCGGACGACGAGTGTGCCGTCGTCGCCCCGCGTTGCCGAGACCTCGGTCGCGTTGAGGCGGTCGGTGGTGCGGGCGCGGATGGTGGCGAGAATGACCACGCCGGGCCCGTCGGCGCGTTCGATCGAGACCGAGCCGTTGGCGGTCCGCGCGTCCACGGGGGCGCCCGTCACGTGGTCGAGGCGGACCGTCCGCTCGCCCTCGACGAGCGGGTACTCGAAGACGCAGCCGCCCAGCGTCGCGGTAACCGCGGCGGCGGCGAGGAACACGGCGGGAATACGAGCGTTCATGGCGGACCTCCCTGCTGACCCCGTTGGTCGGAAGCGGGTGACGGGTCTTTCGCCGCACCGTACCATCTCCGCCCGAGACTGACCCATGGCATCATCCCCCCCACCGCTGCTCGCCCGCGCCGCAAACCACCTCCGCCTCACCCTGTCGGGGGCGGTCGAGGACCCGGGCCCGGTGGCGTTCGGCGAGCGGATCGTGCGGTTCCGCGACCCGCGTCACGCCGATCGCCCGCTCGACCCCAACCCGGCGCTGGTGGATCAGCTCAAGCCGACCGGCCCGATGCCAGCGTCGTTCCTGACACGCCCGCGGTTCCGGACGGCTGGGCTCGCCCGCCAGGAGATCACGCTGGCGTGGGAGCCCGGGCTGAGCCTGTACGGCACGGGCGAGGTCGCCGGGCCGCTGCGCCGCAACGGCACGCGCGCGACGAACTGGAACACCGACGCGTTCGGGTACTCGGACCGTTCACCGTCGCTGTACCAGAGCCACCCGTGGGTGCTCGGGGTGCGTGCCGACGGCGGGGCGTTCGGGATCATGGCGGAGACGACGCACCGCTGCCTGATCGATCTGAGTTGGGGCGTGCGGTTCGTCGTGGACGGGGCTCCGTGCTCGGTGCTGGTGATCGAGCGCGACCACCCGGGTGAGGTGGTCGAGGCGCTGGCGGAGCTGACGGGGAAGATGCCGATGCCGCCGCGCTGGGCGCTGGGGTACCAGCAGTGCCGGTGGAGCTACTACCCGGACAGCGAGGTGAAGCGGATCGCCGAAGGGTTCCGAGAGCGCGACATCCCGTGCGACGTGATCTGGCTCGACATCGACTACATGGACGGGTTCCGGTGCTTCACGTTCGACGACGAGGGGTTTCCCGACCCGGACGGGCTCAACGAGTTCCTGCACGAGCGCGGCTTCAAGAGCGTGTGGATGATCGACCCGGGTATCAAAGTGGACGAGGCGTATGCGGTCTACCGGGACGGGCGCGACGGCGGGCACTTCGTCAGCGACCGCAACGGCAGGGAGTACCACGGGCGCGTCTGGCCGGGTCCGTGCGCGTTCCCGGACTTCACACGCAGGCGGACGCGCGAGTGGTGGTCGGGGCTGTACGACGAGTTCATGGCACACGGGATCGACGGCGTGTGGAACGACATGAACGAGCCGGCCGTGTTCAAGGTGAAGTCGAAGACGATGCCGGAGAGCAACCTGCACGAGGGCGACGGCGAGCTCGGCGGGGCGGGGACGCATGCGAAATACCACAACCTCTACGGGATGCAGATGGTGCGTGCGACGCGCGAGGGGATCGCGCGGGCAAACCCCGACAAGCGTCCGTTCGTGCTGACGCGCGCGAACTTTCTCGGCGGTCAGCGGTACGCCGCGACGTGGACCGGCGACAACCTCTCGACGTGGGAGCACCTGCGCTGGTCGATCCCGATGGCGTTGAACCTGGGGCTGAGCGGGCAGCCGTTCGCGGGCCCGGACATCGGGGGTTTCGGTCGTCGGGCGACGCCGAAGCTGTTCGCGCGGTGGATGGGCATTGGCACGCTGCTGCCGTTCGCGCGCGCGCACACCAACAAGTATCTGGATCCGAAGGCCGACGGCGGCGCGACAAGCGGCGACGAGCCCATGCCCGGGCACGAGCCGTGGTCGTTCGGCGACGAGTGCGAGCGGATCTGCCGTCTGGCGATCAACCGGCGCTACCGCCTGCTGCCGTACCTGTACACGCTGTTCCGCGAGGCGGCGGCAACGGGGCTGCCAGTGGTGCGACCGCTGTTCTTCCTCGACCCCGCCGACCCGGGGCTGCGTCGGTGTGACGACTCGTTTCTGCTCGGGTCGGACGTGCTGGTGCGCGCGGGCTCGGCGTTCGACGGGGAGTGCACCAGCCCGATGCCGACCGGCGAGTGGAAGCGCTTCGAGCCGGGCGGCGACGACCTGCTCGCGCCGACCGACCCGGAGCTGCCGCGGCTGTTCGTGAGACCCGGCGCGGTCGTGCCGCTCGGTCCGGTGATGCGGTACTCGGGCGAGAAGCCGGTCGATCCGCTGACGCTGGTCGTGAATCTCGACGGGGGCTCAGCCCGCGGCACGCTGTACGAGGACGAAGGCGACGGCTTCGGGTACGAGCGGGGCGACTACCGCCTCTCGACCTACGAGGCCCGGCGCGAGGGCTCGCGGGTCGTCGTCGAGGAGACATCCCACGAGGGCGAGCGGGCAAAGCCGCGACGGGAAGAGATCGTGGTCGAGTTGCGTTGAGCGGCGGCTGCACCGATTGTCGAGCGGGCGGGTTCACAGCTCGTCATCGAGCAGCGGCGAGAGATCCCAGAGCACGACCTCGTGGGCGTAGCTCCCATTCTTCTGCTGTTGAGAGAGCATCACCGTGCCGAGCCACCGTTTACTGGTGAACAGATGAGGCGCGAAGAGGTGGCTCGGGCACGAGAAGTGGGCACGCGCCTGCCCGGTCTCCACATCCATGGCGACCGCGGCCCGATGCCCGAACGCGAACAGCAACGATCTCTCCTCATGGATCGCGATCGTGTCTGACCGGAAGAATGGGAAACCAGGTCTCGCCGCCAGAATGGCGCTCCGACTCCACGGGCACGCTTCTGTCTCGCCGCTTTCGAGGTCGATGATCAGCAGGCTCTCCCCGTATCGGGTGGCGACGAAGAGGCGTCGTCCGTCCGGGTGCATTGCGACCTGTGGATCTGTGTCGAACTCGTGCTGCTCCAGTTCAACGGTCGTCAGCTGCTCGCCCGCCTGATCGACCACCTCGATGAGCCGGGTCGGTTGGTGGTAGGCCTCCGTGAAATCGGGGTAGGTCACGAACGTCGTTTCGTCGCCGGACTTCCGCACGAGGAAACCGCGTCCGCAACGACTGCGGTCGTAGAGGTGGCTTCTGGCGACGATCCGCGGCTCGTCACCCAACCGCCACCGAAGAAGCCTGCTCTCATTTGCGCCCTGGTGAATGCCCGGCACGTAGACGACCTGAGGGTCAGCGGAGGGGAGGACCACCCCCTCGTTCATTTCCAAATCAGGCCCGGCGAGGGCGGTCAGGTCGGGCGAGGTCATCCGCGCGACGCAACGCCCCGAGGACGTGCTCACGGCGCGCACCTCGTTCCCGGGCCCGTGCAGAAACATCAGCGTTGCGTCACAGTTCACACCGAGACGCGAGAATGTGCTGGTGGCCTGCGCGTAGACCGTGCGGACGATCCTTCCGGTTTCGAGGTCCACCTCGACGACGCGGTCGCCGGCGGTCTTGCGATCGACGATCCAGTCGATCTTGTTCTTCTCGGCCCACGCCAGCACAGCGGGCGCGCCGATGTAGTACCGCTCGCCAAGCGCCGGGTAGCGCGGCAGCGCGACGAGCACCGGCGTGGCGAGCATCGTGAGCGAGACCATGCACAGGAGGCTCGGGATCGCGAGCCGGTGCCACCGCCTCCGCCCCAGCACGCGGGTCTTGGCGACGATCCGCCCGCACTCGGGACACTTCGCGTCGTCGGCGAGGTGGACGAGGTGGTAGTTGCACCGCCGGCAGTACGGCTCGCCCCTGACGCGGGGGCGCCGGAGGACACGGCGCAGGGCGTACAGGGCGATCAGCAGGAGCAGCCCGCCGCCGATGCCCAGCAACTCCGGCCAGATGGAGACGCCGAGTCGCCAGAGGTTGAGTGCCGGCGCGTGCATGTGCACGAGCACGACGCCGCGATCGGGCACGAAGACCAGCGAGAAAACGTTCGGCGTCTCGTCGAAGGGCAGGTGGTAGGTTGGCTCCAGCGTGACGACCGGCTGTAGAGGCAGCATCGGCTGCATACGGAGCCCCTCGCCAGTCTACCGGGGCACGCCCGCGGACAGACGCGGCAATCCAGCCGGGGTACAATCGCGGCCTTCGGAGAGGTGGCAGAGCGGTTGAATGCGCCGGTCTCGAAAACCGGTAGCCCCTCCGGGGGCTCGGGGGTTCGAATCCCCCCCTCTCCGCTTTCGACGGTCGCGGGGAACCACGCACGGGACGTCCGCGGGGAACGCGGGATCGGGCGTCGTGTTCATGCTGTCGGGTGATCGCGCCGAGCAGGACGAGGGAGCCCGCCCATGGACCCGGCAACACACAAGGTCGAATCATCGCCCGCGGATGCCGAGACGCAGGCCGCCGCCAAGCAGCTCGGCGACTTCATCGCCCGGAGTCTCGCACGGGGCGCCAGCGAGAAGCAGATCACGAAGGAACTGGTCAAGCACGGGATGGGCGAGGACGACGCGCGCGAGGCGATCGCCCACGCGCGCGAGGCGATCGCCCACGTGCGCGTGGCGATCGACGAGTTCAAGAAGACCCCGCAGGGCAGGGCCGCGATGCGCGCCAAGTTCCTTCGGCACATCGTGTTCGGCTTGCTGTGGTGCGTGGGTGGGACGATCGTCACGGTCGCCACGTACTCGTCCGCGTGGCACGGAGGGGGCACCTACGTCGTCGCGTGGGGCGCGATCCTGTTCGGCGGGCTCGAGCTGCTGTACGGGCTCGGTGGGTACCTGTTCGCGGCGAAGTGAGTTTCTCTCGGGCGAGGCGGGGCGAGTTCAGCCCGCGGCACGCTCATCCGTGAACCGGTGGTAGCGCAGCCGCAGCGCATTGGTAATAACCGAGACCGAGCTGAAGCTCATGGCGGCGGCGGCGATCATGGGGCTGAGCAGAACGCCGACGACGGGGTAGAGCACGCCGGCGGCGATGGGCACGCCGAGCGAGTTGTAGGCGAACGCGAAGAAGAGGTTCTGGCGTATGTTGCGCATGGTGGCGCGGCTGAGTTCGCGGGCGCGGACGAGCCCGTTGAGGTCGCCGCCGACGAGTGTGATGCCCGCGCTCTCGATGGCGACGCCTGCGCCGGTGCCCATGGCGATGCCGATGTCGGCCTGGGCGAGAGCCGGCGCGTCGTTGACCCCGTCTCCGGCCATCGCGACGGTGCGTCCCTCGGACTGGAACGTGCGGACGATCTCGGCCTTGCGGTCGGGGGGTACCTCGGCCTCGACGCGGTCGATGCCGAGCGTTGCCGCGATGGCTTCGGCCGTGGTTCGGTTGTCGCCGGTCACCATGACGACGGAGATCCTCGCTCTGTGCAGCGCGTCGATGGCGGGGCGGGTCGTCGGTTTGATGGGATCCGCAACGGCAAGGAGTGCGGCGAGCCGCCCGTCGATGGCCACGAACATCACCGTGGCGCCGTCGCGCCGGTGCCGGTCGCCCGCGTCGGCAAACGGGGCAGGGTCCACGCCCTCGTCGCGCATCAGCGTGGGTGAGCCGACCGCGACGCGGGATCCCTTAACGGTCGCGATGATGCCCTTGCCGGTGACGCTGTCGAACCCGCCCGCCTCGAACCGCTGGTCGCTCTGCGCTTCGAGCCCGGCGACGATCGCCCCGGCGAGCGGGTGCTCGCTGCCGCGTTCGGCGGCAACGATCAGCGCGAACGCGTTTTCGCGATCGTGGTCACCGGCGAGGTCGGTCGCGATGAGCTCCGGGCGCCCCTCGGTGAGCGTGCCCGTCTTGTCCACCACGACGGTATCGACCTTCTCGAACGTCTCGAGGGCGGCGGCGTTCTTGACCAGCACGCCGTGCTTTGCGCCCTGACCCGCGGCGACCATGATCGACATGGGCGTGGCCAGACCGAGGGCGCACGGGCAGGCGATGATGAGCACCGAGACGGCGGCGACGAGCGCGTAGCTGAACGCCGGCGACGGGCCGACCAGCAGCCAGACGATGAACGCGATCACGGCGACCGCAACGACGGCGGGGACGAACCAGGCCGCAACAACATCGGCGAGCCGTTGGATCGGCGCCCGGGACCGCTGGGCGTCGGTGATCATCTGCACGATCTGGGCAAGCGTGGTCTCCGACCCCGTGCGGCTGACGATCATCACGAACGATCCAGTCTGGTTGACCGTTCCGCCGGTGACCTCGCCGCCCGACGACTTCTCGACGGGCACCGGCTCGCCGGTGAGCATCGACTCGTCCACGGTGCTGCGTCCTTCCACCACCGTGCCGTCGATCGGGATCTTGTCGCCGGGGCGGACACGGACGCGATCGCCTGGGGAAAGCCGCTCGACCGGGACATCCTCCTCGGAGCCGTCGTCGCGGACGAGCCGCGCGGTCGGCGGGGCGAGCTCGAGCAGCTCGCGGATGGCGCCGCCGGTCCGTTGGCGTGCGCGCAGCTCCAGCACCTGCCCGAGCAGCACCAGCGTGACGATGACGGCGGCGGCCTCGAAGTAGACGCCGACCCGCCCCGCCTCGTCGCGCAGCGAGTGCGGGAAGATCCCGGGTGCAACGATCGCGACGATGCTGAACAGGTACGCGATGGAGACGCCGATCGAAATCAGCGTCCACATGTTCGGGCTGAGCGTCCGGACCGAGCGGACACCGCGGATGAAGAACGGGCGGGCGCACCAGAGAACAACCGGCGTGGCGAGAACGAGCTCGCCCCACTGCGAGACCGCTGGGCCGATCGCCTTCGAGAGTCGGTGGGCGAGGAGCATGTCGGACATGACGTAGGCGAGCAGCGGCGCGGTAAACGCCGTGGCGATCTTGAAGCGGCGCACCATGTCACGGAGTTCGGAGTCGTCCTGCTCGGCGCCGGTGTCTACGGGCTCGAGCGCCATGCCGCACTTCGGGCACTCGCCCGGCCCGACCTGCCGGACCTCCGGGTGCATGGGGCAGGTGTAGATGGTACCTGACGCGGCAGATGTCGCGGCACCCGGGTGCGGAGAGCTGGCGTTGTGCCCCTCCGGCGCACGCCCATCGCGTTCTCCGGGATCAGCGTACTTCGAAGGGTCGCGCCTGAACTTATCGGCGCAGTGCGTGCCGCAGAAGAAGTAGCGCAGACCGTCGTGCTCGCAGGTGTCGGCTTCGGCACCGGGCTTGACCTTCATCCCGCAGACGGGATCGATGTGCGTCTCATCCTGATTCGTCATCGCGTGTCGGGATGGGTCATGGGATCAGGAAGTTCCACCCGAAGACGAGTGATCCGCCGAAGTGCCCGGTCGCGGCGACGAGCGCGGCGGTGAGGAGCACCGCGCCGCTCGCGACGCCGCGACCGGCGTGCGGGACGCGGTAACGGCGTTCGACGAGCAGCCAGGTGAGAACGGCGGCGGCCGCGGTCGCGATGCCGAGCGCGCGGTGCCACCAGAAGACCGTGCCGAGGAAGCCGGGGTAGTCGGCGCCCATCCCGTGGATGAGCCCGAGGGCCATGGCCACGACCGCCGCGACCGCGCCGAACCCGATGAGGATGCGGACGGTCCTATCTGAACGCCACGATGTGCGCAGCAGCCCCGCGACCTCGAGCAGCGCGGCCATCAGCAGCAACGCGATCGGGAAGTGGATCACGACGACGTGGAATCGCCCGAGCCTCGCCAGTGGAGACGTGCCGTGGTCGTGCGCGTGATCGAGCTCGGGCTCGTCGGCGTGTGTGTGTTGATGTTCCGTCGGTTCGGCGGGGGGCGCGCCCGCATCCTCGGCATGTTCGTCGCGCGCATCCCCGGATCCGGTTCCGTCGTCGTGCGCCTGGTCGGTCTTGAGGCTCGCCGGCATGACCGCGGCCACCTGCTCGGCGTACGCGGTCGGGTCGTCGAGGAACTGCCTGCGGCACTTGCGGCAGCAGAAGTAGATGCGCTGCCCCTTGTAATCGGTGTAGACGTCCGGGTCTACTTCTTCGCCCTCGAGGATCGGGCAGGTGGTGTTGGTGACGGCAGGCTCGTCGGTGGTTCCTTCCGCCGACGAGCCCTGCGCCGCCACAAATGGTGTTGAGATGAGCAGGTGGAGCAGGAACACGACACCGACGAGTCGTGTCATCCGGGTTGTCGTGCTCATGAGTCCTCCGGAGTCAGCCGTCGTCGTGCCCGTGTTCCTTGCGCTTCTCGTTGCCCATGCCGCCGTGCTCCTCGTGCATGTCGCGCCCGTGCTCATTGTGCATCATGCCGGGGGCACCGTGCATGTGCATGCCCTTGTCGTGCCACGCCTGATCGACCTTGGCGAGGTACTTGACCGGGTCGGCGTTGAGCTTCGGCGGGCAGCCGTTGCAGCAGAACCGCACCAACCGCCCGGCGACGACCTTCTCCACCGGCTCACCCATCGAACCCAGCTTCTCGCCGCTGACCGGGCAGGTCTCGAGCGGGTAGTCGGGGCGTTGGGCATCCTCGGCGGCCTTGTCGAGCTTGGCGATGTACTTGTCCGGGTCCTTCCTGATGTCGCCCTTGCACTTGTTGCAGCACAGGCGGAACAGGCGGTTGTCGTAGACGAAGTTGACCGCGATGTCCTTGCCTTTTTCGGTCAGCGGCTCTCCCGAGACGACGCACGTGTCGAGCGGGTAGTACGGGAGCTGGTCCGCGACGATCTGCTGATCGATCTTGGCGAGGTACTTATCCTTGTCGGCCTCGAACTTCGCTATGCAGTTTTTGCAGCAGAAGCGGACCTCCCGCCCGTCGTAGACGCGCACGACCGGCGGGTCTTCCTTCCCGAGTTCCTCGCCCGAGACCGGGCAGGTGCTCAGCGTGTAGGGCTCGACGTGCGGCGCCTTGGCTGACGCGTCTGCGCCCGGCTGGGCGGCGGCGCCGCTCTGTGCGGGGGCGAGCGCGGCACACCCAGCCGCAACGATTCCGAATGAGATCATCCGATTCAGTTCCATCATCCATCTCCTTCAAAGGGTGAGACTCAAGACCATACGTTCATGCCGCGGGTTTGTGCGGCGACAGGAGGGACACGTTCTCGCGGAACGCCCGGCGTAGCGCGAACCGCTTGGCGATGTAGTACAGGACGGGGTAGATCAGCAGCTCGAGGGCGAAGGCTGTGGCGAGCCCGCCGATCATCGGGGCGGCGAGGCGCCGCATCGTGTCGGCGCCGGCGCCGGAGGCCCACATCAGGGGGACCAGCCCGATGAACGTCGTCATCACCGTCATCGTCTTGGGGCGGATGCGCTGGACGGCACCCTCGTGGACGGCGTGCCAGAGGTCGTCGGTGTTGCGCATCCGCCCCTCGGCACGGTACCGCTCGAAGCTGTTCTCGAGGTACAACAGCATGACCAGCCCGGTCTCGACGGCCAGCCCCGCCAGCGCGATCACGCCCACCCAGACGGCGAGCGAGAGGTTGTAGTCGAGCAGGAAGAGCAGCCAGACGGCGCCGACAAGGCTGAACGGGAGGCTGAGCACGAGGATCGCCACACGCAGCCAGCTCCGCGTTGCTCCGTAGAGCAGCAGCAGGATCACGACGCCGGCCAGCGGCACGATGACCATGAGGCGGGCGCGGGCCGCCTGCATGTACTCATACTGCCCGGACCAGACGATGCTGTAGCCGGGCGGGAGGGTGACCTGCTCGGCGACGGCGCGCTGCGCGTTCTTCACGTAGGTCCCGACGTCGATGCCGGCGATATCGACGAAGACCCAGCTCGTGAGGCGTGCGTTCTCGCTCTTGATCATCGGCGGTCCCTTGTGGACGCGGATATCGGCGAGCTGCCCGATCGGGATCTGCGCGCCGCCCGGTGTGGCGACCAGTGTCTGCCGCAAAGAGCGGATGTTGTCGCGCAGCTCGTGCGGGTAGCGCACGTTGATCGGGTAGCGGTCGAGCCCCTCGACGGTGCTCCCGATACTCATGCCCCCCACCGCCGTCATGATCACGTCCTGCACGTCCCCGACGGTCAGCCCGTACCGGGCGATCTGCTCGCGGTCGATGTCGAAGTCGAGGTAGTTGCCGCCGACGCTCTTCTCGGGGAAGGCGCTGGTGGTGTACCTGCCGGTTCCCTCGGCCGTCGAGACCACCGACGCGATCCGCTCTGACAGATCGGCCAGCGTGGCGAGGTCCTTCCCCATGACCTTGATGCCGACCGGCGTCTTGATGCCGGTGGAGAGCATGTCGATGCGCGTCTTGATGGGCATAGTCCAGGCGTTTGTCAGCCCCGGGATCTGGACGGCCTCGTTGAGCCCGGGGACGTGCGTGCCGCCGGGCCACTCGTACCCGTAGATCAGCTCGTCGATAGTGATCTTCCGCGTCTTGTCGAGGAGCAATCGACCGAACCAGCGCGTGCCCGGGGGCCACGACCCGAAGCTGCGCGGTACGTCGCGCCACCTCGACTTGTCCCGGTGGAGGGTGATCGTGGTCTCGAGCATGCTGGGCGGGGCGGGGTCGGTCGCGGTCTCGGCCCGCCCGGCCTTGCCGAAGACGGACCTGACCTCGGGGAAGTCGAGGATGAGCTTGTCGGTCTGCTGGAGCAGTTCGCGGACCTTGGCCATGCTGACGCCCGGGTCGGTCGTGGGCATGTAGAGCAGGTCGCCCTCCTCGAGCGGGGGCATGAACTCGCTGCCGAGCCGGCGCAGCGGGACGATTGTGGCGGCGACGAGGGCGGCGCCCGCGACGAGCGTCGCCCAGCGGTAGTGCATGACGAACACGAAGAACGGGTGGTAGATCCTCTGGAGCACGAGGCTGAGAGGGTTGCGCTCTTCGGAATGGATCCGCTGAGGGAGCAGGACGAGCGCTGAGAGCAGGAGCCACCCCGAGGCGTACAGCCACCTGTGGTCGGCGATCGTGCCGACGGGCGCGACCGCGAGCAGGGCCGCCGGCAGGACGATCGCGCCCGTGTACGCGGCCAGGCGCCGGGTGAGCGACCACCGCGAAGGGATCACCCGCTCGGTGATGAGGTAGATCATGAGCACGGGGATGATGGTGACGGCGAGGAGTGCGGCGGCGGCCATCGCGAACGTCTTGGTGTAGGCGAGCGGCTTGAAGAGTCGCCCCGACTGCTCGCCGAGCGCGAAGATCGGCAGGAAGCTGGCGGTGATGATGAGGAGGCTGAAGAACAGCGTGGGCCCGACCTCGGCGGCGGCGTCACCGATGACGGCGGCGCGCGACCTGGGCGGCTCGCCGCGTGCGGTGCGCTCCTTCTCGCGTTCGAGGTGCTTGTGGGCGTTCTCGACCATGACGATCGAGCTGTCCACCATGACGCCGATCGAGATCGCGATGCCGCCGAGGCTCATGATGTTGGCGTTGATGCCGAGGGCGTACATGATCGAGAGCGTGGCGAGCACGCCGACGGGGAGCACGAAAGCCGCGACGAGGGCGCTGCGGGCGTGGAGGAGGAAGACGATGATGACCAGCGCGACGACGGTGATCTCCTCGCGCAGCGTCTTCGAGACGGTGTGCACGGCGCGTTGGATGAGGTCGCTGCGGTCGTACCCGACGCGGATCGTCACGCCGGGCGGGAGCCCGTCGGCGAGTTCGGCGAGCTTGGTCCGCACGCGTTCGATCGTCGCCCGCGCGTTCTCGCCGAAGCGCATGATGACGATCCCGCCGACGGCCTCGCCCCGGTCGTTCCAGTCGGCCACGCCGCGCCGGATCTCGGGCCCGACGCGGACCTCCGCCACGTCGCGAAGGTAGACCGGGCGACCGTCCTCGGTCGAGGCGAGGGCGATCGTCCCGAGTTCGTCGAGGATGCGTTGCGTCCGCAGTTCCTCGACCGAGCGCCCGTCGGCCTGTGCGCCGGCGATCTCGTCGTCGCTCAGCGTGCCGAGGTACCCGAGCCCGCGGACCATGTACTCGGTCTCGCTCATCTCGATCAGCCGCCCACCCACGTCGATGTTCGAGCGCTGGATCCGGGTTTTGACCCTGCTGAGCGGGATGTCGTACGCGAGGAGCCTGACCGGATCGACGACGACCTGGTACTGCTTGACGAACCCACCGACCGCGGCGATCTCGCTGACACCCTCGACGGCGGTCAGCTCGTACCGCAGGTACCAGTCCTGGACGCCCCGGAGGTCGGAGAGGTCAACGTCGGCGTCCGCGAGCGGCCCGCCGTCGAGCGGGCAGGTGTCGTACCCCTCATCGGTCTCGACCGGGCGGAGCCGCCCCCTGGCTTCGGGCGGGGCGTCATCGGGCGAGTCGTACCGGTGGTTCGCCTTGTCGTCCAGGTACACGACGCGCCCGCGGTCGAAGACCCGGTGCCTGACGAGGCGTGCGCGCACCTTCGGATCGTCCGGCGCGCTCTCGGGGCTCTCGTACCAGCGGTCCTCCTTCGGATCATGCCAGAGCCCGTCCGGGTGTCTGGGGCAGTACTTCCCGGTGACGAGGACGTACTCGTAGGCCCAGCCGACGCCGGTGGCGTCGGGTCCGAGCTGCGGCGTGATGCCCCCGGGCAGCCGCCCGGCGACCGAGCTGAGTTGCTCGAGCACCCTCGAGCGCGCCCAGTACATGTCGGTCCCGTCCTCGAAGATGATGTAGACGAAGCTCGACCCGAACATGCTGTACCCCCGAACGACCTTCGCGTACGGCACGGCGAGCATCGAGGTCGTCAGGGGGTAGGTGATCTGATCCTCGACGATCTGCGGCGCCTGCCCGGGGTACTCGGTGCGGATGACGACCTGCACGTCGGAGAGGTCGGGGATTGCGTCAACGGTGATGTTGCGGGCCGACCACACCCCGCTCGCGACGAGCAGGACAGTCAGCAGCAGGACCATCGCGCGGTTGCCGATGCACCAGCGGATGAGGTGTGCGATCACGGTGGGCCTCCTGTGACCGGCAACGCCTCACGCTTGTCGTAGCATTCGAGCATGACCGACCCGTAGAACGGGTTGCGCACGTCGCCGGCCGGCTGGAGCCAGATGCTCCCGCCCTGGTCGGCGCGGTACATCGGGCAGTGCAGCTCCTCGACCTCCTTGCCGAACGACGCCGGTACGCCCGTCCCGCGCACGAGCTTCGACAGCGCCACGCTCAGGTCGGCGAACGCCAGGCGGACATCGGCGATGTCGCTCGCGCCGGCGATCCCGAGGGCTTTGCCGCGCACACTCGCCACCTCGTCGTGCTCGCGCCAGAACCCGGGACGCCCGGGGATCTCCTGCCCGAGCAGCTTGTCCACCGCCGCTGCGATGGCACGCGCGGGTTCGCCCACACCTTCAATCGTGTCGTTCGCCAGCAGGTCGCCGATCTGGACGTACGCGCGCAGCGCGGCGTCGAGCTGCTCGCCCACGGGTGCCGGCAGGGTGGTCAGCTCGCTCGCGCCCGCAAGCTCGGCGTCCGCCTTCTGCTCGGAGGCAAGGTCGCCGCGGACCATCCTGGCGAGGCTCTCGCGGACCCTCGCCTCGCTGTCGAGCAGGAACTGTCCGCTGGTGACGACCATCTCGCCCGGGGTGAGCCCGTCGAGGATCTCGACCCGTCCGTCGTCGGTCTCGGCGCCCATCCGCACCTCGCGCGGCTCGAACTTCCCTTCGCCGAGGCTGAGGAAGGCAACCTGCCGCTCGCCGGTGTCGATCACGGCCGAGCGCGGCGCGAGCGTGCGGTCGCGGGCAAGCGTGCTGCGGAGCTCGATGTCGGCGTACATGCCGGGTCGGAGCAGCCCTGTGGGGTTGTCGAACTCGATCCGCACGCGGACCTGCCGGGACTTCTCGTCGAGGTAGGGGTAGATGTACGAGACGGTGCCCTCGAACTCCTGCCCGGGGATGTAGGGCAGGCGCATGATCGCGTCCTGCCCGGTCTGCACGAACGGGAGCTGGTACTCGTAGAGCGAGGCGATCGCCCACACCTTCGACAGGTCCGCGATCTGGTAGATACGCATGCCGGGATCGACTCGCATGCCCTCGTTGGCGTGCTTGGCCGTGACGACGCCGCCGAACGGGCTGAGGATCGTCATCGTCTTTGCGGGCTCGCCGCTCTGCTCGAGCGCGGCGATCTGCCCGGGGGTGACGTCGAGGTACTCGAGCTGGGCACGGGCGTCGGCGATCAGGCGCTCGGCGTCGAGGCGCGTGCCGGGTGGCCCCTGGACGTCGCCGCGCATCGCCAGCGCGTTGAGGTACTCGCTCTGGGCGGCATAGAGCTTGGGCGAGTAGAGAGTGAAGAGGGGCTCGCCGGCCGAGACTTCCTCGCCTTCGTAATCAACGTCGAGCGATTCGATCCAACCCGACGTCTTGATGTTGACGTCACGGACGCGCGTCTCGTCGTACGCGACGGTCGCGACGGTGCGGATGGTGCGGACGACAGGGCCGGTGGTGACCGGCTCGACCCGCACGCCGATGTCCTGCGTGACAACGGGATCGATGGTGATCTCGCCGGTGAACTTGTTCGGGTCGAGCGGGATGAGCTCCATGTGGCAGATGGGGCACAGCCCGGGATCGGGCAGGATGACCCACGGGTGCATGCCGCAGGTGTAGAACCGGGGGTGCTTGCCCGTGTTGTGCGCGGCGTCGTGTTTCGCGTCGCCCGATGCTCGCACCGACGGAGCAACCGTCACACCGATCGCCACGCCGATCAACGCGGCGAGCACGACGGCTGCGATCACCCAGAGCCGCGGGGGACGCGGGGGCTTCGGGCTCGGCGCCGGTTCGGTGCCGGCACGCCCGTGCGATTCGGTGCTGGTCATGGCTGAACCTCCGGTGTCGGCGGTGTCGGACCTTCACGCGGCTCGGTAGTGTCGGCACGGTCGAGGTCGCGACCCACCGCCTGCTGGAGTTCCGCGAACCCGCGCTCCAACTCGGACAGGGTGTTCTGGTACATCAACTCGGACCCGAGCAGCTTGCGCCAGTTGTCGATGATGCTGAGGAAGTCGGTCTCGCCGGAGCGGTACCCGCCGAGCGACGCCTCGACCGCGAGGCGTGCCTGCGGAACGATCGTGTCACGCAGCAGCTCCGCTTGGTGCTGCTGGGACTCCACTCGCGCGAACGCGTCGTGCACGCGGAACGCGACACGGTTGCGCTCGTCGGCGAGCCGACCGGCCGATTCGAGCATCCCGCGCGTCGCCTCGCGCTCGGCGGCGTCGAGCCTGTCCGCCCAGATCGGCACGTTGACCCCGAACCCGAGCCACCACTGGTCCTGCCCGTCGGCGACGGGCGAGAGCCCCGAGTCGTCCACGAGGTTGTAGCTGAGGCTGACGGTCAGGTCGGGGAACCGGTCGAGCCGGGCGAGCCGGCGCTGCTCGAGCGAGCGGGTGATCCGCTCGCGGGCCGCCCGGATCGACGGGCTCGAGTTCTCGGCGTCGGCGAGCAGGTCGGCGAGCCGTGCGTCGAAGCGCGACAGCTCGATCGGCGCGGGGTTGGGAACGGGTGCGTTCACCGGACGATCGACCATCGAGTTGAGCATGCCCGCGGCCGATGCACGGCGCTGTTCGAGCTCGATCAGCTCGTTGTCGAGCCCGCTGAGCTCGACCGACGCGCGGAGCACCTGCTCCTGCGTCGCGGTTCCCGCGCGGTACTTGGCCTCGGCGGCTCCGCGGAGCTGGTCGAGCAGGTCGCGACTCCGCCGCGTGATCTCCATCGCCCGCACCGTGCCGTACAGCGACCAGTACGCGCGTCGGGTATCGGCGATGACCGACAGGCGGGTGCGCTCGAGCTCTTGTTCGGCGATGGCAACGTCCTGCTCGGCGACCCGCCCGCGCTGATCCAGCTTGCCCGGGTAGGGCAAACGCTGGCTCACGCCGGTCATCACCCGCACCTGCCCGGCGGCGGTCTCGGCCATGTCGCCGATCGGCGTCACCGTCACCCGCGGGTCGTCGAGGCTCGAGGCCTGCGGGACGCG
>Ga0210110_1000201_pt1 | contig 21037 bp, 16 predicted proteins | sample China_Galinas_PW_2_FD_184865 | JGI IMG/M metagenome (GOLD analysis project Ga0210110, IMG submission 184865) | Wetland microbial communities from San Francisco Bay, California, USA, that impact long-term carbon sequestration - China_Galinas_PWB_D1... | ecosystem: Environmental > Aquatic > Marine... | reverse complement strand
GATCGAGATGCTGGAGGCCGGGGGCGTGCCTGCCGTCGGGCGCCTGGGCATCAGCGAGGCCTGCCCGTTGATCCTGCCCTACCATATCGCCCTCGACCAGGCCAGGGAGAAGGCCAGAGGCAGCAAGGCCATTGGCACCACCGGGCGCGGAATAGGCCCGGCCTACGAGGACAAGGTGTCCCGTCGGGGCATACGCCTGGGCGAGTTGATGGATCCAGAGCACTTCAAGGAGCGACTGCGCGAGGTCATGGACTACCACAATTTTGCGCTGAAGAGCTATTTTGATTTCGAAACGGTGGACTACCGGGCTGTACTGGATCTGGCGTTGGCCCAGGGAGAGCGAATTCGCCCCATGGTGGCAGATGTCACGGGCGTCCTCCATCGGCTGCGCAACGAGGGACAGAATGTGATGTTCGAGGGGGCTCAGGGGGCCCTGTTGGACATAGATCACGGAACCTATCCGTATGTGACCTCTTCCAATACCACTGCCGGCGGCGCGGCCACGGGCACGGGTGTGGGTCCGCGTTATCTCGATTATGTGCTCGGCATCGTCAAAGCCTATACCACTCGAGTAGGTGCAGGGCCCTTCCCGACTGAGCTGTTCGATGGTGACGGGGAGCATCTGGGTGCCAAGGGTCACGAGTTCGGCGCCACCACCGGGCGCAAACGGCGCTGCGGTTGGCTGGATGCGGTGGCGCTGCGTCGCTCCCTGGAAATCAATAGTGTGAGCGGGCTGTGCATCACCAAATTGGATGTGCTCGACGGGTTGGATAGCGTCAAGATCTGCATCGCCTATCGGCTGGATGGGGTCGAGGTCGATGCCCCACCCGTGGGTGCCGACCGGTTCGAGCGATGCGAGCCGGTATTCACCGAGCTTCCCGGCTGGACGGAATCCAGCGCGGGGGCGCGCTCTTTCGAAGACCTACCCCGCAACGCCAGGACCTACCTGAAGACAGTGGAGGAGGTCTGTGGCGCTCCCATCGATATCATCTCTACGGGACCGGACCGGGAGGCGACGGTGGTCCTACGCCATCCGTTCGAATAAATGGCGACCAAGGCCAGGCAGTGCCAGCCGTGTACGGCTCGTTGCGACGGTTGGGTCAAGATCACCGTGGAGGGCAGGGAGGTGTATCCCGGCAGCCCCTGCCATCACAGCACCGGCTCCGGTTGGCGTGCCTCGGGGTCCAGGTAAAAGGGATCGGGGGGAACAGCAAGAACAAGACGCCGCCGTACCCGGATGGCGAGTATGAACCGACGCCGCGGGGCGTCCATGGCGCGCGGCGAAAAGCGTCGCAATTGTCGATACCAGGTGCCGTCTTCCTATGCGCATTGCCTTGCAAACGTGGGGTACTTCCGGCGACGTGCGGCCGTTTGTCGCATTGGCCGGAGGGCTGGCTGGCGCTGGTCATGAGGTCACACTCGCGTATTCGGATCTCGAGCATGCGGACTACGAGGCCTGGGCAGCGCGTGGCGGGTTTCGTATCGAGCAGGTGGGGCGCATAGCACTCGATGCGAACAAGCTACGGGCGCTACATGAGAAGATAGTCGGTCGAGGCCATCCGCTCATGCAGATGGAGACGGTGGCCCGTGCCTATCTCGATCCGCTGGAAGACGATCTCTATGGGGCGGCGGAGCGGCTGTGCGAGACCCACGACCTGGTGATCGGGCACATCATGGTCCATCCTCTCAAGGCGGTCGCGCTGAGCCGCGGGATCCCTTACATCGGTGTCGTGCTCCAGACCAATAGCGCGGTGTCACGCTATCTGCCGCCCGCGGCGACTCCCAATCTCGGCCCCTGGGTCAATTTGCTGACCTGGAGGCTGGCGCAGCTCGTCATGAATCGACTGTTCAAGGCCAGATTCAACCGGTCTCGCCGCAGGGCGGGCCTGGGGCCGGTCAAGCAGGTGCTGGCTGTGCAGAATCCCGAGCACCCCTGGCTGCACGCCTACAGCCTGAGTCTGCAGCCGCCGCCGCCGGATTGGAGCCCTTTGCACCGGGTCTGCGGATTCCTTGACGTGCCCGCGGCGCAGGAGGCCTGGCGGGTGCCCGGCGATCTCGAGGATTTTCTCGCCAAGGGCGAGGCCCCGGTATTCGTCGGTTTTGGGAGTATGGAGCGTCTGCACTCGTCGCCGGAGAGGGTCGAGGAGGCGACACGATTGATGGTCGATGCGGTCAAGGAGGCGGGTTGTCGGGCGATCATCCAGTCTCGGTGGGCCATGGTGCAGGATATCCCGGAGTCTCCCGAGATCTTCCGCCTGGATCAGGCCCCCCACAGCGCGCTGTTTCCCCGTTGTGCGGCGGTGGTGCATCACGGGGGGGCGGGTACCGCCCATGCGGCGACCCTGGCCGGCTGTCCGTCGATTGTCGTCGTCCATGCCCTGGACCAAGTCGTCTGGGGCGCAACGCTCCATGATGTGGGGATTGCGCCTAAGCCCTTGTTTCGCAGGAACCTCACCTCGCATAAATTGGCCCGGGCCATCGTCACGGTGCTGCGCACCCCCGCGATGGCGCGACGCGCCCGGGAGCTGGCGCGGAGCATGAGCCATGAGAATGGAGTGATCGAGGCCGTGCGGGCGATTGAGGAGTGGGCCGCGGGGTCTTTGGCGTGCGGATCCTGAGGCACCAACCTAGAAAGAGCATTTGAACATACAAGGCGCCAAGATCGCTAAGTTATTCAAGGAAATTTCCTGGAAACGGGCATCACCCGTTGGATGAAGCAGATTTCTTGTTTTCGGTCCGTGTCTGCCTTTGTGTCCTTGGCGCCTTGTATCTTCCAACTTCGGTTTTTTCGATGAAAGGTCTGACACTTCAGCGAACGGGGGGCTTGCGCCCCCCTCCGCTTCCCGCCTATCAGGCGGCCTCGGACTTGCCCTCGATCATGGGCTTGCTGTCGTTCTGGATGTCGATGCGCCGCGGCTTCATGGCCTCAGGCACCTCACGGGCCAGATCGATGTGCAGCAGTCCATCCTTGAGGTCGGCGCCCTTGACCGCGACATAGTCTGCCAGCTGGAACTTGCGCTCGAAGTTGCGGTTGGCGATGCCGCGATACAGCAGCTCCTTCTGCGCTTCCTCGTCCTTCTTGGAGCCGCGAATCGTCAGGATATTCTCCTTTACCTGGACGTCGAGGTCGTCGTTGCCGAATCCGGCTACTGCCATGGAGATCCGATAGTGGTTCTCGCTTGTGCGCTCGATGTTGTAGGGCGGATAGCCATTGCCCTCGGACCGATAGGCCGCCTCCAGGCTGTCGGCCAGGCGGTCGAAGCCGATGAAGCTGCGAAACAGGGGAGAGAGGTCGAAAGCGGTCATTTTCATATCCTCCGATCTGAAGCAATATGGTTGTGCGCGTTCGTCTTCGAACCGCGCGGTTCTGCGGGCCTCGGTCGAGCACCCGCATTCTTTGAATTGGGGACGCTGGCCGGGGTTTCAACCTCTGCGGTTCCTTCGTGAGGAATACAGGCTAGAACAGTCGGAAGCGGATGGAGTTGGTATAGGCCATCAGATCGGGGCCCTGCTCGACGGGCTTGCGTACGCGCAGGCGAAAATATGCGCTCTCGCCGTCGGCGCCCGGCACGGGATTGTGGAGCGCCCAGCTGCCGCCGGACTGGTCCGGGGCCAAGGTGAGCTGCTCCAACAGCTCGGACTTGCCGCTCCGGCCGTTGCCTATGAGCTCCAGGTGCAACGCAGCGCCTTCGGCGCCCGGGCCCCTTTTCAGGTAGATGCCGATCCGAATCGAGTCCTCGGCGGGGATCTCTGCGGATTCCCCTGGCGAGATGCTGGCGGGAAGGGAGCTGGCGCTGGCGGTCACGGACAGCTCGTCCAGCAGCCGACCGTGGTCGGCCCAGAAGGAGCCTGCGCGCAACGCGGCGAGCACGCCCCGGGCCGAGCGCTCGGGCACCTCCAGGTGGATGCGTGCGAAGGCGCAGGGTGAGTAGTCCATGTCCGAGTTATGGAAGTCGGATGTCGCGATCGCCGCCCAGACGTCTTCCCCTTGGTCCAGGAGCTGGTCCCAGACGCCCCCGATCTGTGCCGCGACCGGGTCCCACCGGTCGTTGGTGAGTCCCGGGCGCCGATAGCTCCCCGGTTCGTTCATGCGCTGATGGCCCGGGGCGCCCTCGAACCCGATTATCCGCCGGCTTACTCCACGCCAGCGCTCCAGGTCCTCGCCACTCTGCGCCACCGCGGGTACCTTTCGGCTCGGATGGTTGTAGATCAGGACGACGTCGTCTTGGCCGGGTGCCTGGCCCTCCAGCCATTGCAGGGCGGCCTCCGCCTGGGCCCCGGGGGCCTCGAAACGGCGCTTGAGCCCCGAGAGCACGGGCTCCTCGATCTTCGGCGCGACCAGGACCGTGACATGCTCTCTACCCTCGTAGGGCGGGATGTTCCATTCCATCCCGCCGAGCAGGATCAGACCGGGATGGCGCTTGCGGGCGGCGCGCACCGCTGCGAAATACGCAGGGGTGGCCGCTTGGCGGTCGAGATCCCCGTGATCGGTCACCGCCATCACATCGCATCCACTTGATACCCCTCGCTCCACCAGGCCCGAGAGCGCCAAGGAGCCATCGGAAAAGCGGGTATGGCTGTGGGTGTCCGCGACCAGCCAGTCGCCCGCCATGGCCCAGGGAATCTCAACGCTCAGCGCCGGCTCGCGCGAGCAGCCGACGCCGGCGAGCAGGGTCAGGCAAAGGTGCAGGGTGAGGAACAGCCGCATACGTCTCCTGATGGCGCGCCCGGGTCTCGCCATAGTGGCCCGTTCAGTTGAGCTCCAGCATGTAGTAGACAGGATCGCCTGCGCGGGCCAGGTCGACACGGTCGTAATAGGAGCGGGACTCGCCCGGGGCCAGGAACAGTGAGCCCTGCATCTTCTTGAAACTCGTGATTCCCAGCTGAAGCCCGGCACGGTCGAATAGGGCAATGGAGCCGTCGGGCTGGAGGATGTCGGGGCCTTCATTGTGCAGAAGCATCTTGAACTCGTAGGTCTTCTTGTCTCCTTTGGCGGTGAGCGAGAAGACCACGTTCTTTACATACTTCTTGTCCACCTGGAGCACCTGGTCGAACTCGACGCGGCGCAGCCCCGGGATACGTCCCTGGGACAAGGCGAGGATCTCGTCATTGAGCTGGGCGACGGTCGTCTCCAGCTGGTTGATGCGTGCCTCGTAGCCCTCACGCTCCTGCTGAGGCATCACGAGCTGCCCGCTTGCCTTCGAGACAAAGCGGTAGGAAAAGGCTCCGATGGCACTCAGTGCGAGCAAGGCGACGAGCAGCGTGATCTTGAGCCAGCTGCTCTGGCGCTTACAGCGCTTGTAGCGGTTATAGTAACGCCCGCGGCTCTGCGAGCGGCGATACGTTTTGCCCGGCGCTGGCTGCCGGGGAATGGGCGCCGATTCCGGTCGGTCGTCGGACTCCTGCATGAAAGCTCCCCAAAGCGATAAATGAAATTGCGGGGAGTGTACCAAAATCGGGCGGTGGATCGCCCGCACGGCTGTCCTATTGCTTGCGTCGATCAGTGAGCGGCCACCGTCCCGCCGAAGCGTCGGTCGAGATAGGCGACTATGTCTTTGGATTCGTACATCCAGCGGGTCCCGCCGTCGGGCTCGTGGATGCACAAACAAGGGACCTTGATCTCTCCGCCGCCCCGGTGCAGCTGCTCGCGTGCCTCGTGGTCGTTGAGGGTGTCCTTAGTGGAGATGTCCAGGGCAAGCCGCTTCATCGTCAGGCGCACTCGAATGCAGAAAGGACAGGTGCGGAACTGATACAGGGTCAGGGACCGGGTCTGCCCGTCCACCTGGGCTTGGGCTTCGGGAGTGCGCCGCATGCCCCTCGGGGTTAGCAGCGACTCGCCCAGGAGCATGACCGGTGTCAGCAGAAGGCGGATCAGGCGGAAGAAGATACGGACGACGGAGCGCATGGGGGGTCTCGGCATTGTGGCGGCGGGGAAGTGTACCGCAATTCGGCGTGTCTCGGAGTCGACAGTCTTTCCGATTCACGGCAGCCTCGACGAAGCACTTGCCAGGGGGGGCGCCACGAAAAAAGATAGGTTGCGGCCACGCCCGCTGCTGCGACGCCCAGCCCGGGTGGTCAACGCGAGCATCAGCGGCGATACCGCCCGGGGTGGGCTGGCGCGGCTGCCGGCTACCTTCGAGCGTCACCGGCCCAGTATCGTGGTCGTCGAGCGGGATCTGATACAGCTCGATGGCATACATCCCAACGAGCAGGCGCAGCCGCGCCTGTTGGAACACCTCTGGCCCAGTCTGCAACCCTTGCTCGAGGCGTCGGGTCCGCAGGTCTAACCAGCCAGTTCCTAGGGGAATGGCCGACGGCGCCATTTACGCACAAGGGATGGGATTCGCCGCATCTCTCGACATGACCTAAGTGTGGGCCGGGGTAGAATGTCTACGAGCCCTCTCTCTTCTCGCTCGAATCAGTCCTTGAGGAGTATCCATGAGCAGAGTCACCGTCGTGGGTGCGGGTTTTGCCGCTCTCACCGCCGCGCAACGGCTTCGGGCGTCGGAGCCCGGGCTGGAGATCACCCTGGTCGCGCCGCGCCCGGAATTCGTCTACCTGCCCAGCCTGATCTGGGTCCCGTCGGGCAGGCGCACGCCCCGGGATCTGGTGATCCCGTTGAAGGGATTCTTTCAGCGCACGAAGGTCCACTACCAGTCCGGCTTGGCCGCCGGACTCGACGACCGCGGGAGGGTGCTGCTCACCGACAGCCGTCCGATCGAGAACGACGGCCTGATCATTGCTTCGGGCGGGCGCTTCATTAAGAAGCTGCCGGGGATCGAGCATGCGATTACTCCCTGCGAGAGCGTGGAGGCAGCGCTGAAGATCCGTGAGAGGCTCGGAGAAATGGACGGGGGCACCATCGCCATCGGTTTCGGGGGGAATCCGAAGGAGCCCAGCGCAATGCGTGGCGGCCCCATGTTCGAGTTCCTGTTCGGTATCGACCGACAGCTGCGCGGCGAGGGGCGTCGCGGCCGATTCAGGCTGGTCTTCTTCACCCCGGCCGCACAGCCCGGTGCGCGGCTGGGGCCCAAGGCGGTGAAAGGCCTGCTCCACGAGATGGCTCGGCGGGGGATCGAGACACGCCTGGGCCACAAGCTCACGGGCTTCACCGAGCGCTCGGTTCAGACCGAGGGCGGGACATTCGACGCCGATCTCATCCTGTTCATGCCCGGGATGACCGGAAATCAATGGCTCGACGACACCGATCTGCCCCGGTCCGAAGGGGGGCTGGTCCGAGCCGACCGCCAATGCCGTGTGGACGGCTTTGAGCGGGTTTACGTGGCCGGCGATGCCGGCAGCTTTCCGGGGCCCGATTGGATGCCCAAGCAGGCCCACATGGCGGACCTCCAGGCCGAGGTCGCGGCCGGTAATCTGTTGGCCGAGCTGCGCGGTGCCGAGCCATCCGAGACCTTCAAGGCAGAGCTGGCCTGCATCGTCGACAGCCTAGACCGGGGCATGCTGGTGACCCGCTCCGAGAAGCGCAACCTGGTGCTGCCCGCCATGCGCTCCCTGCATTGGGCCAAGCTCGCCTTCGAGTGGTGGTATCTGAGGCAGTATCGGTGAGGGGGCGAGGAGTGCGGGGTGCGAGCCTATTGGCTAACCGCTAACCGCTAACCGCTAACCGCTCTCCCCAGCTGTATTCCCTCCGTCTTCATTGTATCATTCCCCGATGAACCTGAATTTCCTTGAATTTGAGCAGCCTATTGCCGAGCTAGAGGCGAAGATCGAAGAGCTTCGCCTGGTCGGCGACGATAGCGAGATCAACATCCAGGACGAGATCCAGCGGCTACAGAGCAAGAGCCACAGCCTGACCGAATCCATCTTCTCGAATCTCACCCCTTGGCAGATCTCCCAGCTCGCTCGCCATCCGCTGCGTCCGTATCTGCTCGACTGCACCCACCGGCTGCTCGACGAGTTTCACGAGCTGCACGGCGACCGGACATTTTCCGACGATCGGGCCATCGTGGGCGGTCTGGGCCGGCTGGACGGTCGCCCGGTGATGGTCATCGGCCACCAGAAGGGGCGCGACACCAAGGAGAAGCTGCAGCGCAATTTCGGTATGCCGAGGCCGGAGGGCTACCGTAAGGCCCTGCGCCTGATGCGGATGGCCGAGCGCTTCAAGCTTCCCATCCTCACCTTCATCGACACTCCCGGCGCCTATCCCGGCGTGGACGCTGAGGAGCGCGGCCAGAGCGAGGCCATCGCGCGTAATCTGGAGGTGATGTCTGGACTCAAGACCCCCATTGTGTGCACCGTGATGGGCGAGGGTGGATCTGGCGGGGCGCTCGCCATAGGGGTCGGCGACCGGGTGATGATGCTCCAGTACAGCACCTACTCGGTGATCTCCCCGGAGGGCTGTGCGTCCATTCTCTGGAAGAACGCGGACAAGGCCTCTCTGGCCGCCGAGGCCATGGCCATCACCTCGGACCGGCTCAAGTACCTGGGTCTGATCGATCAAGTGATCCCTGAGCCCCTGGGCGGGGCGCATCGGAACCCCGATGCCATGGCACGCAGCTTGAAGAGCGCCCTGGTCGATGCCCTGGAGCGGCTGGATACGGTGCCGCCCGACAGGCTGCTGGAAGACCGCTACCAGCGCCTGATGAGCTACGGGGAGTTCGTGGGTGGCTGACCTGGTCAGAATGGGCGCGGGATCGAGCGACCCGCTTATCCGGACTTATTGCTCCGTCTCTCTCCCGGCCGGGCATTCCGAATATCGCCAGATAGGCTGATTTCGCGGACCGGCAGGGCTTGCGGCGTCGAGCGCCGATTTAGGAGCCTGTCGCACTTGGGACTGTCCTATTGCGGAAAAGCGGATATCGGCCGGATCTTCCGATCCATTTCGTCAAATAGCCACGGCTATTCTCCTCAATCGATCGAAAAATCCGACTCGATCCCGCTTTCCCTCGTGACGAACGCCCAAGTCCGACAGGCTCCTAGCCGATGAGCTATTCCCCCGACCGGCTTCTTACTGTGCTTCGGGCGTTTCCTCCCCCAGTCCGCTATCTGGTGGCGCTGAGCGGCGGGCTGGACTCGGTGGTGCTGCTCCACGCCCTGGCCAGGCTACGCCCGACTCTGGGCGCGGCCTTGGCGGCGGTACACGTGCACCATGGACTCCAGGTCGAGGCCGACGCTTGGGCGTCCTTCTGCGAGGGACTGTGCGAGCGCCTCGATGTGCCGCTCGATCTACTGCGGGTCAGGGTGACCGCCGGTCACGGGGAGAGTCTGGAGGCCTGCGCCCGAGAGGCGCGCTATCAGACCCTCGTGGGGACCATGGGAGCGGGCGATGTCCTTTTGACCGCCCAGCACCGCGACGACCAAGCGGAGACCCTCTTGCTGATGCTGCTGCGTGGCAGCGGCCCCAGAGGACTTTCGGCCATGCCATCGGATACGCCGTTGGGGCCTGGGCGCCTGCGCCGTCCCCTGCTAGGCTTCGACCGTTCATCCCTGGAGGCCTACGCCCGGGCCGAGGGGCTCGACTGGGTCGAGGACCCGAGCAATGTCGATCCGCGCTTCGACCGCAATTTCCTTCGTCGCCAGGTGATTCCTCTGCTTCGCACGCGTTGGCCCGCCTTGGGACGCACCCTGGCCCGCAGCGCCGCTCACTGTGCGGAGGCCCAGTCGCTGATCGATACCCTGGCCCGCGAAGATCTAGGGCCGCTCACCGGGTCCGCAGGTGGGCTGTCGGTGTCCGGCCTGGGCTCGCTGGAGCGCCCGCGAGCCAGGGCGGTGCTACGTCTGTGGATTCGTGAGCAGGGATTCCGGGTCCCGGATACCATCCGCCTGGACCGGGTCTTGGACGAGGTGCTCACCGCGGCTGGGGACCGCAGTCCCCGGGTCCACTGGGCGGGGGCAGAGCTGCGTCGCTACCGCGATTGCCTCTCTCTCATGGCGCCTGTGGGCAGACCGCGACGCCGTCGGGAGCTGACCTGGGACGGCGTAACCGAGCTGCCACTGCCTGGGGGCGGGCGTTTGGGCGTGCGCTTCGCGGCGGCCGGTATCGACGGGAGGCTCTGGCAGGACCAGCCCATCCGGGTGAGGTTTCGGTGCGGCGGTGAGCGTTGCCGGCCCCGGGGCCGCGACCGCAGCCAGACTCTCAAGCGGCTGTTTCAGGAGTACGGGGTTCCACCCTGGGAGCGCGAGCGGGTGCCGCTTGTCTATCTCGGGGATGAGCTGACCGCGGTGGGGGACCTCTGGGTGTGCGAGCCATTATTTGTCGAGGCGCCAATGGGTGTGGCTCTGCTCTGGGCTCGTCGATGAGTGATGCGGTTCGGGTCCAGAGCCTCGCTCGGCGACATGGGCGTGTGGGCGTCTGGGGCAATCCAGCCCCGGTGCCTGCCCTGGGCCTTCTCTGTGTCGGGCTGTTCGCGCCTCCGGTGACCCTGCGCCAGCTCTTTGTCTTCTCCCTCGGTGCTGCTGACCATGGCGGTGAGCCAATGCGTGCCGAGGCTCGCCGCAAAGGATCCCGAGCCTGGATAGTCAGCGGATCTTGACCAAATGGACTCGCGTTGCGACAACCCGGGGCTGGGGTGCGGAGGCCGAAAACGCGAATGCGGGGCTCGTCAGGTGGAAAGAGAGCTCAACCCGCCTTCGAGCTGATACGCGTCGAAGCCCTCCTGACTCATGATGAAGGCCGCCGCGGAGCTACGCTCCCCGGAGTCGCAATAGACCACGTAGGTCCTTTGCCGATCCAGCTTCGGCAGCTTGAGGCGCAGCAGGTAGAGGGGGATGTTCAGTGAGCTTTTCAGTCCCGAGAAACGGAACTCGTCCTCGGTGCGCACATCCAGTCGGATCGAGCCACGGGTGATCAGCTCGGAGGCCAGGCGGAGGTCGACCCGCTTGATCAGCGGCTGCTCCAACAGGGCGTGGAAGTCGTGCTGGGACAGGCGCATCAGAAGTCCATCGGTCACCATGGTGACGTCGGCGTTGCGCGGCTTGGAGGATACCAGTGCATCCTCGCCGAAGGCATGCCCCGGGCCCTGGGTGGCCAACACCCTCTTCAACGGGCCCTGATTGCGGCTCACCTCGCACAGGCCGTCCCGTACCAGGTAGTAATAGTCGCCCGGGTCGCCCATGCGGATGATCTGCTGTCCGGCCTTGACGCTCAGCGGCTCCAGGGCCTTGAAGACCCGCTCCAAATTGGCGGCGGGCAGCTTGAGGAAGGAGGGGGTCTGCAGCAGGGCCAGCATCCATTCGCGGTCGTCGCCGCAGAAGCTGTTCAGCTCGGCCACCTCCACGCCTGTATCGGCCCCGGGGGTCAGCTGCTCCCAGGCGATGAGCTTCTCCAGCAGGGGGGTCTCGATTCGGGCGATCTCCGCGCTCGGAGAGACTACGAAGGCGTCGAAACGGCGAGGCTTCAGGCTCGACAGCGCAAACCTGGCCTGGTCGTTGGCAGCGGTGATCCGGTTGTGGCCACCTTTGCCGTCGGCCAGCTCTATCTCGCCATTGAGCAGATAGACGGCATCGGCGTCCTGGTCCCCGCGCGCGAAGAGCTGGAATCCGCCGAGGCGGCGCTCGAGCCGGGCCGAGGAGGCGATGGTCCTGAGCTGCTGGCGCTCCAGGCTGTCGATCGGGACGAAGCTGCGAAGTCGGTCGAGGTCCAGTTCCACGTCGGATGGCCAGATGGTTCGTCCAGCGAAAGCCTAAGGCAATGCGCGAGGCGCAACAAGCATTCCGTGCGTTGTGCTCCGTATGCACGAAGGGTTGCAGTTTTCGGGCCTCCCCCAATCGGGTAAACTCCGCGGTTTCCTTGTGGGCGGACCAGCGATGCAGGACATCAATCCGATCGACAACAAGATCAAAGACCTGAGGGGACGCGTGGAGTCTCTTAGGGGGTATCTTTGACTATGCGGAGAAGAAGGACCGACTGACCGAGGTCCTGCGCGAGCTGGAGGACCCGGACATCTGGTCCAAGCCCGAGCAGGCGCAGGCCCTGGGGCGCGAGCGCGCGGCCTTGGAGACGGTGGTGCTGGGCCTGGAACAGCTTACCAGCGGCCTGGCGGATGCCGCGGTCCTTTTGGAGATGGCCGCCGAGGAGGGCGACGAGGAGACGGTCGCGTCCTTGGTCGCGGATCTTGGCGCCTACGAGGCCCAGGTGGCCGGCCTGGAGTTCAGCCGCATGTTCTCGGGCGAGATGGATGCTCGCAACGCCTTTGTGGACATTCAGGCGGGCTCTGGCGGTACCGAGGCCCAGGATTGGGCGGAGATGCTCCTGCGCATGTACCTGCGCTGGGGAGAGCGGCGAGGCTTCAAGACCGAGCTGATGGAGGTGTCCGCAGGTGAGGTGGCGGGTATCAAGAGTGCGACCGTGCGATTCGAGGGCGACCACGCCTTTGGCTGGCTGCGTACCGAGATCGGTGTGCACCGCCTGGTCCGCAAGTCGCCCTTCGATTCCGGCAATCGCCGCCATACCTCGTTCGCGGCGGTGTTTGTCTCCCCCGAGGTCGATGACGACATCCAGATCGAGATAGATCCAGGCGATCTGCGCATCGACGTGTATCGGGCCAGCGGCGCGGGTGGCCAGCACGTCAACCGCACCGAGTCGGCCGTGCGCCTCACCCACAACCCCACCAATACGGTGGTGCAGTGCCAGAGTGAGCGCTCCCAGCACCAGAACAAGGATCGGGCGATGAAGCAGCTGCGCGCCAAGCTCTACGAGCTGGAGATGCTCAAGCGCCGCCAGGACCAGCAGGCCCTGGAGGAGACCAAGTCCGACATCGGCTGGGGCAGCCAGATCCGCTCCTACGTGCTGGACCAGTCCCGCATCAAGGACGTGCGCACTGGCGTGGAGGTGGGCAACACCCAGGCGGTGCTCGATGGCGACCTGGACCCGTTCATCGAGGCCAGCCTCAAGAGCGGCCTCTGAGCCTTCCCAAGCGCGAATTCTACCGACGCCGGAGAATCCGGGCGACCCATGCCGTGCCGTTGCCGAAATAGAACCATTCTGTACGGGCCGATCTATCCATGACTGACGACGAATTCCCCCAGGACGAAAAGCTGGTTGCGGAGCGCCGAGCGACGCTTGCGCGGCTGCGCGAGCAGCCGACCAATGCCTTTCCCAACGACTTTCGCCGCAATGTGGTGGCCGGCGAGCTGCATGCCGAGTATGGGGGGAAGACCCACGAGGAGCTGGAGGCCCTGGGCCTGCGGGTTTGCGTGGCTGGGCGACTGATGAGCCGGCGGGTGATGGGCAAGGTGAGCTTTGGACACCTGCTCGACATGTCCGGGCGTATCCAGCTGTTCATTGGCCGGGACGCCATTGGCAGCGAGACCTATCAGTCCTTCAAGAAGGACTGGGACATCGGCGACATCGTCGGTGCCGAGGGCGTGCTCTTCAAGACCAAGACGGGCGAGCTTTCGATTCGCTGCGAGAGTCTGCGCCTGCTCACCAAATCCCTCCGGCCCCTGCCTGAGAAGTGGCACGGACTCACCGACCAGGAGAGCCGCTACCGCCAGCGCTACTTGGACCTGATCGTCAACGAGGCGGCCCGCGAGACCTTCCGCATCCGCACCCGCATGGTGCAGGCGATCCGCATCTACCTCGACGCCCGGGGCTACCTGGAGGTCGAGACGCCGATGATGCAGGCCATCCCGGGCGGGGCGACCGCGCGGCCCTTCGTCACTCGCCACAACGCCCTGGACATGGACATGTTTCTGCGCATCGCCCCGGAGCTCTATCTCAAGCGCCTGGTGGTGGGCGGCTTCGAGAAGGTCTACGAGATCAACCGCAACTTCCGCAACGAGGGGCTGTCGACGCGGCACAACCCCGAGTTCACCATGCTGGAGTTCTACGAGGCCTACGCGGATTACCAGGACCTGATGGACCTGACCGAGGACATGCTGCGCGGCTTGGCCGAGGGGATCCTGGGGACCACGGTGATCGGGTACCAGGGCGAGAGCTACGATTTCGGCAAGCCTTTTGGTCGCATGACTGTCAAGGGATCCATTCTCAAGCTCAATCCGGACATCATTGAGGCGGACTTGGAATCGCCCGAGGGTGCCTGGGCCCTGGCCGAGCGCCTGGACATCCCCTTGAAGGACACCTGCGGCCTGGGGAAGATCCAGCTCGAGATATTCGAGAAGACCGTCGAGCATCGACTCAAAGATCCGACCTTCATCACCGCTTATCCCACCGAGGTCTCACCGCTCGCCCGGCGCAGCGACGCCGATCCCTTCGTCACCGACCGCTTCGAGCTGTTCGTCGGCGGCCGGGAGATCGCCAACGGCTTCTCCGAGCTCAACGACGCCGAGGACCAGGCCGAGCGCTTCCGCAAGCAGGTGGCAGAGAAGGAGGCCGGCGACGAGGAGGCCATGCACTTCGACGCCGACTATATCCGCGCCCTGGAGCACGGCATGCCCCCCACCGCCGGGGAGGGCATAGGCATAGACCGGCTGGTGATGCTCTTTACCGACTCCCCGTCGATCCGGGATGTTCTATTGTTTCCTCACATGCGGCCGGAATGACAGACTCTTAGCCCGAAGAATTCATGAAACCTCACGCAAGGCCACAAAGCCGCAAAGAAAACAATTACGATGGGCTCGGACGATCGAAATCTCCGCGCTCGTTCGGTCCAATGCGATCTACTGCGCCCCCATCTCGGTGCTGACCGAGCAGGGGCAGGTGGGCCAGAATTTCGATGCGATCTTTCGCCTGCCCATGGTCAAGCTCCACGACAAGGGCTCCGAGGAGCGCTTCGAGCCCGGCTGGGCGCGACTGCGGGAATTCGTGACCCGTCGGCTGCTCTACGATCTGGTGCTGATGGAGTACAACAGCTTACTGGGGATGGACCTCTGGCTTCGGGCCGGCGGCGCCCAGCACCTGCAGCGGCTCAGCTATCGCCGAGAGGCGCTGGCGGAAATGATCCCCGCTACCTTGGTCTTCTGGCTCACGCCGGGAGACCTCAAGCGATTCTCCCACGAGGCACCTGATCTCTGGGCCTGGCGCACCGCGGTCGCGGATTTCTCGCTCCAGCTCCTGCGGCGTGACGAGACCCACCGAGCGACGGTATCCCTGGGAGCCGCCGATCTGCAGGCCAAGCGGTCGAGGGTGGCCCAGATAGCCGGTTATTTGGCAGACAAGCCCGGACTCTCCGACGCGGATACCGGGCTGCTGCTCGAGGCTGCGGCCATCCACGAAATGTTGGGCGAGTGGGACCAGGCAGTGCAGGCTGCGAAAACGGCATTGGCCTGTTACGACGAGAACGACGACCGTCGGGGTGTCGCAAACGCGCAGGGCAAGATCGCCGACATCCTTCAGGCGCGCGGCGAGCTGGACGAGGCGCTGCGCATCCGAGAGGAGGAAGAGCTGCCGGTGTACGAGCGCCTGGGCGACGTGCGGGAGAAATCTGTCGCGCTGTTCAAGATCGGGACGACCGACGCCCGCAAAGGAGACAGAGATCGCGCCCTCGAGCAGGTTCGTCAGGCGTTCGATATCGCCGCGGCGTGCTCCTTCGCCGACGGTATCGGCCACGTCGGGCTCGAGTACGGGCGGATGCTCCTGGAAAGGCATCGGGATCAGGAGGCCGCCCAGGTGCTTATGGCCGCCGTCAAGGCGTTCGAACGGCTAGGGAACGAGGCTTCCAGAAACAAGGCCGAGACGTTGCTGAAGGGTCTCCGGTTGGTGAGGGGCGAGGACCGGGCGGCCGCAAAGCCTTAAACTGTGCACGGGCATGGGCGACGTTCGACGCGATCGGCTGGCGACCGGGTGCGAGCTGCTGCTGTCTTCGCATCGTTGGACCAGGTGCTCGATTGTGGGCCGCGATCGGACCCAAATACCGGAAAGGTCGATCGACTCAGCTGGTGATAGATCGTTCCGGGTCACACCTTGCGACCGCTGACGGGACCCCGCCAGCGGCCTTGGACGATAAGCTTCGGCCACGAGGCCGTTTCGGCCGGGGGTGACTGGTGTCGGTCGTTCCAGTGCCGTTTCTGCTCCTTACCCTGACTGAATCACAAGCAACTATAGAGAGCCAGGAGGAAGATCGGTGAAATTCAGCGCCGTGATTGGGCGATTGACCAAGGCTGCGGCGTGTGCCGCGTTGTTGGCCTTGGCGGGCGGTGTGCAGGCCGAAGAGACCTATCAGCCGTTCGTTGCTGCGACCCTGGGAGGGCCAGCGTCCAGGGGGTGACCTAGGCCGTGGTCAAGACGTTGCCGGCGCATGGTCTGGAGGTAGTCGGACAGTACTCGCCCTACCCGGACGGCTCGGCCATGATCGTCGGCGTGACGAGCCCAACCTTGCGCGTTGCAGCTGCACCGCGGCAAGTGGGGCAACGACCGGATCAAGAAGACCATGGAGATCCTGGACACCGGGTCGCCCAAGGCCACCGCCTCACTGCCCTGGGAGCTGTTGGTCACCGGCAAAGAGCTGGTGTCTATCTGCCAGGCAAGTTCCGCATTGCCATTATGTTTCCCGACCTGACCATGGGCACCTTCATGAAGATCGCCGAGGTGCCGGACGACATGGCGGCAAGTGCCGAAAAGCTCGCCGACATCGTTCGCAGGATCAAGTAGCTCCCCTTGCGGACCTCCCCCGCGGCTGTGGAGGCCCCCCTCCCGACTCACCCCGGAGCACTGCTCCTCCGACGGCACATCGATGCGGCGCTCCGGTCCTTCACCCGGGAAAGAAGGCGGGGATCTGCAACCAATCGCCGAAATGTTGGTCCCAAACTTGGATCCGGAACTCCACGGGCCGGTGTTTGGTGTTTATACTCCCACGCTCATTCTTGCCCCCGCCTTCGCGATTTCGGGCACAGCAACCACCAGGTGATTGCCGATGATTCCGGAGATTGGTCACTTTGCCCTGATCCTCGCCCTGTGCGTGGCCCTGGTGCAGGCCATATTCCCCCTGGCTGGCGCGTCCCTCAGGGTCCCCGGCTGGGTCGCCCTGGCCCGACCGGCGGCCTGCGTGCAGCTGGCCCTGATGATCATCGCCTTCGGCTGTCTGGCTTGGGCCTTCCGGGTCAGCGATTTCAGCGTGGCCTATGTGGCCCAGAACTCCAATACTCAGCTGCCGATGATCTATCGCTTCTCGGCGGTCTGGGGTGCGCACGAAGGCTCCTTGCTGCTCTGGGGCCTGATCCTCTCGATCTGGACCGCCCTGGTCGCCGTGTTCAGCCGGAGCATCCCCGACACCATGGTCGCGCGGGTAATCGGCGTGCTCGGTCTGGTGAGCGTGGGTTTCCTAGTGTTCATGCTGTTCACCTCCAATCCTTTCGAGCGCCTGCTTCAGGCCCCCGCGGAGGGCAGGGACCTCAATCCGCTGCTCCAGGACCCGGGGCTCGCGATCCATCCACCCATGCTCTACATGGGCTACGTGGGCTTTTCGGTGCCTTTCGCCTTCGCCATCGCGGCCATGCTGGGCGGTCGGCTGGATGCCGCCTGGGCCCGTTGGTCGAGGCCCTGGACCCATGTCGCCTGGTTGTTCTTGACGCTCGGCATCGCCTTGGGCTCCTGGTGGGCCTATTACGAGCTGGGCTGGGGCGGCTGGTGGTTCTGGGACCCGGTCGAGAACGCCTCTTTCATGCCCTGGCTGGTGGGCACCGCGCTGGTGCACTCCTTGGCAGTGACCGAGAAGCGCGGTGCCTTCAAGGCCTGGACGGTGCTGCTGGCTATCTTTGCCTTCTCCCTCAGCCTGCTCGGCACCTTCCTGGTGCGCTCCGGGGTGCTGACTTCGGTGCACTCCTTCGCTGCCGACCCCAAGCGCGGGGTGTTCATCCTGGCATTCCTGGTGGCGATCGTCGGGGGCTCCCTGGTCCTCTACACTCTGCGGGCCGCCGAGGTGAAGAGCGATGTGCGCTTCGGTTGGGTCTCGCGCGAGACGGCGCTGCTCTTGAACAATCTGCTCCTGGTGGTGATCGCCGCCATGGTGCTGCTCGGCACCCTGGCGCCGCTGGCCGTGGACTTCGGAAACATGTTTCTCGAGTCCATGGGACGTGAGGCGGGCCTTCGCAAGATCTCTGTGGGCTTTCCCTGGTTCAGCCAGATGTTCGTCCTCTTGACGGTCCCCATGTTGACGCTGCTCGGCATCGGTGCGCTCGCCCGCTGGAAGGCGGACTCCGCGAATCGCCTGTGGCGTTTGTTGCGTACGCCTGCGGCGGCGTCAGTCGTCGCCGGGGTGGCCGTCGTCGGTGTGTTCGCGCCGGCCTTCCACTGGCAGGCGGCGCTGGGCATGGCGCTCGCTTTCTGGGTGATCCTCTCCACCGTCACGGGGCTGCGCGAGCGCCTCGTCGGAGGTCGGCGCCTGGTGAGTGTGCCCCGCGGCTACTGGGGTATGGTGCTCGGGCACCTGGGGGTCGCGGTGTTCACTATCGGGGTGACCCTGGTCAGCCAGTACAGCCTGGAAAAGGATGTCCGCATGGTGCCCGGGGGGACCTACGAGCTCGGGGGCTATACCTTTGCTTTCCACGGTGTCAGCTTCGCCCAGGGACCCAACTACGAGGCCAACCGAGGCCACGTGAGCGTGTCCCGCGATGGGCGCCAGGTGGCCGACATGTGGCCCGAGAAGCGTACCTACGGGGCCCGCTCAATGCCCATGACCGAGGCGGGCATAGACGCGGGGATCACCCGGGATCTGTTCGTGGCTTTGGGCGAGCCCTTGGGCGGCAGCGACGGTGCCTGGGCCTTGCGCCTCTATTCTAAGCCGTTCATCCGCTGGATCTGGCTCGGGTGCGTGATCATTGCCATCGGCGGCCTCGTCAGTGCCACCGACCGACGCTATCGCGCGCTGGCAAAGCGCGAGGTGCGCGTCCCGAAAGGGACGGCCGCCGGGAGGGCGTGATGAAGCGTTGGGGTGTGCTGATTGGCTTTCTACTGGTGTCCGGTCTGCTGGCCGGTGGCATTTTCATGGCCGATCGCGATCCGGGGTTTGCCCGCAAGCTCCCCTCGGTGCTCATCGGCAAGCCGGTGCCCGAATTCCAGCTGCCGGATCTGCTCGACCCCAGCCGCAAGGTCGATCCTGCGCGGTACAAGGGCCAGGTCTGGGTGCTCAACGTCTGGGGCTCCTGGTGTCCGGAGTGCTGGAAAGAGCACAGTTATCTTGAGAGCCTTGCCAAGGAGGAAGGGCTGACCATCGTCGGGCTCAACTGGCGCGACCAGGAGTCTGACGCCAAGGACATGCTGAGCCGAGCGGGCAATCCCTATGTCGCCATCGGGGTGGACCCGCACAGCGATGCCGCGGTGGATCTGGGCGTCTATGGAGCCCCCGAGTCCTTCATCATCGACAAGCAGGGCGTGATCCGCCATAAGGTCGTGGGGGCCATTACCCCGACCTCGTGGACCGACGAGGTGCAGCCTTTGATCCAACGCCTGGAGTCCGAGTCCTGATATGCGAGCCCTGATCCCGACCTTGCTGTTGTGCCTGTCCTGTGTGGCCCAGGCGGCCGTGGAAGTTCGCGATTTCGACAGTCCGGAGCAGGAGACCCGTTACAGGCACCTGACCGAGATACTACGCTGCACGGTGTGTCAGAACCAGAGCATCGCCGAATCCAACGCAGACTTGGCCGGGGATCTGCGGCGCAAGACCTATCAGATGCTGCAGGCAGGAAAGAGCGACGAGGAGATCCTCGACTACATGGTCGATCGTTATGGCGATTTCGTGCTCTACCGCCCGCCGTTTCGACTCTCGACATCGGTGATCTGGCTCGGCCCCTTCGTGCTCCTCGGCCTTGGGCTCTGGACGGTGTTGCGGGTGGTGCGCGCCAAGCGGGGCGGGGCGCCGCCTCCCCTGACGCCGGAGCAGCGACGCCATGCCGAGCAGCTGCTGGCCGAGGCGGACCAAGGGCCCCGCTCATGAGTTCATTCTGGCTGATTGCCGCCGCCATGCTGGCGGCGGCCCTAGGCATTTTCGTCTTGGTGCTGCTGCGTGGCCGAAGCCTGCATGAGTCGGATCGGGATCAGCAGAATCTGCGCATTGCGCGCGAGCGTCTGGCGGAGCTGGAGGCTGAGCGCCAGGAGGGTCGCCTGTCTCAGGAGAATTTCGAGCAGGCCAAGCTGGAGCTGGAGAGCAGTCTGCTGGGAGATCTGAGCGGAGGCTCCTCCCCGGATCGGTCCGCCTCGCCCCGGGCCGGGCGCCTCACCGCAGGTGCGTTGGTGGCGACCCTGCCGATTGCCACCGTCGTCCTTTACCTGACGCTCGGAGCGCCCGAGCTGCTGACTCGGGGAGGGCAAGGCCCCGCCGAGGCCCTGGCCAATCCCCATGGCGTGAGTGCCGATGGCCGTCAGCCCGCCATCGAGGAGCTGGTCGGCAAGCTGGAGCAGAGGCTCGCCGAGAATCCCGATGAGCCCAACGGCTGGCTCCTGCTGGGCCGTACCTACGAGAGCCTGGGCCGTTACGCCGATGCGGCCAAGGCCTTTGAGCGCACCTATGCCCTGGTGGGCGACAATCCCCAGGTCATGCTGAGCCTGGCCGATGCGCTGGCCCTGGCCGGAAATCGCAGCTTTGCCGGACGCCCGGGCGAGCTGATCGCCAAGGCCCTGGCGCTCAGCCCCAATGATCCCACCGCCCTCTGGCTGTCGGCGATGGTTGCCCGGGAGAAGGGCGACTATGACCAGTCCCTGGCCTATTTCCAACAGCTGTATCCCCTCCTGGCCAGCGATCCATCGTCCCAGGAAGAGGTGCGCGGGATGATCGCTGCGGTCCAGCAGAAGCTGGGCCGTCCCGTCGAGCTTCCCTCCCCGGTGCGGCCAATCGTGCCGGCCGCCGCAATGGCGTCAGCGCCCAGAGCCGCGGCATCCGGGGCTGGCTCCCCAGCGGCGACCGCACCCGGTCGCTCAGTCACCGTCAGCGTGGCGCTCTCCCAGAAGCTGGCCGCCAAGGCGAGTCCGAGCGATACCGTGTTCGTCTTTGCCCGCGCCGCCTCGGGTCCGCCCATGCCGCTGGCAGTGGCTCGCAAGCGGGTCGCCGACCTGCCCTTGACCGTGACCCTGGACGACTCCATGGCGATGATGTCTCAGATGAGCCTGTCCAAATTCGATCAGGTGCGACTCGCGGCCCGGGTGTCCAAGTCCGGGGGCGCAAGCCCCAGCAGCGGAGACCTCCAG
>Ga0210110_1000199_pt1 | contig 21224 bp, 18 predicted proteins | sample China_Galinas_PW_2_FD_184865 | JGI IMG/M metagenome (GOLD analysis project Ga0210110, IMG submission 184865) | Wetland microbial communities from San Francisco Bay, California, USA, that impact long-term carbon sequestration - China_Galinas_PWB_D1... | ecosystem: Environmental > Aquatic > Marine... | reverse complement strand
AGGCGGGTGTTTTCCCGCTGGACGGCATGCAGCTCGGCTTTGGCGTCGGTCGTGGCCGTGTAGGTCTTGACGAGATCGATTGCGGGATTCAGATACGAGTAGAGAACCGCCGCGAGGACAAGCGTCAGGGCAATGCGGCCGACGCGGTCCCAGTGGATGCGACTCGCGCCACGGCGTGCAGCGGGACGTCGCCGGGCAGCGGGACGTCGCCGGGCGCGGCTTCCGGCCTTCGTCGCGGTGCGGGCGCGCGCTGCCATGCTCGATCATTGGCGGTCGAGCCCCGCATTCCTTCACTGCTTAGAGCGTTGGAGGAATGCCTTCAGGCCCAGGAACTCCGCCGTGGGTCCCAACTCCTCCTCGATTCTCAGCAGCCGGTTGTACTTGGCGACCCGGTCCGAGCGCGACGGCGCGCCCGTCTTGATCTGGCCGACTCCGGTCGCCACGGCAAGATCGGCGATCGTCGTGTCCTCGGTCTCGCCGGAGCGGTGGGAGATCACCGCTGTGTAGCCGGCCTCCCGTGCGATGCGGATTGCCTCGAGTGTCTCGGTGAGCGTGCCGATCTGATTCACCTTGACCAGGATCGAGTTGGCGACCCCGAGCTCGATGCCGCGGCGCAGCCGCTTCGGGTTGGTGACGAAGACGTCGTCTCCGACCAACTGGACGCGATCGCCCAGCCGCTCGGTCAGAAGCTTCCAGCCATCCCAGTCCTCCTCGTCCATGCCATCCTCGATCGAGACGATCGGGAAGCGCGAGCAGGCGTCGTCCCAGTAGGCGGCCATCTCCTCCGGGGAAAGCGAGCGGCCCTCGTGCTGCAGCACGTAGGCGCCCTCCTCGTACACCTCGCTGGCGGCCGGGTCGAGCGCGACGAAGACGTCCCTGCCGGGCTCATAGCCGGCTGCCTCGACACCGGCCAGCACGGCTTCGAGGGCGGCCTCGTTGGAGTCCAGGTCGGGGGCGAAGCCCCCCTCGTCCCCAACCGCGGTCGAGAGGCCCTTCGAACCGAGGCTCTTCTTCAGAGCGTGGAAGACCTCCGCGCCGACGCGCATGCACTCTGCAAAGCTGGAAGCCCCGGCGGGCACGATCATGAACTCCTGAAAGTCGACCGAGTTGTCGGCGTGAGCCCCCCCGTTGAGGACATTCATCATCGGAACCGGCAGGACCGTTGGCTCGCCACCACCGTAGAGCTCGGCCAGGTAGCGGTAGAGGGGCTGCTCGGAGTGAATCGCCGCGGCCTTGGCTGCGGCAAGCGATACACCCAGGATCGCGTTGGCGCCGAGCCGGCCCTTGTTGGGCGTGCCATCCAGCTCGATCATCGTTTCGTCGAGGGTGCCCTGCTCGCTGGCTCGGGCGCCGACGAGGGTGGAGGCGAGCTCGCCGTTGACGTTCTCAACCGCTCGCGTCACTCCCTTGCCCCCCCAGGCATCGCCCCCGTCGCGCAGCTCGACCGCCTCGAACTCCCCGGTCGACGCGCCCGAGGGCACCGCGGCCCAACCGTGCGCTCCCGAATCGAGGGCGACCTCAACCTCGACCGTTGGGTTGCCTCGCGAGTCGAGGATCTGACGGGCGTGGATGGAGGAGATGGTGCTCACGGCCGCGCCAGTTTATTCGGCACGCTCAAGTCGGGGAGTGAGGGCGCGGGCAGCGCTCAGCAGGAGGGCCGGCGAAGAAAGCAGCCTGAATCCACCGCTAGCGGCGGCGCACAACCGCGGCTATGGCGTTGGCGGCGGAATGCCTTCCGGCAGTGACGTCGTCGCCCCTTCTTCCCCTTCTTCTTCAAGGCCCGCCGGCCGGGGGCGCTGCGGAAGCGGTTTGCCCCGCGGTTCGAGGGGGGTGATCGAACCGGGTACCGCGGGGACGAGCTGGAATACCGGCGCCGGGCAGGCATCCGGGAGCCCGCCTTTTGGGTTCGCTTCGTAACACGTTTCCGGTGCCGTGGCGGGATGCGCATCGGCCGTGGCATTGGCGCACCGGTCGATCTGGTAGCCGTCGGCGCAGAACGTTCGCTGCATCCACTTGGAGCTGAAGTCAGAGACGAAAGCGCTGAAGTATTCCTGTTCGAGGCGCTGCGCCAGCGTGCTCTCGATCTGACTTTCGACCGTTTTTAGCTCCTGCGTGCTTTCCGGTGTCGAGCTCTCGACTTCAAAGAGGTAGTAGCCGCCTTCTGCTTTGAGCGGCCCTTCGAGCTTGTCCTGCTTCGCGGCAAAGACGGCAGCATCGACCGGTTCTTCCAGGGTGCCTTCGGTGACCGCGGTTCGTTCCCCGCCGTTGTCCTTGCTGAGCGATTCGGTGGAGAACTTCTTGGCGACCTTTTTCCAGCTCGCCGCCGAGTTGTCCTCCTTGAGGATGTCCTTGGCCGCGTTCACCTTCTTCTTGTCTTTGTTTTGAATCAGGCGGACGTCGCGCGAGGCCGGCTGTTTGAACTGAGTGTCCTTTGCGGCTTCGTAGTAGTCCTCGATTTCGCCCTTGCTCGGCGACGGGACCTCTGCCTGGAGCTGTTTCTGAAGCCTTTCGCTGAGGACCTGCAGCTTCACCCGTTCGTCGACGTCAGCCGACGTAAAGCCCGATTCCTTGAGGAATTCCTTGAACTCCTTCTTGGAGCTGAAGCTTTCCTTCTCGACTTTCCTGCGTTCCTTGGCGAGTTCCTCGTCGCTCACCTCGACCCCTTCTTCGGCAGCCAGTCCCTGCAGCCAGATTCCTTCGAAGATTGCGTTCAGCGCCGTTTCCTTCAGTTCGTCGTATTTCGGCGTCCCGGGTTTGGGAGCTTTCTTTTCCCCCGCTTGTTTCACCGACAGCTCGAGTGCATGGTCGAACTCGGCCTGGGTGACTTCGCCCACGTCGCCGGGCGCGTCCTCGACCAGAGCCACGTCGCCGGAGGGAATGCTGGGGTCGCCGATCCCCTCGGCGATCGCCGCGATCGCGAAGAGGACAACGAAGGCCGCGCCAAAGACCAGCAGGCCCAGCCGCCGCACATCCACAGGCCTGGGGGCGCGGCCAGCGGGGTTGCCGCTGCCACCTTTGCCAGACGTGGGTCTCCTACCCTGCTTCCGACTCACGAGGTGGGGAGCATATCTTGTCCGATCGTCGCCGAGCGCCCCGCCTCACGCAGTGCGTCGGCCATCCTCAAAACGGCGGCGAGGCGAGCCTGGGCCTCGTCGGGGACGCGAACGGACGCGGTCTTCTCCCGCCACTCGTAAAGCGCCCCCTCGACACGCTCTCGCAGGTCGGAGGCCTGCTCGGAGTCGAGCTCGATCCCGGTGATGCTGAGCCGCCCGCCTCGCAACTCGACGCTGCTGGCCCCGGCGAGGCGCAGCTCGATCCTCGCGCGCTGCAGCGCCAACAGGTTCTCGGCCTCGGCGGGAGCCGGGCCGAAGCGGTCCTCTAGCTCATCACGGATTGCCCGCAGCTCCCCGGGCGCACGGGCCGCCGCGATGCGGCGATGAACGTCGATCTTCGCTGCCTCGAAGGGAATGTAGGAGGCGGGAAGGTAGGCGTCAACCGGCACGTCGAAGCGAATCGGCTCCGCCAGCGTCTCCCCCGCCTCGCCGGCGGCGCGGGATTCGGCGACTGCCTCGTCGATCATCTGGCAGTACAGCTCGAAGCCAACCGCGGCGACGTGCCCGGACTGCTCCTCTCCGAGCAGGTCCCCGGCGCCGCGAATGTCGAGATCGCGCATCGCGATCTTGAAGCCCGAGCCCAACTCCGTGTGGTCGGCGAGGCTGGAGAGACGGGAGGCGGCCTCCTCGGTAAGAGCCTCCGGCGAGGGATAGAGAAGGTAGGCGAACGCGCGGTCACGGGAGCGCCCCACCCTGCCGCGGATCTGGTACGCCTGCGCGAGACCGAGCTGGTCGGCCCGCTCGACCACCAGCGTGTTGGCAGTTGGGATGTCGAGCCCCGACTCGATGATCGTCGTCGTCACCAGGCAATCCGCCTCGCCGCGCACGAACGCGAGCATCGCCTGCTCCAGGTCCGTCTCCTCCATCTGGCCATGCGCTTCGGTGAAGCGAGCCTTTGGAACAAGACCGCGCAGCCGCTCGGTCACCTCGGGGAGAGAGTCGATCCTGTTGTGCAGGAAGAAGGCCTGGCCCCCGCGCTCCAGCTCACGCCCGATGGCCCTGCGCACGAGGTCCTCGTCATAGGGACCGACGTAGGTGCGGATCGGGCGCCTGCCCTCGGGGGGCGTCTCGATCACCGAGATGTCGCGCAGCCCCGCCAGGCTCATCTGCAGCGTGCGGGGTATGGGTGTGGCGGAGAGGGCGAGGACGTCGACCTTCAGCTTCAGCTGCCGCAGGAGCTCCTTCTGCTTGACCCCGAAGCGCTGCTCCTCGTCGATGACGAGCAGGCCGAGCTCGCCGGCGCGAACGTCGCGAGACAACAGCCGGTGGGTGCCAATCAGGATGTCGACCTGGCCCGCCTCGAAGGCCGCCAGCGCCGCCTTGACCTCGGCCGGCTTGCGCAGTCGTGAGACCCAGTCGAGTTCGAAGGGGAGGTCGGCAAGGCGCTCACGGAAGGTCCCGAAGTGCTGCTGGGCGAGGATCGTCGTCGGCGCCAGCACCATCACCTGCTTGCCGTCGGAGGCGGCCTTGACCGCCGCTCGCAGCGCAACCTCCGTCTTGCCAAAGCCGACGTCTCCGCAGACGAGCCGGTCCATTGGCTGCTCGGATTCCATGTCCCCCTTCACGGCCTCGATCGCCTCCAGCTGATCGGCGGTCTCGCGATAGGGGAAGGCGGCCTCCATCGAGATCTGCCACTCGCCATCGGCGGCGAATGCGTGGCCCTGGCGGGTCCGCCGCTCGGCGTAGAGATTGAGCAGCTCGCCAGCCAGCGCTCCGGCGGCCCTGCGGGCGCGCGCCTTCATGTTCTGCCAGCGCTTGCCGCCCAGCGCGGAGAGGTTCGGGGCGCCGCCGGCACCCACGTAGCGGCTCAGCTTCGCCAGCTGGTCGGTGGGGACGTAAACGCGGTCCTCGCCCCTGTATTCGAGGTAGAGGTAGTCGCGGGTGACGCCACCTACCTCGCGGGTCTCGAAACCGGCGAACCTGGCAACGCCATGGTCCTCGTGGACGACGTGATCTCCGACCCGCAGGTCACTGAAGGCGAGCCTGCCCCGACCGGCGCCGGGGGAGCGGTCCTCGGTGCGTCGCCGGCGATGCACGAGACGACGGATTGGAAAGACCGCGAGGCGCAACTCGGGGCTGACGAAGCCCTCCCGCAGCCGTGCCTCGGCAAATGACAGGCCGGGCTGCGGCGACAGGCGGCCGCCGTCCAGCAGCGACGCGTCGAGGCGGTCGAGGCTGTAGCGGGCCCGCTCGGCCTCCCCGCGGCTCTCGAATGCGACGACCGTCCGGTAGCCGGACCGGATGAGTTTCTCGAGCTCGCCCTCCGCCTCGCCGATGCTGCGGGCGGGCGACTCGGCGCGCGCCGCACGGAAGGCGGCTTTGTCGTCCTCACCCGCTCCCCGGATCGAAAGGGCGGCGCGCTCGGCAAGCGGGGCGGCGACGTCAACATAGAGGCGGCTGGCATCAGCCGCGTGCATGGCGGTCGTTGCGTCCTCCCAGTGATCGCGCAGCGCGGGCTCGATCTCCTCGGCGGCGGCAAGGACGACCGCGGTGGAGTCTGGAACGAGGTCGAGCGGCGGGCCGAAATGCTCCAGCGGCAACACATCCGCCGGGGCCGGTGGGGGCATTTCCTGCTCGGCCGCTTCCATCGCGGCGAGCTCAGCCAGTTCGCGATGCTCGGCGTCGAGCTCCGCGGCCGGTGCCAACTCGACGCGCTCGGACTCGCCGAGGGAACGCTGGGTGAAGGTCGAGAACCAGCGCATCGACTCGACCTCGTCCCCGAACAGCTCGATCCGCACGGCACGCTCCTCCGTCGCCGGAAAGACGTCGAGGATTCCCCCCCGGACCGCGAACTGCCCCCGCTCCTCCACCTGCTCGACGCGTTCGTATCCCGCCGCGACGAGATCGCCGGTGACCGCACCGAGCTCGATCTCCTCCCCACGCGAGATGCTGAATCCCGAGGGCCGCAGAGAAGCGTCGGGAACCGCCTCCGCAAGGGCGGTCGCGCTTGCCACGACAACCGCGTCCTCCCCGTCGCGCAGGGCGTCTAGCGCATCGATCCGCAGCCCCACCAGGTGCGGCGGCGGGGACAGGTGGGATGCGTAGCCGGTGCCGCGCGACGGATAGAAACGGACGCGACGCGGCGCCAGGTAGGCGCGCAGGTCGGCAGCGAGATCGCGCGCCGAGCGGTCGTCGGCGCTGACCAGGAGCGCGGGCCGGCCCGCCAGCCCGCGGTCGTCCTCGAGCAGGGAGGCCAGCAGCAGGGGGCGAACCGTTGCCGACGCGTGCACGGTCAGCCCCTCGCCACTTCTGGCGGCCTCACACGCGCGAGCGCAGAGCGCGTGGAGGCGCTCGTTCTCGGCGGCGATCTCGATGGTTGGCCGAAGGCTCATGGCAGGCGAAACGCCGGACCCTGCGGTCCGGGGGAGTGCCGACCGATTCTAGGGTGCGCGACCATCTGCCCTGGTCTGAGAGACGCGCATCTGGGATGTCGAGGGGAAGATGCCCTTCACGCCCGTCGAGCTCGCGGAACGTTGCTCTTCGGGCGGGTTTGGGCGACTCCCGTCCGCCCTCAGGTATCCCGATCTCCTTTCCGATAGACACCCGATGGACAGCACCCAGGCAAAAACGCTGATCCGCCTCGGCCACCCCCGCTTCCGGAGCTTCTCGGATGCCGCCGGGGCCGCGCTTGATGCCCTCGCCGATTCCGTCCCCGGCCTCCTCGCCCTGACCCAGATGGAGCCCGACGGTCAAGGCTGCCGCGTAACCGACATTCGCGGGGCCGGCGTGGACGGCGTCGCAAGGGGCGCAATCCTGCCGCTGGCCGCCCACGCAAACGGCAACGGCACGGGCGGCGAGGACGGTGGCACCTCCTCCGACGACCCGCTCGACCGAGAATTCCTGCAGTCGCTGGGCGTGCAGGCGTGTCTGGGCGCTTCGCTTGAGACGAGCGACGGCCGGATCGTCGGCACCCTCTCCGCTCTCGATTCCCGTCCCGATGCCTACGGATGCGATCACCTGGCGATGCTGGGCGTCGCGGCGCGTCTGCTGAGCCACGAATGGGAGCGGGTGGAGCTTCGCGCCGAGCTTGGGCGCCTGCGCAGACGTGCTCCGGTCGGAGTTGGCATCGATGCGGAAACCGGTCTCCCCAACCGCGAAAGCTTCGTCGACCTGCTCGAGCAGCCGTGGGGCCTGGCCCGCAGGGGAACGGTGGAATCGGTACTGGTGGCGTTTCGAATCGCAGCTGGCGCCGAGGAACGGGTCCGCAACGGCGACGCGCTCAGCAGGCTGGCTGTCAAGGTCGCCGCGGAGGTCCTCGAGGGAAGCGCCCGGACGACAGATCGGGTCGGCCGGGTCGGCGAAGCGACCGTGGCCGCGGTTTTGGTTGGCTGCCGCGTGGATGACGCGCCATCGTTCATCGAGCGTTTTCGAGCGGCGCTCGGGCGCGTCACCGAGGGCGGGAACCCCAAGGTCGAGCTCTCCTTCGGCGTTCAGGTGCTGGCCGAAGCGTCCTCATCCCTGAAGGCGCTTGAGCTGGCAGAGGCTGCTGCTGGCGTCCCGGATCGGCAACAGGCGGCAGATCGGGGGGCGGGCGGATGAGCGATACGGCGATCAGCTCCACTCCGAGCGTCGCCGGGCTTGCCCCGGGCACCCCTGGCATCACCCCTCCATCCGATCCCCACCGGCACGGCGCCTTCCTGACCGACGTGATGGTCGAACTCGGCTTTGCAGGCCAGGAGCAGGTCGATGAGGCTGTCGATGCCGCACGCCGGCTGGCGAAAACACCCGAGCGCTACCTGCTCGAAAGCGGCGCCATAGACGAACGACAGCTGTCGATTGCCCTCGCCGAGCGCAACGGCCTCGATCATGTCGACCTCGATCGCTTCAAGGTCGACCCTGAGGCAACCAGCCTGATCGACAAACCGATCGCGGCCCGCTATTCGGCCCTGCCAATCGCGTTCGCGCCCGACGGCGCGCTGCTGGTCGCGATCGAGGATCCGTGCGACATGCTGGGAGTCAGCGACATCGAGGTGATGACGAGGAACGATGTGCGGACGGTGATCGCGATGGGCACGCAGATCCAGGGCCTCATCGCGCGCCTTCCCGACCGCGAGCCGCAGCCGGTGGCCGATTGGCAACAGTCGGTCGCCGCTGACGCGAGCCCGGACGTCACCCCGGCGGCGGATCCCGCTTCTGATGCTCAGCCCGGAGTCCCCCCTGAGGCTCAGCCCGGAGTCCCCCCTGAGGCTCAGCCGGATCCCGCTTCTGAGACTCAGCCGGATCCCACCTCTGAGACTCAGCCCGGAGTCCCCCCTGGGGCTCAGCCGGATCCCGCTTCTGGGGCTCAGCCGGATCCCACTTCTGAGGCTCAGCCCTCCCCTCCCCATCTTGCGGCCGTGCCCGCACAGGCTTCTGAGCCAAGTGCAGACGAGGAGGATGGTGAGGACGACGTCGAGCTGGGGGAGTTGTCTGCGGCATTGCGTGCCTTGGGGGACCGGATGCGAGAGGCGGGAGATCTCGCGAAGACCGCCGAACGTCGAATCAACGAGCTCGAGGAGGTCGACATCCGCGCGCAGAAGGCCGCAGCCGCGCTGGACGACGAGCGCGCCGAGTTCGAGCGGAAGCTCGAGGCGAGCGCCGAGCGAGAACAGCAGCTCGAGACCGAGCTGGCCGCGGCGCGCGAACAGATTGAAACGCTGGAGCGCCGTCAGTCGGAACTGGCCGCAGCCGCCGAGCTCGCCAAAGCTGCAACGGAGCAGCTTGCGGAGCTGCAACGCGTTCTTCAGACCTAGTGTCGTGAGCTAGTAGTCCGGGTACAGCGTCTCGAGTGGCTCGGCGTGGCAGGGGTTGCACGCACGGCAGGCAGGTACCTGAGGTCCCCGCACCAAGCGGGTGGGTCCAGGCGTGCCAGACGCCGAGAGGCAACCGCGAGCTACTAACTCACGGCACTAACGCCGCGGCAGGCCCGGACCGGAGCGCTGCCACTCAACCTGGCCCTCGCCCTCGGCGCGGGACCGGCCCTCGACATCGTCCCACTCATGCAGCATCCGCTTCATGCGGGCTACGGCGTCGGGTGGATGAGCGGCGACTCCGGCGGCCAGCTCCAGCGCAGCCTCCTCCGCGCTTGCCGCCGGCGCGACGCGATTGACCAGGCCAAGACGCAGGGCCTCATCGGCGCCAACCGTGCGCGAGGAAAGCAACAGGTACTTGGCGGCCGCGAGGCCGCAGAGGGTGACCAGCCGGGCGGGGCCGACCGGGACCCCGAGCGCGGCCCCGGGAAACCGCATCCGGAGGTTGGCGCCGCCAACGCGCATGTCGCAGGCGATCGCGATCTCGGCACCGCCCCCGACCACGTCGCCGTGACAGGCCGCGATCGTGGGCTTGGGAAAGGCGACCACCGCGTCGTAGAGGTCGGCGAAGAGCTGCATCCTGCGGACCCTCCCCTGCTCGTCGAGCTCCTCCTTGACGTCCGCCCCGGCCGAAAGCCCCATCTGGTCGGAGGAGCTTACGACGAGCACCCGAACCGCTTCGTCAGACCGGCTGACCGCGAGATGCTCAAGCATCTCCACCAGCATCTGAGTGTCGATGGCGTTGCGGGCCTCCGGCCGTTCGAGGCGCAGCAGCGCAACGCCCTGCTCATCGACCTCATAGCCCGTCCGCTCGGAGCTCATTGGCCAGAACCTAGCTTCTCGACGAGGCGCTCGGCATCGTCGGCTGCCCGGCCCACCAACGCTTGCACCTGCTCACGCGGCTCTCGAAATCGCGACAGCACGTAAGAGGAGACGATGTCGGGGTCGGTCGACTCGGGGCGGCCCACCCCGATCCGCACCCGCCAGAATTCTGCGTCTCCGAAACCGCGTTTGAGGCTCTTGAGGCCGTTGTGACCGGCCAGCCCGCCGCCGAGTCGCACCTGGACCTCTCCGAACGGCAGGTCGATCTCGTCGTGGAGGACGACGACCCGCTCCAGCGGCGCCTTCAGCGAGCCGCGCGCGGGTCCTGCGGCGTCGCCCGAGGCGTTCATGTAGGTCTGCGGCAGCAGGATCGCCACCCGCGGCCCGCCGGGCCGAATGCGTCCTTCGGTGAGCAACCCGCGGAACTTATCCCTGGCGCGGGGCAGGTCCCAGCGGCGCGACAGCTCCTCCCCCACCTCGAAGCCGATGTTGTGACGGTTGCCGGCGTGCTCCCTGCCGGGGTTGCCCAGCCCAACGATCAGGATGCGGTCGCCACCGTCCGTTTCGGCCTCGCCGCGATCGTTGCGGCGGCGAAAGATGGACAGCCGCTACTCCCCGCCGGACTCGGGCGACTCCTCGCCGCCCTCGGCCTCCTCGGCGCCCTCCTCGGCAGCCGGGGCCTCGCCCTCCTCGCCCACCAGCTCGGCCTCCTCCTCAAGGGCGGGCTCTGGCTCCTCCTCGACCCGGGGCGGCGACAGGGTTGCGATTGTGACCTCCTCCGGGTCGTCGGCGACGAGTTTGATCGCCTCCGGCACGGCAACCGCCGACAGCTGGAGGGTGTCATTGATCTCCATCTCGGAGACATCGGCGACGATCCGGTCGGGAATCTCGGTCGGAAGGGCTTCGACGGTGATCTCACGCGTCACGTGCTCGAGCACGCCGCCCTCTTTCACGCCCGGGGCGACCTCGCTGCCCTCCAGCTCTATCGCAACCTCGGCCTGAATTGCCTCGTCGAGCTTGACTTCCTGCAGATCGATGTGCTGGAGACTGCCCTTCACTGGGTGCAGCTGCTGCTCCTTGACCACGACCGGCACCGCTTTCGAGCCGTCCAGCTCTAGGTCGAACAGCGCCTGGCCCCCGCCCAGAACGGCGCGCACCTCGCGCTCAACCGCCTGGAAGTGCTTGGCATCCTCACCGCCGGCGTAAACGACGCCGGGGACCAGCTTTTCGCCGCGCAGGCGGCGGGAGCTGCGCGAGCCAAAATCGGTGCGCGGAGCCGCCTTGAGCTTTTCGCGTTCGCGAGCCATGGACCGGGAGAGGATAGAGAAAGCGGGCGTATGGCAACCTTCGGCCATGGCCGGCGACGCGAAGATCCCCAAGGGCCGCGTCAGACGGTCGGCGAAGCTGGGCTCGATCGTCGGCATCCAGGGCGCCCGGTACGCGGGTACAAAAGCAACCAATGTCGCGCGCTCGGAGGAGGGCAGTCGCGAAAAGCTCGAGGAGCGCCACCTGGAGACCGCGATGAAAATGGTCGGTGCGCTCGGGCAGATGAAAGGCGCGGCGATGAAGCTGGGGCAGTTCGCCTCCTTCATCGACACGGAGTTCATCCCCGAGGAGTACCGCGACATCTACCAGGAGCAACTCGCGAAGCTGCGCACCGCGGCACCGCCGATGCCGTGGGAGAAGGTCGAGGGGGTGCTGAACGAGGAGTACGACGGCGAACCGGTCTCGGAGCTGTTCGCCGAGTTCGACCAGGACGCCTTCGCCGCTGCGTCGATCGGCCAGGTGCACCGCGCCGAGCTGCTCGACGGGCGCCGCGTGGCGGTCAAGATCCAGTATCCGGGGATCGCGGAGGCCGTGGACGCCGACCTACGCAACGCGGGCACCATCTTTCGCCTTGCCCGCGCCCTCGCGCCGGGGCTCGACGCAAAGGCGATCGCCGGGGAGCTCCGCGAGCGGGTGATGGAGGAGCTCGACTACGAGTACGAGGCGCAGAACCAGCGCAGCTTTGCACGCGCCTATCGCGGCCATCCCTTCATCTACGTGCCGGACGTGATCACGCGCCTCTCGCGCCGCCGCGTGCTCGTCACCGAGTTCGTCGAGGGGCTGGGCTTCGAGCAGATCAAAGAGTTGCCCCAGGAGGAGCGCAGTCATTTCGGCGAGGTCGTGTTCCGCGGCAGCCTCGGGTCGATCTTCAACCTGCAGCACTTCAACGCCGACCCTCACCCCGGCAACTACCTGCTGATGGCCGATGGCCACGTGGCCTTTCTCGACTTCGGCATGACCAAGAGACTCGACCGCGAGCAGATCGTGCTCGAGCAGCGCGCCTTCGATGCGGCCTCGCGCGACGACCCGGAGGCGTTCCGCGAGGCCCTACACGACCTGGGCTTCATCAAGAATCCCTCGAAGCTCGACGCCGAGCGCCTGATGGAGCACATGCGTGCCGTGGGCGGCTGGTACATCGAAGACCGCGAGATCGAAGTCACACCAAAGCGGGTGATGAAGATCATCGAGTCGACCAATGACCCGCGCTCGGAGTACTACGACCTGATGCGGCGCGAGTCGATTCCGGCCGAGGAGCTGATGGGGCGCAGGATGGAAATCGGTGTGGTCGCGGTGCTCGGACAGCTGCGGGCAAAGCGCAACTGGCACCGGATCTTTCGCGAGTGGGTCTATGCCGACCCGCCCGCAACGGAGCTCGGGCAGCAGGAGTGGGAGTACTTCGAGGGAAGAGGCGTCGTACGAACGCCAGGATTGGCAAATAGCTCCTGAGGGGAGATCCGATGGGCAGGATGCGGCGCGGTTGGGAACTGACGAAGAAAAGCTGGGGACTGCTGCGAGAGCACCCTGCGCTGATTCGCTTTCCGCTCTATGGAGCCGCGGCGACGATCGCCTGCACTGCGATCGTGATCGGGCCCGGCCTCTATCTGATCTCCGACGGGGAGATCGCCCCGGGAGCGGTGCTGGGGGTAATCGGCTTCTATCTGCTTGCGACTATCGGCTTCTATTTCAGCGTCGGGCTCGCAGCCGCCGCCGACATGATCTTCCGCGGCCAGAAAGCAACGGTTGCGGACGGGCTCGCGGTCTCGCGCGATCGTCTCTCTCAGATTGCCGGCTGGGCGGCACTGGCCACCACCGTCGGGCTGATCCTCGGCGCACTTGAGAGCGAGGGGGCCATTGGCGAGATCGTCGGTCGAGTGCTCTCGGTCGGCTGGTCGTTGATCACCTTCCTCGCGGTGCCGGTGATCGCGCTCGAGGGCACCGGGCCAATCGAGACGCTGAAGCACTCGGCGAAGCTGTTCAGCTCGCGCTGGGGGCAGCAGGTGACGGGCAACCTCGCGATCGGTGGTGCCGTTGCCCTGCTCGGCGTGGTGCCGGCTGCGCTTTTGGTCGTCAGTGGGCTTTCGATTTGGTCCTCTGCCAGCTTTGTGGGCGCCCTCCTGGTTGTGCTCGGAGTCATCTTGCTGGCGGTCGCGCTGCTGGTGAGCAAGGCGCTGAGCGGCATCTTTGGCGTTGCTCTCTACCGCTACGCCCTCGACGGCGAGGCGGTTGGCGGCTTCACGTCCCAGGAGCTTGACTCCGCGGTGCGGACCAAGGGCGGGCGCAACGCGCCGCCAACCGCCACCCCGGGCACGATCTAGATCTGGGTCAGGCTCCCCGAGGCCCGGCGCCGGAAATCTCGGCAAAGAGCCGTGGGTCGTTCGAGCAGAGGCCGGTGACGCCGGCCGCGAGCAGCTTTTGCATGCGTGGCAGGTCGTCGACAGTCCAGGCAATCAGGTCGATGCCGGCCGAACCTGCCACCTCCGCGAGGCGGCGGCTGACAATCGGGTGGTAGACCCACATCGAGCTCACTCCCATCTCAGGCACGGCGCGGGCGGCGATGGCGGGCAGCCGGCGTCGCATCGCGAGCAGCGCAACTAGCATCGGTGCCCTCGCCCAGCACTTCGAGGCCCAATCCTTCGTCACCTTCGGATAGGTCCAGCCGCGCCGCAGTTGAGGCTCCAGCTTGCGAATCCGCGCCAGGGTCGAGAGCTCCATCGTCGAGACCATCGCTCGATCCAACATCTCCCGCTCCTGCACGGCCGCGACGATCTCGTCCTCGCGACCGGGCAGCTTGATGTCGAGGTCGATCTGCACGCCGTCGAGCGGCGGCTCGAGAAACGCATCGAGACCCTCTGCGAGGGTGAGCGGCGTGCGGCGCTCGGCGTCGTGCCAGTCGTGGGCGATGACGAGAGGGGTACGCTCGCCGGCCGGGATCCGTGGATGTCCGTCGCGCCTCCAGAGAACGTCGAGCTCGATGACGTCGACACCGACCTCGGCCGCGGCCTCGAAGCTCTCGACCGTATTCCCGGGAACAATCGAATCCGCCCCCTTGTGTCCCACCCTGATCATCGGTCCCCCATGGAGAGCCGCCTGCTCCGCCGGGTGACCGCGCCCGCTCAGGCCGGGCGGATCACCATCACGACGAGGACCGCGCTGACGAGCAGGAAGTTCAGCCGCGCCACCGTCGGGACCCAGTTTTTGCCGGGCGGGGGCGGCTGGCCGGCTTCCAGCCCGGCGACTCCTTTCGCCGCCCTCGGGCCGAGGTAGAGGAGCGCTATGGCCGTCACGACCACGACGCCGGTCAGGCCCAGCGAGATCCAGAGCTGGTCCCAGCTGTAGAACTGCTCGGTCATCCAGATGCCGCTCGCCAGGACGACCAGGGCGAGCACCGTGACGATCTTGGTGCCGAAGAAGTGGGCGAGGCGAAGCGCGCTGAGCGTGTTCCCTGGATCACCGCTGCGAGCTGCCAGATACATGGCTACGTTGAGGGTGAAGCCTCCGCCGACCCAGAATGCGGCAGCGAGGACGTGGATGCTCTTGAGGATGGTGAATTCGTCGACCATCGGCCCCGGCAGGCTAACCGAGCGTATCGGTCAGAACAACTGGTTCTCGCCGGCGAAGATCTCGGAGACCGAATCGTCAATGAAGATGCGGCGGATCGAATCCGCGAACGTGCCCGCGGTCGAAAGCACATTGATGTTGTCCGGGGCGCCGGAGCGAAGGGGGATCGTGTCGGTGACGACGATCCGCTCGATTCCCGAGTTCTCATAGGCGAGCCGCTCGTACGCAGGCCCGGAGAAGACCCCGTGGGTGGCGCAGGCGATCACCCGTGCCGCGCCCTCCTCGAGCACGGTCTGGGCGGCGGCGCAGAGCGTGCCGGCCGTGTCGATCATGTCGTCGACGAGGACCGCCGTCTTGCCCTTCACGTCGCCGACCACGTAGCCGATCTCAGCGACCTGCTGGGCCGGTCGCTCCTTCTCCATCACCGCCCAGTGGCAGCCGACGCGGCGGGCGAAATTGCGCGCCGTCTTCACCCGTCCGGCGTCGGGTGAGACGATCACGAGCTCCTCGCTCAGTTCCTGATCGATGAACCACTGGGTCAGCATCGGCATCGCAGTCATGTGGTCGACCGGGACGTGGAAGAAGCCCTGCACCTGACCGGCGTGGAGGTCCATTGTCAGGACACGGTCCACCCCGACCCCCTCGAGGCACTTGGCGACGATGCGGGCAGAGATCGGCTCACGCGGTGCCGACTTCTTGTCCTGGCGTGCGTAGCCGTACCAGGGCATGACCGCGATGATCCGGTGGGCCGAGGCGCCCTGCGCCGCGTCGATCATCGTCAGCAGCTCGACCAGGGAATCGTTGGCCGTCATCTCGCTCTGCTCGTTGCCGCAGGTCGACTGGACCAGGAAGACGTCGGCGCCGCGAATCGACTCCTCGTAGCGGCAGTAGACCTCGCCATTGGCGAAGGTCTTGAGCGTTACCTGGCCGAGGTCGAGGTCGAGCTTGCCGGCCACTTTGGCTGCGAGCTCCATCGAGCTGCGGCCGCCGAAGACCATCATTCGCTTCGAGTAGTCGTGTGCGATCGCCGTGGGGGCCTCCCCGGGGCGCTGCTCGATGGTGCTCACGAATTCTCCTCGCGCGTCTCCGCCGCCCGGCGCTCCGCGTAGCCCTCGATGTTCCGCTGTTCGTTGTCGCTCACCGCTAGCGCCCCCCCTGGAACGTCGTCCTTGATCACTGCACCGGCACCAGTGTAGGCACCGTCCCCGACTTCTACCGGGGCGATCAGCATCGTGTCAACGCCGACCCGCACGTCCCTGCCGATCACCGTCCGGTGCTTGCGGAATCCGTCGTAGTTCGCGGTGATCGAGCCGGCGCCGAGATTGCTTCCTGCGCCCACCTCGGCGTCTCCCACATAAGCGAGGTGGGGAACCTTGGCGCCCTCCCCGATCCTCGAGTTCTTGATCTCGACGAAGGTGCCGGCCTTTGCCCCGCTCTCGAGATGGGCGCCGGGGCGCAGGTACGCGAAGGGGCCGACGCTGCACCCGTCGAGGACCTCGCACTCGACCAGGTAGGAGTGCGGCACTGTGACCTCGTCGCCCAGGGTCGTGTCGGTGAGGGTCGTCAGCGGCCCGACGACGCAACCGGTGCCGACGGCGGTGCGGCCGCGCAGGCTCGTCCCCGGTTCGATCCGCGTATCGGCGGCGATCTCCACATCGGCGTCGATCCAGGTCGAGGCGGGGTCGACGACCGTGACGCCGGCAAGCATGTGCGCCTCGAGGATGCGACGGCGCACCTCGGCCTCGGCCCCGGAAAGCTCGGCGCGGTCGTTGACGCCCATCGTCACTGCGAAGTCGTCTGCGGGGTGAGCGGCGACGCCATGGCCGACCTCGCGCAGGGCCGCGAAGACGTCCGTCAGGTAATACTCGCCCTGGGCGTTCTCGTTGGAGAGGCCGGCGAGGGCCGCTGCGAGCGGCGCGGCGTCGAAGGCGTAGGTGCCGGCGTTGACCTCGCGGATCGCCAACTGCGCTGGGTCGGCGTCGCCCGCGGCTTTCGCCTCCACCACCCGCTCGACCTCGCCGCCCGGCCCCCGCACGACGCGTCCGTAGGAGCCGGGATCGTCGAGCTCGACCGTCAGCATCGTCGCCGCCGCATCGCCGGAGGCGTGGGCGTCGAGCAAGCCGGCGATCGTCGCGGCGGAGAGCAACGGGTGATCGCCGGAGAGGACGAGCACGGTCTCCGCCGCTTCGATCTGCGGCAGCGCCGCGCGAATCGCACCGCCGGTGCCGTCGGCCTCGGGCTGGACGACCGTATCCGTGCCCTCCGGCAGGCCCGCAGAGATGTCCCGCCCGGGCGACACGATCGCGGCGATCCTCCCGCCGCCGGCCTCGCGAGCGGCAAGAATCGGCCAGGCAACCATCGGGCGGCCGCAGACGGGGTGCAGCATCTTCGGCAGCGAGGAGCGCATGCGCGTTCCCTCGCCCGCCGCCATGACCAGGACCAAGGGCGAGCTCACCCGCAGATCGTAATGCCGGGAGGGTGAATCGCGCCCGGCGGGCGGCTCAGGAGCGGGAGAGGTCCCTGCCCAGCAGCGCGACGCTGGTCAGCGTCCAGCCGGCGAAGATCAGGTCGATGCCGACCAGCAGGCCAATCGCCCAATCGGCGGAGCTGGGGAACTTGGCGAGCACGAGAATGCCGATCAGCAGGCCCGCAAAGCCGCTGAGGCCGATCAGGCCGGCGTTCGGCTTGCCGCGGTCGGCGAACGCGACCGCGATCCGGGTAAGCCCCATGAAGAGGAAGTAGATGCCGAGGACAAGGGTCAGTGTGAGGGTGCCGTTGTGGGGTTCGACGACGAGCCACAGACCGACGACCACCGTGAGGAACGCCCAGAGCAGACGCAGCACGACCGTCCCGACCGAGTGCGCGGTGAACGCGCCGGCGACCAGGAAAACGCCCACGATCAGCAGCACCCAGCCGATGAAGATCGCCGTTCCCACCGAGGCGACCGCGGGTACGACGATCGCCACGCAACCGACGAAGATGGCCAGCACACCGACCGCCAACAGGCTCTTCCAGCTCCGCGCAAGCCCCTCGCGGACCTTGGGGTCCAGCGCCACTCCTCCCATCTCCATGGGCCGGGACCCTATGCAGGCGTGCGGACGCGGTCAACCGGCGACGGGACGGTCCTCAGAGTCTGCGCTCGATCTGCCGCTCGAACCGGCGCACCTTCGCACCGCCCCGCCCGAGGCCCCAAGCCTCGGATGTCCTTGGGTGGTCCTGGGCTCCAGAGGCTTATGCCTGAATCGACTGCGGATTCAGGCTAAGGTCGGTCCCCCATTCCGGGGTGGTGTAATCGGTAGCACGCTTGGTTTTGGTCCAAGAAGCGGTTTGGGTTCGAATCCCCCCCCCGGAACTGCCCGGCGTGCTACTCCTCCGAGCTGCGGGGGACCTTGCCGCCCTCGGCGCCGCGTTCGAGCGCCGGGCCGCGCGGGGAGGCGATGCCGAGCACCCGCATCGCCTTGAGGCCGAGGCCGAGCTTCTCGCGGCCCTCGGTCGCGGAGACGTCGTGACCGCACAGCTCCCTGACGCGCTCGAGGCGGTAGCGAATCGTGTGACGGTGGGTGAAGAGCTGTTTGGCCGTCGCGGCGACGTTGGCGTCGTTGTCCAGGTAGGCCTCGACGGTGGCCACCAGCTCGGTCTCGTACTGCTCGTCGTAGGCCGAGAGCGGCTCGATCGTCTCGGCGTAGAAGCGCTCCAGCTCGGCGGGGTCCTCGCTCATCGCCGGCAGCAGGAGGCGATAGGCGCCCGTGTCCTCGAAGGCGAGCAGTGTGTGGGCTTCGGCATCCCCCACGTTGACCGCAAGCCTCGCCTCGCTCCCGGCCCGGTAGAGGTCGACCGGATCGGCCGCCCGCCGGCTGCTGCCGATCGTCAGGTGAAAGCCGGCCAGCACGTCTTCCAGCTCTCGCGCCAGCCCAGACGCGGCGCGGCCCAGGCGCTCATCGTCCTCGGCCGGCACGATCACCGCCACTTCCGCGGCGGCCTCGCCGGTCTCCGCGGTCGCCAGCGCGCCCGGCGCGAGGGAGCGCAGCGCCCGCATCGCCAGGGTGAGGACCCGGGCCCGCCACTCGCCGGCCTGGGCAGCCCTCGGGGCAACGCGCACGACGATCACCCCCGCCCCCCGCTCCAGGTCGGCGCCCAGCTCGGCGGCGCGGGCCACGATGTCGCCGCGGTCGGTGACCTTGCGGCCAAGCACGGCGCCGACGAAGGCGCCCGCCACCTCCTCGCTCTCCCACTCGGGCGAGCGCGAGCGCTCCAGCTCCAGCGCCAGCAGCGTGGCAACCATGCGCGCGATCGCGGGGTCGGGCGCGGCCTTTGCGCGGTAGCGCAGCTCACCGACCGCGGTGTCGGCGACGCGCAGCTCGACCGTCGTCACCTGCTCGCCCCCGGCCAACAGCTTGCGCTCCTGGTCAGAAGAGGCACCGGCGACGGCGAGTACCGCGCCGGAGCGGTCGATCAGGGCCACGCTCGCCCCCAGCACCTTGGCGGCGGCCCGGCCCACCGCGGGCAGCCCCGCCCCCGCCTCGACCGCCTCGGCGAGCGCGTCGAGGGTCCCGGCACCGGCCGAGCCTGCGGGTGTTTGCCGCCCTTTTGAGGCCGCGGGCATGGCCACCATTATTCCCGCACCGTCGTCCTGGCTGCGTCAGTCGAGCAGGTTGACGATGTCGTTGTAGTAGTAGACGACCGCCAGGCCGATCACGACTCCGACCAGGACCAGGGCAACCAGAACGACCAGCGAGAGGACCCCAGCCGCGGCCTTCTCCCAGAGCCTGCCGTAGGCGCCGAGGGCTGGAATCAGGATCAGGCCGACGAAGGCGACCAGGGTGACCAGCCCGGCGATGCCGAACAGCAGGTACTCACTTTCGATCTTCTGCAGCGCGAGCACCGGTAGCACCCAACCCATTTTGCCGCAACGTGGAGACGATCAGAGCCACCCCCGCGCAGAGCGAGAAGGCAGCGGCGCCCAGCGCCCAGCCCGCGTTGACGTCGCTGAGGTAGTGAACGCCGAGGTAGACGCGGGTGAGGCCGACGAGCGCTGTCAGCGCGATACCGGCCGCGACCACCGCGGCGCCGCGCGCCATGCCCGGCCGCAGGCGCATCACCGTCGTCACCGCCAGCCAGACGTAGAGGGTGGAATAGGCCGCGTGGCCGCTGGGGAACGAGGAGCCCGAGAATCCGGTCAGGGCTTCGGAGGGCCGGGGGCGATCCACCGCCGCCTTGAGCTCGTGGACGCCGAAGATGACAATCACCATGCCGGCGACGAGCACCCCGACCTCGGCCCAGCGGCGGCGGGTGACGAGCGCGACGCCGCAGATCGCGGCGAGCGGCCAGATGACGGCTGCCGAGCCGAGCGCTGTCACGACCTTTGCGATGTCGACCAGCCAGCCAGTGCGCAGGCTCTCGGCCACGTTCATCGCGGTGACGTCTCCGGGCGTCGGGCCCGGGTCGCCGCTGACGATCACCGTATAGCCGACCAGGACGAAGCCGGAGACGGCAAGGACCGCCATCAGCGAGGTGAACTCGAGGCCGAAGGTGCCACCCGGGGTCACCCGCTCCCAGAGGAAGCGCAGTTGCGGGCGGAAGCGCCGGCCCAGCGCGACAAGCCAGCGGGCGATGGGATGCCGGTCCATCCAGCGCACCGCGGCGCGGCGATTCTCGGCGACACGGAAGTGGCGAACGAGAAGGATCGAGCCGACGACGACGACGATCAGTGCGCCGAGCAGGAAAGCCCCGCGACCGGCGTACTTCGCGGCGGTGTCGATGCTGCGCGAGAAGAGATAGCCGAGCAGGATGTGCGCTGCCGACCAGAGGCCGGTGCCGAGAATGCTGTAGGGGACGAAGGCCCGGTAGCGCATCCCAGAGCTTCCGGCGATGAATGGAGCAAAGGCGCGAACGACGCCGACGAAGCGGCCGATGAAGATCGTCTTGCCGCCGTGGCGAGAGAAGTAGTCCTCGACCCGCTCGAAGCGGTCGCGGCCGATGCCGAAGCGGGGCCCGTTGCGGAGCACGAAGCCGCGCCCCAACCGCCGGCCGATGAAGAAGCTGGTGGTGTCCCCCGCCCAGGCGGCAAACCAGGCGATGGCGATCAGCAGGTAGACGCTGACGGCACCCTGGCCGGCCACCGCGCCGCCGAGCAGCATCACAGTCTCGCCGGGGACGACGAGGCCGACGAAGGCACCCGTCTCGGCGAAGGCGAAGAGGCCGACCAGCAGGTAGGTCCAGGCGCCGAGGGTGTTGGAGACGTCCTCCAGCAGCCGCTGAAGGTCGTCGTGGGGGAAAACGCGGCTGACCAGGTAGTAGACGCCGACGACAGCGGCAACGATGGCGACGAGCACCAGTCGTCGCCGGCGGCGGTCCTCTGGAAGGTGCAGCCTCACGAGGCGCGGCCAGCTTCGCAGACGATGGCGTCGTCGCGACCGGTTCGCTCCGCAGCGGACTCTGCGTCCGCCAGGCTGGCGAAGAGCCCAACGGCGGTGGGGCCCGAGCCGGACATGAAGGCCAGCGGGGCGCCGGCGTCCCGCAAGCCATCCAGGGACTCGCCGATCGAGGGGCGCAGGGAGCGGGCCGCCGGCTCGAGGTCGTTGGCCAGCAGCGCGGCATAGGAGAGCGGCGAGGAACC
>Ga0210110_1000198_pt1 | contig 21389 bp, 21 predicted proteins | sample China_Galinas_PW_2_FD_184865 | JGI IMG/M metagenome (GOLD analysis project Ga0210110, IMG submission 184865) | Wetland microbial communities from San Francisco Bay, California, USA, that impact long-term carbon sequestration - China_Galinas_PWB_D1... | ecosystem: Environmental > Aquatic > Marine... | reverse complement strand
GTCGCGGCGCGAGATCGCCGCCTACATCGCCGAGGGTTCGATGACCCCCGAGGAGGGCGAGCGCCTCATCAAGGCCGGCCCGCAGAAGACCAGGGGCTGCCGAAGCTGCTGACGACCGCACGCCGCCGAGCCGGACCCGGTGCGCACACAGAGGAGCCGCGGACGCAGATCCGCGGAGTCACTGCGCCCGGCGCCTTCGGGCCTCCGGCCTACCCTCCCCCGTGCCCCTCACCATCTACAACACACTGACGCGCAGGCCCGACCCCGTCACCCCCGCCGACCCGTCGCGGGTCACCTTCTACACCTGCGGCCCGACCGTCTACGACGACGCCCACATCGGCAACTTCCGCTCCTTCCTCGCCGCCGACCTCCTCCGACGCTGGCTCGAGTCGCCGCTGTGCGAACTGACCAACGCCGACGGCTCGACGCACCGCGGCCCGCGCACGGTCGTCCACGTCATGAACATCACCGACGTCGGGCACATGACCGACGACGACGTCGCCGACGGCGCCGGCGAGGACAAGATGCAGCTCGCCGCACGCCGCCTGCTCGAAGCCAAGAAGTCCGGCACGGCCCACGTCGATATCGCCGACCCCAACGACCCGCGCCAGATCGCCGCGTTCTACACCCAACGCTTCCTCGAAGACGCACGCAAACTCGGGCTCAAGGTCGCGCTCGACGCCGAGGCCGACCCCTCGGTCATGCCCCGCGCCTCCGACAACATCGACGGCATGAAGCGCATGATCGAGACCCTCGCCGCAAAGGGCTTCGCCTACCGCGTCGGCGACGCGGTCTACTTCGACGTGCAAGAGTGCGACCGGCGCGCCGTCCACTACGGCGAACTCTCCGGCAACACGCTCGAAAAACTCCGCGGCGGCGCCGGCGGACGCGTCCAGGACGAGCACCAGGCCGGCAAGCGACACCCCGCCGACTTCCTCCTGTGGAAGTCCGACAGCACCCACCTCATGAAGTGGCCCGGCCCGGTCATCGACGGCGCACCCATGCCCGAGGGCTACCCCGGCTGGCACATCGAGTGCTCGGTCATGGCCATCGATCGCCTGGTCGCAAACTCCGACCGAGGGCCGAGGGCCGAGGGCCCAGGGCCTTCTTTGATCGACATCCACTCCGGCGGCGAGGACAACATCTTCCCCCACCACGAGTGCGAACGCGCCCAGTCGTGCGGCGCCACCGGCGCCGACAGCTTCGCCCGCCACTGGTTCCACCCGCGCTTCCTGCTCTACGACGGCGAGAAGATGTCGAAGAGCAAGGGCACCTTCTTCACGGCACGCGATCTGTTCGCGAAAGGCATCGAGCCGGCCGCCCTCCGCCTCGAACTCATCAAAACCCACTACCGAGCCAACGCCAACTTCACCGAGCAGGGGCTCAAAGACTCGCAACGCCGCATCGAGCGGTGGCGCCGGGCACGGTACGAGATCGCGCGACGGTCGATGGGGTGGGATACAAAGAAGACAGATCCTCGGAGAGCAGGCCATCTCATGGCGATCGATTTCGCCACATCCATGAACAACGACCTGAACGTCTCTGAGGCAATTGGGTGCATTGAGGCTCGCCTCTCGGGCTATCTGAACGAGCCGTTTGATCTTGAATCTGAAATCTCAGATTCAGAGATCGATGAGTTCTGGGCCGAGCGCGGCGACGCGAGCGCTTATTCCGCTCCGATCGACGTCTTTCGGTTTGTCGAACCGGTGCTTGGCGTACTGAGCCTCGAACGCGCCGTCGCCGCCGAAACCTCCATCGGCATCTTCGTCGGCATCGATCCCGACCCCGACGTCGTCGCACTCCTCAAGCAGCGCCGCGATGCGCGGGCCGCCAAAGACTTCGCCGCCGCTGACGCCATCCGCGACAAGCTCACCGCCATGGGCTACGCGATCAAAGATGCCCCCGATGGCCGCGTCGAGGTCTCTCTCGTGTAGTACCGGCATGACAGATCCTCCGTGCCACTGACCCATCTTCGGGTCAGTGCTCTTTCTTCTTCTGACCCTCCCTCAAACACCGACCTGATGCTGGTCAGCGCCACGCCTCACCGGTGCAGCAGCGCCGCCAGCTCGATCCGCTTGCGCAGACGGAAGTGGAAGTACAGCAGGAACGCCATCGGCGGCACGCACGCCCCGAGCACGATGAACGACCAACTCATCCGCGTCCCGTCGAGGTGCCCGGAGACGAGCAGGTCGATCCCGACCGCCCCGGCGCCGCACGCCCCGAGCACAGCCGCCGCGACCAGCGCCGGCGCCCGCCCGCTCAGCCGCCCGACCAGCCACACCAGCACGCACCCGCCCGTGACCACCGCGACCACCGGCAGCGCGAGCGGCACGAACCAGTCCAGCCGCCCGTCGAACAGGTCGATCAGCACCAAAAACCCGGCCGTCGCCACCGCCTGCCCCGCGATCACGAAGATCGGGCGCCGCGCGAAGATCACCACCAGTGTCACGAACAGCCACAGCACGCCCGCCCCCGTCAGCGGGTAGCGCGACCACGTGAACGAGCGGTTCATGACCACATCGAGCGCCGCGAACGCCAGCGCCACCGACGCCAGCGACGCGGTGAACACCACCCACACGAGGTAGCGCACCTGCCGCCCCGGCACCGCGGGCACCTCGGGGTAGCGTGCCGGCTCGGGCGTCGCCTCGTCCAACCTCTGGATCGGCGCGTTGCAGAGTGGGCAGGTCTCAGCCCGCTCCTCCACCTCGACGCCGCAACGAGAGCAGTACGCCATGCCCCGACCCTCCGGTCTCAGTTCGTCTCGATCCTCACCGCGATGCCCATCCGGCGCAGGCGGGTGAAGAACGCCCGCTCGAGCCCCGAGCCCGAGATGATGCTCGTGAACGTAACGACCATCTCATCTCCGTACCCGATCGCCGCGCACGATACCCCCAGCGCCGCGCTCGGGTTCGAGACCGCCTCGAACCGCTCTATGTGTCCGCTCAATTCCTCCGGCAGCTCGACCCGCCCGACGTTGGAAAGCACCGTCGTATGCCGCGTGCCCCAGCGCCACGTGTACAGCCGCCGCTTCGCGGGGATCTTCAGCACCAGCGGGATGTGCCTGATCACCGCGTTCCGCTCGGCCGCGACGTTCCGCCTGATCTGCCGGCTGATGCTCTTCGCGCTCACCTGCCCCTGCACCGAGTGGTGCACCTCGTTCAGGATCTCCTCGAACGAGTACGACCCGAGCCGCGGGTCGATCCCCGCCGTCACCGACAGGAAGAAGTTCCGCATCGTCCGCGACGGGAACACGCCGCGCAGGTTCACCGGCGTCATCACCGCGATCGGACGACGCGCGTCCCCCGCGATCTCCGCGATCGACGCGAGCATCACCGACGCCAGCAGCTCGGTCAGCGTCACCCCGTGCTCCCTGCTCATCTCGCGCAGCGGCGCCAGCGGGACGATCCCGTGCACCAGCCGGCACTCGTCCGCCCCCAGCGGGACGCCGGGCAGCCGGTACGCCCGCGCGCCGAGCCGCGGCGGCGGGATGCGCTCGTCGTAGAAGCGGCGGTACGCGTCCTCCGCCTCCTCCGGGTGAGGCTCCTCCCCGGGACGCATGATCCGCCCGTCCTCCGGCACCGCCACCCCCCGACGCGACAGGTACTCCGCCAGCAACGCGCCGAGGAACGTCAGCGCCCCGACGCCGTCGGTCAGCGCGTGCGAGCACTCGACCGCGATCCGCCTGCCGAACACCAGCACGCGGAACTGCCACGCCCCGTCCGCCGCCCGTGTCATCCGCCGGCACGGCGCCCGGCGCTCGGCCTGCACCGCCGGCGCACCGGGCACCGGCTGGAGATAGTGCCAGAACAGACCCCGCCGCAGGCGCACCCCGAAGTACGGGAACCGCGGCATCACCGCGTCGAGCGCCTCCTGGAGCACGTCGCGATCGACCGCCTCGCGCAGCGTCGCCGCCATCCGGAACACGGTCGTGGTCCGACGCGACGCCAGCGCGGCGAACACGCGCCCGGCGTTGTCCAGACGGTCCCATGTCCCGGCCATCGACGCCCGCTTCCCCGCCGGTTGGCGATTGCAGCGCGAGCCGGTCGCGTGCCCACGTCCGCGCGGGCACGACCACTCATCCTACGGACCCGACGCCCGCCCCGAATCCCGAGATTCCGTGTCACCCCCCGCCCCCGTGCTGCGCCTATCCCTGAGAGGGCACGATGGGCGTGCCCGCACAAGGAGACCAGCCATGCCGAAGTTCGTGATTGAACGCAACATCCCCGGGATCGGACGCAAGACGCCCGACGAGCAGGCCGGCATCGCCCGCGCGTCCTGCGACGTGCTCGATCAGCTCGGCCCGACCATCTCGTGGGTGCACTCGTACGCGACCGAGGACAAGCTCTACTGCGTCTACATCGCCGAGAACGCCGACCAGATCCGCGAGCACGCCAAGCGCGGCGGTTTCCCCGCCGACCGCATCTCCGAGGTCAAGGCACTCATGGACCCGACCACCGCGGCCGCGCCCACCCCCGCGTGAGCTCCGCTCCCTCTCCCCGCCGGGGAGAGGGTGGCCCGCTCGTCTTCGAGCGAGTCAGGTGAGGGGTCTTCCGAACGTGCCACCGGCCTCGGCTCTGAGAAGCCGGTGCTCCGAGCGATATCACGCGCGAAAGACACCAACTTCCCAGAGCTGAAGTTGGTGGCACGGACGATCAACCGCTCAAGCCGACCTCCGCCCCGCGACCGAGCCTGCGGTACAGCGCGCCGAGCAATGAGCCCTTCTCCGCGACGCCGCCCGCGACCGCGTAGCGCGTGTCGTCCTGGTCGCGCGCATCGAGATCCCGGATCGTCGCTTCGTCGGGCGACTCGAGGATCACGGCGAAGCGCGCAAACTGGTTCGACGCGTCGCCGATCAGCTTCTTGGGGTTGCGGGTGCTCTTGTACGAATGCCGCGCGTGCAGCCCGGCCGGGCGCTGCCACGCCTTGCGCTCGCCCGGCACGCTCCCGTCGCCGAGCGTCTCGTCGAGCGCCGCCCCGCGCCGCAGCCGCGCCACCACCCGCCGCACGTCGTCGTCGCCCACGTCGCCGGTCGGCACGACGAACGCCTCGGGCCGCACGCTCGCCCCGGCCCTCGCCACGGCCTCGCGCAGCGCCGCCCCCTCCGGCATCAGCCCCTTGTCGTCGAGCAGCAGCCCGAGCACGACGTCGCCCATCGCGAACCCCACGGCCGGCGTCGAAGGCCCGCCGCACAGCTCGATCAACCCGTCGTACCGACCACCCCCCGCAACCGCCCGCTCGCCCTCGGCGATCACCTCGAACACCGTGCCCGTGTAGTACGAGAGACCGCGAGCGATCGTCAGGTCAATCCCCAGCCATTGGTAGTCGGGAGAACTGAACGCAGCCGCGACGAGCCCAAGGTACTGATCAATATCAAACTTGCCCCCCAGTCGTTTCAAGAAGACCTGGTACCCCGGGGTATCCCACTTGTCACTCTCCAATGCAAAAGTAGTGGCGGCATTAAGCAGCGGATCTAAGTCAGTTGTTGAAAAGCTGAGCGCGTTTGCCCGCTCCTCGAACTGAAGCGTGGTCATCTTCGGTCTAGCATCCAGTAACTGAAGTGCAGGCTCCATCTCGTGCGAGCGTACGCCGATTGCCCTAAGTACCGAACTGACAATTGGGCGCGAACCAGCGCGAACAACCACATCCCCTTGGCTTAGACCGAGCGACTGTAACAAGTGAATACAACAGTGGGCGATCTCCCAGTCGGCATGAGCCACTGCAGACGGAAAGCGATTGTCATCCCCTTCATCCACTAGCCCGATGTAATCCACATTCCACTGCAAAAACTCCCGCAACCGCCCCCGCTGCGGCTTCTCCGCCCGGAAGTACGCCCCGGCCGTGAACCACTTCGTCGGCTTCGGCAGCTGACGCGCCCGCGCCGCGTACATCCGCGCCAGCGTCGGCGTGAACTCCGGGCGCAACGCATAGTCGTCGTCCCCGCCCTCACGACGGAAGCTGAACAGCTCGCTGACGATCCCCTCGCCGCTCTTGACCGTGTACAGCTCCAGCGGCTCGAAGGTCGGGCCCTCGATCTCCTCGAACCCGAACCGCACCGACGCGTCCCGCCACGCCCGCGTGATGTACCGGCGGCGCAGCACGTCCTCCGGGTACAGATCCCGCGTCCCCCTCGGCCCCTGAAAGCTCTTCGCCATGCGGCAAGCCTACTCCGATCGGGCCGACCACGACTCTGTCGCGGGAGGCTTTTGGAGGACCCGGAGCACCGACATCTCATAGCCGAATTCGGTGGTGCTTACTCCAGACTCATCAGAACCTATAGATCACCGTCGCCGGCGCGATGCGATCAGCCCTATGCCGCCGAGGACAGCACCAAGACCGCCGGGCGTCGGGATCGTGAAGAACTCGAGCGTCGCGTCCGCGGTCGCCGATCCATCAACAACGCTCCCGAGTTCTTGGGACCAAGCCGACACGCTCGTGCTGAGGATGAGCTGATATTCTCCGGGCAAGAAGAGATTGCCGGTCAGATCGAAGTCCAGGTAGTCCTGCGAGAAGCCCGTAAGCTCTAGCGCAACGACCGGAGTACCCGGCTGAGACAGGTAGTAAAGATATACGGAACTGCTCGCGTTCCCCCACCCCGATCCTGTGATCTCGGCGTCCAAGGTCTCAAGGGCGCCGCTCAACGAGTAGCTCACCGGGTCGGTGACCTCGAACCGCGCGACCGAGAGCATGGTCGAGATGAGCACGATCTCGCTCGGTGCCCCCGCGTTCATCTCGATCCGGGATTGGTTCTGCCCATGCAGCGAGATCTTGTTGATGATCGGGCCGTTGGGCACCTCCATAAAGAAACCGAACTCGAACTGTGCGTCCTGTCTCGAGTAGGGCAGCCCAAGCGTCCCGCCCCCGACTCCGAGCCCGGGGTAGTCCTTACTTGCCGCTCTGAGATCCGAGTTCGCGAATGGGGCGTAGACGCGTGTCCGCGCCGCCTCGGCTTCGATCTCGATCGGCGACACCAGCAGGTCCGCCTGTGCCGAGCCACCAAAAACAATCAACACCCCTACGACAGCTGATCCGGCCTTCATCGGGCTACCTCCGGGCGGGTGGGGTTTAGTCCGGTCGGTTGACTCCGCGTGTCATCCGGACGCCCCCGCCCGGTTGAATGTGTCCTATCTGCCCGGAGAGGCAAGAAAGAAAAGGTTTTAATAACGGACAGAATGTGCAACCGGGGGCAAGACAAGGGTCTCACACTGTCGCGACGCTGAACGCCACGGCGAACAGCATCATGAGTGACGCCGTGCCTGCTCCTCGGGTGAACGTGAACGTCGGAAGCTACGACTCCAAACTCATCAGCACCTTGATCCCCTCGCCGGAGATCATCGTCGCGAACGCGGTCTCGAACTCCTCGATCGGGAACTCGTGGGTGATGACCTCGTCCAGCTCGAGCCGCCCGCTCAGCAGCAGCTCCTCCATCTGGTACCACGTCTGCCAGACCCGGCGCCCGTTGATCCCGAGCACCTTGCACCCCTTGAAGATGATGTTCGAGTTGAAGTCGAACGCCACCTCCTTCGCCGGCAGCCCGAGCAGCGCCGCCGTCCCCCCGTTGCGCAGCGCCTTGAACCCCTGGTCCATCGCGCTCGGCTCGCCGGACATCTCGAGCAGCACGTCCACGCCTTCGCCGCGGCACGCGCGCCGGACCTCCCTGATCCACCCGTCACCCTTGCGCGCGTCGAACGCCTCGACCGCCCCCAGCTTCCGCGCCAGCTCCAGCCGCGGCGGGTTGATGTCGGTGCAGAAGATCCGCGCCGCCCCGGCCGCCTTCGCCACCGTCACCGCCATCAGCCCGATGATCCCCACGCCCGAGATCAGCACGCTCTTGGCGCTCACCCCGGCCTCCATCACCGTGTGCACCGCGTTGCCCAGCGGGTCGAACGCCGCCGCGTACTTGTCCTCGATCTTCGGGTGCACCGGCCAGACGTTGGTTTCCGGCACGCAGACGTAGTCGGCGAAGCACCCGTCGCGGTCGATGCCGAGGATGTGCACGTCGCTGGCGATGTGCGCCTGTCCGGTGCGGCTCAGGTAGTCGAGCCCGGCCGTGATGTGCCCCTCGGCGCTCACGCGATCGCCGACCTTCACGCCCGAGACCGCCGACCCGATCTTCTCGACCCGACCGACGAACTCGTGCCCGGTGATGATCCCGACGGGGATGCGCCCCGCCGCCCAGTCGTCCCACTGCCAGATGTGCCGGTCCGTCCCGCAGATGCCGGCCTTGGTCACGCGGATGAGCACCTCGCGCGGGCCCGGTTCCGGGATCGGGCGGTCGGTCTTGTACGCCAGCCCCTCCCCCGCGTGGTGCTTGATCAGCCCCCGCATCGTTCCGGGCTGTGTTCGGGCGGCGTGCGGCTCGGCAGCGGGGGTGGTGGTCATGACAGGCTCCTGTCGGCCGGTGATGGGCCAACACCATTGTCCGGGCGCCCGACCGCGGAATCAACGTGGCGGGGCTCCGCACAACCCCGCCGACGCCCGGCGGTAGAGTGGGGTCGATGGTCGCCGCCACCGCCACCGGCGGGCGCAAGCTCGGGCTGCGCCACGCCGACTCCGAACGACAGCTCGCCGATCAGCTCCGACGCGACCGCCTCGTGCTCATGCGGACCTGGCGCCTCCCCGCCGCCCTCGCCTCCGAGCGACGCCTCAGGCTGAGGGACCAGTCCGCCCTCAACGACCAGCTCGCGCAGCTCCTCTCCCGCGGCGTGCCGCTGGTCGAAGCGCTCGAGGTCACCGCTTCGGTGGTCTCGCCCCCGTGCCGCCCGGTCGTCAACGCGATGCGCGACGCCGTCTCTTCCGGCGCCTCCTTCGCCGACGCCTGCGCCGACGTGGGCACCTTCGACGACGTGACGGTCGCGGTCTACCGCGCGGCCGAGCGCACCGGCGACCTCGCCGGCGCGTGCTCGCAGCTCGCCACGACCATGCGCCGACGCCTCGCCGTCGCCGGCAAGGCCGCCACCCTCATGATCTACCCCGCCATCGTCCTCGTCATCGCCGTCATCGTCTCGACGATCATGCTGGTGGGGATCGCGCCGAAGATGCTCGGCGACGTGGCGTCCGAGCTCGGCGACAACGCCAAGCTCAACTTCTTCAGCAGCGCCGTGCTCGCCCTGGGCAACTTCCTGCGCGCGAACGGGGTGTGGGTGCTGCTCGGCGTCGCGGTGGTCGTGACGTTGCTCGTGATCGCGCGCAAGGAGGTCGCCGCGCTGATCGCCAACGCCTCGCGACGCATCCCCCTCCTCCGCGACGTGGTGCTCGCCCAGGAGTCCAGCCGCTTCTTCAGCGTGATGGCCGCCATGACCCGCGCCGGCATCCCCCTTGCCGACGCCCTCGGCGTCAGCGCCGGCGCCATCGGACACCCGAAGCTGCGCGAGCAGCTCAATCGACTGCGCCAGCGTCTGATCGAGGGCGGCGTGCTCCGCCTGCTCATCGACGACGTCGAGGCGCTGCCGCTCGCCACGCGCAAACTCCTCATCGCCGCCGAACGCGCCGGCGACCTCGAGACCGCCTTCGACCAGCTCGCCGAAGACATGGCCGCCCTTGCCGCCACACGCTCCGAACGCGCCCTGGCCGTCCTCGAACCCGGGCTGATCATCTGCCTCGCGGTCGTTATCGGTTCGCTGGTGATGGCGATGTTCATCCCGCTGATCACCGCCGCCTCGCAGATCGAATAGCCCCACCTACAATGCCGCAACCCCGGGCCCACGCGCCCGTAGACCCTTCGAGGGGAGCCGGAAATGCCCACGATCGCCCGCCGCACACGCCGCGCGTTCTCGCTCATCGAGCTCATGCTCGTGCTGGTCATCCTCGGGCTGCTCGGCACCGTCGCGACAGTCGCGCTGCTCCCGCAGGCCGAAAAGGCGCGCGTCAAGGTCACCAAGGCCACGCTCGACACCATCGGCAGCGCGATCAAGCAGTACAGCCTCGAAGAGGGCTCGCTCCCGCCCAACATCCAGGCGCTCGTGACCGCCCAGTACATCGATCCCGGCAAGATCAAGGACGGGTGGCGGCGCCCCCTGTTCTACCGCCCGCAGGCGTTCATGGGGCACGACTTCCAACTCTCCAGCCAGGGCAAGAACGTCGACGATCCGTCCGACGACATCGACTACTGGACGATGAACGAGTGATGCGCGCGCACCCGGCCAACACGCCCGGGTCGCGCCGCGCCGCCGGTATCAGCTTCGTCGAGGTCATCGCCGCCGTCGCCCTCCTCGGGCTCGTCGTCGCCTCCATGACCGGCGCCTTCTCCTCGTTGTTCGCCGCCCAGATACGCCAGGACCACCGCCTCGCCTGCGCCGAGCTCGCCCACCGCCTCATCGTCAGCTACCTCGACGACCCCGAGTCCATGCCCAGCGAGCACGAGTCGCTCGCCTACGGCAACGCCAAGTACCGCTGGGACATGCACCTCTCACGCATCGACGCCGAACCCGGCGGCGAGCTCCGCATCGAGCGCCGCACCGACGACCTCGGGCTCGACCGCTTCCGCGACATCGTCGTCCGTGTCTGGCTCAGCGACGAGTCCGGGGGATCCCGCGAGTTCGCCCGCGGCGTCCCCCGCGCCGAGATCGAACGCGTCTTCGACCTCTTCCCCATGCGCAACCCCGACTCGCTCGAACCGCTCGTCGACACCAACGAGGGCATGAGACGCCTCATCGAGATCATCACCGGCGGCGGGGGGGGCCCGTGAGACGCGCCTTCACACTCATCGAGATCGTCCTCGCCTCGGCCATCGGCGGGCTGGTCATCATCGCCTGCCTCTCGGCCATGACCACCCTCAACCACGCCGACACGCTCCTCGCCCGACGCACCACCCAGAGCATCGACCTGAGCACCGTTCACTCGGCGATGCGCACCGCCTTCCTCTCGCTCTCGATGGCCCCGCGCACCAGCCCCAACGCCGAAGCCGAGGCCGCCCGGGACCCCGAAAACGCCCCGCCCCCGCGCCTCCTGCTCGAGTTCGTCAAGCCCCCGATTCCGGTATCGCTGCTCGGCGAGGGGCGCATCGTCAAGCCCGCCGACCGCGTCGCTACCCAGCGCCTCGAGCTGGTCCTCAGCCAGCCCCCGCTGGCGGGGTTGCGCACGGCCGGGCCGACCGGTCAGCTCCGCGGCGCCTTCGAGCTGCGCCCCACCCGCCCCGAGGAGCTCGCCCACCCCGGCGACCGACCGCTCGGGATGTCGCTGTGGTGGCGCCCGATGGGGCAGCGCGGCTCGCTCCCGCCCGGACGCGAGACGATGCTCATGCCCGGGCTGGTCGTCTGCCAGTGGACCGTCTTCGCCGACCGCGAACGCGTCCACGAGTTCGCCGCCTCCTCGTGGAACGACCTGCCCGCCTACGTCGAGCTCGAGGTCGAGACGCGCGACGGCGCCTACGCCTCGTGGCTCTTCGAGGTCGAGGCCACCGTCGAGCCGGAGACGGTCACCGCCGAGAACAGCAACGCCGACTCGAAAGAGGGCGACTCGGACGATACCGGCGACGTGCCCACGCCCGATGGGCCCGACGGGACAGGGACGGGCGCCGAGACGCCGGAGACGGGGGGGCGCCTGTGAACCGCGGGTACGCCCTGCCTCTGGTCCTGCTGCTCGCGTTGGTTGCGGGGATGACCGTCGCGGCGATGCTCGGACGCCAGTCGGCGCAGGCGCTCATGGTCAACCGGCTGATCGAGCGCTACCACGCCCACCACGCCGAGCGAGGCGTGCGCGAGCTCGCGGACGGGTGGATCAAGTCGATCACCGCACAGACGCTGGCCGAGGCCGTGGACACCGAGCCACGCCACGCCCTGCACGTCCGGCTCGACGATGACCGCACGCTCGACCTCTACATCTCGCAGGCCCAGCACACCGCCCTCTCGCGCTTCGACGGGCTCCCCGCCCGTGACGCGGCCGACGCCCGCCGCATCCTCCGCGCGGCGCGTCGCCTCGGCGTCACGCTCGAGACGCGACAGGCCGGTCCCGTCGCCATCGCCGTCGCCGACGCCTCCCGCGACACGCTCCGCGCCGTCGCCCTCTCCGTCCTCGACGACGAGGACCGGGCCGACTCGCTCGCCGACGCGCTCATCCGCGAGCGCGAACGCCGCCCCGTTACCCAAGGGTCCGTCGCCTCGGTCGCCAACACCCTGGGCATCGAGTCCGACGCCCGTGCCGGGCTGGTCCGCCTGCTCACCTCTTCCCCGGTGCTCTTCGCCGTGCGGGCCGAGATACACGCCCCGGAGGGCGACGCCGCCTACGAGGGGCTGGCGACGCTCTCGGGCGCCGCAGGGTCCGCGGGCAGCCCCGTCTCTCGCGACAGCTCCTTCCTCTCGTGGCGCAAGGCCGATCAGGACGACAACTCTGAGTAGGATGCCACGCATGATGCACGCCCGAGACGCGACCAGGTACGCGCGGCTTGCGCAGGGGGCGACCCTCGCCCTCGCCGCCGCCGCTGTCCTCGTCGGCTTCGTTTCGCTCCCCCGTGTGCCCGAGCCCGCTCCACCCACCTCCGCCGGCGCCCAGCCGACCGACACCGGCTCCGACGAGCCCGCCCTCCCCGTCGATTTCGAGGGCATCATCGTTCGCCTCGCCTCGACCCACAACGCCCCGGTCCCCCAGGAGGAGCCGCAGCCCGAGACCGACCAGCCCGATGACACCGCCCCCGACCAGCCGGGCGAGACGACTCCCACCCCCTCCAGCCGGGCACCGATCCGTTACCTCGGCGCTCTGCGTCACTCCGGCGGCAAGGCCTGGGCTATCGTCGCCCACAAGGGCAAGCAGACCTGGCTCGCCGTCGGCGGAGCGCTCGACGGACGCACCCTCGTCGAGGTCGACGACGACTACATCGTCGTCGAGGACGAGAACGGGCAACGCGACGAGATCCCCCTCGCCCCGAACTCGGCCACACGCGTCACCAAGGTCACCCCCGGTGTGACGGCGGCCACCTCCGTCCGCGAACGCGCACTCGGCGGCAAGACCGCGCCCGCCGTACGCGAATTCCCCGACGCCCGACGACGCATGATCGAGAGGGCACGCGAGGATCCGGGAGACCACTGAGGTGCTCGTCGCGCTGCTCGAACGCACCGAGCACGGCGGGATGCTCCGCCGTGCACGCCTGATCGGAGACGATTCCGACCAGCAGTGGCACGCCGAGGACGAGCCCGTATCGCCCCTCCAGGCCGCCGAGCAACTCGCCTCGTGGCTCGCCGAGCGTGCCCGCGCCGCCGAGGGACGCGGCGCTTCGATCTCGATGCTCGTGCTCGACCTCGACGGCGCCGCGTGCTCGTGGGTCACCAGCCCCAGCGCCGACCCCCGCGCGGTCGAGGCGCTGGTCCGTCAGGGCGCCGGCGAGTACGCCGGGTCCACCTCCCCTGCGATGACACTCGGCGCCGACGCCGAGATCCCCGGCGCCGCCAGCATCCAGCCCCTCCGCGAGCGCCGTGAGCAGCACTCCCCGCGCGACCGCCTCGCCGTCGTTGCGATGCCCGACGCGGCGGCCCGCGTCGTCATCGACCAGCTCGACCGGCTCGGCGTGCGCGTCGGCGCGGTTGTCTCGTTCTGGCACGCCGTCGCCCTCGCCTGGGACCCCTCCGCCGACCCGACGCGCGCCGTCACCCGTGCCGGCGACCACGTCGTCGCCGACGACGCGCCCGTCGGGGCCCACATCGTCATCGACCCGTCGGGGCGCCTCGTCTGGGCGTGGTCGAAGCGCGGCGCCGTGCTCGCCGCCGGTGTGACACGCCTGCTCACCGATGACGACGCCGTGCAGGTCGGACACGACGACGTCGGGCGTCTCGCCGCCGAGTGGCTCGCGTGGGCCGCCCAGCTCGGGTTCGGGCCCACGCGCGTCTCCTGCGTCGTACCGCCGCTCGACCCGCCCGACGGCGCGCTCTCCAACGAAGCCCTGGGCGAGGCGCTCACCCGCGCCTGGCCCAACGCGGCGATCGACCTGGCCGTCCGCGACGACCCCGTCGCCGACACGCTGCTCGCCGCCCGTGCCCACGCCCCGGACGCCGACCGCCTCGCCTCCGATCCCGCCCGCTCGATGACCGCGTTGTCCGGGCGACCCGGGCGCGCGCACCGCGGCTTGTTCAGGTGGCTGGGGGCGGCGTTGGTGGTCGCCTCTGTTGCCGCGGGCATCGGGGCTTGGCGTGCCGCCGCCGCCGCCTCTGCCGCGCGGACCCGCGCCGCCGAGGTCCGCGCCGAATACGACGCCGCCGCGACCGCGTACGTCGATCCGCAGATCCAGCAGGACCACGGCACGATCGCCGCCCTCCAAGACGCCGCGCAGAAGGAGCGCGCCAAGCTCGAGGCCGGCAAGCGCGAGGCCTCGCTCATGCCCGTCCTCCGCGAGCTTGACACCGTCAGCCTCGTCCTCGGGAGCCCCGACGTCGAGATCCGCGAGATCACCCTCGAACAGCTCCGCGCCGCCGTCGTGGTCACCGTCCCCGACATCAAGGCGTATGAGGACCTCCGCAGCGCGATGCGCGACATCGGCGGCTCGTCCGTCCAGTGGGAGGGGCACACCGAGCAGGAGGGCGGGCGCATCCGCGTCCGATTCACCGGAACCTGGATCGAGCCGGAGCGATCGCCGTGAACGAGGACGCACGCTTCGAACTCGCCGGCGTCGCCGCCTCCCACGCACGACGAAACCGACCGCGCTGGATGCCCGCGCTCGGGTCGGCGCTGCTCGCCGTCACGCTGATCGCGCTGGTGTGGAACCTCACGTCGGCGGGTTCGGCGCGCGACCGCCTCCGCCGCGAGCAGCGCAACAGAGCCCAGGTCGAGGACCTCACCGCCTCGATCGCCCGCGTCCGCACCGCCGCGAACGACCCCTCCGGCGTCCGCGCCGCCGGCCCGCTCAACGACATCCTCCAGCGCATCCAGCGTGCGGGCGCACGCCACGAGCTGACCATGCCGCTGCCCCACGAGTCGTCGAACGAAGACGAGACCACCGTCGAGCGCCGGTACGCATACCGTCTGTCGCACCCCTCGATCGCCGACCTGATGGGCTGGGTGCGAGACGCGACCGAGAGCGCCCCGGGGCTGCGCGTCTACGGGCTCAGCCTGACCAAGCAGGGCGACCGCGCCTGGCAGCTCGACGTGACTTTCGTGAGGTACGAACGTGCCGGATAGACCACTGCTCCTCGTGCTCGTCGCCTCGCTCCTCGCCGCGTGCGCCTCGCACCACGCCCAGGCGCCCGCCGAGCGCACCGCCCGCCCCCGCGATCCGCAGCAGGCGCTGCGCCTGGCGACCCGCGCACAGGCCGCCGCCGACGCCGGCGACGCCGACCAAGCCATCGAGCTCTACAACGAGGCGCTGCTCCAGGACGACTCGCTCGCGTTCGCGTGGAACAACCTCGGGCTCGAGCTGATGGACAGGTTCGCCTACCAGGACGCGGTGCTCGCGTTCACCCGCGCCGCCGACCTCACCCCCCGCGATCCGCGCCCGATGACCAACGCCGGCATCGCCTACCACCGCGCCGGGTTCGACCGCGAGGCGCTGCGCCACTTCGAGTACGCCCTCGAACGCGACCCCAACTGGATCGAGGCTCTCCGCGGCGCCGGGCGCGCCACCCGCCGTCTCCACCTCTCCGACGACGACGCCCTCGAACGCACCCGACGCGCGCTGCTCATCGAGCCCGACCCCAAGTGGCGGTCGTTCTTCGAGCGTGAGCGCATCCGCATCGAGCAGGCCCAGCGCACCGCCGAGGAATGACCGTGCCCGACGCGCCGCCCGACCCGGCGCCCGCCACCGTCTGGCGGGCACGCGACAAAGCCCTTCCCCTCGACCGCCCGCGCATCCTCGCCATCCTCAACGCCACCCCCGACAGCTTCTTCGGCGCCGGGACGGTCGCCGCCCCCGATGACGCGGCCGAGCATGCACGCCACGCCGTCGCCGCCGGCGCCGACGCGATCGACATCGGCGGCGAGTCCACCCGCCCCGGCGCGGCACGCGTCGGGCCAGACGAGCAGATCCGCCGCGTCGTCCCGCTTGTCGCGGCGGTGCGAGAGGCTCTGCCCGCCGTGCTCATCAGCGTGGACACCACCCGCGCCCCCGTCGCCCGCGCCGCGCTCGACGCCGGCGCCGACGCGGTCAACGACGTCTCGGGTGCCACCGAGGACGACGCGATGCTCGCCCTGTGTGCGTCCCGCCGCGCCGGGCTCATCCTCATGCACCGCCTCACCACCCCCGACCGCGACTCGTACTCCGACGAGTACGAGCGCGAGCCCGACTACGGCGATGTCATCGAGGCCGTGCGAGCGCACCTCGCCGACCGCGCCGCCGCCGCCGTCGCCGCGGGGCTCGCGCGCGACTCGATCCTCCTCGATCCCGGGCTCGGCTTCGGCAAGGGCGTCGCCGACAACCTCGAACTGGTCCGGCGCACCGGGGTGTTCACCCGTCTCGGATTCGGCGTCCTCAGCGGGATCAGCCGCAAGAGCTTTGTCGGGCGCGTGTCGGCGCCGCAGGGCGAAGACCTCGTCCCCGCCGACCGCCTGCCCGGCTCGCTCGCGCTGAGCGTGCTGCACCTCGCCGCCGGCGCCCGCGTGTTCCGTGTCCACGACGTGCCCGAGCACGCCCGGGCGTTGCGGGCCGCGTGGTCGGTGCTCGGTCGGGCCCCGGGTTGAACCCCGCGGCGGGGTGGGTAGCATGGTGCGACCCCTCTGGGGGGTGGCGAAGGAGCGTCCATGGCTTCAGAGCAAGTCCACGAGTTCACCGAGGGCAACTTCGAGTCCGAGGTGCTGACCGCGTCCGAGCCCGTCCTCGTCGATTTCTGGGCGGAGTGGTGCCAGCCGTGCCGTCTGCTCGGCCCGACCATCGACGCGCTGGCCGACCGCTTCAACGGCAAGGTCAAGGTCGGCAAGGTGGATACCGACGCGAACCAGCAGGTCGCGTTCAAGTACGGCATCAGCGCCATCCCCACGGTCATCCTCTTCAAGGGTGGGGAGCCCGTGAAGAAGTTCGTCGGGCTGACCAGCGAGGACGACCTCGCCGCCGCGATGGAAGCCGCCGCCGGCTGAGCGCCCAGGACCACCACCCATGACAAGCCACCCGACCCGCCCCGCCGAGCCGAGCGTCGAGGTGGCAACCATCCGCTGCGGCGCCGTCGGTGTCGGACGCATGGGACGCCACCACGCCCGCGTCTACGCCGACCTGCCCGACGCCGAACTCGTCGGCGTGATCGACGCCGACTCCGAACGCGCCGGCGAGGTCGCCGAACGCCACGCCTGCCCGTGCATGACCGACGTGCGCGAGCTCATCGACGCCGGCGTCGAGGCCGTCTCCATCGCCGTCCCCACCACGGCCCACCTCGACATCGCCGCCCCGTTCCTTGAGGCCGGGGTCGCCTGCCTGATCGAGAAGCCCCTCAGCTACGACGCCGAGAGCGCCCAGCGCCTCAAGGACCTCGCCGTACGGCACGACGCCCTGCTCATGGTCGGGCACATCGAACGCTTCAACCCGATCATGCGCGCCCTGCGCGAGGCGACCGCCAACGGCCCGCAGATCCGCGCCCGCTTCATCGAGGTCCACCGCGTCAGCCCCATGACCTTCCGCTCCGTGGACATCGGCGTGGTGATGGACATGATGATCCACGACCTCGACGTCGTGATCATGCTCATGGACGGCGCCGAGCCCGACGAGATCCAGGCCGCCGGCGTCGCCGTCGTCACCGAGCACGAGGACATCTGCAACGCCCGCCTGACCTTCCGGCGCCCGTACGGGACCTGCGTGGCCAATGTCACCGCAAGCCGCCTCGCCCTCAAGACCGAGCGCGTCACCCGCATCACCGGCGAGAACGCCTACGTCAAGATCGACTACGGGGCCAAGTCGGGCACCATCATCCGGCGCACGGCCAACGAGCTCCAGATGCAGGAGATGCACACCCAGCTCCGCCAGGGCGCCGACCTGACCGATCTGAACTGGAACGAGCTGGTCAACATCGACACGCTCGAGGTGGACGACTCCGAGCCGATCGTCGAGGAGGTCCGCGCCTTCCTCGACGCGGTCCGCACCGGCGCCACCCCCGAGATCGACGCCGAGGCCGGGCTCGCCAACGTCCGCACCGCCGAGAGGATCATCCAGGCGATCAGGGAGTTCATGGGCGGGCAGTGACGCCCCCCTTCACCGCCGGCCACGATCGGCCGACACAGACCGAACGGGGCCGGCCCGACGAAGAGCGGCCGGGGCCGGCCCGTGTGACCACGCCGCCGAGTCGCCCATGCCCGACGAACCTCAGACCAACCCCGCACCCGTCCCCCCGCCCCCGACCGCCCCGACCGCGTCGCCGCCTCCTCCCGCGCCCCCCACGCCCGCGCCGGAGCCGACGCCGTCCACCCCTCCCGAGCCCGTGCCCGCTGCACCGGTCGCCAGAGAGGCGGCACCCGCTCCCGCGCCGACGACGATCACGCCCCCGTCCACCGGCTCGCCGCAGGTCTCCCCCGAACTCCAGTCCGAGATCGACGAGGCGATGGCGTCCCTCGGGCTCGACAAGCCCAGGAAGCACGGGCGCGAGCAGATCACCCCCATCGGCGGGCCCGCCAAGCCCGCGATCCACCCACGCGTCGTCCAGGCCGGGCGTGAGCACCGCTCGGGGCTCGTCGTCTCCGTCGGGCCCACCGATGTCTTCGTCGAGTTCGGGCCCAAGGAACTCGGCGTCGTCGACCGCAAGCAGTTCAAGGACAACCTCCCCAACTCCGGCGACGAGCTCGAGGTCGTCGTGGACCGCTACGAACGCGAGGAGTCGATCTTCATCTGCTCGCTCCCCGGCGCCGTCACCAAGGCCGACTGGGAGGTCCTCCAGCCCGGGCAGACCGTCGAGGCCCGCGTCACCGGCACCAACAAGGGCGGGCTCGAGCTCGAGGTCGCCCAGCACCGCGCCTTCATGCCCGCCTCCCAGGTCGCCCTCGAACACATCGACGACCTCTCCGTCTTCGTCGGCGAGAAGATGACCTGCGTTGTCCAGCGCATCGACCGGCGCGGCAGCGGCAACATCGTCCTCTCCCGACGCGACGTCCTCGCCGAGGAGCGCAAGGCCAGGGCCGACGAGCTCAAGAACACACTTGAGGTCGGGCAGACCCGCGAGGGCACCGTCCGCAAGATCATGCCCTTCGGCGCCTTCGTCGACCTCGGAGGCATCGACGGGCTCGTCCACATCTCCGACCTCGCCCACGGCGCGCAGGGACACGGCGAGAAAGTCGTCGGGCGCTACGTCAAGGAAGGCGACAACGTCTCGGTCCAGATCCTCAAGCTCGACTGGGAGAACAACCGCATCGGGCTCGGCATGAAGCAACTCGAGGAAGACCCGTTCGCCAAGGTCGCCACCGAGATCACCGACGGCGCCGACATCCCCGGGCGCGTCGTCCGCCTCACCGAGTTCGGCGCGTTCATCGAGGTCGCGCCCGGCGTCGAGGGGCTCGCCCACATCTCCGAGCTCGAGCACCGCCGCATCAACCACCCCTCCGACGTGCTCAAGGTCGACGAGGTCGTCCAGTGCCGCGTGCTCAAGGTCGACCCCGAGTCACGCCGCGTCTCGCTCTCACTCAAGGCGCTCAAGGAAGCGCCGAAGCAGGCGCCCCGCGCCGGCGGGCGTGGACGAGGCCGCGGCGACCGCGACGACCGCACACCCGAAGAGATCAAGAAGGAAACCCCCGAGCTGCGCCGCCTCCGCGAGAAGGCCAAGATGGCCGAGAAGAAGGGCAAGTCCGGGCAGGGCGGCCTCGGCGAAGGCGCCGGGCTCGGACTCTCCCTCGGCGACCTCAAACTCTGATCTCTGCTCCTTCTCCCCCCCCGGGGAGATGGTGCCGAGTCTTCGAGGCGGATGAGGGGTCTTCTTCCTCCCCGGTCCCCGGCGAGTGACGTGGCCAAGTCCTCCAGGCCGGAGGGGCTTCGCGTCCTCCCCCGCGCCTGCGGGGGAGGTGTCTCGCGAGTCTTCGAGCGTGACGGAGGGGGTCCGCACACCCTGCGTGTACGCTCCGTCGAGCGATGACGCCCGCCCAACGTGCACCACGTCTCACCCGCGAAGACCTGCTCCGCCTCGAGTACGACCGCGTCTCGCGCAACACCATGCTCGCCATGTTCGGCGGGATGAGCGCCGTCTACTTCTTCTTCGCGGCGGTCATGATCCGCGAATCGCTTGATCTCGTCCGATCCGGCACGAGCAACGCCCTGATCGTGGAAGTCATGAAGGTCATCGCCCTCTTCCTGATCTATCCGTTGTTCTATGCGCTGATGCTCTTCCTTGCCTTCCATCCGCGAATGGCCGGGATCCAGCGTTTCTTCGCCCGCCACTCATCGAGGAGCCGCCCGCCGACACCGAGCACGATCGCGTTTCTTCGTTGGATGCCCCGTGTCGCCGTTGCGTTGATGTTCCCCGCGTGCATGTTCTGGATGGCCGACATCGAAGGCGTCCAGCCCCCAGAACTGCCGCTGATCATCCTCGCCGGCGGGCTCATCACCCTCGGCCTCTTCCGCCGCACCGGACACCGCATCACCTGCGCCCGGTGCGCCTACCCCTGGGCACGCACCCCCAACTGCCCCGAGTGCGGGCGCGAATACACCGACTACCGCGACCTCCGCATGGGCACGCGCACCCGCTCGCCCGCGCGCATCGCACTCGGTCTGATCTGCCTCGCCGCCGGGGTCGCGCTCGCCCTGCTCTGAGTCGGATCCACCTTCTGCTCTCTCTCCCCGCCGGGGAGAGGGTGGTCGCGCAGCGACCGGGTGAGGGGTCTCGATTCCTCCTCCCCCACGCAGCCCCGAACCCTACCATCGGCGATGCCCGACAAATCCCTCGTCCACTACATCCCCATCGGCACCACGCTCATCTCCATCGCCTTCCTGGTGGTCCTCGCCTTCCGTTCGCAGCGCCGGGGCTGGACTCCGCAGATGCGCTGGTGGGCCATCGGCATCGCGACCTACGGGCTCGGCACCGCCTTCGAGAGCGTCATCACCCTCTTCGGCAACTCACCCTTCCTCAACACCGGCTGGTACTGGGCCGGCGCCATCCTCGGCGGCTACCCCCTCGCCACCGGCACCGTCTACCTGTTGATGAAGCGCCGCACCGCCAACATCCTCACCACCGCCTCGCTCATCTTCATCATCCTCGTCTCGATCGCCGTCTTCCTCTCCCCGGTGAACATGTCCAACCTCGAGGGGCACCGCCCCGGCGGCGCCGCCCTCGAGTGGTACTGGGTCCGACTCTGCACACCCTTCATCAACCTCTACGCCGCGATCTTCCTGATCGGCGGCGCCATCTACTCGTGTATCCAGTTCCTCGGCACCTGGCCCCGCCGCGCCGTCGGCACCGCGCTCATCGCCATCGGCGCCCTCCTCCCCGGCATCGGCGGGTCGATGGCCAAGGGCGGCATCGTCGAGGCGCTCTACATCGGCGAGTTCCTCGGGCTCATCCTCATCTGGATCGGCT